>OCTW011541561.1_pt1 | contig 17372 bp, 19 predicted proteins | sample 1539671 | NCBI WGS metagenome assembly OCTW01 (sample SAMN02144230, study PRJEB22623) | gut metagenome | biome: sheep rumen | host: Ovis aries | place: New Zealand
GACTAATAACGCTTTAACATTATTCTTCTTTAACTTGTTTCTATAATTACTTAAATCATCAAAGTTAAATACAGGACTTAAATAGTTACCATCTTCATCATAGCCTACCCAAGCACCGTGTGTATCAGCTGTGTATAACAAGTCAATCTCATCATATTCATGTTCATCGACATAATCATAATCGAATGGATCAAAATTAGCATTAATGAACTTCTTAAGATCTTCTACCTTTTCATATAGCTCATCATACTTATCAGCTACCTGATTCTTTTCAACACACTTAAGAGCAATATCTAAAGCTGTCTTTAATGCAGGAATTTCTTTCTTTAACTCAGGTCCTTTTCTTGAGCTACCAGCTGGATAATAGATAACTCCGCTTACTTGAGCTACCCAAGCACCTTCATCTAGTTTATACCAAGTGTATCCATTAGCTTCTTTAATTTCTAATACATTATAATTAGAGTTGTCTTGGCAAGCACCAATCTTATCAGCACTTGTAGAAGGTTCTTTTCTAATGTTAAGTAAGATATCTCCAACAAAGATCTGATCCTTTGTAGTATCTTCTTCGACTGGACTAGGTAAATTAGAAGCTTCTCTAAAGCTGATACCTTCAACATTAGCTACATAAGCTTCATCACCAATTTTATACCAGACATAAGCACTTGTCTTCTTAATCTCTAATACATTATAATAAGAATCAAGTTTGCAAGTACCCATTGCTTCTGATTTAGTGCTAGCTTCTTTTCTGATGTTGACTACATTACTTACATAGATTTGATCAACCTTAGTATTCTTAGCAACTGGAACTGGTTCTACCCAAGGAGTAGGCTGTTTACCTGCTCTGAATTCAATTTCAGTAATACCAGCTACCCAAGAATCTTTACCTAAACAATACCAAGTATAGCCATCAGCATTCTTCTTATCAATTACGTTATAGTAAGCTAAGTTTTCAACAAAGCCCATAACTTCACCAGCCATAGAAGCAGACTTTCTAATTCTGATCTGACCTTTAGTGTTATTAACAAATATCTGATCTTTAGTAGTATCTTCTTTGACTGTTTCTGGAGCTACCCATTTTTCAGCAGGTTTAAATTCTACTTGAGGTACACCAGCAACCCAAGCATCAGTACCAATATTATACCAAGTATAATCACTTTGGTCTGACATATCTAGTACGTTATAGTAAGCATGATTATTAACGGCTCCCATAATATCTCCACCTGGAGTTTTTCTAATTCTAACTTGACCGTTATCATTATTGATATATATCTGATCAACACTAGAATCTTCTTTTGCAGGTTGAGGTAATTCAAATACAGGTTCTTCAATATCTTCATCAACCTTAGCAGCTTTAAATTCTACGATATCTGGAATGCCAGCAATAAATGCTTTAGTACCTACTTGATACCAAGTATAATCTGACTTATCAGCTTTACCTAAAATATTATAATAAGCATGAGGAATACATTCGCCTACAATAGCAGATGAAGTAGTAGAATCTTCTCTCATTCTTACTGTGCCGTTTGTGTTAATGTATACTTGATCTTTGTAGAGATCTTCTTCAACAGCTTCAGGTTCTACCCATTCTTCTTTCTTACCTTCATGGTAAACTACCTCAGAAACACCTGCAATTCAATACTGATTTTCAAGTTTATACCAAGTATAGCCATCAGCTTCAGACTTATCAACTACATTATAGCAACCTACTGGACAATAAGTACCTGTGTACTTCTGACCAGACATAGAAGGTTCACTTCTCATATTAATGAATTCACCTTTGACTTCAATCTGTTCTTTATCTGGATCAAAACTAACAGCCATGTTCTTTACTGGTACATAGATAAATCCTCTTAACTTACCTACCCCTGATAGTGTAGCTTTACCTGGAATAAGTTCAACGACTCTCTTTTGCCAATATTTCCAGTCTCTTCTTGATTTGTTAGAATCATAATTAGACTCTGAAATAAGAGCATGAGTAGCATCAATCTTTCTCTCAATAAATACTACATGACCAGCATTACCATCAAATACAGCAATAGATCCTGTAATGATTTCTTTTCCTTTAGCAAATAAAGTAGTGTCATACCAAGTCTTAGCATTACCATATCCGCCACCAGCTCTTACCCAAGGGAATACCTCAGTAGCTTCCATTGCTTCAAACGCTCTACAGTAACAATAAGTAGTACAGTTAGGCAAGTTAATATCAGCATACTGAGAAGACTTATTGAATTGACCTTCTGGTTTGAAGTACTTATTTGCTCCACTCTCAGGGCTAACACCTTGAACACTTAATCTCTCTAGATACATAGATTACCCCTTTTCTACTTCTTCACCTACGTTATAATCTACTACCTTTTGAGCATCACTGTTAACTACTGTAGCTTCTTTAGCCTGTTCACTTAACTTAAAGAACAACACAGCATTCTTATACAGCTTAACTCCATATACACCAATAGCAAGAATTATAAGAGCATTTAACATTGCTTGAACTGTATATGTAGCATCTCCTACCTTGACTACTGCTAGATCAGCACCAAACTTAGATCCAACAAAATAAACAAAAGATAAGAGCAGGAGTATACCTAGGTTACTAACTAAGCCTAATAAAAGCTTTTTCCATTGGAATTCTTCTCCAGACTCGTTAAAAGGTTTACAACTAAATACTTTAAAACCTGTTAAAGCAATTATAATCGCAAACAAGATAACAGAGTTAGCGAAGAAACTTAAATCAATTTCCATATTTTAACTCCTTTCAAGTTATTAATACTATACAATAATTCTACTTAATAATAAAACACATAATTAAAAAAAGAGGACTAATCCTCTTTTTATTATAACAAATCCTGAATTCTGTAAATTACATTTAAGATGTATGGCCATTCAAATCCTTCTTCAAATTCAAATTTATCATAAGATTCAAATGTACCTGATTCTTCAACGAATTTTTCTTTTGAACAATAATAATATCCAGGTTCTTTTCTTCTAACAACGATTAAGTTGTAGCCTTCAGCTAATCTTTCTTTCAAAAATTCCATTATTAATACCCCTTAACCATAATTGTTAATGCTGTACTAGTGGCTGCATCTGAATAGAATGTAATACCACCATTATAGCTATCAGCTCTATAGATATGAGACCAAGCTTCATTACAAGCACTTACATTATCAGTACCAGCAATGTATACATCTAGCACTGGATGTGAATTGGCAGTAACTCCTGAAATAGCTACATTCTGCGAAGTGGCTGAACCAAATGCAGGTAATGAACATGTTGTATAAGTTTCACTAAACTTATTTGATGATAATGATAAACCAGGACCTGCTGTATAGCTAGGAATTGAAATTGATTTTCCTGAAGCAGCTGTAATTCTACCATAGCTATCTACTGTAATTGAAGGAATACTTGTGGCACTTCCATACGTACCTGCAGTAACTCCTGAAGTAGCCAATGAAATAGTTCCACTAGAAGTAATAGGACCACCTGTTAAGCCTGTACCAGTAGCTACACTAGTGACACCGACATCTTCTTTTGAAGGAGAAGTAGCCCATTTAGGAGCAGTTGTAGTGGCGACAATTAAGTCACCTACTTCTAGTAAGACTGCATTTCCTGTAGCAGAAGCAGACGCAGATAGTGTCCTTGATTCATCTACGATCATCCATGTATCACCAACTGCAACTCCTGAAGTAGGAATAGAGCTTACTGTACCTGTACCAGATGAAGCTTTACCAATGGTACCTTTAAATGTCATTGACTGAGGAATACCAGCAATCGCTGAATGTACAAATGCTGTTGTAGCAATCTGAGTTGTATTAGTACCAGATGTAGCTGTAGGAGCTGTAGGAGTTCCTGTTAAAGCAGCACTCTTGAACATATCAGTTTTAGATTCATTTGTAACATTTCCTAAGCCTACCATTGAAGCAGTAATATCAATATTACCAGAACCTAAGAGTGATGTACCTTCAACTGTCTTAATATTTGTACCAGATACTAGCTTATCCTGTTTAGAAGTATCAGATGGATGTACGTGAGTAGCTGTAGCATACTGTCCTGCAGTGCCTATAGCAGCTGTTCCGTCCATATTAGGGACGGAATTAGCTACCGTAGGAACAGTAGAAGTCTTAGCATATCCACTTGTATTATCTATAAATTTAACCACATCGCCAGAAGGCAATGTCATTTGACTTTGATTATATGTTGCCATTATCTATTATCTCCTAACTTAATGAACCACTGAATGTAGGCTGTGAAACAGTACCTGCTGGTGTGTAAGATCCAGTAGAAGTTAACTCATTTCCACTGAATGATCCAGTTAATACTGCACCAGTACCAGTGAATGTAGGTTTTGATACTGTACCACTTGGAGTACCAGATACAGAAACACTTCCAGAAGATCCAGTGAATGCACCTTTTAAATTAACTCCTGTACCAGTGAAGCTACCAGAAGCTGTCTGAGATTTAATACTTGTAGCAACTGTAGTAGCAGCTCCTTGAGTAGGTAATGTACCTTGAGACCAAGCAATTGTTAAATTACCAGTTGTTGAATTAGGAGTAAATGTTAATGTTGGTAATGAACCAACTCCTGTGATAGAGTTAACTGAAGTTGTATTTAACTGAATGTTAGGTGTTACACTGATTGAACCTTCAGGTGTATAGTTAGCTGTACCAGTGCCTTTAGTAATAGATACACTTCCTGATGGAGTAAATGTACCAGTTGAAGTTAATGCATCACCTGTAAATGTAGGCTGTGATACACTTCCTGCTGGAGTATAGTTGGCTGTACCTGATGTAGCTGTTTTAATAGTAACACTTCCTGCAGGAGTACCTTTAACTGATAAACTACCAGCTGTACCTGAGAAAGTAGGCTTAGTAACTGTACCACTAACTGCTGTTGGAACTGAGATATCAATTTCACTAGCTGTAGCTTTGTTAAGTGTAAAGCTACCAATTGAAGTACCGTTCTTTTTAATTGTAACTGTAGAATCATTAACTACTGTACTTGTAGCACCTACGTCAGCAGCTGTTAATGTAATATTTCCTGTTAATGCTTTACCATTGATTGTTCTACCTTGAGGAACAAATGCTGCATCAGCCTGCCCCTTAGTATAGAATGGACCTTCTTCACCAATAAGAGTGAATGATCCAGTACCACCCGCTGGAATTACCCATCTATAATAAGTAACAGCGTCGTCTTCTGATTCATCTTGCAATACCTTAATAATTTCATTTGCATGAAGTTTTGAAGTATCATAATTATTTAATTCAGCTTTTGTACCGACGATATCAGTAACATCTGAAGAAGCTGTTAAAGCATCAATCTGATCTTGTAATCCATTGATAGCAGTTCCTCTAGCTGAAGCCTCATCTGAAATAGCTTGTCTGATATCAGCATGCGCATTATTAGCTGAATTATGAGTACTAATAGCAGTAGATACTTGAGTACTAGTTTGATATCCTGCGTCGTTAGTTAAATCGCTAACAACTGTAGGAACTTCAATATCAACATTAACATTAGCAGAAGCATTTGCTGAGAATGAATTAATTGTAGTACCATTCTTCTTAATTGTTAATGTAGCATCATTAACAGTAGGAATGCTTGGTGTATTTGTTAAATCTTCATAATCACCAGAAGTAGCTACAGTAGCTAAACCACTAACTAAGTTAGCAGCTAATTTATTTGAAGAATTGATTACATTTTGCTTAGTAGCATCATGATAAGAAGCTGTTATATAGCCAGCATCATTTGCTAATTCACTAATATTATCATCTGGCTGAATTGAAGTAGCACCTTTAGCTGCTCCAGCTTTAACATCAGCTAAATCTGAAATTACATCTTGTTTAGCATTTAAAGCACTCTGTAAGTCAGTCTGATTAGCTAATGTACCATCAATATTTCCCCATGATAACGAAGAAATCGTATTTGAAATAACTAAATTATCTTCTTCATCTTTAGCAATTGAAATACCATTACCTGCTGTTAATAAATCCTGTTTCTTTGCTAACTCAACATCTACATAATTAGTATTATTAGCTGTAATAGCCGTATTGACTTGACTATTAGTCGCATAATTAGAATCATTAGTTAATTGAGAAACATTTGTAGGAATTGTTGGCTTGTTTTTAATGTAAGCATCAGAATCAACTGTAGCTTCATTCCAGTCAGCCTGAACATTAACTTCTGCATTTGCTTCAATTCCATCTAATTTTACCTTATCACCAGCTGACATCAAGCCAGAAGCTTGCTGACTAACAGCGGCAATAGATGGAGTCACTGTAACTGTTTGAGCTGGTCTACCACCACTAGGTACAACAGTAAATCCATTAGTACCATCAACGAAGGTGTAAGTAGCTTCAGAAATTTCTCCAAGATGCTCAATAGCTAAGGCTATACGCGAACCAGTATCATCTAAAATAATTGGTTTTGTTGTTGTTGCCATTTTAACTATTTATTCCTCCTCTATATATGTTACACAAAGTTGGCCATTGACGATCGATAGATCTAAATCATTTCCTATTGCAGAAATAGTGTTTGTATTACGATCTATTGAAATATTATCTCCAGCCACCAATTTAGGTTGAACTGAGCTAAAATCAACAGCAACTGTACCTGAAGTTGTGATTACTCCACCTGTTAAACCATTTCCAGCAGTAATACTAGTAACTGTTCCAGAAGGTTCATCTCCTGATGGAATAAGTACCCATTCAGGAACATCGTCACAGATGAAAGTATCTCCTGCTTTCGCGTTTAGTCCAGCGTATACGCCATCGGTAATTACTTTATAAGTAAATCCGATTGTGCTGGTAGAGGCTGTTGGTAAATCAATAACTGTTCCGCCATCACCTAAGCTACCTTTAAATACCATTGGAGATGGAAGATTGTTTATCATTTGTCTGGCGACAGTATCTTTTAAATCATATACAATGCCACCTAATGATATTTTACTTATATCAGCCATTTAGTTCTCTCCTATCCTTTATTCAATGATCAGTTTACTTTGTTCTGCTCCTATATAAACTAATCTTGCGTTACAAGGCTCGTAGCCATCAGCTTCAAAAGGATACACTCTTCCTAAAATTTTTCCAGGAAGATTGCTAGTAGGAATAAAAATAACTTCTCCTTTAGCATAATGCTTAAGAGCTTCAGACTTAACAGCCTTTGAAACCTTTTTCTTTGTTGTTGCTTTTATATCTTCTGTCTTTTTCTTTCTTGCCATATCTGTCTTCTCCTTATATAAATAATATACAATCTAAAACTAAGGAGTTTATTTTAGATTGTATACCAAGGGGATTATTCGTCCCCTTGGTTATCATCTTCTTCTTGATCTCCAAGTAGTATCTTAAGAGAATCTCTTAATTCACTATCTTTAATATCAAGCGTCTGTTCTTCTTGATTAAGAATTAACTTAATCTTAGAGATTTCAGGCATTTAACTATGCAGAAGCTTTTGGAGTAACTTCCAAATCATTCTGAGCTGGAATTACAACATTATCAACTGCTAATGCATTAGCACCAGTCAATGAAACTTCATCAACAGCTAAAGTACCGATATTAGTCTTCTGATAAGAAATTTCAGAAGGAATTAAATTAGCTTGCTCTGTACCGACAAACTTAGCGTTCTTTAATGCTGTATCAGATGTAGTATTAATAGCATACTTAGCACCAGTAAATACTGGAGTAGCAGCTAATTCAGCAGCAACACTAGCTAATACAGAAGCATCCTCTGATTCAGGAAGAGTACCAGCACTCCATACGTCAGCTGCTTTATCAGCAGAAACATAAGTGGCATCATAGTCCATAACATTATCAGTAGCAGCAGGTTCAATAATCAATGTTTCAGCATTAACATCTCCTTCGATTTCTGCACCTGAAGCAACATGCATCTTCATAGCATCAGTATTAGCAGCTACTGCTGCACCTTTTGTAAATGAACCTTTAGTAAATGTACCTTCTGTAAATGAAGGTAATGTACCAACACTCTTAACAGCTTTAACTGTACCAGCTGTAGGAGTTACTGTGATAGCAGGCTTTGAAATTGTACCAGCAGGCTGGAATGTACCTTGTTCTGAAGCTTCGAGATCAACACTCTTTAATGCAGAGAATGTACCATCGATATCAGCAGCAGAAACTGTACCAGAAGGTGTATAAGCAATTTTAGTTGTAATTGTAGCATTAGCTGCAGACTCCCCTAAAGCACCCTTTAATGCAGGAGTAAAGCTACCAGAAGCTTTTAATCCTGTGACAGTTTGAGATGGAATATCAACTTCACCTTTATCAACATGTGAGAATGCTTTAAGATCTAAAGCAGTCTTTAATTCAGCATCTGTAATAGCCTTGTCATTGCCAAATGCAACACCAGCAACTGTAGCATTAACAGTTAAGTAATCTGTTAAATCAGTTTTAGTAGAGCCAATCTTTTCCCAAGCATATGTATAAGGATCTTCTTGAGAACCAGCGCCACTTCTGATTGTGATGTACTCAACATAAGTACCAGCTTCAGCACTAGAATCCTGTACTAAGCCTAAGATATACATTGTATCAGCGCCAGCAGTTGGAAGTGCAGCATAAATCTGTACATCAAAGTTGTGGATTAAGCCAATCTGTGAATCAACATAACTCTTAACAGCGGCATTAGTTGGTAAACCAGTAGCTCCTTCTGCAATAGCCTGATCAACATCCATCCAAGCAGCAGCATGCAATGCTTCAAGAGCATGCTCACCGAGCAATGTAGCTAAGTTAGCTCTAGCAGTAGCATCTTTAAGATTATAAACAATGTTATTAATCTTAATTTTACTTAAATCAGCCATTTAATTTTTCTCCTTTTTATATAAATATTTATATAATAACAACCACAAAGGTTGTGTATTCCTTTACCAAGGTTTTGATAAGATTAAGCACTCTGAATCTTGAGAATCAACAGAGAATTCAATATCGTCGATTCCATCTGTTATTGCTTTTTGAGTCATTGTACCATCTTCATTTTGGCCTGAGCCTTTGTAAAGTTTCATGATACCTTCTCTTTCTTCGGTAGCATTAGGTATCATTTCATCTATGCAAACAAACTTATTATTATTATAAATATAAAGCTTATTTGTATTTTTATCGACATATAAATGATAGATAGATTTTTCTATCTCAACTGTATATGTACTATCTGTATAAAATTTTTCGTTAAGGTAATAGCCTCAATAGATAATACTGTTCTCGTTATCTAAATAACCTAAGCTAGAAAAACTGCTTGTACCGTCACCAACCTTAACTCTTAATCTATTACCTGAATTAACAAATAATAGCTCACCTTTTAGAGGTATAAAACTAGGAGCGTAATTAGCAAGTTCATCTCTTCTTAGTTGAATCCTAGTCTTAAATTTATTTTCAGCCATTACTTCCTCCATATGCGTCTGAATTTTAGCTCCACTATATAATACATAATGGAGCTAAAAATATTATAAATTACAATTCAAAATTAATTCGTTTTCAACTAAGTTACAAGCTTCTGCCTGTGCCTTATCAACTGCCCAAGCGTTAAAGTCACCTGAACATCTTGAAGCATCTTCTGCACCAGCGTAACTTCCTTTATATAATGCTTTAACTTCACCTTCTAAAATTTGAAGATTTACATGTTCAGCTTTACCATTTACACTAGCATCTTCTGTTTCACCACCAGCGTACATCTTCTTAACTTCACCGCCATTGATTACTACCTTAGCATCTTCAATGAATCCTCTGTTGACAGTCTGTAATAAATCAACTACACCACCATCAATTACTACTTTACCAGATAATGTTTCGCCATTTGAACCACCGACAGTTATGTACTGAGCATGGCCACCGTGGAATTCTATATCAGTCTTACCGACTGAAGTATTACTTGCTGGTCCACCATAAATCATGAAGACTTCACCATCAAATACTTTGATATGTGCTTCACCAACAGCAGCATTAGCACCAGCAGCAAATGAGTTTGGACCACCCATTAAACTATTACCAATGGTACCTTTATGCATTATAATATTTGCTACAGCTACATCACCAAAGTCTTGACATCCACCGAATACTGAACGTAATTTAGCACCATCGATAACGATGTTAGATGATTCAAAATGATAAGTATGTTTAGCAGTACCTTTAGCACCACCATAAACTGTAGAGTTATAAGGGAATTCAATTGTGTGATCTTCTACATGAGAAGTTCTATAATGAGCTACGTTTTGTGCGCCATCATCAACAATTCTTAATGAAACGCCATTAGCATAAAGAACGTTACCGACTAATTCTGGTTCCTGAGGAAGATCAAGAACATCTAATCTTTCATTAAGTTCCTGTTCTTTAGATTCTGCTCTTTCTTTTTCAGCTTTAATAGCAGTATCTAATTCAGTTTCAGCACCTTTAGCTCTAGCTTCTTCAGCTTGTAAAGCAGCTTTAGTAGCGTATAAACTTTCATCACCAAGTGATTTCCATTCTGCACCATCGAAGATATATTCAGCGCTATCTACGATTACAACATCACCAGCTTCAGCATCATGCTGTTTTTCTTCAAGTAATCTTACAATAGCTTCGAGGTCAGTTTCACCTTCTTCTTTGTTAGTAGAACCGATGAAATGTAAAGCATTACCTAAAGCGGCGATCTTACCTTCTAAATCTGCTTCTTTAGCTTTTGCTCTAGTCTCTTCATCAGCGATAGCAGCGGTATTTGTTGCGATAGCAGTATTAATAACACCTAAATCAATACCTGCACTATTAGCTACATCAGTCCAGCTTGCACCTTTATCTACTGATTGCTGAAGTTTAACAATATTATTATCATCTTCTGCTAATCTGAAGATAGTATCTTTTTCTTCACCACCGACGAACTCTTTTAATGATTCTTTAAATTCATTACTTAAGTCACCGAATTCAAGATTCTCTTTCTTAGCCCATGCATAAATATCAGCAGCTAATGCAGAAGCCCAAGGAAGATTTTTAAAGTTCTTAACTCCGTCACCTACTTTAAATAAGACTGCAGGTTCAGCAACTACTTTACCAGTTGAGGCAGGAACTTCGCAAATACAAACTTCACCTTTTAAAGGGATATAAGTTTCTTGAATAAGATCCCATTCAGCAGCTGTCTTGTACAATAACGCAATTTTAGTTTTTAAAACTTTGTCAGCCATTTAAAATGTCTCTCCTTATTTCTTTTTCTATTCACCAGATTCAATTATAAAATCTGAGAATGTAATATGATTGCTATCATCGACAGTTAAAAAATCACTATCGAGATTAACTTTTATATTATTGTTATCATCTACACTTAAACCAGACTTTTCTGACTGAAGAGCAAGTGTAGCTCTTAGTGCTGCAGGAAGTTTTCCTGCTAATTCATCTACTGTTACATCAGCAGAATGAAGCCTGAACTTTCCTGTATCCTCATCAAAGACGTTTGCTTTATTGAAGGTATATAACTTACCATCGTCTTTACAAATCGCCACATAAACATCAGGCATTCTGGCTTCAACAACAGATCTCATCTGCTCTTTAGTTAAAACTAATCGCTGATCTATTGGTTCTTGAGATGTAACATTAAATCCATTTGGAAAATTTATAGCCATTAAATTACTCCTCTACAAATGTTAATATATAATCAGTTCCACCTATGTCAATGTCATAGGTCTTTGTAGCAATATAGTAAATAAAGTCATCCTCACCTTCAATTGTAAGGAATGGAATTGAAATATCTTCAAATCCTCTTACAGCTAATTTAGCTAACTTAATAGGAGCACCCGACTGTCTCTTAGCAATAGCAAATACAGGATACTGACCTTCTTGTCTTTCAACATCTCCAGTCTCTACGTTCTGTACTACACGTCTTGCTAGTATTTCACCAACATTCTTTTCAACCTCTGTTAAACCTTCAATCGAAGTAGGAATGTCGTCTGAAGCTCCATAGTAAAAGTCTATCATCTCAGTTGTAGGTGTGCAAAGCATCTTATAAAGAATATCAGAAATACGATCTGTACTCTTAATAACAGTGCCTGCTTTTAAATGACCAACATCAATATCTGTTGTGAAATTAAGTCCAATAGCACCTTCTACTGGAACAAACAAGCCATCTTCTAATAGCTTTAAGTTATTTCCAACTTCAGTGGAAATTTTAACTCCAATTTTATGATTTGAAATAGTGATAGATTTATCTAAGGCTTTTAATTCATGATCAAAAGCAATCCACTCATTACCATCATATACTACTTTATATCCATCTTCTTTGATGATATATAAATCACCTGCTGATGGATTTTGAGGTAAATCTTCATATGTATTGACACCTCCTTTGAATTCCATTCCTCCAGAGATTCCTTCAATAGCTTTCTTTACCTCTGCACTTGTATTCTTTTTACAAAGTGCATAAGTGACCGCACTAAATCCTGTCGCCATTATGCACCTCCTAAATTAAATTCCAAGTGTCGTTTTCTCTATCATAAAAGTAAACATCTCCTGTCTCAATGTTTACAAATGTAGATCCGTTTCCGATTCTTACTTTTAGTTCTTCTTTTGTATTCTTAAGAGCCTCAAGATCTTTATCTAAACCCCTAAAATCATGAGCATCAGCTATGTCAGCAACTGTTAACATTATAGATCTCCTCTCTTATTTTATCACATATAATTCCATTTAATTTAGCATTAAATTTTGAGTAAAATAATTAGGGAGGAAGAACCTCCCTAATATTAATTAACCTTTTATAATAATTGGTAAATCTGAAGTTGGAGCTTCAAATGCATAGAATGTAATCTTTCCTGCTGAAGTTTCAGCGAAGAAGATCTTACTCCAAGCTTCATTTAAAATATCCATATCAGAAGAAGAAGCTACATCCTTCATCAATACATCAATTACAGGTGAACTATCCTCTGTAATATAAGATACATCAACTACATTTCCATAACAAGAAACACCTGCGCTTGTTGTAGTAGCACTCCAAGCAGAAGCAGGAATTGTAGCTGTAGAAGTCTTGATACCAAATCCAACGGCTCCTTCTTTCAAATCTTCACCATAGCTTAAACCGTAACCAGCGGCAGGTGAAGGCATTGTAATGCTTCTATTAACAGCACTTGAAATATGACCTGTAGCATCAACTGTTACAGCAGGAACACTGAATGTACTTCCTGGAGCAGGAGTAGCGTTTTCGCTAGGTCCGTAACTACCTGAAGCATCAGAAGTCTTATGCTGTAGTTTAATAGTACCAGAACCAGTAATCTGTGAAGTACCTTCAGGAATAATCATTCCATCAGTACCAGTACTTAAATTAACTTGAGTAACTGTACCAACAGCAACGTTTCCTGTACCTACAATGTTCATGTTGTTTACTGTCTTAATATTCTGACCTTCACCAGATCCGACTAATGTATTCTGCTTAGTAGCTATAGCAGCGTTAGCAGCTGTAATATTATCTTTATTAGTTATAATCTGATTAATAAGAGCTTCGGTAGCACCAGAATTAATAGCTGACCACTGCTCAGCAGTGAATGAACTATTATTTAATGCATATTCAAACTTTCATTCAGAACCAGTATATTTATACTTATTATAAACTGTATTTCCAGAAGAATCTACTTCTTTAACAAAACCATAATCATTAGCATCTGCTGATTGAGCTTGTAATTCAGCTAATGTATCAAACGTACCTTTAAAATCAGCTGTAGCAGTAGCAATTGAACTATTTACAAATGCTTTATCTGCTAATTGATTAGAAGCTGTAGCTGCATTAGGAATCTTAGCCTCAATAACATCAATATCATTGGCATTAGTTGTTACACTGTTTCTAATATCTTGATGAGCAGCAGTACTTGTATTATGATTACCGATTAAAGCTGAAACATCTGACTCTTTCTGATATCCAGCGCCATTAGCAATCTGATTATTATTTGTAGGAACTTCAATATTAATAGCAGAGTTTGTAGTTGCATTAGCAGCAAATGTACCAATATCAGCTCCATTTCTTTGAATTGTTAAGATACCATTACCTACTGTAGGATGTGAAATAGCAACCTCAGTAATTCCAGTAACCTGACCTAAGTTATTAGTAGTAATCTTAGGAACAGTTGTGTCTGAACCAACTCCAGCATAAACTGGTTGAACTTCTAATGCACTTTGTTTTGCATTCCAAGCTGCGATCTGAGCTTCAGTTACAAATTTATGAGCATTATCAGTATCATTGACTAAATCAGAAGCTAACTTATTAGTATCTACTATCTTATCTTGTTTAGTGTTAATAGCTTCAGTATTAGCTCCAATATTAGCTTCAATTGAAGATAAAATTCTATTTAAATCAGCATTAGATCTAGGTCCATCACCACTAGCATCAGTACCTTGAATATCTGACCAATAAGGTTTAGCTGAGTCTGTTGAAATATCATACTGATAAGGAATATCCTGGCCGCCTGCATCTTTTCTAGGTCTGATTCTAATACCACTATTTTCTGCTGCATAGTATGTAGAGTCAATAGCATCTATCTTAACATTATCACCAACTTTATTAACTGTTGTATTAACACCTGAAACGATATATGTACTTAATTCATCAGGAGTAATTGCATTATCAGCAACATTATTCCATTTAGCTCTTTCACCAGCTTGAATATGGACATCTCTATCATCGACATGTGCTTGGAAAGTAGTATCACTGACAAGGCCTGAAATAATAGCATCAAGTGGAACTCTAAGTTTCTTAGGTTCTCCACCTTCTTCAGTATCATTTAATGTAATTATTAAAGCTTTACCTAACTCATCTTCTACGTAATCTACATCCATTACCATTGATTCTAATGGAAGATCAACAGTATTATCAGTAGAAATAATAGCTCCAGTAGCATCAGTTAACTGAAGTGTTAATCTATACTTATTATCAATAGAAGCCTTAATATATCTTGCAGTATTTTCAACTGTAGGATAGTTTTCTAAAGCAACAGCTAAGTCAGAAGTATCAACTAAGTTCTTATTGACTTTATAATTATCAATCTTAGTATTTAACTCAGCATCCTTAGCATCTCTTGCAGACTGTTCAGAAAGCAAGTTCTGTGCTCATGTGTTGGCTTCAAGATTAATCTTATTAACTAACGATGGATAAACACCTTCTTCTGGAATATCTGTCTCATTACCCATCACAATATTTTTAACATCAGCTATCTCTGTGTCTATCTTATTAACTAATGATGGGTAAACACCTTCTTCTGGAATGTCTGTTTCACTACCCATTACGATATTCTTAACATCAGCTATCTCTGTGTCTATCTTCGTATCTAATGTCTGAACACTACTGTCAATCTTCTGATCAACTACTTCAATTTCCTGATCAGTATATTCATTAGGATCATCATTAGCCCTTCTGAATTTACCAAAACCTATCGTAGGATCGTCAGTTACAACATTGTTCTTGTCATAGAGATAAAGTTTACCATCATCTCTACAGATTGCGAAGTACTTATCTGGTAAGAGATAGTCGGCAATCTCCTTCATTTCGTTCTGAGAAAGAAGAATTCTACCGTCAATAGGTAAATTTGAAATAATATCAAATCCTTGTACTAATCTTATCATATATTAACCTCTTAATTCATCCCCTTCAATCTAAATTTATAGTTTAAGATAAAGCTACCGACTGTAGGTGCTAATTGATATACAATACCACTAGTATCTTCGATAAGTTTATCATCATTCAATTTTAAATCTTTATCATATAAATAGAGATCATCAGCATTAAACCAACCATCTCACTCTTCATCAATAGAAACTTTAGCTAAACCCAAAGCATATCCTGCTTGATAACATTTTTCCAAAGTAATTCTCTGGCTTGTTGGAATAGCTAAAACAAAGAATTGTCCGTTTCCAGTTCTTCCTGGTTCAAGAGTAATAGGATTACCATCATTTGGACTCCATCCATTCTGAAGTATTTCAGCTAAAGTGTAAGCGTCGTATTCAGGAAGTTGATTAACTGAAAAGTCTCCAGGCAAAGCGCCATGATCATCAGCATCTATGATACCGAATCTGAAAACTACATCACCTGTAACTGAAAGCATTTCCTTTAGTACGTCCATAATAGAAGTACCAGCGGTAAATGGTTGACCAGCAGCTACTCCACCGATATTGTAAAGAGATACAAAATCTTCAGTGAACTTAAGCTCTGGTTTATTTTTAATATAATCATACTTAGTATCATCTGTCTGATCCCAGTCTGACTGAACTGCATTAGAAGAAATAACATCTCCTAATCTAATTCTGGCAGGTTTACCATTCTGATCTACATAGATATATGAATTAATATCTACATCTTCACCAGATAATTCTTCAAAATCTTTTAAATCTCTCTGAACTACTTCATTTCTTAGAATAGCAACTTTATCGTTACAATTGTTATAGCCTGCATTAAAATTTATATTACTTAAATCTTTTGGCATTTAACATTCTCCTATTCAAAATCAGAATCAACGATTAATTCGATGCCTTCGTCTTCATATTGTATAGCCTTTAATTTAATATCATTAAATCCTTTTGTAACAACTGTCTGACTAATTGCGCCATCATCATTATCGCCAAACTCTTGATATAATTTCATCTTACCTGCAGTGGTCTCATCTGCATAAGGTATATCTCCTCCAGATCCACCTCCACCTGATTCACTAGCAGAAGCAAACTGAGTATAAGTACAACTATTAGATACTCTAATAGAATTTGACCACTCTGTAGGTTTCTTAACATTCATTCGTGTTCCTAAAACTCCAACGTAAATAAGTCCAGGCTGAGCTATAACCTCAGTAGGAATCTGACATACATTGTTCTTTATCTTAACATCTTTTATTAGATGATTATACTCATCCTTAAATATTGCTACTTTGTCAAATTTTTCCCAAGAAGAATCAAATGTAAATCTGCAATTATATAATTCATCACTATCAGCTGCAATCTCAAAAAATTGAACTACATTAATCTCTTGATTATTAACATTAGCTTGAAGAGAATATATCTCCTCATCACTTCTAACAAAGTATCTGTCATCAATTGTTTCAACTGCTTTTGCATGGAGCACAGCTGAAACTAAAATAGATCCATCTTCTAACAAGACCTTCATCTGTAATTCAACATCTCCTTCAGTGAAGTTAGACGTTTCTTCTTCGGATAAAGTAAAATATAATAATGAATCGTTGAAGTATGATACTTCACAATCATCTAAATGTTTCTTTAATATTATACTTCCATTTTCTGTGTAAGTAATCAACATTTTCTTGATTAACTTAACACTGAAAGGTAAATTAAATGTCTCTTCCCTAGTACCACCAATAACAATTAAATCATCACTAGTACCAGGAATATTAAATAAACACATACCAGAAGTTGCTCCACCAGATAAAAGTTG
>OCTW011602606.1_pt1 | contig 17369 bp, 12 predicted proteins | sample 1539671 | NCBI WGS metagenome assembly OCTW01 (sample SAMN02144230, study PRJEB22623) | gut metagenome | biome: sheep rumen | host: Ovis aries | place: New Zealand
TCGTGGATCCGGTTCAGGTTGTCGCAGCCCTGCTGGTTCATCTCCTGCAGCTCGCTCACCTCAAACTGCAGCCGGCGGCCCTCCAGCCCGTTGGCCTCAAGGCAGCGGCGCACCTGCTCCACGAAGTGCTCGTTCTCGGCGAAGCGGGGCAGCAGGTTCAGCGACAGCGTGAGGTTGGTGCCGATGCGGCGGCTGATGTCCACCATCTGGCGCACCGCCTCCTCCAGCACCTTGATGGAGAAGAGCAGGGTCAGCGCCTCGTTCTCCTCCACCACCTGCAGGATCGGCCAGGACGGCAGCACGCCGCCCTCCGGGGTTTTGAACTCGGACACGAACACCTCGTAGGTGTTGCATGTGTTCTTGCCAAAGGTCCATTTGGGCTGGCCCTGCATAATCATCGCGTTGCGCAGGATCATATCGGTGATGACGCTGTGTTCCATGGCTGTGCCTCCTTATGCATTTGGGTATGATGAACGATCTATCTCTGATTTTGGAAGTTCGACGGGCCTGCGGGATTTCCTGCATGTGACAGGAAGTTTTTGTCTGGTGCTTTTTGACAGTGATCCTCTCGCCGCGCGGCCGAGGTTGATTTTTGCGGGCAAGTGGTGTATCCTTTACAATGGAATGAGTCCGCGGAGAAAAGCGCCGGTGCGCGGGCGGACATAAAAGGCTGCGGGGAGGAATCCGGATGGTTCGGCTGACGCTTGACGACCGTTATGACGCGATGCCCTGGGATGAGGTGGACGCGGTGGTGTTTGACGTGGGCAATGTGCTGCTCACCTTTGACCCGCCCGCCCTGCTGCGGGAGCATCTGCCCGAGGTGCCGGAGCTCCACCCGATGCTGCTGCAGCGGGTGTTCCGCTCGCCCTACTGGCCTATGCTGGACCACGGCACGGTGACCCTGCTGGAGGCGGCGGACGCCATGTGCGGCCGGGACGAGGAACTGCGGCCCTATTTCCGGAAGATCGTGACGGGCTGGGTGCGCCTCAGGAACCCGGTGGCCGAGGGCGTGGCGGCGCTGCGGGCCTGCAAGGCGCACGGCAAGCGCTGCTACGTGCTGTCCAACTACAGCAGGGAGGCCTTCCCGGTGGCGGAGGAGATGCATGATTTCTTCCGCCTGATGGACGGCAAGGTGATTTCCTCCGAGGTGGGCCTGCTCAAGCCCGATCCGCGCATCTACCGCCTGCTGACCGACCGCTTCGGCCTGGAGCCGTCCCGCACGCTGTTCATCGACGATCTGCCCGCGAACATCGAGGGCGCGCTCTACGCCGGCTGGCAGGGGCTGTGCTTCTCCGAGGCCGGCAAGCTGCGGCGCTTCTTCGGCCTGGAGGGGGAGCAGTGACGGCCCGGATGCTGCGGGGCTGAACTCACAGCTGAATGGATAATGGAAGAACCCAGAAAGGCAATCGCATGATACGCACCAGATCCCGGCTGCGGCGGCTGGGGGCGCTGCTGCTGGCGGCGCTGCTCCCGCTGTCCGCGGCGCGGGCGGCCAGGGTCACGGCAACCCCGCCCATCGAGCCGCTCGCCACCCTGGCCCCGGGCACGCCGAAATATGATTCCAGCCGGCCGGAGAGCCTCGACCCCGACCAGCTCTACGCCTGGTCCGCCATCCTGATTGAGGCGGGCTCCGGCGAGGTCATCTTCGAGAAGTCCAGCGACGACATCCGCTACCCCGCCTCAACGACGAAGATCATGACCGTGCTGCTGGCCCTGACCATGCTGGAGGACCGGCTGGGCGAGACCGTCGTCTGCTCCGAGGAGGCCACGGCCATCAACAACACGGGCGAGGACATCACCTCCCTGGGCCTGCAGGCGGGGGAGGAAATCGTGCTGGAGGATCTGATCTACGGCACGATGATCATGTCCGCCAACGACGGCGCGAACGTCATCGCGGAGGCGGTGTCCGGCTCCATCGGCGCCTTTGTCGAGCTGATGAACCGCACCGCGCAGGAGTTCGGCTGCACGAACACCCACTTCGCCAATCCCCACGGCCTCTTTGACGAGGCCCACTATACCACGCCCCGGGATCTGGCAATCATCGCCCGCTATGCGATGATGAACGACACCTTCCGCGACATCGTCGCCTGCCAGTCCTACACGATGCCCAAGACGAACGTGCACCGCCAGCGCACCGTGAGCAACACGAACCAGCTGCTGACCCCGCCCACCGAGGCAAAGGCCAACAGCTACTACTATGAATACGCCACCGGCATGAAGACCGGCTACCTGGACAAGGCGCAGTACTGCTTTGTCGGCTCGGCGGAGAAGGACGGCGTGGAGCTGATCTCCGTGGTCATGTACACCACGCGCTCCGCCCGCTGGACCGACACGGTGAAGCTGATGAACTACGGCTTCTCCCAGTACGTCAACGTGACGCCGCTGGATCTGTACGCGCTCAGCCCGGTCACCATCGTCACCAGCAACTATGCCCTGGACGACGCGGCGGCGGGCAAGCTGCAGCTGAACTGCGTCGCGGCCAATGCCTTCGCGATCACGGCGTCCATGTCCGTCACCCGGGCCCGGGCCGAGGAGCTGGCGCAGAACCTGCGGGAGCGGGCCGTGTTCCAGTACACGCGGGACTTCGTCGCGCCGATCACCGCGGGGGAAGTGCTGGGCACGATGACCTATTACTTTGAGAACGGCACCTCCGCGGTCTACAACCTGACCGCCGCCCGCACGGTGCCCGCCCGGCAGAACGTCCCGCCGACCCTGGCGGAGATCGAGGCCCGCACGGAGAGCGAGGACGAGGTGCTCCCGCGGCTGTCCGCGCCGCTGGTGGCCGCCGCCGTGGCAGCCCTCCTGGCCGCATCGCTGGTGCTGACCGTGCTCATCCGCCTGCTGCGCCGGGCCGCCGCCATCCGCCACCGGGCCGCGGCCACCTTCGTGGAGGAGGAGAAGCCGCGCTGAGGCAGGCCGCAGCCTATGGAAGCAGGCCGGGCCATCCGGTTCGGCAGTGTCAATATCCCGCAATCATCTTGAAACGGAGGAATCACCATGGACGACATCCGCAGCATGCAGTGGATCGAAGACGGGGAAGGCGTAGTCGGCATCGAGTTCGGCTCCACGCGGATCAAGGCGGTGCTGATCGGGCCGGACTGCCAGTGCGCAGCCATCGGCACCCATGACTGGCAGGACCGCCTGGAAAACGGCGTGTGGACCTACAGCCTGGAGATGGTGCTCGCGGGCCTGCAGGACTGCTACCAGTCTCTGAAGAAGGCGGTGCAGGAGCGCTATGGCGTGACGCTGCGCAGCCTGAAGGCGATGGGCGTCAGCGCGATGATGCACGGCTACCTGCCCTTCGACGGCGCGATGCGGCTGCTGACCCCCTTCCGGACCTGGCGCAACACGATCACCGGCGAGGCGGCGGAGGAGCTGACCGCGCTGATGGACTTCAACATCCCCCAGCGCTGGTCCATCGCCCACCTGGAGCAGGCGATCCTGAACGGCGAGCCCCATGTGAAGGACATCCGCTTTCTGACCACGCTGGCCGGCTACGCCCACTGGCTGCTGACCGGGGAAAAGGTGCTCGGCGTGGGCGACGCGGCGGGCATGTTCCCCATCGACAGCGAGCGGGTGGATTTCGACGAGGCGCGGGTGCAGCGCTATGACGCCCACCTGGCGGGCAAGGGCTTCCCGTGGAAGCTGCGGGACATCCTGCCCAGGGTGCTGCCCGCCGGTGCGCCAGCCGGCTGCCTGACCGAGGCCGGCGCGCAGCTGCTGGATCCGGCCGGCGATCTCAAACCCGGCGTACCGCTGTGCCCCCCGGAGGGCGACGCGGGCACCGGCATGGCGGCCACCAACAGCGTGGCGGAGCGCACCGGCAATGTCTCCGCCGGCACGTCCATCTTCGCGATGCTGGTGCTGGAGAAGCCCCTGCAGGCCGTCCACACCGAGGTGGACATGGTGACCACCCCCTCCGGCAAGCCCGTGGCCATGGTGCACTGCAACACCTGCACCTCCGACCTGAACGCCTGGGTCGGCCTGCTGGCGGATTTCGCGAAGAGCTTCGGGCTGGACATCCCCACCGGCGTGCTGTATACAAAGCTGTTTGAGACGGCCCTCACCGGCGACGCGGACTGCAGCGGCCTGGCCGCCTTCAACTACTATTCCGGCGAGCCGGTGACCGGCACCTCCGCCGGCGTGCCGCTGTTCGCCCGCCGTCCGGACGCCCCGATGACGCTGGCCAACTTCATGCGCACCCAGATCAACGCGGCCCTGGCCACCCTGGCCATCGGCATGGACATCCTGACCGGCGCCGAGAAAGTGGCCATCGACTGCATGTACGGCCACGGCGGCCTGTTCAAGACCCCGCTGGTGGGGCAGAAGCTGCTGGCGGCGGCCATCAAGGCCCCCGTCACCGTGATGCAGACCGCCGGCGAGGGCGGCGCCTGGGGCATTGCCCTGCTGGCCGCCTATCTGCCGGCCCACGCCGCGGGGCAGAGCCTGGAGGACTGGCTGAGCGAGCGGGTCTTCGGCGATATGCCCTCCGAGACCGTGACGCCCGACGAGGCCGACATGGCCGGCTTCGACGCCTTCCTGCGCCGCTGCAAGGCCTGCCTGCCCGCCGAGATGGAAGCCGCGAAGGCCCTGCTGGCAAACTGACACCGCACCCGGGCTTCCGGGGGAAGGACACCCTTTTCCGGCAGAAAAGGGCTTTCCTTCCCCCGGACCTCTTTTCTTCCGAAAAGGTTTCTCTTTCGGGGGGGCAGGGGGATCGGTGCACGCTGCGCATGCGCCTTGCCTGGCGAGCTGACGGGAAAACCAAAAAATTGATTGAAATCCGTGACAAACAGAGGGATTTCTGATATACTGCTGTTGACGGGTGGCGGCGATGGGGCTGTCACGAAACAGAACTGGACAAGACAAGGAGGAAACCGACATGAAAAAGGTTCTCTGCATGCTGCTGGCGCTGGCCATGCTGCTGTCTGCCGCTGGCGTGATGGCGGAAGAGGCCGCCGCGAAGGACATCCTGGTGCTCTTCACCAGCGATGTGCACTGCGGTGTCGAGCAGGGCTTCGGCTATCAGGGCCTGGCGATCATCCGCAACCAGCTGGCGAAGGATAACGCCGTCATCCTGGTCGACAACGGCGACGCCATCCAGGGCGAGCCGGTGGGCACCATGACCAAGGGCTCCGCCATCGTGGACATCATGAACGCGGTCGGCTACGCGGTGGCCATCCCCGGCAACCACGAGTTCGACTACGGCATGGAGAACTTCCTTGATCTGGCGAAGAACAAGGCGGAATATCCCTATATCAGCTGCAACTTCACCTACAAGGGCGAGCTGGTCTTCCAGCCCTACATCATCAAGGAAGTGGGCGGCAAGAAGATCGCCTTCGTCGGCGTGACCACCCCGCGCACCTTCGTCACCTCCACGCCCACCTACTTCCAGGAGGACGGCGTGTATGTGTACGGCTTCTGCGAGGGCGACGGCACCGCGCTGTACGCCGCCGTGCAGAAGGCTGCCGACGACGCCCGCGCCGAGGGTGCCGACTATGTCGTCGTGATGGCCCACCTGGGCAACGAGGCCGAGTCTTCCCCCTACACCTCCTTCGATGTGATCGGCCACACCAACGGCATCGACGCCCTGCTGGACGGCCACGAGCACGCCGTGGAGCCCAACCTCATGGTCAAGAACAAGGACGGCGTCTCCATCCCCTTCGCCGCCTGCGGCACCAAGCTGTCCTACATCGGCTATCTGCGGATCGCCGCGGACGGCAAGCTCTCCACCGGCCTGTATGATGCCAAGGACTACCAGGCGCCCGACGTCACCGAGGCCATTGCCGCGGCCACCGACGCGCTGAACGTCAAGCTGGCCGAGGTCGTCGCCCACACCGACTATGATCTGACCATCAACGATCCCGAGAGCGGCAAGCGCATCATCCGCATCATGGAGACCAACCTGGGCGACCTGTGCGCGGACGCGTACCGCAGCCAGGCCGGCGACGTGGACATCGCGCTGGTCAACGGCGGCGGCATCCGCGTGACCATCCCCGCCGGCGACATCACCCTGAACGACATCCTGCGCGTGCATCCCTTCGGCAACGCCCTGTGCGTGGTCAAGGCCACCGGCCAGCAGGTTCTGGACGCGCTGGAGTGGACCAGCCGCAACGTGCCCGAGGAGAACGGCGGCTTCCTCCATGTCTCCGGCCTGACCTATGAGATCCACACCTACCTGCCCTCCACCTGCACGCAGGACGACAAGGGCTCCTTCACCGGCGTCACCGGCGAATACCGCGTCAAGAACGTGCTCGTGAACGGCGAGCCGCTGGATCTGGAAAAGGAATACACCGTGGCCTCCCACAACTACATGCTCAAGGACGGCGGCGACGGCACCTGCATGTTCCAGAGCTGCGAGATCCTGCAGGACAGCGTCAAGCTGGACAACCAGGTTCTGATCGACTACATCGTGGACGTGCTGGACGGCAACGTCGGCGAAATGTATTCCGATCCCCTCGGCCAGGGCCGCATCGTCTGGGTGCAGGAAGCTCCGGCGGAGTAATCCCCAAATGAATCACGGCCGCTGGCATGGCCCCTCAGGGTGGTGCCAGCGGCTTTTCGGTACCCGGAGGACAGGCGGCCGGGACTGTAAAGGAGATGGGCCATCATGCTGATCGATCTCTCCGGGCTGTGGCGCTGTGAGATACCGGGGGTCCGCGCGGAGCTCCGCCTGCCGGGCACGCTGGATGAGGGCGGCATCGGCTTTCCGGACGACCCGGCCCGGCAGTGGAAGGTGGACGAGGTGCGCCGCATCGGCCTGTGGCGGGAGGGCGATCCGATCGTGACCCGCCTGACCCGCAAGCACACCTTCGAGGGCCGGGCGGTGTTTTCCCGGGAGGTGCGGTGGGCCCCTCCGGCGGGAGAGCGCGTCTTCGCGGAGGTGGAGCGGGCGCGGCAGCTGCGCCTGTTTGTGAACGGGCGGGAGGCGCCCGCCGCGGAGCCGGCCTGCCTTTCCGCGCCGCAGGTTTTCGAGGTGACCGGCCTGGTGACCGGGCAGGACGCCTTCGCCTTCTGGTCGGACAACAGCTATCCCGGCTGGCCCCGGAAGGCGATCATCGCTTCCTCCGCGGCCTCGGACGAGACGCAGACCAACTGGAACGGGCTGCTGGGCCGGCTTCGCCTGCGCACCGAGCGGCCGGTGTTCTGCGCGCGGCTGCGGGTGTATCCGGCAGAGGAAACACTGGACGTGTGCGCGGAGATCGACGCCGCCTGCGCCTGGCAAGGCGCGCTCCGGATCCGCAGCGACGCGCTGCGGGAGGATGTGACGGCGGAGAAAACGCTGCCGCCGGGCCGGCATGAGCTCTGGTTCCGGCAGCTGCCGCTGCGCCCCGACGTCCGCCGCTGGGACGAGGAGGAGGGGCAGCTGTACAGCCTGACAGTGGAGGGACCGGGGCTGGAGACGAAAAAGGCGGTCTTCGGCATCCGCGTCTTCCGCGCCGAGGACGGCCATCTCACCCTGAACGGCCGGCGAATCTTCCTGCGCGGAGAGACGAACTGCGCCGTGTTCCCCGAGACCGGCCATCCGCCCATGGACACGGCGGCCTGGCGGGACATTCTCCTGCGGTACCGCGCCTACGGCGTCAACTGCGTGCGCTTCCACAGCCACTGCCCGCCGGACGCGGCCTTTGCAGCCGCCGACGCGCTGGGCATGCTGATGCAGCCGGAGCTGTCCTGCTGGGATCCCCTGAACGCCTTTGCCACTGCGGAGGCCCAGGCTTATTACCGGGCGGAGCTGGGACAGGTGCTGCGGATGCTGGCGAATCACCCCTCCTTTGTGATGCTGACCTTCGGCAACGAGCTGCAGGCCGCCGGGGAGGGCCGCGCCTTCATGAACCGCCTGCTGGCGGAGGCGCGGGCCTTCGACCCCACAAGGCTCTACGCGGCCGCCTCCAATCCGCACTACGGGGAGCAGGGCGCCGATCCGCAGAGCGATTTCTACACCGCCATGCGCCTGCGGGATGCGGACATGCGGGCGACCTTCGACGGCATGACCGGCTGGCTGAACCAGGCGGAACCCAACAGCTGCCGCGATTACAGCGCCGCCGTCGCTGCCCTGCGGCAGGAGAGCGCCGAGCCGGTCTTCTCCTTCGAGGTCGGCCAGTACGAGGTGCTGCCGGACTTCGGGGAGATTGATCTGTATCAGGGCGTCACCAGCCCGGAAAACCTGCGGCACAGCCGGCGGCGGGTGCAGGCGCTGGGCCTGGCGGAGGACTGGCCCCGCATGATGGAGGCCACGGGCGAGAACAGCCTGCGGTGCTACCGCGCGGAGGTGGAGGCCGCCCTGCGCACGGAGGGATCCAGCGGCATCTTCCTGCTGGGGCTGCAGGACTTCCCCGGCCAGGGCACCGCGCTGACGGGGATGATGAACGCGCATCTGCAGCCCAAGCCCGGCCGTTTTGCCCGCCCGGAGCGCTTCGCCGCCTTCTTCCGCCCGGTGCTGCCCCTGGCGCTGCTGGAGCGGTTCACCTACGCGGCGGGCGAGACGCTGCGCGCAGTACTGAAAATCGCGAATTACGGGAAGACGCCGCTGGACGATGCCGCGCGGTGGCGCCTGCGGGGACCGGGCTTTGTCCGGGAGGGGCGGCTGCCCGCGGCCCATGCGCCTGCCGGCTCGCTGACCGCGCTGGGGGAGCTGGCGGCTCCGCTGCCGGACACAGCCGAGGCGCTGCAGCTGACCCTCGAGGTGACATATGGCGGCAGCCGGAACGAATGGCCGCTGTGGGTCTATCCGCCCGTGCAGCCGGTCTGCCCGGCGGGCGTCGAGGAGGTTCGCGCCTTTGACGGGGAGGCCCGGGCCGCGCTGCGCTCTGGCGGCACAGTCTATCTCGCGCCGGACAGCACCGCCGCGGCACTGCCGTGCTCGGTGCAGGCGCAGTTCAGCCCGGACTTCTGGTCCGTGTGCACCTTTCCGCATCAGTCGGGGGCGATGGGCCAGCTGATCGACGCGGAGCACCCGATCTTCCGCCACTTCCCCACGGAGCCCTCCGGCGGATGGCAGTGGTGGCCCATGGCCGGCCAGCGCGCGCTGATCCTGCCGAAGCGCATTGACACGATCATCGCGGAGATGGATTCCTTCGCCCTGCTGCGGCCCATGGTCCAGCTGTTTGAATGCCGCTGCGGCCCGGGGCGGCTGCTGGTTTCCTCCCTGGGCCTGCACCGGCTGCAGCAGTTCCCGGAGGCCCGCGCCTTGCAGCACGCGATCTACCGCTGTCTGGATTCGCCGTCCTTTGCGCCGGCGCAGCAGCTGAGCGAGGCATGGATTGCGGCGCTGTTTGACGGCAGCCGCACCGCCGGGGCCTGATCCTCTTTTTCGCGACCAATAAAGCAGAATTCCGGGTTCGATGCGCCCTGAGAATGCCCGTCCGCGAGGGGTTGGCTTGCTGCGGCTGCCCGTCTGCCGTGCGTGATCCCGATGAAAAACCGCCGCCGGACGGCCGAGAAGGTTGTTCTTTGGGCGGCCGGAACCGTTCACACCTCTGCCGGCCGCCCCATAAACGCATCTCTCAGCGTTTTCAAAGGAATTTCCCCAAAATCTCCTGTTGACAATTGCGTGTCCGCGTGATATGATAGCCATGGTTTCAAAAGAAACCTGTGCCGTAGACAGCCGGCATCCCTCTGCGAAGGGGGATTTAATGGGGGGATCCCCGCCTGCCGAGGTGCGAGGAAGCGATCCGATTTGCGATGCTCCCCTTGCGCCTGCGCGAGGGTTTTCTTTTACTCCGAACCGACAAGGAGGTGTAATCGAGATGAGCGAAAACCGTATCCTGAAGGAAAAGCAGGTGGCCGAGATCGTGGAGAAGCTGAAGGCGGCGCAGTCCGTCACATTCTGCTCCTACAGCGGTCTGACGGTGGAACAGGTGACCGCGCTGCGCAAGCAGTGCCGTGAGAACGGCGTGCAGTACTGCGTGCTGAAGAACCGTCTGTTCCGTCTGGCCCTGCAGCAGGTTGGCATCGAGGGCGCCGATGATCTGCTCAACGGCCCGAACGCGTTCGTGTTCAGCATGAACGATCCCGTGTCCGCTCCCAAGACCATCAGCAAGTTCATCGAAGCCGGCAAGCTGACCAGCCTCGCGATCACCGGCGGCATCATGGATGGTGCCGTGAAGGACAAGGCCTACATGGAAGCGATGTCCAAGATGCCTGGCCGCGACGAGCTCATGGCCATGCTGGTGGGCTGCCTGTCCTCTCCCATTTCCTCTCTGGTGGCTGTTCTGGACGAGATTGCCGAGAAGAAGGCTGCCTGAGACCCCGCGCGGCCTGAGGGCCGCATGAAGCCGGTTCAGCCGGCATGAGCGCCGCGCAAGGCGCAGACAATACGAAAATGGAGGTACATCTCATGGATATCACCAGCATCATCGAAGCCGTCGAGAAGATGAGCATGATGGAAGTCAAGGAACTGGTTGACGCCCTGAAGGAAAAGTTCGGCGTGACCGGTGCCATCGCCGTGGCCGGCGGCCCCGCCGCTGCCGCTGCTCCCGCTGAGGAAGAGAAGACCGAATTCGACGTCGTCCTGAAGAGCTTTGACGCCGCGAAGAAGATCGCCGTCATCAAGGTCGTCCGCGAGGTCGTGGAAGGCCTGGGCCTGAAGGAAGCCAAGGAGATCGTCGAGGGCGCGCCCAAGACCATCAAGGAAGGCCTGCCCAAGGAAGAAGCCGAGAAGATCGTCGCCAAGTTCAAGGAAGCCGGCGCCGAGTGCGAGATCAAGTAAGCGATATCGCGCACACAATCTTCCCCAAAGCAAAACCCTGCGCTCCGCAATGGAGGGCAGGGTCTTTTTGATGCGAAAGCGGTTTTTCGCCGCCTCACACCCGGATCCGCTCGAAGTAGCGCAGCAGGTTCTTCCCGGCGAAGCCCGCGAGGGTCTCCTCATCGAAGCCGCGCCGGCGCAGGGTGTCCAGCAGCTTCGGCAGATGGGCCGCGTCCGGCAGGCCCTCCGGGGTGCACTCGATGCCGTCAAAGTCGCTGCCGAAGCCGACGATCTCCGCGCCGCCCAGCTGGCAGATGTGGTCGATGTGGTCAGCGATGGTATCGCAGTCGGCCCGGCCGTCGTCATTGAGGAAATAGGGATAGAAGTTCACGCCGATGTAGCCGCCGTCCGCGATCATCCGCCGGATCTGCGCGTCGGTCAGGTTGCGAGCATGGCCGCACAGGGCCTTGCAGCAGCTGTGGGAGGCCAGCGGGGGCAGGTTGGTCTTCGCGAAGATGTCCCAGAAGCCGGCCTCGTTCAGGTGGCTGGTGTCCACGGCCATGCCGACGCGCTGCATCTCCCGGACGACCTGCAGGCCGTAGGCGGTCAGCCCCTGGGTGGAGCCGCCCTTGGCCGGGAAGCCGATGGCGTTGTCGTTGTTCCAGAGCAGGGCCGCCATCCGCACGCCCTTCGCACGGTACTCCGCCACGGTGTGCAGGCCGGCCTCGAACACCTCGCCGCCCTCCACCGACAGCATGAAGCAGTTCCCGCCCGCCTCCGCGACCGGCACAGCCTCGGAAGGATCGTCAACCTGCCGGAGGCCGGCGGCGATCATCTCCGGCACAGCGGAGAGCTCCGCGCTGACAATCCCCGCGACGTCCCCGCGGTTGCCCTTCGAGCCGCTCCACAGCGCGAAGGTCTGCAGGCTGACGCCGCCCCGGCGCAGCTTCTCCGGCGTGATCATCAGCTGGTCATCGCCGCGGCGGTGATGCACGCCCATGGCGTAGAGCGTATCCGAATGGGTATCCGCAATGAACATGGCAAAGTCTCCTCTCACAGCGCGGCCGCAATGGCCTCCAGGTGCTGCCGGGCCTGCACCGCGTTCTCCGGCACGGTGTTCTCCAGCGTGATCGGCAGCAGGCCGCGCGCGATGTTGAAGCGCAGCAGCTCCTCATAGCGCATGCAGCCGGTGCCGCAGGCGATGGAATCCAGGTCGTCGGAGCCCTCCAGGGGGCGGTAGTCCTTCAGGTGCATCACGGCGACCTGCGGGCCCAGGCGGCGGATCGCGTCGGCGATGATGGCATCCGCCTGCGCGCAGGTGCGGCCGGAGAGCAGATTCACCGCGTCCAGTATGATCCGCAGCTGTGCGGAGGGCACGGCCTGCAGCAGGCGCTCCGCCCGCTCCGGGGTGCACAGGGTGTGGCGGTAGACCGGCTCCAGGGCCAGCACGGCGCCGCAGTCCTCCGCGATGGCGGTCAACTCGCGGACACGGCCGACCAGGCGCTCCAGCGCGGCCTCGCTGCCCCAGTCCGCGCCGCGGTTCACGGGCGTCTCCGTGCCGACGGTCAGCGCCCCGATCTGCGGCGCAAAGCGCAGGTGGGCGGCATAGCAGCGCTTCACCCACGCCCATTCCGCCTCATCCTCCGTGTTCAGCGTCAGATAGCAGCCCAGCACGGCGCACTTGAGGCCGCTGTCCTCCAGCTGGCCGCGCACCTCCCGGGCGAAATCCTCCGTCAGCAGCTCCTCTGCCCGCTGCATGGAAAAGCCGGGCACCGTCTTGCTCAGCGCCAGATGCACGCAGGAAAAGCCCTGCGCCTTCGCGTTCGCCAGCCTGGCCGCCAGCGTATCCCCGGCGCAGTCGTGCAGCCGAATCCCGATATTCATCCGAACACCTCCTCGTGATGCCTTCATTGTACCGCAAAACGGGCCGGTTGAAAAGCCCGCGCCTGTCACCGCGCCGTGTCCGCTGCCCAGAACGGATTCCCCGTCTCCGCCGCGTCGATGGCCAGCTCCTCGGTGCGGATGTCCGTCACGCGGTAGCGGGTATCGTCGCGCTCGCAGTCCCAGCAGACGCCGCAGCGCACCCGGCAGCGGCGGAGCGTCACGTGGGCGACCGTGGAGAGCGGCTTGTCCGTGCGGCCCTTCAGATCGAAGAACTGCGTCCAGGGGCGCAGCTGGAAGAAATGATCCACCCGGCCCGTGATGTCCTCCGCCGTGATGTATTCATAGCGCTGGGGCGTGTCCGGGCGCAGCTTCAGCCACAGCAGGTTGAAGCCCTCGTCCACGGTGATCCGCCGCAGGATGATGTTCCGGCAGTACACCGCCTCGGAGCCGCAGGTCAGGCAGCCGTGGCAGAAGCGGTAATGGCAGTCCTCGATGATGATGCGCTCATTCGCGCCGTTCTCCGGCTGCTCGTCCGCCCAGGGGCCCTTGCCGCCCTTGAGGGCCACCGCGTCGTCGTTCACGTGGATGTCGCAGCCCTTCACCAGCACGTCCCGGCAGGCGTCCAGGTCGATGGCGTCCGTGGAGGGCGCGCGCACCGGCTCCGCGGGCGAGTAGATCACGCAGTCCAGAATCTTCACGTGATCGCAGCGGTAGAGATGGTTCGTCCAGAAGGCCGCGTTGCGCAGCGTCACGCCGGCGATGGTGACATGGCTGCTGCGCGAGACATACACAAGGCGCGGGCGCTGCTCGTCCTTGTTGGTGCAGGCGGGATTCCACTGCCGCCGCAGCCAGAAGGCCTTCCACGCGCGCAGGCCGTTGCCGTCGATGGCGCCCCCGCCGCAGATCGTGAAGCCGTCGGCGCGGTCGGCGTTGATCAGCGCGGCAAAATACCGGCAGCTCTCGCCCTCGATGCGGGTCTCCACGACGGGATAGTCGCTGATGTCGTCGCTGCCCAGCAGCACCGCGCCTTCCGCCAGGTACAGCTTCACCCCGGCGGGGAAGAACAGCGCCCCGGTGGAAAAGGTTCCCGCGGGCACGACGATGACGCCGCCGCCCTCCGCCGCGCAGCGGTCGATCACCCGCTGGATCGCCGCGGTCTGGAGGCCGCCGTCCGCCGCCACGCCATGCTCCGTCAGCACCCACGGCGTGCCGAGGCCCGGCAGCGCGGGCGCTTCCGTCTGTGCAAACCACGGATCCACAGGGGTCCCGTCCGGGAAGCAGTCCACGGCCATGCAATCATCTTCCTTTCAGCGCTTTTCAGTTACGGCTCAGGATCCTGGGGGGAAGGAAACCCTTTTCCGGGCGGAAAAGGGCTTTCCTTCCCCCCAGACCCCCTATCTTTCCCCAAAGGCCTTTCCCTGGGGGGTGAATGTTTTGTCGCTTTTTACAATGCAAACGGCCTCAGTTGCCTTGCCAAGGCGCGCGCTCCGCCGTATAATCATGCTGTGCGCCATGGATGACGGCGCAGATTCCATATCGGAGGTTCCCTGTATGGCCAGGAAAGAAAATCTGCTGGAAGTTCTCCGCTTCGCGCTGGCGGGCGGCGTCTGCTTCCTGATTGAGCTGGGCGTGTTCACCGGCCTGCACGCGGGGCTGAGGCTGGATACCCTGATCGCCACGCCCATCGCCTTCCTCGTGTCCGTGATCGTGAACTACCTGCTGTGCGTGCGCTGGGTGTTCACCGGGGCCGCGGCGCAGGGCGGCGGCGCGAAGGCCGGCTTCCTCATCACCAGCCTGATCGGCCTGCTGCTGAACGAGGGCCTGATGCTGCTGCTGCGCGTCGTCTTCGGCGAGGAGCAGGTGCTCTTCACCCTGTTCGGCTTCGGCGTCACCATGGCCATGGCGAACAAGTGCATCGCCACGGTGCTCGTGATGGTGTGGAACTACTTCACGAAGAAGGCCATCCTCCAGTCCGGTCTGGCCGCCCGTCTGGCCGAGAAGCTCCGCCGCTGAGCAGATTCCGCAATCTGAAACAGCCCGGCGCAGCCTGCCTCCCGATTGCCGGGAAGCGCTGCCGCCGGGCTTTGCTGTGGTCTTATTTCTTCATGCGGATGCCCTTTTCCGCCAGCTCCGCCACGATGGCGTCCATGACCTGCTGAACCTCCTCGCCGGTCAGCGTCCGCTCCGGATGCGAGAAGGAGATGCGCACGCTGATGGACTTGCCCAGCGGGTCGACAAAGGTGCTCACCACGCTGACGCCCTGCACCAGCGGGCTGTTCACCTTCCGCACGGCCTCGGCAATCGGCGCGTAGGTGTCGGAATAGACGGTCAGATCCTGCTCCATGCCGGGATAGCGGCTGGGCACGCGGTAGTCAATCGGGGCGGCCGGCACCGCGACGAGGGCGGGCACATCCACCTCGGCCCAGACCACGGCGGCCTTTTTGTCCAGCTTCTCCGCCACGGTCGGATGCACCAGGCCCATCTGGCCGATCTCCACGCCGGAGAGCAGCAGGGTGTTCAGGTTCTTGGGATGCTGCCAGGGGCTGACGGCCTCCGCGGCGCGGAAGCTGAGCGGCAGGTGGCGCAGGGTGTCCACGGTCTCGGCCAGCAGGTCGCGCAGACGGAAGTACAGCGCCTCCACGTCCTCCTCGCGGCTGAAGAGGGTGATGCCCAGCTTCTTGTGCTCGCGGCACAGGCCATCCTCGCCCACGCCGTCCACGGTCCGGCCGATCTCAAAGATGCCGAAGGCCGGGGCGAAGCCGGTGTTGCCCTTCACCTGGCACAGCTGCGTGGGAATCATGGAGCGGCGCAGCACCTCGATGTTGGGATTGCTGGCGTCCTTCAGGCGGACATTGTCCTCCACCGGGATGCCCAGCCGCTTCATCTCGTCGGTGTACTGCCAGATGTAGCTGTGCACCTCGTGCAGGCGGAAGCGGTGCACCAGCAGGTCCTTCAGCGCGTCCTCCAGCACCTTCTCGGGCGCGGGACGGACGGGATAGAGGGGCGCGCGGGTGGTGTGCACGTCGAAGTTGTCGTAGCCGTAAATGCGGGTGATCTCCTCGATGATGTCCGCCTTGATCGTGACATCCTTCGTGGCGCGCCAGGAGGGCACGTCGACGGTGTAATTCTCCCCGTCCTGCCGCACGGTGAAGCCCAGGGCGGTCAGCGGGCGCACGATCTCCTCCGGGGTGATGTCGATGCCGGTGTAGCGGTCGACGAAGGCCTTGTCGAAGGTCAGCGTCACATGGGGATAGCGGAAGGCGTACTCGTCCGTCAGCCGGGAGGCCACGCGCATGCCGCCGTCGATCTCCTGCAGCAGATACACAAAGCGGGCGATGGCGGGCACGGTCATCTCGGGATCGAGGCTCTTCTCATAGCGGGCGGAGGCGTCCGTGCGGTGGGCCAGGCGCACGGTGGACTTGCGCACGGAGGCCGCGTCGAAGGTGGCGGATTCCAGGGTCAGCCGGGTGGTGTCCGCAACGATCTCGCTGTCCAGGCCGCCCATGATGCCGGCGATGGCCACCGGCTTGTCGCCGTTGCAGATCATCAGGGTGTTCGGGTCGATGGCGCGCTCCACGCCGTCCAGTGTCTGGAAGGTGAAGGACTCCGGGAAGCGGCGGATGCGGATGCTCTCCACCTTGCGGCTGTCGAAGGCGTGCATCGGCTGGCCCATCTCCAGCATCAGGTAGTTGGTCAGGTCGGCCAGCAGGTTGATGGCACGCATGCCGCAGTAGTACAGGCGGATGCGCATGCCCACCGGGCTGACATTCTTCGTGATGTTCTCCACCTGCAGGCAGGAATAGCGCTGGCAGAGGGGATCCTCGATCTTCATGTCGATGGCGGGCAGGCTGTCGAACGCGGTGAGATCCGCCTGGGGCAGGGGCTTCAGCGGGCGGTGCGCCAGGGCGGCGAACTCGCGGGCGATGCCGTAATGGCCCCACAGGTCGGGACGGTTCGTCAGGGACTTGTTGTCCACCTCGAACACGATGTCGTCAATGGGGAAGATCTCCTTGATATCCCGGCCCAGCGGCAGCTCCGGGTCCAGATCCATGATGCCGCTGTTGTCCTCGCTGATGCCAATCTCCTTCTCGGAGCAGCACATGCCATAGGAGGTGCAGCCGGCCAGCGCGCGCGGGGCGATGTCGATCTCGCCCACATGGGCGCCCACCTTCGCGAAGGCGGTCTTCATGCCCACGCGGACGTTCGGCGCGCCGCAGACCACATCCACCAGCTCCTCCGCGCCGATGTCCACCTTCAGCAGGTGCAGCTTTTTCGACTGGGGATGGGGCTCCACCGATTTGATCTGCGCCACAACCACCCCGGAGAGGTCGGAGCCGCGCAGGGCAATGTCATTCTCCACCTCCGCGGTGGACAGGGAGAAGCGGTGGATCAGATCCAGCCGCGCCTGCGTATCCATGTCGCCGAGATCCACGAAATCGGCAATCCAGTTCATCGAAATCAGCATATCGCGTTTCCTCCCATTACTCGCCGGTGAACTGGCGCAGCCGCACGAGGCTGCCGCTGTTCAGGTCGCGGATGTCCGCCACGCCGTATTTCATCATGGCCAGACGGGTCAGGCCCAGGCCGAAGGCAAAGCCGGTGTACTTCTCCGGGTCGATGCCGCCCTCCTCCAGCACGCGGGGGTGAATCATGCCGCAGGGGCACAGCTCCAGCCAGCCGGAATGCTTGCAGGAGGCGCAGCCGGTGCCGCCGCAGATCAGGCAGGAGATGTCCAGCTCGAAGCCCGGCTCCACGAAGGGGAAGAAGCCGGGGCGCAGGCGCACCTTGATGTCCC
>OCTW011596770.1_pt1 | contig 17367 bp, 15 predicted proteins | sample 1539671 | NCBI WGS metagenome assembly OCTW01 (sample SAMN02144230, study PRJEB22623) | gut metagenome | biome: sheep rumen | host: Ovis aries | place: New Zealand
GTTTTGACTCCTTATGGTATATCCATTATAGCATTGTATTCTTTTCTGAAATACAAAGACAGATATATTAGGTTGTCTGAGAAATATGATATATGTGATCCATTAAAAGATCTTCTTACTGCCCTTATGTTTTTGGGTATTCCAATAGTGCTTGTAACTATTTGTTTGATTATAGTTTGTTCTTTAAGAAGTTGAGAAAATCTATATATTACTAAAACTTAAAACAGTTTCTAAGAATTCAAGGTATGTTTGATAAATTTTTGAAACCATTCATTTGTTTTTCTATTTTTTTGTTTGAATTTCCATTTAACGGTATAGCAAAACCAGATTATAGAGTATCATTAGGATTGGGAGTTTTCAGCTATGCTTATAAATATGAAAAATCATATGAAACAATATCATTCTATAACCATCATCCAATGTCGATCGATGAACTGAAATCAAAACCTTTTACTTATAATGCACATTATGAATGTACGTTGGGAAGACATTTTGGCGTTGGTGTATGTTTAGGTTATGATAATTTAAGAGTTGACCGAAGTTTTGTTACTCCAGTGGGTTATTATTATTCAGGAGAATATAATGTCACAGGTTCGGGTGAATATAAAACATATATCTTTTTTGTCATGCCAGAGACAACATTCTATTATTTTAAGAGAAAAATAGTGGCTATGTATGGAAAATTAGCGGCGGGCATAAGATTTGACATTGAAAAAGGGGAAGCAGATATGTACAGACCTCATATGAAAGTGACAGAATCTAATAAATCTCGTAAATTTTGTATGCAGGTAGATCCAATTTGTTTGGAAATCGGTGGGGCATATTGGCGAGGATTCGCAGAATGTGGTCTTGGTGCAGAAGGAATGGGACAAATGGGCATAAAGTATACATTCAAGAAGAAAGGTGGAAATGATTAACTTCGTGCCAAAAATGGTATAAAAAATGGTCAAAAAAAATGGAGACGCGATTATTCATGTCTCCATTTGTCTATCGTTTCTTGTTTCTTGTTTTTCGTTTATCGTCTATCGTTTTACCTTCTATACAAATAAGCCACGGCAGCGTCGATCTCATCCCACAGCATAAGGTTGAAATCTTCCACCTCACGAAGAGTAGGCAGTGCACCGTCTTTTTTGATACGGTTGAGCGCGGCGAATCTCGACATAATTTTATCGGAGCATATCACTTTAGCAATGTATGCCTTTTCTTCATTATCAATAAGGAGGACGTCGGGATACCAGTTGGAAAGCTGATACCAGTTGTTCTCAATCCAACCTTGGTTGCGGAAGTAGTTGCGGTTAGCTTCTGCAATCTGCTGCAGACCGTTGTCGTAGCGGTTTTGGTCGAAACCTTGTGCGGAGATAGAAGCAAGTCCGCAAAACAAAGTAAGTATCAATAAAACTATTCCTTTTTTCATAGCAGTAAAATTTACGTTTCTCAAATTCTTATGCAAAGTAAAGAAAAATAGTGCAGAGAGAGCACGGATTTAGTTTTTTTAACCTTAATATAACAAAATTATACAATTCGTCGAATCGGTGTAGGGGCAGGTTTCAAACCTGGCCACTTCCATTTTTTCCGTCTGAAAGACGTTACCGAGCGAAGCGAGAGAAACCCGTGACGATGTCTCGGGAAGAGATGACGACGAAAAAAAACTTTGCCTGAAAGGCAATACCATAAGTACTGTCCTTTATGTTTTATATGTGCTCGCCTACGGCTCGCACTCTGGAAGGTGGTTAGGGCCAATATCAATCAAACATGGGCCCTTAACAATCCTCGACTCTATAACCAAATATCTAAATTAACGTCAATTTGACGAATTGTAAACTGCAAATTCGCAATAACGAACAATCATAAATTTCCCACATTATGATTGAATTCTTACCTCTTTTTTCATCAAAAGGCATAGTCCTTTCTCTGTTGACTTTGTGTCTCTGTGGTTTTATTAAATTCTGTGTGCTCGCCTTACGGCTCGCACTCTGGAATGGGGTTAGGGCCAATATCAATCAAACATGGGCCCTTAACAATCCTTACTTTATAACCACTAGAACAAACTATTCCGCATTTTGCATTTCGAATTTTTAATTTTACTTACATTTTTGGGCATATACTTTTGTTATAAACAAAAAATTATGCGTAATTTGCAGTATAATTGTGTATAATAAGATAAGAATATGGATCAATTGAAGAGAAGCCTTGGGGCTATTTTGGTTTTATTGGGAGTTGTTCTATTGGCTATTTACAGCATAGCTGACTTGACAAACAACGCTATTTTGGTGATCGCGGCTATTTTGTTTGTTGCAGGTATCGGATCTTACATCTTCCTTAACAAAAAATACATCGGAAACGGTAAGTAATAGTAGTTCCCTTTTTTAAATTACGAATATGGCTACAAAGTTGTGGGACAAAGGCAAGGCCACAAATGCGGAGATTGAGAAGTTTACGGTTGGCAAAGACCGTGAAATGGATTTGTACTTGGCCGAGTGTGATGTGCTGGGATCGATGGCGCATATCACTATGTTGGAGTCGATTGGCTTGATCGCCAAGGACGAACTTCCTGTGTTGCTTGCAGAGCTAAAGAATATTTATTTGGCTGCACACCGTGGAGAATTTGTAATTGAAGAGGGAATAGAGGATGTTCATTCTCAGGTTGAGCTTATGCTTACACGTAAGCTTGGCGACTTGGGAAAGAAGATTCACAGTGGTCGTTCGCGTAACGATCAGGTGCTTGTCGACATGAAGTTGTGGACAAGAGAGCAGATAAGAAGTGTGGTTGAGGCTGTCGAGGGTCTGTTCGACGTGTTGATTCAGCAGAGTGAGAAGTATAAGAATGTGCTTCTTCCTGGTTACACTCATTTGCAGATTGCGATGCCTTCGTCGTTCGGACTATGGTTTGGAGCTTATGCTGAAAGCCTTGCCGACGATATGGAGCTTATGCTTTCGGCATGGAAAGTGACGAACAGAAACCCACTTGGTTCGGCTGCCGGTTACGGTTCATCGTTCCCATTGAATCGTCAGATGACGACAGAGCTGTTGGGCTTTGACACAATGGACTATAATGTGGTGTACGCTCAGATGTGTCGTGGCAAGATGGAGAAGACGGTGTCGTTCGCATTGGCAGGTATTGCTGCCACTCTATCAAAATTGGCTTTCGACGCTTGTATGTTCACATCACAGAATTTCGGATTCATCAAACTGCCGGACGAGTGCACTACCGGATCAAGCATCATGCCACACAAGAAAAATCCGGATGTGTTTGAGCTGACTCGTGCTAAATGCAACAAGATTCAGAGCCTACCGTCGCAGATTATGATGCTTATCAATAATCTTCCAAGCGGATATTTCCGCGACTTGCAGATTATCAAGGAGGTATTCATGCCATCATTCGGTGAATTGCTGGATTGCATCAAGATGACCACACATATCATGTCTGATGTGAAAATCAACGAGCATATTCTTGATGATCCTAAATATGACTTCATCTTCAGCGTGGAGGAGGTCAACCGTCTGGCTCTTGAGGGAATGCCATTCAGAGACGCATATAAAAAAGTGGGATTGGAATGTGAGGCAGGAGAGTTTAAGCCAAACAAGAATATCCACCACACACATCAGGGTAGCATAGGAAACCTTTGCAACGACGGAATTACAGCACTTATGAATAAGACTATTTCAGAGTTTAATTTCGATAAGGTTGAAGAGGCAAAAAAGAAATTATTGGCAATATAAACAAAGAATTTAATGACAGTAGACACAAAGACTATTATACAGAAGATAGTTGAGGGAATGCAGGAACGAAAAGCAAAGAAAATCGTTACTGTAGATATGACTGAGTTGGAAAATTATAGCTGTCCGTACTTCGTGATATGTGAAGGCAATTCGACCACTCACGTCGTCAGCATCGCTGATTCTGTGAAACATTATGTGAGGAGCGAATTGAAAGTTCATTTTATCGTGGCGGATGGATATGAGAATGGTCAGTGGATTGCCATTGATTATGGAGAAATCATAGTACACGTCATGCTTCCGGAAATGCGTGAGTTTTACCGCATAGAGGAGCTATGGGAAGACGCGAAGATAACAGAAATACCTGATTTAGATTAATTTATATGGCCCAAGAAAGTAACAATAAACCAAAGATGCCAAATTTCAAGTCATCGTCAGGCCTTTATTGGTTGTATGGCTTAGTGGCAATCTTTTTGGTGGGAATTTATTTTTCAGACGACAATCATTCAGCGAAGGAGATTGGCTACAACGAGATCAAGTATCTTGTGGAAACCAACTCTGTCTCAAAAATCACTGTCATAACAAACGACAAATATGCTGAGGCTACGGTGAAGGAGGGCAAAATGCGCAACGCATTTGGTTCAGACTCCATCAAATACGCTGCAAATCCGAAGGTTCATGTGAAGATTCCTTCAGCCGACCGTTTCACAGAGGATTTGACTGAATGGCAGAAGGCTGACGGTGTGGAAAAAGTAGACCTTACTTTTTCAGAGGACAGCAGTATGTTTGAGGGATTCCTTTACACATTTGGCCCGTTCATTCTGCTTATATTCTTCTGGATGTTCATAATGCAGAGAATGGGTGGCGGTGGAGCTGGCCCGGGTGGAGTGTTCAACGTCGGCAAGAGTAAGGCTCAGCTTTTTGATAAGGGAAATAATCCTAACAAGGTGACATTCAAGGATGTTGCTGGATTGAGTGAGGCAAAACAGGAGGTCGAGGAAATCGTGGAATTTCTTAAGAATCCTGCCCGCTATACAGAACTTGGAGGAAAAATTCCAAAAGGAGCGATCCTTGTTGGCCCTCCGGGAACAGGTAAGACGCTTCTTGCAAAGGCTGTGGCTGGTGAGGCTGACGTGCCATTCTTCTCATTGTCTGGTTCGGACTTCGTTGAGATGTTCGTGGGAGTCGGAGCAAGCCGAGTGAGGGATCTGTTCCGTCAGGCAAAAGAGAAGGCTCCATGTATCATATTTATCGACGAGATTGATGCCATCGGTAGAGCACGAGGCAAGAATGCAAGTTTGGGAGGTGGCAACGATGAGCGTGAAAGCACTCTCAACCAGCTTCTTACTGAGATGGACGGATTCGGCACAAATTCCGGTGTCATCCTTTTGGCTGCGACTAACCGCGTCGACATTCTTGACAAAGCATTGGTGCGTGCGGGACGTTTTGATCGCCAGATTCATGTCGATCTTCCTGATGTACACGACAGAAAAGCAATTTTCAATGTGCATTTGTCTAAATTGAAACTTGCGGATGATATTGATGTCGATTTCTTGTCACGCCAGACTCCTGGATTCAGTGGTGCGGATATAGCCAACGTCTGCAACGAGGCAGCTTTGATAGCCGCTCGTCGCAACAAGACAAGAGTTGATAAAGAGGATTTCTTGAGCGCTGTCGACAGAATCATCGGTGGATTGGAGAAGAAAAACAAGATTTTCACTCGCGACGAGAAGTGGGCTGTCGCTGTGCACGAGGCAGGACACGCCACAATCAGCTGGATGCTTCAATATGCTGATCCATTGGTGAAGGTGACAATCGTACCACGAGGAATGGCGCTCGGTGCGGCATGGTATTTGCCTGAAGAGCGACAATTGATAACTAAAGAGAATCTTCTCGACAAAATGTGTTCTCTTCTTGGAGGACGTGCTGCGGAAGAGCTGGTTCTTGGCACAATAGGCACGGGTGCTGTAAATGATTTGGAGCGAAGCACTAAGCAGGCATACGCTATGGTGGCTTATTATGGTATGAGCGACAAACTTACCAACTTGTGTTATTACGATTCTCAGGCTGATTACTCATTTACAAAACCATACTCGGAAGAGACTGCAAAGATTATAGACGACGAGGTCAAGGCGTTGATTAATAATCAATATGAGCGAGCAAAACAGGTGCTTCGTGAAAATGCTGAAGGTCATCGTAAGCTGGCGGAAATATTGTTTGAGCGAGAGGTGATTTTCGCTGATGACGTGGAAAAGATCTTTGGTAAACGTAAATGGGAGTCACGTAGCGATGAGCTTATGCGTGAGAATGAGTCTGGCAAAGAGGAGAAAAAAGAAGAAGAGTCTTCTCCAACTGATGAAAATAATGAAGTAAACAAAGAGATTCCAGAGGTAGAGGTAGAAAAACCAAAGGAGAATTAAAAATAATTGTGCGTACGCTTTCAATAGCGTATGCACTTTTTTATAAGTTTGCTAAGGGGACTGAACATAAAACACATTTAATTAATTTTATTTCAAACAACGAACAATTATTACACCATGACTATTAAAAAATTTCTTTCACTTTTATTCTGTTTTGTCTGTGTTTTTAGTGCGGTGGCACAAGGCTACACAATCAAAGGTAAGGTTGTGGATGCCAAAACAGGTGAGACTATTCCTTTTGCTAATGTAGAGTTGAAAAGTGCTGATGGATCAAAGACTGTGCAAGGACATTTCACAGGTGACGACGGACATTTTGTGATGGAAAATGTCGCGGAAAATAATTATCAGCTTATTATCTCTTTTATGGGATATACCGATTATAATGGTAAAATCACGCCCGAAATCCTAAAACGTAAGGGAGGAGCCCACTTCACAATCAAAATGCGTGAAGACGTTGCTCTCTTGAGTCAGGTGGAGGTTGTAGGTAGCCGCACACAGCTGCAGATGGATGTTGACAAGAAGACATTCCTGGTCAATGAAGGTGCCGCATCGGTAGGTGTGTCTGCCACCGACGTACTTCGTGATATTCCTACTGTCGATGTCGATATGGAGGGAAACATCTCTCTCCGCAACAATGAAAATGTGGAGGTGTTCATCAACGGACGTAGCGTCGGCCTTTCTGGTGATGCCCAGGGTGAGTTGCTTGAACAGTTTCCTGCTGGAAGCATAGAAAAAATCGAAGTTATCACTAATCCGTCATCCAAATATTCAGCTGAAGGTTCGGCTGGAATCATTAATATTGTGATGAAGCAAGACTCTCCTGCTGGTGTGTTCGGAAACGTCACAGCCGGACTTTCATATCCTTCAGAGGGTAAACTTGGCGGCAATCTCGGAGCTTCCGTAAACATCACAAAAAACAAGTGGACAATCTTGTCATCTTTAGGATACCAGCGTCGCACATTCAGAGGAACATCTGACATCGACCGTGAGCAATATATTAGAAGAAACTCATTGAGCAATGAGATAGACAGTGTGTTTAATGTGACGGATGGAGGAAGAGACTTTGTGATGAATTCATATTTTGCCAGACTTGGTCTGGACTATAAGATAAACGACAGAAACAGAGTAGGATTCTCTGGCGTCTTATCACTTGGAAAAAACCGAAGAAACGAGGATTTTGAGTATAATTTCGGTAGAATAGACAATGGGGTAAGAATAGACACGTCGTATTCGAGCAGAACAGCGTCGGCTCAGAGTCCGCGAAACATGTACACACTGAAGTTTGACTATACCCATACATTCAGCAAGAATCAGGAGCTTACATTCCTTGCCCAGACATCGTCCAATAGCCAAAATCACGATGTGACTTACTATCAGTCACGTTATGATATGTCTGACCAACTTTTGAACTATTCAGAGCAGAACCAGACAAACGACCGCACAATACGCAAAAATCAGTTTGCCATCGACTATACTTCACCTGTAGGAAAACTCAGCAAAATAGAATTGGGTATCAATGTCGACATGACAAATGAGAGAAACAATGCAATGAGTTTTGATCGCAGCAACAGTTCGGATCCGTTTGTGGAGCAGGAAAATCTGACAAATGATTTTGAGTATATCCAAAACGTGTATGCGTGGTATGGAATGTGGAGTGGAAAAGTGAAGAGATTGGGATATAAGGTAGGATTGCGTGGAGAGTTGTCGGATATCTCATGGAAGCAGCACAACACAGGAGCATATGATGATCTTGATTTGTATGGAAATCTTTTTCCGTCGTTGTTCCTATCATACAATATCACGGATAATGACGAGTTGCAATTTAGCGCTATACGAAGAATCTCACGTCCGCGTGGATTCCGTCTGAACCCTAATCCAAACATGTCGGATTCCACAAACATCAGTTACGGTAACCCGGATCTGCATCCTGAGGAGGCATTTTCAGGTGAGATGAATTATCTGCACACCACACAGAAAGGACATGTCTATACAGTTTCCGCATATTATAAGTTTACAGACGACGTGGTGGAGCAATACAGTTGGACAGAAATGTCGGGCAATACAGCTATTTTGAAAAGCACATATGCCAATCTGAACCGTTCTCATTCGACAGGATTGGAGTTTATCGCAAAAAACAAGTTTAAGGCGCTAACGTTGACAACAAATGTGAACTTGTATTATTACAATCTAGTAGGTGGAGAATCCTCGATAGAGATAGCCGATTCGGAAGGCGTGTTGAAAAAGAGACTGTTGACATTGAAGCAACGTAGCGGTTTCAGCTGGGATTTGAAGGAAGGTGTTGATTTCCGTCTTCCGAAAGGAATCACAGGACAGTTCACGTTCAACTACCGTTCACCAAGAGTGGCAGCGCAGGGAAAGAAAATGAACACATTCTTCATGAATATAGGGTTCAAGCGACAGTTTATGGACAACAGATTGTCGTTGTCGTTCAATGTCAGGGATATTCTCAACTCCAACAAACGAAAGAGAGAGACATGGTCAGACTCCTTCTATCAGGTTGCGAAAACCACACGTAATGGAAGAACATTTAATTTGAATGCTTCTTATTCGTTTGGAAACAACCATCATAAGAGTGGTAAGAAGGGTAAAGAAGGAAAGACAGAGATGGATGACGATATGATCTTTGATGATTTTTAATTCCGTCGGAGAAATGAATATAGAGATAGAAAGAAAATTCTTGATGGCAGACGACTCATGGCGAGCCGAGGCAGGCGAGGGAGTGCATTATGCCCAGGGATACCTCAACAAGAAAGGCAACACAGTGAGGGTGCGAGTTGCCGGAGAGAAAGGATACTTGACGATCAAGAGCAAGACACAGAGTTTCACCCGTTTGGAGTTTGAATATCAGATTCCCCTTGGCGACGCGAATGCCATGTTGGAGCTGAGCCAGACGCCGATAGTGGAGAAGTACCGTTATAAGATAAAGCGAGGCAATCACACGTGGGAGATAGACGAGTTTCTTGGCGACAACAAAGGATTGATAGTTGCTGAGATCGAGTTGCAGAGTGAGCAGGAGGCCTTTGAGATGCCAGAATGGATAGGTTTTGAGGTCACTGCGGACAAACGGTATTATAACTCACATCTTGCGGAGAATCCGTACAAGAATTGGGGAAAGGTATAGAAAGTTTGGGAATAAGGGAATATTGATTAGAAGAAGACGGTGGGGTTTGGAATTCCACCGTCTTTCTGTATATAATCACAGACGAAAGATCAATCAAAAAGTGTATTGCCTTTCGGGCAAAGTTGTGATGCCGTCGCTACCCCCGAGACTTCGTCCCGGGGGGTTACTCGCGCTTTGCTCGGCAGCGTCTTTCAGACGGAATAAAAGAAACTTATAACGTCTCAAAAATATGTTGAAATCCATTTTGTTTCCCATTTTAGTAACTGATTGTATATCTTATGTTTAATGATTTTATTTACACATTTTCGAGGTTATTGAAACTAAAATATTACACATTTTCGAGGTTATTGATGAAGAAACGCAAGTTTTTGATGCCGTCGCTATAATCCGAGATTTATGTTGAAAGTTAAATTCAAGCATGAATACCAATATTTTCTCTATTATAATGCTATTTTTGCGAAACATTAATAAATAAAACCAATCAAAATGATAAAAGATGCTATAGAAAACTATATAAAAGACCAACTCTCAGATTTCGCAATTGTAATGAATGGAGATTGGGGATGTGGAAAAACTTATTTCATAAGAGAATTATTAAAAACTTGGGAAGCCAAAAATTCTTTTAATAATATAGAAATCATTTACGTTAGTTTGTTCGGGACTTCTTCGATAGAAGATTTCTACAAAAGGATTTATTGGGCATTAAATAAATTCGAAGACAAATTCTATAATAAATTATTTGCAGGAAGATTTTTAGCAACTCATAATTTCAATCTAGATTTAGGTTTTCTTAGCATAGGTTGTCAAAACGGGAATGTTTATGCAGAAGTAAATGGATCTTCTATGTCAAAAGACAACATAAATGAAAAGTCTAAGAATGATTTGATAAAATTAGTATGTGGAGAGAAAAACAGATTTTATATATTTGACGACATAGAAAGAATAAGTTTTGGAACTGTCAACATCAAAGAAATATTTGGAGCCCTTACAAATTTAATAGATCAAGACAATGCTAAAGTGTTATTAATCTGTAATGAAGCGAAAATAGAAGAAACTGATGAATCAACTAAGTCCCCATATTTTGATTATAAAGAAAAATTCGTCAGACACACATTTAATTTTGATCCTACAATAGAATACAATGGATATGATAATATATTTGATGATTTCGTCAAACACTTTGATTATTTGAAAAGATTTAAAGACGACATATTAAAAGTGTTCTCTAAATCTCCTGAAAAAAATCTAAGGACTCTAAAATATATTGTTTCTACATTACATACTATATATATGTCATTGTCTGACATTAAGAATCTTTCTGAAAATATAGATATAATAATGAAGTTGCTTATCAATTTTGTTGTTATATATATTGTTGAATACAAAGATGGCAAGGACAATAATGAATTAGATGCATTGCAAAATTTAGGTCATAATTTCACATTATATTTATATCTAAATAATCAAAATAAAAAGAATGACTATTTAGAAAAATTAAGCAACATTTATACTCAGGAATTAGTGGATTATCATTATGTACCTTCCATAGCGAAATACATAAATACTGGTATTTTAGACAAAGAAAAATTCAAAAATGAAACCGAAAAGATTTATAAAGAATACATCACAAATGAATCAGAAAGGCAAATGTATAATTCCATTATATACTATTGGGGGACCGAAGATGAAGAATTAAAACAAAATGTTAATACGTTCACTAATTATATCAAAAAAGGAGATTTCAATTTTATTGAAATCGTACATATATACAATACTTTAATGAAACTTAATAGTCTAGGAATCGACATTACTGTTGATGATGAATTATTTTGGGAAGAATGTAAAAAAAGACTTGATAAACAACATGGATATGACGAGAATGGATTTGAAGAAATTGACGAAAATGACGAATTTGACAAAAGATATAACAATCTTATAAGAAGATGTAAAAAACATAATGAAGAAATCAATAGCGAAATAAAAAATGACTACATCAATTCAATTATCACATCAATTACCAGTAATAAAATTGATGAGTTGGAAGGTTTTATTTGTGAAGATAGTCACTTTCTATTGAGAATAAATGTTGACAAACTTTTTGACTCATTAAATAAAGCAAATAATAAAACAACATCTTGGATTTCTGATGTATTATTAAGAACGCCATACGATGTTTACAAACAATATGATATTAATAATTTTCATGAAAAGTTGAATGACTTTGTCAAAAAGAATAAAGGCAAGATAAAATCTATCGGACCTAACAAATTACTAAAACAAATTGACAACTGGATTTCTCAAAAAGCAAATCCATAAAAAGGTCATACTTTTTTATGAAATTATTTTCGCAAGTAGTTGCAAGAAATTCAGAGCATCCATCAAATCGAAAGGATGCTCTTTTGTTTTAAGTAAAAAAAATGTAATATATTTGCAGGACAAGGAAAATATCAAATAACAAAGTCATTTTTACACAAACCATTATGGTCAAAAAAGCACAAAAAGCTATTGTCGAAAAGTCTATTGAAGACCGTATTTGGGAAAGTGCGAACAAACTTCGTGGTAGCCTAGATGCCAGCGAGTACCGCAATGTGGTGCTCGGTCTTATCTTCTTGAAATATATATCAGACTGTTTCGACCACCGTCATCAGGAGTTGGTTGAGGAAGGTGAAGGATTTGAGGAAGATAAGGATGAGTACACTGCTGAGCATGTGTTTTGGGTGCCTGAAGTCGCTCGTTGGTCTGTCATCGTGAATGATGCCCACAATGCAACCAATGGCAAAACTATCGACACTGCGATGGAAGCCATAGAGAAAGAGAATCCTCGTCTGAAAAATATTCTTCCTAAAAACTATGCCCGTGAGGAGATTGACAAAATCCGATTGGGTGAAGTAATAGACGTGTTTAATAATGTGCAGATGTATGAGCACGGTTCTGAAATGGATATTTTCGGACGTGTATATGAATATTGCCTAGGTCAGTTCGCATCAGAGATGAAGCAGAAAGGTGGAGAATTCTACACTCCATCTTGTATCGTGCGTACTTTGGTTGAAGTGTTACAGCCCTTTAATGGTCGTGTTTATGACGGTGCTTGCGGCTCGGCTGGTATGTTTGTGCAGAGTGCTAAATTTGTCCAACACCACAGTGGTGATTTACGAAACATTTCTGTATTTGGTCAGGAGTTCAACGCCAATACATGGAAGATGGCTCAGATGAACTTGGCAATTCGTGGTATAGATGCTGATCTTGGACCTAGTTGGGGAGACTCTTTTCTAAGTGATTATCATGCAGATAAGAAATTCGACTTTTGTCTGATGAATCCGCCGTTCAATCAGAGCGACTGGGGTGTCGAACGTCTTGCTGAAGATGTACGCTGGAAATACGGACTGCCTCCTGCCAGCAATGCCAACTTCGCATGGATCCAGCACATGATCCATCACATGTCTCACAAAGGACGTATTGGACTTGTATTGGCAAACGGTTCATTGAGTAGCCAATCGGGAGGAGAGGGTGATATTAGAAAGAAGATTGTGGAGGACGATTTGGTAGAAGGAATTGTAGCACTGCCTGGACAGTTGTTTTTCTCTGTTCAGATTCCAGTCTGCCTCTGGTTTTTCTATAAGAAAAAGAAACAGAATGGCAAAGTTCTTTTTATAGATGCTCGCAACATGGGCTATATGGTCGACCGTACACACAAGGAATTAAGCGATGCCGAATGCAGATATGATTTCATCAAGAAGCAGGACAAGCCTTGGAAAGACGTTGCTGCAGAGGAGTGTGATGTGCAGAAAATCGCAGCCACATTCCGTGCTTTTGAGGAAGGGACATTGGAAGACCAGAAAGGATTCTGTGCTGTGGTGGATTTGAAGGAGATCGAAAAGCAGGATTTCATTCTTACTCCAGGTCGTTATGTTGGAATAGCGGATACAGAGGACGACGGTGTTCCTTTCGCAGAGAAAATGGCTACTGCCACAGCTGAACTTAGTCAGTTGTTGAGCAAAGGTCACGACCTAGAGGCTGAGATTCGCAAACAGTTAAAATCAATCGGTTGGGAGATCTAGATATGGAATGTATGAGTTGGAAGGATTTTTTAACGATAGTAGCACCATTAGTGTTGTCTGTTGTTTCTATTGGCATAGCGATTTGGTCGTCACGTTCCACATCAAAAGATGCAAATAGACAGATTGAAAAATTAAAGCATTTGGTTGAAAAGCAATCTGAAGAAATTGAGCAAATCAAGAATCTATCGTCTTTGCTTGTAAAATCTGATATAGAGAATCTTAATATTGAAATACTACGTCTAAAAACAGAATTGACCGGCGTAGATATTGAAATAAAAATGTGGGATGAATATTTTACGAAATATAAATTTGCATACGATCATCCAACGCCAAGAGATTTTGAGCACCAAAAACTTCTGAAAGAGAAAAAAGTACTGATTGAAAACCAAATCAATGCTTTACTAGAAAGAAAAGAGAAGTTGCAGAAAGGAGGTTTGGCATGACATTTCCTGAAATTATTCTATCTAATGTGATTGATGAAATATCAATGGGACCGTTTGGTTCAAATATAAAAGTTGAATGTTTTCAAGAGACTGGAATACCTGTTTTAAATGGTTCAAATTTGATGGGATTCAAGCTGGGTGAAGAGTCGTTTAGGTATGTATCAAAAGAAAAGGCTGATTCTTTAGGAAAAGCAAATGCCAGCAAAGGAGATGTCGTAATCACTCACCGAGGAACATTAGGACAAATAGTATATATTCCACAAGATTCTGAATATGACAGGTATGTTATATCACAAAGTCAATTTAGAATCAGATTCAACAAACAAAAAGCCCTTCCTGAGTACATCGTATATTATTTTCATACTACAGAAGGGCAACATAGATTATTAATGAACGCTAGTCAAGTCGGAGTTCCTGCATTGGCTAGACCATCAACATCTTTTCCAAAGATATCAATTCCACTTCCTACAATCCACATTCAGCAACATATTGTAGATATCCTTTCCTCTCTCGATGCAAAGATAGAGAACAACAACAAAATAAATGCGAAGTTGGAGGAGATAGCACAAAACTTGTTTAAGGAGTGGTTCGTGGATTTCGGTCCTTTCAAAAATGGCAAGTTCGTGGAGAGTGAATTGGGATTGATTCCTGAAGGTTGGAGAGTGGTATCTTTAGGAGATATTATTGACACAACTTCAGGAGGCACGCCATCACGGAAATCAGAAAAATTTTATACTAACGGAACAATAAATTGGGTGAAATCCAAGGAGCTAAATGGCAGTTATATATTAACGACAGAAGAACAAATAACTGAAGAAGCAATTAGCAAATCTTCTGCAAAAATACTTCCTCGCAATTCTGTGTTAATTGCAATGTATGGTGCAACAGTAGGTGAATTTGGGATAATATCAAAAGAAATGACATGCAATCAAGCAATATGTGCATTATTACCCAATAATAAAGTACCCTACACTTATCTTTTTATGTTGGCAAAAAACGAAAAACAAGAATTGACAAATATGGCAGTTGGTTCTGCTCAACAAAATATCAGTCAAGTATTAATAAAAGGACTTAAAATAGCATTTAACGAGGAGACTTGCTTAAGATACCACTCTATTGTAGAACCTATCTTCAAGAAAAAGAAAGTAAATGACGATGAGAGCCAACGTCTTGCAACCCTCCGAGATACACTTCTACCGAAGTTGATGTCAGGAGAGATTGAAGTTTGATTTAAAAACACTGATTATGGATAAATTTGACGAAGCAGCATACGAAGACGCACTGATGTCTCTGTTTGAAAGTCTTGGCTATGAACGTGTTTATGGTCCAGACTTGACTGGTCGTGACTACACTAATCCACTGTTGGATGATGTGGTCGTGTCGTCGCTGTCTCATATCAACAAACAACTTCCGAGCAATGCCATAGATGAAGCGTTGCGTAAACTAAAGCAGATTGAAGGTGCGAATCTTGCAGAGCGTAACTTCAAATTCACTCAGCTGATGCAGAATGGTGTGGAGGTAAGCTACTCCAACGCTCAGCATGAAACTAAATATGATATAGTCAAACTTATTGATTTTGATAATCCTAAGAACAACACACTCCAGATTATCAACCAATACACGATGAAGGGTTCAGACATCAAACGTCCTGATATGGTTGTGATGGTCAATGGTATTCCATTGGTGATTATCGAATTGAAATCTCCTAGCAGAAAAGAGACTGACGCAAGCGAAGCATACCTTCAGTTGCGAAACTATATGAAAGTCATCCCAGACATATTCACTTTCAACGCATTCAGCGTGATGAGTGACATGGCTGAGACGAAGATTGGCACTATCACTGCCAATGAAGACCGCTATATGTCGTGGAAGAATCCAGACGGAAAAATCGCAGACTACGATACAATATTCAAGAATGTCTTCCATCCCAACGTCTTCCTTAAAATCCTAAAGAATTATATTCTATGGGATGAAAATGGAATCGACAGCAAGAAGATTCTTGCAGGTTACCACCAATTCTATGCGGTGGAAAAGGCTGCGGTCAGAACGGAAAAGGCTGTTAATGGGAATGGTCAGATTGGAGTGTTCTGGCACACACAAGGTTCAGGAAAGAGCCTCAGCATGGTGATGTTTGCCCATCATCCTGTGATACAGCAGATGAATGCGACTATCATTGTAATTACAGACCGTAACGACCTCGACGACCAGCTCTTCGGACAATTCAGTCGCACCAAGACTTTTTTGAGACAGACTGCATCGCAAGCCACAGACAGAAATAATCTTCGTGAACTTCTTAAAAACCGTGTGAGTGGAGGAATCATCTTCACCACAATGCAGAAGTTTGAGGAATACGATTCCCCTTTAAGCGAAAGAAAGAACATTATCGTAATGACCGACGAAGCACATCGAGGTCAGTATGGAATGGAAGAGAAGGTAGACAAGGAAGGTCGAGTACATATCGGTACTGCAAGGAAAATCCGCAATTCGCTTCCTAACGCATCTTTTATCGGATTTACAGGGACTCCTATTTCAGACAAAGACCGAGATACACAAGAGGTATTCGGCGACTACATTGATGTGTATGATATGACTCAGGCTGTGGAAGACGGTGCTACTATGCCAGTTTACTACGAAAGCAGAGTCATCAAACTGAAACTAGATGAGGAGGTTCTGAAACAGATTGACGACGAGTATGACTTGTTGAGACAGGAAGGAGCAAATGAATCTGACATTGAGCAGAACAAGAAAGAGATGAGCCACATGGATGCTTTATTGGGAACAAAAGAGACAATAAACTCACTTGTGGAAGATATACTGAAGCATTACGAAGAAAACCGACAGTACGTCTGCGGAGGAAAAGCAATGATTGTAGCCTACTCCCGTCCGATAGCGATGAAGATTTACAATCGCATTCTAGAATTGCGTTCCGATTGGAGAGAGAAAGTCAAAGTCGTTATGACGAGTGGCAATCAAGACCCAGAGGAATGGCAAGACATAATCGGCAGCAAGGCATACAAGAAAGATTTGGCAGCCAAGTTCAAAGATGTAAACAGTGAACTGAAAATAGTCATCGTAGTGGATATGTGGCTGACAGGCTTTGATGTACCGTCGCTTGCCACAATGTATGTCTACAAACCGATGAAGGGGCACAACTTGATGCAGGCGATAGCCCGTGTGAATCGAGTTTTCCCAGAGAAAGCAGGAGGTCTGATTGTAGATTATGTGGGAATAGCAGCCGCACTACGCAAAGCTATGAACGTCTACACAAATCGTGACAGAAAGCGTTTTTCAAATCCGAACATAAAGGACACTGCATACGAGAAATTTAAAGAGCACATGCAGTTGTGTAAGGATATGCTTCACGGATTCGATTTCAGCAATTTCCAAAAGACCGATAATGCAGGAAGGGCGAAGCTGATTCAAGGAGGAGTGAACTTCCTGATGGGCACAGACAAAGCAAATGAGGAAGAAATTTTCCTACGCAATGCAGCGTTGCTAAATAACGTCAGTTCGATGAAATATAACTAATTGAAAATTTGGTAATTAGCGTTATTTTTCGTAATTTTAAAGTGCAAAAAATAAAAACA
>OCTW011592102.1_pt1 | contig 17363 bp, 14 predicted proteins | sample 1539671 | NCBI WGS metagenome assembly OCTW01 (sample SAMN02144230, study PRJEB22623) | gut metagenome | biome: sheep rumen | host: Ovis aries | place: New Zealand
AATGGAGAATGTGCTCTTTCCGATGGAGATGTTCTCTCAAAAGAGCCGCGAGGAGATGCGGGAGCGTGCGGAGTTCTGCCTCCGCAGAGTAGAGATGCCTGAGCGGGTATGGAACTTGATGCCAAGCGAGATCAGCGGCGGTCAGCAGAAACGTGTAGCGATTGCCCGGGCGATTGTCTTGGAGCCTAAGTACCTCTTCTGCGATGAACCCAACTCGGGTCTGGATCCGAGAACGAGTCTGGTGATTGATGCGCTGATACAGGATATCACAAAGGAGTATAACATCTGCACCATCGTCAACAGTCATGACATGAACTCCATCATGGAAATCGGTGATAACATCATTTTCCTCAAAGGCGGTAAGAAAGAGTGGCAAGGCTCACGCCATGAGATTATGACGAGCGATAACGAGGCGCTGAACGATTTCGTCTTCGCCAGTGAGTTATTTAAGAAAGTTAAACAAGCTAACAGTTAATACAGTACGACATGAGAAAAGCATTTTTCCTTTTGATAGTATTCAGTTTGAGCCTCTCCGCGTGGGCTATCGTGCCCCCGCGACATATGGCCGACAGTGCGTCTTACAACCGTCAAGTACGCCTGATGAAGCAGGCTGAAGGGATGGCGAAAGCCCCGATGCGCGAACAGGCTGTAGGAACACGCAAAATCTTTCCGCGCGTGCCGGTGATTCTAGTGAATTACCACGACATGAGTTATCGTGTCTCCCGCGCTGACGTGGACTCGATGTTCAATGGCGCCAATTATACCAAAGACGGCGCTACGGGTTCGGTAAGGCAGTATTTCTACGACCAGTCGTACGGAGAATACAACCCTCAGTTCGACATCTACGGCCCCGTGACGGTCAGCCAGAACTACGCATATTATGCGGATCGCGCGTCAGAGTTGGTCTTGGAAGCGTGCGCGCTAATGGACGATTCCTTGGATTTCACATTGTATAATTTGGATGGAGATAACAAAGTCGATTTGGTGTATTGTCTTTATGCCGGTCCTCCCGCCAGCGACGGAGGATGTATTCCCTCCTCTTGGATCAGTAATCCTGATAACTTGATTTGGCCTCACTACTGGGCCATCACCAATGCCGGAAGTCATGGCAAAACCAGAGTCTTTGACGGCGTGACGATTGATGATTACGAAGTGAGCAGCGAGTTAGACGGGTGTTACAGTTCTGCTGATCAAGCCGTACTGGCAGGAGTAGGTCTGGCGTGCCATGAGTTCGGACACGGTTTAGGTCTGCCGGATTTATACCCTACCGGTCAAAGTCCTCATAACGGTAAGACCTCGGGAGTATGGGATATCATGGATCAGGGATGCTATAATAACAATGTCCACACGCCGCCTTTTTATTCTGCGTATGAACGATGGTTCATGGGATGGCTCGATCCGACCCTTCTCAATTCTGCATCGACGAACACCCTGCCGGCAATCGGCTCCTCGCAAAAGGCATTCTATATGACCGAATCGGGCAATGCTGTTTCGGATATTCTTTCGCCGACCCCGAATGTGTTCTACCTCATGGAGAATCGTCAAAACACCGGTTGGGACGCTTATCTCCCCGGGCATGGCATGCTCATCACAAAGATTACTTATGATGCCACAAGATGGCAATATAATACCATCAATGGTAACAAGAACAACTTAGGCATCGACATCCTCGAGGCGGATGGTTTAACGCCTTCCACCAGTGAGCAGGGAGGATTAGGCAAACCCGGCGACACGTATCCCACAGGCAGCACCTCTTTCACCCAGGTGACCAACTATCAGGTGACGGAGATTACGGAGACGGACGGCCTCATCATCTTCAAGGTCAACGGCGGAGCTACACCGACCGGCATCGAAGAGACCGAGTCGACCAATGCCCCCCGGAAAATCCTGCGCGATGGTCGCGTGGTGATTCTGCGCGGAGAGAAAGAATATGATATTTTAGGCAGAGTGTTATGAAAATCATCAGTTATAATTTGAATGGTATCCGCTCGGCAATCGGTAAGGGGTTGTTAGAGTGGTTACAGAGCGAGAATCCCGATGTCTTCTGCATCCAGGAAAGCAAAGCGCAGCCGGAGCAGATTGACGTGATGGCATTTCAGGAGTTGGGGTATCACAGTTATATCCACTCCGCGGAGAAGAAGGGTTACTCGGGCGTGTGTATCTTCACCAAGCAAGAGCCCGACAAAGTGGTCGTCGGCATGGGCAACCCCAAATACGACCGCGAGGGACGTGTGCTGCGCGTCGATTTCGGCGATCTGACCATCATCGATGCCTATATCCCCAGCGGCACGACAGGCGATGTACGACAAGATTTCAAGATGGAGTTCCTCGAGGATTTCCTCGTCTGGGTCAATGAGTTGCGCAAAGAGCGACCGAACATCGTCATCTGCGGCGACTATAATATCTGTCATAAACCGATTGATATTAACCACCCTGAGCGGCAGATTGGTGTATCGGGTTTCTTACCCGAAGAGCGGGAGTGGATGGACCGGTGGGAAGCCAGCGGTCTGGTGGACTCCTTCCGTGTGTTTGACCAGAGTGCCGAGCGGTATAGCTGGTGGAGCTGGAGAGCCGGCGCAAGAGCAAGAAACGTAGGATGGAGGATCGACTACTTGTGGGTCAGCGAGAGCCTGCGCGGGAGACTGAAAGACGGGAAGATCCTGACCGACGCCGTTCATTCCGACCACTGTCCGGTGATGGTAGAACTCTCGTAAGGACGTAATTACGTAATCACGTGATAACGAAAAAAATGGATATATTACGAACAGAACATTTGATCAAGAAATACGGCAAGAGGACCGTAGTGGATGATGTCTCTATCCAGCTGGAGCAAGGGGAGATAGTGGGTCTGCTGGGTCCTAACGGAGCCGGTAAGACGACGACGTTCTATATGACAACCGGTCTGGTGGCTGCCAATAACGGTAAGATCTTCCTCAACGACCAGAATATCACTTCGTACCCGATGTACAAGCGGGCGAAGATGGGTATCGGCTATCTGCCGCAAGAGGCGAGTGTGTTCCGCAAGATGACCGTAGAGGATAATATCCGCTCGGTTTTGGAGTTAACGGATTTCAGCAAGGAGTACCAGGAGGAGAAGTTAGAGAGCCTGATTAAGGAGTTCAATCTGGCACACGTACGCACGAACCTCGGTGACCGCCTGAGCGGAGGCGAGAGACGAAGGACGGAGATCGCCCGGTGTCTGGCTATCGAACCGAAGTTCGTCATGCTGGACGAACCCTTCGCAGGTGTCGATCCTATCGCCGTACAGGAGATTCAGGATGTCGTATGGAGGCTCAAAGACAAGAATATCGGCATCCTCATCACCGACCATAACGTGGATGAGACGCTGATGATCACCGACCGGGCGTACCTGTTGTTTGAAGGAAAGATCCTCTTCCACGGTACGCCGGAGGAGTTAGCCGCGAACCCAATCGTTCGACAGAACTACTTAGGGCGTGACTTTGAGTTAAAACGCAAAACAAGAGTGGAAGAATAAACGAAAGGTCATCTGTGCGCAAGACGATTTACATAGTATTATGTTTGTTTCTCATGGCCTGTCAGAGCGAACGCCCGGAGATTAAAGTAGCATTACACAGTTGTGCCGTAATGCCGGTTCCTCGCGCGAGTGCGGCAGCATGTTCGCTCAACGGCAAAGGCTATATCTTCGGCGGGCGAACGCAAGACGGCACCTATCTCAATGACCTATGGCAGTACGATCCCTCGACGGACTCTTGGACTCAAATAGATACACTCCCCGGTTCGCCGCGCGTCAAACCGCTTATGATTGCCGATGACGAAGCCTTGTATATCGGTTTGGGCTTCTCCAAAGGAAAAGTATATGACAAAGCCCCTTCCCCTTATCTGAAAGATCTATGGCGTTATACTCCTTCTAATGGGAAATGGCAAGCGCTAAAGCCATGCCCAAACACCAAGACCATTAGTCCTGTCCCCTATATGGAGGGAAATAAGATTTACCTTCTCTATAGTACCGGATGGTCGTACTCCGACGAGATTAAATACTATGATCTCGAAAAGAACCGATGGGACAGTATTATGGAAGATGGTCACAGGGCGGCAGCGCGTTTTGCCGCTGCAGGCGGACAATGTGGAGGACGGAGTTTCTTTGGGACAGGCTTGAACAAATATAACTTACGGGAGTGGCATGAGGTCGATTTGGGCAGTAATACCTGGATCGAACGCACCTCCATCCCCGGCAAAGGAAGAAATCTGTGCGCATATAGCGCTACAGACAGATATATCTACCTCTTTGGCGGCAGGCACTTCGCCGGCGAATATACGGGAGGAGAAGTCTTTGATGAGTATATGCGGTATAACGTAGCCGATGATCAATGGGAACGATGCGGAGCTATGCCTTGCGGCAGGGGAGAAAACATGATTGCTTTCACTATAGATAATCAGGTTTATTTCGGTCTTGGCGAAGATGAACAAGGCCGGATGATAACGGACGTGTATTGTATTGAGAACTAAGTTAACAATCATATTAGTGGCACTCAGCCTAAGTCTTCAGGCGCGCGAGTATAGCTGGAGTTGGTGGCCGTTACCCATGGCAGCTCCGGACACATGTCAAGAGCAACTGCTCTATGTAGGCGAAGTCAGTGCTGTTAGTTCCAGCGGAGAGTTGGCACCTACGTGGCTGCACGCTAACCGTAACGGCTCTATCTCAAAAAGTCCCCACAGCGGAAATCTCCGGTTAGGGTTTGTCAAACCCGCCACGCGTCCGGGACGATGGTACGACTACGACGGCGCCATCATCTTGAGCGGTCAGGTACAAAGCGGCAGACCTGTAGGTACCGGTTATTTCAGCGAGTTATATGGTCATGTACGACTGTTTATTGTAGATGTGACGGTAGGTATCAAGCCTATCTCTCATCCTTTCGGCGATGACGAGTTGACTGCCGGAGACTTGCTTTTCAGTAATAATGCGCATCCTATCCCACGGGTATCCGTGGGGATTGACAAGTACACCTCTTTTCCGGGCTTATTCGGATATCTGGAGATACGAGGCGGAGTAACCCATGGGTGGTTAGGCGATAATAATGCCTATGTCAGCAAGACGATGCTTCATCATAAATACATCGGTGGGCGAGCGGGAGGCAGACTGCCTGTCAACCTCTCCTACGAGTTGCACCATGCCGTGCAGTTAGGTGGATATACGAGCGGAGGAGTAGATTTGGGGAATGATTTTTCGAGTTACCTTCAGGCCGTTTTGGGGCGTAAAGGAGGTGCTACTCGCTCGGAGCAACTCAATCGTCAGGGCAATCATATGATCAGCCAAACACTCTGCCTGACAGCTAAAGGCGAAGGATGGCATGTCGATCTCTACTGGCAGGATTTTCAGGAAGACGGGGGAATCAATATTATGGGGTTCAAATGTAACTCCAAGGACGGCAGATGGGGAATTCATGCATCACAGGACAAATGGCCGTACATCAGCGGCGTTACCTTTGAGGTGATCCAGATGACCGATCAGTCCGGCCCCTGGCACGACCGGGACGGAATGGTTTTTGGCGGCAAGGACAGTTATTACAGCAATGGCGTATATAAACAAGGCTGGACCTATTTCGGTCGTTCTATCTGCTCGCCGCTTTTATCTCCTGATAACAATCGAGTATGGGCATATCATGGAGGTATCAAAGGAGATATATACGGTTTTCGGTATCGCGCGTTATGCACCTATGCCAACAACTACGGCACCTACTCTTCCCCCGCCAAGACACATAATACCGCTTTTCTATTGGAGGTAAAAAAGACAGTACCTCAGGCATGGGGATTAGAGTTCGGGATTGCCCTCGCGGGCGATTTTGGCAACCAGTATGGCAATCAGTTTGGCGGACTGATCACCATCCGCAAACAAGGAATAATTAAAAAATGGTAATATATGAATTTTGTAGAAACAAGTAACCTTATTTTTTCACAAGCCGTAAAGGACTACCATCGCACGGACGATGTGGATGCTCCTATTCACAACCCGTATCAAGCAGGTACAATCGAGTACGACCTGTATCTGAAGAACTGGATTGACACCGTTCAGTGGCATCTGGAGGATATCATCCGTGATCCGAATATCGATCCTGTGGAGGCGCTTGCGCTCAAACGCCGCATCGATCACAGCAACCAGGACCGAACGGATTTGGTAGAACGGATCGACAGCTATTTCTGGGAGCTTTTCCACGACGTGAAGCCGCAGCCGGAAGCACGTATCAATACAGAGAGTCCGGCATGGGCGATTGACCGTCTGAGTATCCTGCACGTCAAACTATGGCATATGCAAGAGCAGGTGGACCGTACAGACGTGAGCGCCGAGCAGCACGAGAAATGCGTAGCGAAAATGGCGGTACTCAAGGAGCAGTTATCCGACATGACGACCTCTATCAGCCAACTGTTAGCGGACTATCAGTCGGGCGTACGTATCATGAAGGTCTATCGCCAGATGAAGATGTACAACGACCCGAATCTCAACCCGGTACTGTACGGGAAGAAATAGGCGAAAAGTGAAGAGAGTCTTAGTCATACGGTTTTCTGCTTTGGGCGATGTAGCGATGCTTGCGCCTATCGTTCGTGCCGCCGCGGAGCAAGCGCCCGAGACGGAGTTCACGATGCTCTCGCAACAACGGTTTGCGGACCTCTTTGCCGACATGCCGGCAAATGTGCTCTTCCACGGCGTGGAGCTAAAGAAGCAGTCGCTGCCGGAGATCATCCGCGGCTTGGGGGCTTTTGAGTACGTAGCAGACATGCATGATGTCATCCGCTCGGTAGTAATCCGGAACACGCTGCGTCTCAAAGGGGCTAAGGTGGTACGTATAGACAAAGGAAGATGGGACAAATGGCTCCTCACGCACGGCAGGACACATACACCACTCAAGCGTACGACAGAGCGGTATTGGGAGGTGTTTGAGAAAATCGGGATCACGAAAGACCCTCGAAAAACCCTCGAAATACCTTCGCAAATGGTACGTTCCGGAATCGGCATCGCGCCTTTTGCGGCGCACGAGGGTAAGATCTACCCTATCGAGCGGATGGAGCGCGTCGTGGAACTGCTCAGCCGGAAGGGCGAACGCATTGTGCTTTTCGGCGGCGGTAAGAGAGAACAGGAGATCCTGGATCGATGGGCAGAGCGATACGCCAACGTGGAATCCCTCGCCGGACGGAAGAGCATGCGTGAGGAGTTGGAGATCATGCGCGGTCTGCGCATCATGCTGACCATGGATAGCGGGAATATGCATCTGGCTTCGCTCGTCGGCACACGGGTCATCTCCATCTGGGGCGCTACGCATCCTTACGCCGGATTTCTGGGTTACGGGCAAAGCGAGCAGGACTGTATCCAGCGCGATCTGCCCTGCCGGCCGTGCTCCATCTATGGCAACAAGCCGTGTCATTTAGGCGACTACCGGTGTCTTGATTTCTCTGCTGAGGAGATCGCCGAACGCGTATGGAAGGCCTGTAACGAGAAGCAACAAGCATGATGAAGATAGTGACGGATCCCAAATATGACTCCTGGCGCGAATGGTTAGAGCAGCTTCCTGCTACTTTTTCTGAGCAAGGCAAGGTGATTTACGATGCGCGTAACCAGATCCGCATCATGAACGGATGGGATGGCAGTGAAGTATGCGTGAAGCGGTTTCATGCGCCGAGGTTTTTGAACCGATATATCTATAGGTATATACGGGATAGCAAAGCCAAACGGTCGTTCGAAAACGGGTTGTATCTACTCGCTCACGGCGTCGGGACACCGCAACCGATAGCTTATATTGAAGAGACATCGTGGGGAGGATTAGGGTACTCCTATCTCATCACTCGGGTGTCGGCACTCAAACGGCTTCATCGGGAGTTCACGTTAGCCTACACTCCGCAGTTGGAGGAGACCATTCGCCCTTTGGCACGATTTACGGCACACATGCATGACGAGGGCATCCTGCATCTGGATTTCTCACCGGGGAATATTCTTTGGGACAAAGTGGACGGAGAGTACCGTTTTGAGGTGATTGATACGAACCGTATGATCTTTGGTCCCGTCAGTTTGAAAGAAGGTTGCCGCAGTCTTCGCAGGCTTTGCGCACGACGTTCTTTCTTCGATATTTTTGCACAGGAGTATGCGCTTGCTCGCGGGATGGACGAGGCGCAATGTACGTATTGGATTCTCTACTACAGAGACCGGTTTTGGCACCACGGCAAGAAAGCCAACTACCAATATGATTAAGCGGATTATCAATCATATAGCACAATGGATAGGTATCAAACGACGGATGTTCATTGATCCTAAAGAGACGACAAAGAAGTCCGTCTCTATCTCCTATGCGATAACGGTATGTAACGAGGCAGAGCCGCTGAAGAGATTGCTGGATTTCTTGCAACCTTACTTGCAAGAGGGGGATGAGATTGTGGTGCAAGCCGATATGAAGAACGTGACCCAAGAGGTCAAAGAGGTGGTACAGACCTATACCTCCGTCATCAGCCGGTACGTAGAACATGACCTGAATTTCGATTTCGCCCAAGCCAAGAACCACCTGAACGAGCAGTGTCAAGGGGAGTGGATTTTTCAGTTAGACGCGGATGAGTGTCCGCAGGAATGGCTAATGGAACGACTGCGCGCCATTATTGCAGCTAACGAGGTGGTAGAACTATATAAAATACCGCGGCTAAACCTATTCACCACCGGTGACAAGATAGAAGAAGGACATGTGGCATGGCCGGATTATCAAGGGCGTCTCTATCGGAATATACCGGAACGGATTCATTGGCAGCGCCCGCTTCACGAGAAGATTCGTGGTCATAAAGCATACGTCTATATGCCGAAAGAGGAGCGATACGCCATTCGTCATCTGAAGGTAAGGGAACAAGATAACGCCAAATGGCAGAGTTGGAAAGAGCATTACACATGAGAATCGTCTATATCATAGCATCCCCCACGTGGGGCGGCGGCGAACAGTACGTGTTTGACCTGGCGCGGCATATGCAAGCCGGGCACGGCGTGCAGCCGTTTTTCCTTTTCCCCCCGCATAGCAGCGAAGCGATGATTGCGCGTTTTGAGCAGATAGGCGAATGCCGTATCTTCCCCTACGCAAGCAAGCTATGGCGGTTTATGCCTTTGGCAGGAAAAAGGCTGGCGCAACTCATGGATGAATGGCAGGCGGATATCCTGCATATCAACAGCCGTCAGACGTATTTCACCGCCGTGACGGCGAAACGGTATACCCGTCGTCCGTTCCGGCTGATAGCTACGCAACATTTAGTGCGGGCGGCAAAGAACAGTCCGCTATGGCGATGGATATACCGCCGGATAGACACACTGGAGTGCGTCAGCGAATGTGTTCACCGCGTTTATCTGGCTCCCTTTGACGGTGAGAAAGTATTCCCCGACGTGCGCGTGATATATAATAGTGTGCCGGTAAGCCAAGAGGAAGCCGTTCAGCCCAAACCGGACACGCTCCCTACCCTTCTTTTCCATGGGCGGATATGTCGCGAGAAAGGTATAGAACCGCTTTTTGAAGCTCTGGCGATGATGGCCGACCTGCCATTTCGCATGATCTTTGCCGGTAATATAGGCAATAAGGATCAGGATCTATGGGATCGTCTGATGGCTAAAACGCCGGTGAAGGACAAGATCGAATATATCGGTTTCACACCGGATATGCACTCCCTGCTGAGCCGGTGTCATATAGGCGTCTCACCGTCCATCGTCCGCGAAGCGGGTCCCTTGGCGATGATCGAGCATATGGCTTACGGATTGGCCGTTGTGACATCCAATAACGGTTCCCAGCCGGAACTGATCCATGACGGAGAAAACGGTCTGCTTTGCCCTCCCAACGACGTGCAGGCGCTTGCGGCTGCCTTACGGAGAGTGCTGACCGATAACGAATTACGAAACAGATTCGGCAAACAGGCGCAGCATGATTTCTTCAAGCACCACACCTACGACCAATTCGTTCAAGAGATGTTTAATATATATTCCGAGAACCATTTATGAAAAAATTCCTGAGTACTTACCAAGAGGCTTTCGGCGTTCTCAATTACGTAGCATTTTTGCTCGTATTGGTTTCGCTGGCATTTCCATGGCGTTTTACCCAGCCGTTGTTCGCTATCTGGCTTATCTCCTGGCTGTTGGAGGGCAGATGGGCGAGTTTGTCCAACTTTTCCTGCACCCGGCACACAGTACCGCTATTACTGATGTGCGGTTTTGTCGGATGGGAGGCATTGAGTCTGCTATGGACGCAGGACCTGAGTACAGGAACAAGCGAACTGGAACGGCACCTGCCTGTTTTCGCTATCCTCTTAGTCGCTCTTTTCGGGGGCAACAATTTCTACAAAGCACACAGGCTGAAGACTGCGGTCGTTGCGGGCTGTCTGTTAGCGTTGCTGAGCTACTGCGTAATCGTATATTGGTTCATGCACACGGGCGAAATCACCCGGTGGAATTTCTCCTACTGGACGTTTTTCGCAGAGGGGCCTATAGAGCATCTGATTCACCGCAGCGATCTGTGTATAGTCCTGATTGTATCGCTGCTGTTCACCGTGGATTTATATACTTATTACAAGAACCGCTATCCAGCTGTCTATACCGGACTAATTGCAGGGAGCGTGATCTGCGCGCTACTGGCATCTATCGTCATGACCGGTTCCCGTACTGCGATTTTCCTCACTCCATTACTGGTATGTATTGTATTTTTCAAACTGTATAACGGACGCCGAACAAAAGAAATAGCCCTTGCCGTTATAACAGGGGCCATCGTCTTAATCGGCATCAGCGCCAACTACAACTCCCGGCTGAAATCCGTAACAGCCGACCTCACACAACTGAAAGAGTCCGGAACAGAAGCCATCGAGTCCACGCGCGAACCGCGCTTACAGATATACAGTTGCGCATTGCGCCATTTGGACAGATACGGTATCTTTGGTGTAGGATTCGGTTCGTCAGAAGCCGTACTTCAAGAGTTGTATGTAGAGGACGGTCTGGATTTATGCGCTCAGAGCGGTTTTGGTATTCACAACCGCTATTTCAAAGTATTGATGGAAATGGGTCCATTCGCGCTGCTGTTCATGCTGTTTATCGTGTTCGGTTCTCCGTTTTTTCATTCCGGTCCGGCACGGCATGATACCGCATATATATGCCTCGCGTTCGGGTGGAGTATGCTTACAGAAAATGTGATCACCATGATCAGTGCAATCTATATTCTGTTTGCGCTGGTTACCCTTGTGGAGATAGAACAACGCGAATCAGATTCTCCGCAACCCGCTCGTCCGTAAAGCGCCCAGCTTGCAGTTTTCCTCTTTGCATCATCTCCTCTCTGAGTGCAGGCTCGGAGAGGATTTTTGTCAGTTGGGTAGCGATCTCTGAAGGGTTCAACGGGTCGGCGTACAACGCAGCGTCGCCGCCGGTCTCGCTAAAACAGCTGCCCGTAGAGGTCAATACCGGCGTACCGACGCACATGGCTTCCAAGATAGGGATGCCGAATCCCTCGAAGATCGAGGGGTAGCATAAGAGTTCTGCCCCCTTATAGACCGCCGGCAGCTCGCTAAACGGCAGGTCATGAAGGTATCTCAGATCGACACCAAGCGCCTGCGCTTCGCTCGCAAGTTGATCCGCATAAGCGTTCTTTCCTCCGACGGCGACGAGGGGCAGGTCGGTCTTCGCCAAGTGTATCGCCTCGATGAGGCGGCGGAGATTCTTGCGGGGCTCGATAGCGCCGACCGCGAGCAGGTAACGCTCAGGCAGGTGATAACGCGCCTTCGTCTCCTCTACCTTCATATCCGTAACGGGTTCGCGGAAACGGTTGCTACAGCCCTGATAGACCACTTGAATCCGTCGCGCATCGATGCCGAAGAAGTCAATGATGTCCCGTTTCGTCTGCTCGGAGATGGCGACGATGACGTCCGCCACGCGCAGGGCGTACTGCATTTTCCGGGTGAAGAGACGGCGGTAAGTAGCGCTGTATAAGTCCGGGTAACGAAGGAAGATGACGTCATGGATCGTGACGATCGTCTTCACGCCGGTGCGATGGATGCCGAAGGGCAACTCTCCCGATAGCCCCCAATAGAGATCAACGTCCTTCATCTGACCGACACATCCGAAACTGCGCCAGAGAGACGGGCACGCTTTCCATAGTCCCTTCGGGGCGATGGTTCGGGTACCGGGGAAGGAATATCGCTCCGTAGGAAGGGCGAAGAGCAGGTACTCCTCGTTAGGCGCGTAGGTCGTCATGAGACGGATCACGTCCCTACTGTAGTTCCCTAACCCTCTATGGTTATGGTACGCTCGTTTGGCATCAAAAGCTATTCTCATGGTCTGGTCCATTGTTTGTCAATAGCGAGGAGGTTCACCCGCTGCATGTTCATTCCGAAAGCCCGCATCTCGGCGGCTTTCTCCAGCTCCCGGGACAGGAGGTTCTCCCCGCTGCCTACACGGTAGAGGCACTCACGCCGGGTCTGGATGCCGTAGCACCAGAAATACTCGCCGTCCGACACTCCCAGGTGGTCATCGCTGACGAAGAACGCGTATCGCCGGTCTTCGTTCAGCACATCCACGCCAAGGCAGTTGTTGAGATAGTCGATACCCAACAGGCTGAGCACCGTAGGCCATATATCTATCTGTGAAGCAGGAGTGGTAAGGGTACGGGGCTTGATGCCGGCACCGGTGATGAAGACCGGAATACGGTTATAGGGATATACCATCTCGTAGGGACTGGCGAGGTTAGCGCCATGGTCGGCTACGAGGACAAAGAGTGTGTTCTTTCCCCACTCTGTCTGCTCAGCCGCCTCCATAAACTGCCGGATGGCATCGTCGGCATAAGCGATTATCTGATCCTGCGGTTTCGCCGCGCGGTCTTGATACGCTTCCGGCACGATAAACGGGCCATGGTTGCTGACCGTCAGAAAAGAAGCGAAGAACGGTTTCCCGCTCGCAGCATAGGTCTCCAGACGACGCAGACCGTAGCGGAACATATATCCGTCCGACACGCCGAAGTTATTCACCGCCGAGTCCGGCTCGTAGTCATATAACGAGTAGATACGATCGATATGGTTATCCCGCCAGAAAGAGTTCATGTTATCGTATTGGGGGTTGCCGGTGATAAAGCAAAGGTTCTCGTACCCGTTCCGGCGCAGGTAGTACGGCAGGCCGGTATAGATATCGGCATTCACATCCATGCTCGGTTTGGCGAAATTCGGCACGAAGCCGTAATGGACTCCTACGATACCGTTGTTAGTATGGATTCCTGCGGAGTAGCAGTTCGCCCAATAGAGACTCTTCTCCCGAAGAGAGCGCAGATACGGCGTGAGGTATTGACCGTTCTCCTGCCTATCGAGGTTCTCTTGCGCCATCGACTCCATGAAAATCAGCACCACGTTCGGCTGCCCCTCTACAAGGCGATGGACGCTTCCTTCCCGTACGACCGGACGGAGCGTGTCGGCGGGCACGAAACCGAGCTCTTGTTGGACGTACCGAATAGCGTCCTGCTCATCGATGGCAGCGATCTCTTTCGGCACCGGGATGGTACCGTATTCCGCACTTTTGATGATATTGAAAACGGGGTTGACGCCTAATTTATTATAGAAAGGTTTGTTGCTGAAATACGCAAAACTGACCTTCAGCGGGTAACGCTGAAAACTCCCGCGTATGCCGCAGAACACTATTCCCCAGAGCAGTACGGTCAGTACGGAGGATAAGAAATACTGCTTTTGTGAGCGGTTGTCAGCGGAGGTCCATCCGTGTGCAAAGGCTTTGTTGATAGCTACTAACGCGAACTCAAAGAGCGCGATGAGCACGAGTGCCATGAGCAGGAAGTACCAGTTTGTTCTGTCTTCGAAGATCATGCCGGCGGTGTCGCCCACAAAGCCGAACCATGCCGTCACGCCTATATTCAGATGATTCTCGAAGAAATGAAAATACCGTGCGTTAGCGATATGCACGAAGATGAGGATGGCGTACAGCACGCCGTAGTACCAGGTGACACCGCTCGTGATACGCCGCATCCAGAGGCTGTATTCCTCCCGGTGCATCGTCGCCAAGGCAAAGACGGGTAAAACGAGAGCCGGCAAGGCGGAGATATAACTGGCGATGAGGTTATCAAACTGCACGCCGATGAGCAGCGCCGTAGGCAGGAGCTCCCAATCCACCCCTTCTGCCGGCATATTCGCTAAGAGCAGGATCAAGCGGCAGAGGCTCATCACCAAGAGTGTCAGCAGGTGGATAGAGACCAGATAGCCGACGACTCGTCCAAAGGATTTTACGATATTCATTTTGTATAATCTTTATCTTTTTCCAAGCCGACCCGGAGTGTCACCAGTAATCCGCGGGGGATACACATACTCATCGTGGTTCGGGGAGGGATGGCAGTGTTGCGGTCAAAGGTGTACTCGGTGAGGGCGGTACCGAAATCATAGATATTGTAACATTGTACCTCGAGGCTCATAGGGTACTCTTTGACCCACCATCGGCCGGTAGCGCGCAGGTCGAAATTGAAGAACGCGTCCTCACGTTTGCCGAAAGCGTTATTGGCGAGGTTGATGCCTCGCGCGTCGTACGGCAGTATCGTCGCTTCTTCATGGCTGCCCATCGTACGGGTGCGAACCTCATAGTTCGTGAACGGCTGACCGTCCTTAAACTTGCCGTTAAGACTGATGGAGAAATACCTGCAAGCGTTATACGTGACCTGGATGCGGGCGATGTAGGCGCGGTCCTGATTGAGCCTTCCGTTCGCCTGATACGGCAGGTCCCCTTCGTAGATGACGGTGCCGGTCTCCGGGCGCGCCGTGGACTCGGAGAGGATGCCGATATTATTACTCAGCGGACCGTTACCCAAGGCGCTGATTCCGGACATGAAGTAACTCTGCCAACTCAGTTGGACGAACCATTTCCGGCCGGTATAGGTGTATCGCACCATATTCGACAACAGGTGCGGCGTGCGGGCTCCGGGGCGGGAGGACATCAAATCCAGAGGCATCGTCCCGATGGTATAGGAGACGCCATCGTCGGCGTAGGTGGTGTACCACTGATGGTAGTACTTACGGATCGTACTGAGGATAGCTATCTCATGGCGGCGGTCCTTACCGAAAGTGAAGTATATCGGCAGGTCAAGCACCGCATAGGAAGGCTGATGGAGGGAGAGGTTCTTCTTCGGATGATGGTACGCACCGCCGGAGAGCTGGTAGAGGGCGTGATCGGTATAACGCGCTTCGCCGTTCATATAGTCGGCGCTGAGGTAGCGGACATCGTCCCAGGTATAACTCATCCGGTGATGGCTGAGGGACAGTCCGAACCGGAACCAGGAGCAGGGCCGGTAGTCGATGGCTATCTTCGCCAGCGCGTTCGGCGAGACGATTGTCCGTCCGTGACCTAAGAGGATACCGTCGAGCGAGACGCCGGCATGAGCGTAGAGGAGCAGTCCGCGCGCTACCTCTTTGCGGGCGATGACCATCGCTTCGTTCTCCAGAAGACCGGCTGTGAACGGCGAGGCCTTCCATTGATAGGTATAGAGAGGCGTGGGCGTTGTCTCGTCAAAAGACTGCCGGTAGAGCGCATTGCTCCATGTCCTCGTCGTCGGGTGGAAATGAAGGACGGAGTTATAACCCTCTGCGTGTACGGAGAGCCAACTCAGAAGCGGCTGGTCGTAACGTACGGAGAGGTTCACACTATGAAGCCTGCCGTCCGGGTACCAGGGTTCGAATCCCTCACCATCCTGATCCATGATGTTACGGGTAAAAGAGAGACTGTCATGTCTCCATCCGCTGAGCTCGTAGCTGATACCGGCGACGAGTGTGCCGCCGTTGTCGAACAGCGAGGTGGCGTACAAGCCTGCCTGATGCGCGCGGGAAGTAGCTTGCTCATTGGCGTTATAGAGAAACTCCGAACCATAATCGGTGCGACCGGTAGTGACAAGGAAGTAGCGGAGAGATAAGAGTTGAGAGTTGATAGTTGAGAGTTGAGAGTTGAGGGGGATCTCGCCGTCGAGTTGCGCCGTATAGGAGGCAGCATCGTACATGCCGCTGATACCCGTGTGGTCAAAAGCCGTGAGGCGGCGCTGACCGTAATAGACGTACGCATGCTGATAGTAATCCCTGCCATAGGCGCGAATGGGAAAAGCCGCCTCCGCCGTGCCGGCACCGACGATGCGGTTGCGGTTCTCGACAGGGCGGTTGTCGATCGTGCGCTCCGAAGCGGACTTATGGAAGAGGTTGATCATCTCCTTGGTGCCGGGTGCGATGCCTCCCAATCCGCCTACGTTGCCCGTCAGGCGGAGCGAAGCGCGCTGGAGAGAGTCGTCTGTGAAGAAGAGCTCGCCGTCGTGGTAGTCCAGCACCATCGAAGTGCGGTCCATCTGCGTATGCAGGAGCGTCGAGCCGACACGGCTACGCGAGTCGATACGCATGCCGTTGAGGTGGTATTTATTGTTCTTGAAGGAGTTGCCGGCGATGGAGAAGACCTGCTGGTCGCCGAGGTTCCATTCCCCCGTAGTCTCCGCCTCGTAGATGGTATAGGCATTGCTGTTATCGAGGTAATGCCCCAGGTCGGTCGTCAGGTACCAATCCCGAAAGAAAGCGGACGAGACAGAGTCTACGCCTGCCTGCGCGTACGCGAAAGCAAACGAAAAAAGGAACAGGCTCAGTAATATGTACTTTCTACTTTCGACTTTCATCTTTCGACTTCAAGATATCGAGGTTATAGACGAGTCCGACGCGGACCTGATGGAAGGGGTAATCTTTGATGCCGTACTGATACTGGACGTAGGGTTCGAAGCCCTTGACGTGTCCCGCTGCACGGGCTTTGATACTCATGGGCGCATCGCCGTACCGCTCCCATCCTACGTAGCCGCCCCAGGTAGCTTGGAGGGAGAAATACTCGTGCTTCAGCTGCGCCTGCAGACCGTACATGACCGCATCGTTCTGACGGCCGTTATCAGTCTGCCAGCATAGGAAGCCCACCGAGCCCGCGAAGCGAAGTGTGATGGCTTTGATGGGGATGGATTGTCCCATCGCGAGGTCGAAGAAATACGCCGGGCAGTCGTAATGTCTGCGCCGCTCAAACTGTTCGCCGGAGGCGGTCTTCATGCCTAACCGGACGGTCATCTGCGGGATATATCCGGCGTTGGCAGAATGGAACCAGGAGTGATGCAGGACCTGCACGTCAGTAGAGATATAGACATCTCCGGCACCGCTGCCGGTACCGTCATACTGCTTGTACCACCCATAGACCGGCATCCAGACGGAGAGATTCGCCCATCGCGTGAAGAGGGGCACGTGCACGCGCGCGAAGATATCTGCGGTATTGTTGTTCTGAAAACCGATATAACCATCCGCCGCCAGTTCCAGGCGCAGATGGTTATCCGTCAGTCCGTCCGACATGTCGATGA
>OCTW011592518.1_pt1 | contig 17359 bp, 15 predicted proteins | sample 1539671 | NCBI WGS metagenome assembly OCTW01 (sample SAMN02144230, study PRJEB22623) | gut metagenome | biome: sheep rumen | host: Ovis aries | place: New Zealand
AGCACGAGTCCCTTGGTGGCCTCGAAGGCTATTATGTCGGCCTCGCTGCGGCGCGAGCGGAGGGCGCCGTCCACGTCCATGGCGGGTGAGGCCTTGATGGTTCCGGCGTCCCTGACATAGACATAGTCGCCGGCAATGGCGGCCGACTTGCCCTTGAGGTCCTCGTCGGCGGTGAGACTGACTGTACCGGTGTGGAAATAGAAGGAGCCGTCGGCCTTGAGGCAGACGCTCTTCTTGTTCTTAGCGCCCACCACGGCGTAAGTACCGGTGTTGACCAGTGTGACCACGGGGCTGGAAAGCAGATTGTAGATAGCCACGTCGGTGCCTGCGCTGATACACTTGGAGAACTTACCGCTGCACGTCACGTTCTGTGTACCGCCGCCGATGCAAAGCAGCGAGTCGCACTTGAGACCCTCGCAGCTGTCGCCCTTGATGGTGATGTCGATGGCGCCGCCATTGATGAACATATAGCCGTTATACTCCTTGGTGGAGTCGCTGTTGCACTCGGCCTGTATGCCGTCGCCCATCACCTTGTCGGCAATGGTCAGCTTGCCGCCGTTCATCTTGAAGTACTGATTGACGTGCATGCCGTCGTTGGGGGCTGCCAGGATATTGATGGTGCCGGCAGTCTTCTTTAGCTTGGTGTACTCGCCGCTCTTGAAGGCATGCTTGCCGTTGCCGGTGATGTTGATGGTACCGGAGCCGAAGAACTCGGGGTGACCCTTGATGTGGACGCAGGCATCGTGGAGGGTATCGGCGTGGTCCACGAAGTTGTTGACGGTGCCCTCCACTGCCTCTATGTCGATGCGCTTGCCATTCTTGATGTGCATGGCAGCTCCGCGCTGCGAGGTGATGCTGACGCCGTTGAGCTGCACGGTGCACTTGTAGGAGCCCTCCTGGCGGAAGGTGCCGTCGGTGGTGGTACCGCTGAGGCTGTAGGTCAGCTCGGTGCCTCCCTGCTTGGCGGAGATGATGTTGACGTAGGCGCCGTCCTGCTCCACCTGCACGGAGTCGGCCAGTGCCAAAGGCAGGCTGACGCGGCTCTGACTGCCGCTGTAGCTGACCTTGACGGTGTAGGGGTCGAAGTCCTCAGCGCTGTAGCTGAGGCTGTCGATGGTGGTCACGTCAATCACCGTGTCGCCGATGCTGAACATGGTGCCGCTGAACATCATCTCACCCACCTCGTCGGGGGTGGCGAGCAGCGACACCGTCTTGGTATGGATAGCCATGGTCTGGCCATTAACCATTGACCATTGACCATTGACCATTAAAGCGGTCAGCAAAAGGAAAAATATCTTTTTCATCAACTTGTTCTCAATCTTTGATTCGTGATTTCAATTTGCCATTCTGATTTACTTTACCAGAATCTTGTGTCTCTCCTGTCCGGCGCGCAGTATGAAGATGCCCTGCTGCAGATTGCCGATATAGACGGGCACTCCCTCCTGACCTATGCGTGCCGTGGCGCAGAGTTTGCCCTGCATGTCATAGACTCGTGCCAGTGTGCCTGCCGGCACATTGAGCTGCACCCTGGCGCCCTGCAGCGAGACCACGGTGCGCTGGGTGGCGGCGCGCTCCACTGCCGACGGCAGGTCGGTGAAGAGCATGGAGCCGAGCTCGCTGATGGGATACACCACCGTCTCCTGGGCGTTGGAAAGCGTCATCTCGTCGTTGGAGAAGGTAATCTTCAGCCTGTCGAGGGCGTAACTCGTCCAGGTGCCGGAGGTCTCCTTGACGGTGAACGATGTATATTGGGCCCATGCGCCGGCGGTAGTGAGCAGCAGCGCGGCCACCAGGGCCAGGGCTCTCATGCGTATTGCGTTCTTGTTCATGTGTAAGTATGGTTTTAAACTGGTCTGCAAAAGTAATGAATAAGTAGCGAATATTCAGTAGCCGTCTGCCATTTTTTGCTCAAAATATATCTTATCGCCTCTTTTTTACCACACTTTAACGATTTATATGACCATTCATTGCGACGATGTCCCATTTTTTGTGTAATTTCGCACTTTGTGCGCACGTGTGCATACGCATCCGCATGCGAACAAATCTAAAAAAATGGCACTGCCATACCGTATGACTATGAGCAACGAAAATCTACGCATAACCGAACTGATAAGCCAGGACCAGGGCACGGCCTTCTCCTTCGAGGTGCTGCCGCCGCTGAAGGGCGCGGGCATCCGCAAGCTGCAGGATGACATCCAGAGCCTGATGGAGTTCAGGCCGAAATATATCAACATCACCACCCACCGCAGCGAACTGGTGACCAGAGATTTGGGCAACGGCCTGCTGGAGCGCAGCCGCCTGAGGCGCAGGCCGGGCTCGGTGGCCGTGGCTGCCGCCCTGCAGCAGGAGTTTGGCGTGCCCATCGTACCCCACATCCTCTGCTCGGGCTTCACACGCGAGGAGACGGAATATGTGCTCATAGACCTGCAGTATCTGGGCATCACCAATCTGCTGCTGCTCCGCGGCGACAAGGCACCGGAGGACAAGGAGTTTCACCCCAGCCCCGACGGCCACAGCCACACCACGGAGCTTATCCAGCAGATTAACGATTACAACGACGGCCGCTTTATCGACGGCACGGAGATTCGCGAGACGGGGCCACGGTTCAGCTATGGCGTGGCCTGCTACCCCGAGAAGCATGAGGAGGCTCCCAACATGTCCACCGACTGCGCGTGGTTTAAGAAGAAGGTGGAGATGGGTGCCGAGTACGGCGTGACACAGATGTTCTTTGACAACCGCAAGTACTTCAGCTTTGTGGAGCGCATGAGGCAGGAAGGCGTGATGGTGCCCATCATTCCCGGCATCAAGCCGCTGGTGAGCATGAAGCAACTGACGGTGCTGCCGCGGGTGTTCCACTGCGACCTGCCTGAGGACCTGGTGAACGAGGCCCTCAGGTGCAAGGACGACAGCCAGGTCAAGCAGCTGGGCGTTGAGTGGTGTGTCAGCCAGTGCCGCGAGCTCATTGCCGCCGGAGTGCCCAGCATCCACTTCTACATGACGGGCAACGTAAAGAGTCTGCAGAAAATCGCCTCCGCGATTTTCTGAATTTGAAATTACTTTCAAATTTCAAACTTCAAATTTCAAATAACAAGAATGCGTTTTTCGGAAGTAATAGGACAGGACGAGGTTAAGAAGATTCTCACCGCCCAGGTGAGGAGCGGACGCCTACCCCATGCGCTGCTGCTGAGCGGCGACACGGGCTACGGCACTCTGGCCCTGGCGCTGGCGTTGGCCAGCTATGTGCTGTGCTCGCGCCAAGGCGACAACGACAGCTGCGGCGAGTGCAGCGAATGCATTAAGACTGACAAGCTCATACACCCCGACCTGCACTTCTCTTTCCCCGTAATTAAGAAAAGCAACGGCACAACCACCAGCGACACCTACCTCAAGGAGTGGCTCACGCAGCTGACGAGCGAGAAATACTTTGACTTCAACGACTGGCTGCACATCATTGGCACTGACAACAAGCAGGCCATTATTCCCGATGACGAGGCCGACAATATCATCCGCAAGCTGAGCCTCAGCGCCTATGAGGGTGGTTGGAAGGTTATGATTATCTGGCTGCCGGAGAAGATGCGCACCGAGGCCGCCAACACCCTGCTCAAGACGCTGGAGGAGCCATCGGCCAAGACTCTGTTCATACTCTGCGCCGAGCACCCCGAACAGATGCTCGACACCATACTGAGCCGCACCCAGCGCATTGACGTGCCGCCACTCAGCGTGGAGGACCTGGCCAAGGCCCTCATGGAACAGCGCGGCCTGGACCACGACACCGCCGTGAGCGTAGCCCGAGTGTCAGGCGGCAGCTGGCTGAAAGCCCTCAAGCAGATATGCGATGCCGATGACTCAAAGGTAATGCTGCAAAGCTTCATCCAACTGATGAGACTGGCATACATGCGCGACCTCTCCGGCCTGATGAAGTGGAGCGAGGGCATGGTCGCACTGGGACGCGAGCAACAGAAAGCCTACCTCAGCTACATGCAGAATATGCTACGCGAGAACTTCATCTACAATTTCGGGCGCTCAGAGCTCAACTTCATGACCCCGCAGGAGACCGACTTTGCCTACAAGTTTGCACGCTTCATCAACGAACGCAACATCATCCGCTTTACCGAGGAGTTTGCCCACGCCCAGCGCGACGTGGCCGGCAATGTCAACGGCAAGGCGATATTCTTTAATCTCGCACTAAAGACAATCATACTTCTTAGGGTTTGAGGTTGGAGGTTTGAGGTTGGAGGTTTAAATACCAGACAGACGCATCATGATTAATAATAATATACAGATAGAAAACAACATCTACGAAATCACAAGTGACTTCGCTATCAGGATTGTAAATTTATACAGATTCCTTATGGAGAAAAAGAACGAACACATTATCTCCAAACAACTCTTCCGCTCGGGAACAAGCATAGGAGCAAATGTTTTCGAAGGTAAGAATGCCCAAAGCAAGGCTGATTTTACACATAAGATGAGCATCGCGTTGAAGGAGGCCACAGAAACAGGGTATTGGATTGACCTTCTTTACAAGACAGAATTCCTTACAGAGCAACAATATAGCTCCATCTATGCCGACTGGAATAGAATTATGGGCGTTCTCACTAAAATAGTGAAATCAAGCAAACAAATAGACCTCAAGCCTCAAACCAACAAATAGCCAGTCAAACTCCCGGACTTGGCAATAAACCTCAAACCTCAAATCTCAAACCTCAAATATAATCATTATGTCTGAATTTATTTGCGGCGGCGGACGCGGCCTCAGCGCCAAGGGATGCTGCCTTCACGACAAGCAACTAAATACCTACGACTACCTGGCCGATGTGCCGGGAGCCCAGCAGATGACCGACCTTGTGGAAGTGCAGTTTAAGAACACCCACAAGGACTACTACATCAACAGCAACCACCTTACCCTGCAGAAGGGCGACATTGTGGCTGTGGAGGGCACGCCCGGCCACGACATCGGCACCGTGAGCCTCACCGGTCCGCTGGTGCCGCTGCAGATGTCGAAGCAGAGGCTCAAGGCCGATGCCGGCACCAAGCGCATCTATCGACTGGCGCGCGAGGTGGACATCGAGAAATATAACGAAGCCAAGGCCCGCGAGCAAGACACCATGATCAGGTCACGCGCCATAGCCAAGGAGCTCGGCCTTGACATGAAGATTGGCGACGTGGAGTTTCAAGGTGACGGCAATAAGGCCATCTTCTACTACATCGCCGACCAGCGCGTAGATTTCCGCGAACTCATCAAGGTGTTGGCACAGGAGTTTGGCATCCGCATAGAGATGCGCCAAATAGGTGCACGCCAGGAGGCCGGCCTTATTGGCGGCTTCGGCCCCTGTGGCAGGGAGATGTGCTGCGCCACATGGCTCAAAAATTTCAACACCGTCAGCACTGGCGCCGCCCGCTGCCAGGACGTATCGCTCAATCCGCAGAAGCTGGCCGGCCAGTGCGCCAAACTCAAATGCTGCCTCAACTATGAGGTATCTGCCTACACCGAAGCCGCACACAAACTGCCCCCACGCAACATCCACCTGGAGACCGAGGACGCCATCTACTATTTCTTCAAAGCCGACATACTGGCTGGCCTGGTAAGCTACTCCACCGACCGCCATCTGGCCGTCAACATTGTCACGCTGACTGCCGAGCAAGCCTCCGAGGTCATAGAAATGAACCGCCGCGGCGAGAAACCTGTCTCGCTCTCAGGCATACCCACCGGCAACGAGAAACCAATAGTGATGGACCTTGCCGAGCAAGACAGTCTCACCCGCTTCGACAAGAGCAAGCGCAAGAAAAAGCGCAACAAAAACCGCAACGGCAAGAATAACCAGCCTAACCCCCAAAATGGCAATTAAGAAGTGTCCACTCCATGCGCTATGGTTAACCCTCGTCATAATGGCGCTCAGCGCCTGCTACAGCAACGACAGCAGGGTGGTCAGCCAGTATCAGCATGTGGACAACGCCGTGTGGGATTCGCAGAGCGACATAATCTTCCCCATTGACAGCCTTGCCACCGGCGGATGCTACCGGCTCAGCGTATCCTTACGCACGACCAACATGGTGCCACTCCAAAAAATCTATATCACCGCCGAGCAAGAGTACTCCATGCCCAGTCTGCACCGCAAGGACACCGTGATAGTGCAACTGACCGACGAAGCCGGCAATATCCAGGGCCAGGGAATAAACCATTACACCTACACCGCACCCGTCAAGGCCACCGTGCACCTGCACAGGGGACAAAACGGACAAATAAGGCTCACTCACATAATGCGCCGCACCCAACTCAGCGGCATTACCGACATAGGCATAACCCTCACCCATGAAGATTGCGGCAATTGACATAGGCTCCAATGCGCTACGCCTTATTATCAAGGACAGCGGCCAGCCCGACTTCATGCATTCGCTGGAGTCGCTGCGCGACGGCGAGTATTATGAGCGCGTGCCGCTTAAAAGTGGCATGGACGTGTTTGCCGCAGGCAATATCCTTCCCTCCACCAAGATTAAGCTCACCCTGGCATTGCATCATTTTGCCACCGTCATGCAGCAGCACGGCGTGGAGCAATATCGCGCCGTGGCCACCTCCGCCTACCGCGATGCGCACAATGGGCAGGAGGTCATCAGCATGGCAAGCCGCGACTGTGGCCTCCGCGTGGAGATAATCCCCGGCGAGGAGGAGGCCCGTCTGACGCGCCTCAGCTTCACTCCGCAGCATGAGTGGGAGGACGACCACTTCCTCTTTGTCGATGTAGGTGGCGGCAGCACCGAGGTGAGCGTGATGCGCCAGGGTCTGCTGCTCTACGGCCACTCGTTTCAGGTTGGGTCGATGCGTTACCTCTGCGGCAACCAGAGCCCAGAGCAGGAGCAGATGCTTGACAGCGCAGTCAGCGATATCAGCCGCAGCTATGCGCCACTGCACTATATAGCCACCGGCGGCTGCGTGAAGTTCATGAGCAAATATCTGGAGAAACAAAACAATAGCCAGGTAGCGACAGACAGCGGACGCACAATCATCGTAAGTCAGATGGAGAGCGTCTATGCCGACCTCCAGACCAAGACCGTTAGCCAGATAGTAGAACACTACAACCTTCCCGAAGAGCGCGCCGACATCCTCACCCCGGCATGCTCCATATTCCTCCGCATAGCCCGCGGTCTATGCGCAAAGACCATTACAGTGCCTGCCATAGGCGTGAGAAACGGAATACTGGCTGAGCTGTATCAGCAAAGTGGCGAGATAGCCGGCAACTAAAGGCTCACCGCCGAGAAACCATATTACAATAATGAGAGAGCAGAAAAGCAGAGTCATCAAGGCCTGGGTGCTGTTGTCGATATTCGTATCGATGATGTCACTGGCGGTGTTGCACCGCCATGAGGCCGTGGCCGACCCTGCCGCATGCTGCACAGAGTGCGCCCACCACGTCAACCACTCTCACCTGACCGCAGGCTTCAGCAGCATCCACGACTGTCTGCTCTGCCAGTTCCTGACACTCAATTATATTGCTGCAGTGGCAGTAGCGCTTGTCCTGCCAGCACCGAATATCAACGCAATAATTCGCCGCCAGTCATACGCCCTGCGCTACCGCATTGGCGGCAGCCGTGACTCGCGCGCCCCACCCTGCCTTGAAAATTTATAAGAGCGAACAATATCTTTATCCTCAAATAAATTTTCAAAGCAACACACAATGAAAAGAATATTTTCAGGTCTGTTGATGCTGTGCCTTGGCGTGGCGTCAGCAGCACAGGATACGCCAGACTCTGCCGACGTATTCTTTGGTCATCTTAAGCTAAGCGAGATAAAAGTGACCGGTGTGACGGGCAAGACCAAGATAAAGAACTCAACCTTCCCCGTAGCAGTGCTGTCGGGCAAGGATCTGCAGTCTGCATCAGCCACCAACATCATCGAAGCCATCAGCCGCCAGCCTGGCGTAGCACAGATCACCACAGGCAACGGCATATCCAAGCCCATCATACGCGGCCTTGGCTACAACCGCATCATCACCCTCAGCGACGGCGTGCGCCAGGAGGGACAGCAATGGGGCGACGAACACGGCATCGAGGTCGATGCCCAGAGCATTAACTCCGTTGAGATAATCAAAGGGCCCGCCTCTCTCATCTATGGCTCCGACGCCATGGCTGGAGTAGTGATTCTCAACAGCGCCCCCACCCTGCCCGAGGGCGAGATGCGCGCCACGCTGAGCAGCGAATATCAAACCAACAGCGGCCTCTTCGCCTATTCGCTCAACATGGCCGGCAACAAGAAGGGCCTTGTCTGGGACGCACGTTTCAGCGACAAGATGGCCCACGCCTACAAGAACAGATACGACGGCTACGTGCCAGGCTCACAGTTGCGCGAGCGCGCTGCCCGTGCCATGGTGGGCCTCAACCGCCGATGGGGCTACAGCCACCTGGTGCTCAGTGTCTTCCACCAGACTCCCAGCATCATTGAGGGCGAGCGCGATGAGCATACCGGCACCTTGGAGCACACCGACGGATGGCACCGCAAGGCCTATGGCAAGAGTCTGCCGTTTCAGCAGGTAAAGCACTACAAAGCCGTGAGCGACAACACATTCAATCTGGCCCACGGCAAGCTGAAAGCCATCATCGGCTATCAGCAAAACCGACGTCAAGAATATGAGGAGAACGCCAGCGACTATGAACTCTACTTCCGCCTCCACACCCTGACCTACGACCTGCGCTACCTGACAGAAGAGCACAACGGATGGCGCATGACCGGCGGTGTCAACGGAATGTGGCAGTCGTCAGAAAACCTAGGCGAAGAGACACTTATCCCCGAATACCACCTGCTGGACATAGGTGCCTACGCCACTGGCAGCAAGACCTTCCAAAACCTCACTCTCAACGGTGGCCTGCGCTACGACCATCGCCACATAGCCTTTGGCAGCCGCAATATGGACGGAATGACAGGCAGCCTAGGAGCAGTGTGGAACATTAGCGACAAGACCAACCTGCGCCTCAACCTCGCCCGAGGCTTCCGCGCCCCCAACATGAGCGAACTGGGCAGCGACGGCGTACACGAAGGTACCCTGCGCTATGAGATAGGCAACCCCCATCTTAAATCCGAGTATAGCTGGCAGGCAGACTTGGGCCTCGACTACTCCGGCAAATACCTGTCGGCCCAGGTGGCCCTCTTTGCCAACCGAATCCAGAACTACATCTTTGCCAAGCGCATCGACATGATTGTAGATGAGGACTACAGCACCTATTCCTATACTCAGGGCGATGCGCGGCTGCTGGGATTTGAGGCCGGCTTCGACCTCCACCCCATACACCGGCTGCACCTGGGTGGCACCTTCTCCTACGTCAACGCACAGCAAATGCACCAAGAGCGTGACACCAAGTACCTGCCCATGACCCCTGCCCCCCACTGGACCAGCGAACTGAAGTACGAAATCAACGAGCATGGCGGCCTGCTGCACCATAGCTACATAGCCATAGGCCTCGACGGCTATCTGCGCCAGAACCATTATTACCGCGCTGACGGCACGGAGACAGCCACCCCCGGCTATGCGCTATTAAACATCTCGGCCGGCACCAGCCTGGTAACAAAGAAAAAGAAGGTTGCCGACCTCTACCTTGTGGCCGACAACCTCCTCAATAAAGCATACCAGAATCATCTGAGTCGCCTCAAGTATGCCAATGTCAACGCCGCAACGGGGCGTATGGGAGTATGGAATATGGGCTTCAACCTAAGCGTCAAGGCCATAATCCATCTGATGTAATCAATTATGAACGAAGGTGCCGATGGGCTCTCCATCGAGCACCTTCTTCAGATTGCCATACACATCCATGTTAAACACATAGATGGGCAGGCCGTTCTCCTTACACATAGTGGTGGCAGTGAGATCCATCACCTTCAGGCCGCGATTGTAAATCTCGTCGTAAGTTATCTCACTGAACTTGGTGGCCGTCGGGTCCTTCTCGGGGTCGGCGGTGTAGATGCCGTCCACGCGGGTGCCCTTCAGCATCACGTCGGCCTCTATCTCAATACCGCGCAGCGACGAGCCCGTGTCGGTAGTGAAATAGGGGTTGCCCGTGCCGCCGCTGAAGATGGCCACCTCACCAGCCTCCAGGGCCTCGATAGCCTTCCACTTATTGTAAAACTCACCTATAGGCTCCATCCTGATGGCTGTGAACACACGGCTCTTAACGCCCTTGACGCCCAGTGCGCTGCTCAGTGCAAGACTGTTGATGACCGTGGCGCACATACCCATCTGATCGCCCTTCACGCGGTCAAAACCCTTGCCCGCACCACTAAGGCCGCGAAAGATGTTGCCGCCGCCAATAACGATGCCGACCTGCACGCCCATCTCGCAGGCCTGCTTAATCTGCTCGGCATAGTCGTTGAGACGGTCAACGTCGATACCGTAGCCCTGGTTGCCCTGCAGACTCTCGCCGCTGAGCTTAAGGAGAACTCTCTTAAATTTTGCCATATCTTAATCTGATATAAATTATTATTCTGCGGCAAATATACGAAAGAATTGGCAATCAGCGAAGATTTATCAGCGTCAAATAGCTTTGATTATCTTCGGGAAACTGAAACACTGCACAATTCCGCGTCCGGCCAGATACAGCAGAAAGCTGACCCACAGCCCGTCGTTGGCATACAGGGGAAAGAGAATGAAATACGATGCAAAGAATAGCACCGTGCCCGTAAACATCGAGAGTAACAGGTGGCCCGTAGCCGTGGTGCCGAAAAAGACACCGTCCCACACAAACGCCATGATGCCGCACACCGGCACCAGCAGCAGCCAGTGGAAATACTCGCGCGCAGTGTCAACCACCAGGGGCTGATTGGAGAGCAGACCCAGTATATAGTCCTCACCCACGATATACACTGCCGTAAACAGCAGCACCAGTGCCCCGCCGCATAGGAACACGCGCTTCACCGTCAGGGCAAAGTGCTCCACGTCGCGCGCCCCCTTATACTTGCCGCACATAGCCTCGGCTGCATTGGCAAAGCCGTCGAAGAAAAAGGAAAATAGATAAAACAGCTGAAACAAGATAGCGTTGGCCGCCAGTATGAGGTCACCTTGGCGGCTACCCGCCGCAGTAAACCACGTGGTAACGGCAATAAGGCACACCATCCTCAGCATAATGTCGCGATTAACATTGAGGAAACGCATCAGCGCCGTGCGCTGCATCACACTGCGCCACACTATTGGGGTGAGGTATTCCCTATACCTAGCCCTGAGCATCAGCACCGCCGTCAGCAGCCCTATATACTGCGCCAGCACAGTGCCCAACGCCACACCGGCAATGCCCATGCCCATACCAAACACCAGCAGCAGGCTCAGCGGAATGTTTACCACATTCTGCACAATGGCCACCACCATTGGTATGCGCGTGTTCTGCATACCGATAAACCAGCCATTGAGAGCATAGAGCATCTGCACAGCCACGGCACCCCAGATACATATATATAAATATGTACGCGCGTGAGTCGCCACCTCAGGCGTTGGGGCCATCAGTTTCAAACCCACGTGGCATATAGGCCACTGCAGCACAATGAGCAGCACGCCAATCGCCAGCGCCAGCAGACACGAACGGTAAAGCGTGTTGGTAATCTCAGCCGTCTTGCCGGCGCCAAGGTCCTGCGCAGTGATACCGCTGGTGCCCATCCGCAGGAAGGTGAAGAGCCAGTAAACGATATTGAAAATCACTCCCCCCACGGCAATGGCACCAATATAGGCCGCACTGTCCATGTGGCCCACAATGGCAGTGTCCACCAGCCCCAGCAGCGGCACCGTGATATTCGACACGATGGCCGGCAGGGCAATCTTCATTATTTGGCGGTCAATATTCATTGCTCAATTTTCAATTCTTTAATTCTTCAATTCTTTAATCTTTTAATTTTGTACAACGTGTTTCACTTCCTTAAAGTAATAGCTGCGTTCGCGGCCTTCGCCATCGCGCAGTGTCAGGCGGCCGTCGGGAGCCACGCATACAAACTCAGCCTCAAACTCGCCCTCCCTGTCACAGTAGCGGTGCAGGCCCTCGCGCCATATCAGCCGGGCAGCATACTGCCGGGCTATCTCCTGCTCCTCGCCGCGCATCAGGCAGTTATACCAATGGCAAAAGCACTCCGTCACGCCCATCAGCAGTTCATGGCAGTCCAGCTCTTGGTCTGTAATCTGGCAAAGAGAAACGGGATTAGGCGCATCGCTATGAAACTCGCGCTGGTTGACATTGATGCCAACGCCAAGGATGCACCGCTCCACCTTGGCACCGCTCAGCGTAGTCTCTATCACCGTACCGCAGAGTTTCTTCTCACCAAAGTATATATCGTTGGGCCACTTTATATTTATTTGAGATTTGAGATTTGAGATTTGAGATTTCACTCCTAACACCTCGCTCACCGCCAGCGCCATGCACTGTGAGAGACGGAACTGACAGCCTGCACTAATGCCCTGCGGCCACAGCATAACGCTGAAAAGCAGGTTCTTGCCCCTCTCCGACTCCCATGAGTTGCCCTTCTGCCCACGGCCCGCCGTCTGGTAATCAGCACACACAAGCAAAGGGGTAAAGGGGTGCTGTACCCTCCTTTTTACCTCCTCATTAGTGGAATCTGTCTCACCAACATGGATAAATTTTATATTATCAAGTGTAAGAGTGTCCATAACTCACGCAAAATTACTACATTTGCCGAAAATCACAGCCATGTTTGACGACAATTATTTCATGCGCCGCGCCTTGCAAGAGGCAGAGCGCGCATTCTGCGAAGACGAAGTGCCAATCGGAGCCGTCATAGTGAGCGGCAATCAGGTCATAGCCCGTGCCCATAACCTCACCGAGCACCTCACCGACCCCACAGCCCACGCCGAGATGCAAGCCATCACCGCCGCCACCAGCACCCTCGGCGGCAAATACCTCACCGACTGCACACTCTATGTAACCGTCGAGCCCTGCCCCATGTGTGCCGGCGCCATCGGCTGGGCACAGGTGGGCCGCCTAGTCTATGGAGCCCCCGACCCCAAGCGAGGCTACACCCTCATAGCACCTCGGGCCCTCCACCCCAAGACCACCGTCACCTCCGGCATACTCGCCGACGAGTGCACAGCACTCATGCAAGACTTCTTCGCAAAAAAACGATAGCAAATCCTCAAACCCCAAAGAAGTTAAGTAGTTAAGACGTTAGACAGAAATTTCTGGTAAATTTCCGGCAATTTCTTTCAGTGTCCAATTCCGGACTTGGCAATAACCTTCAAATCTCAAATTTCAAATAAAAACCATCATGCCATTCTGTTACAAATGCGGCAGCGAAGTGCCTGCCGACGTTAATTTCTGCAACAACTGTGGTGCCCAGCTCAAAGCGACCCAAAACAGTGCCACCCCCACCCCAGTAGCCCTCACGGCCCCGCAAGACAGGCCCCCGATGCCAGAGAGCAACCTCGTCTGGGCTATCCTTACGACCCTGTTCTGCTGCCTGCCCTTCGGTATCGTGTCAATAGTCTATGCCTGCAAGGTCAGCGGACTCTACATCGCCGGATACTATGAAGAGGCACAGAAGTCATCACGGCGCGCCGGCCTATGGGCCATGTGGGCAGCCATCACAGGCGCACTGATTTTGACTATCTACCTAATCATAGTCTTTACCGCCGCCTCCCAAGCAGTCAAACATCGTCTCTTCGATTGTTATTATTAGCCGTCACACCCACCAAACGCATTGAGACACATCCTTTTGGGCGCACTATGCGCACTGGCACTTGCAGGGCTCGCCGTCTTCTACTACTTCTGCGACCCGTCCAAGAGTCTGCTCGTGCCGAAATGCCCGTTCAAGCTACTCACCGGATGGGACTGCCCGTCATGCGGAGGTCAGCGGGCGGCCCATGCCTTGCTGCATGGTCATGTCGGCGAGGCCATCGCCGTCAATCCCTTTTTTCTGCTCAGCTTCCCCGTACTGCTGTTCGTCATCGCCGTCCATCTGCGCCTGCACCGCCGGAGCGTCAGGGAAGGCCACGAACTGACCGCCAACGACCTGCTACTGCTCCGCATCCGCAAGATTGCGGTAATCATTTATCTCATCGCCTACCTCGCCTGGTTCGTGATAAGAAACATCTGACAACACATTGACAGCCCGCCTCATTTCGGCCACACAGCCGCACACACAAAACACTAGTTTAGAGCAACTTGCAAAAGGCAGAAATCAATCGCGAAGGGACGCCCCCTCTCTTCGCGTTTATTTTTTCTCCCCCCCACACAATAAAATCTCACGAACCAAACGAATCGTTTCTGGGGAGTTTCTTTTATACGAATTACCAGCCATCAATTTTGAAAAATCTGCCGCTTGTTTTGGAACAGAAGTGTGAAAAAGTTTTTTTTTGCATAAAACTATTGCCGTATGGAATATTTATTATATCTTTGCTTGCTGTGTACGAAAGTAGTACCTTCTCTCTCGCGCGCGCGAACCTTAATATATAATGTATAAATCAACTTTCATAACTAACTAAAATTAATTAACCTATGAGAAAAATTCTAAGTTTTCTTGTGCTGCTGCTCTTCGCAGTAACGATGAGCGCAGAGACGTGGGTGCTCGGTGAACGTGCCGACATTACCCAACTTAAGGCTGGCGATGTTATTGCTTTAAAAAGCATAACCACAGTTAAAGCCGATGAAAATCCGTCTAACGTATGGTTTGGTGCCTATCACACGCTGAAGAGTAACGCGTTTTCCTCCGGCATAGCAAACTTTGGTTTCGGTCTATTTCCACAAATCAAGGATAGGAGTGCTTTTGAGCTCGTAGCCGGGCCTGGTCATGGTACCGCAGCCTCATTCTATCTCAAGGAGATGACTTCCGGCCAATATATTGCTCTGACACGTGAGAGCAAAGGCTCTATTAACCTCGTAGCAGATGCTACAGATGCTACAGACTTCGTCCTTGAACAGAATCCCCAAAAAGCAGATGCCGATTTGTTAGTTCACTACGAAGGAGATACAGGATGGCGTTTTACGCCTTTCCACTCCTACGGCTTCATGTATTATGGCACCGCCACAGACATGCAAGGCTGGAACTTTTACTATGTAACAGCATCAACTTCTTCATTCTTGCTGTCTGACCAAGTCGATTGCTCCGAATTGGCAGATGGTATGGAGCTTCTTCTCCAGAATGCATCAAATCGCACTGACAGTTATGGCCGTCCTGCGTCTGTAGGCGAACAGTACCTGGACAATTATGCTGTTGCAGACGATGCAAGGGCACATGTATATCAGGCCGGAGCAGCTGGGTCTCTTGCCTTTTCCAGCGGCTACAGCGAATCAAACGTGTGGGTACTTGAAGCAACTGGCACTCCTGCTGCTGATGCCGACCACAGTGCAGCATTCTATATAAAGAACAAACAAAACAACGAATATCTTACTGTACTCAGTTCAAATGCCGTTGCTACGACAGCGAATCTGAGTGATGCGTTCGTTTGTGTCTTTGGCCCTGCTAGCGAAAGTACCACAGCTAAGAACTGGAGTAATGCTAAAACAGTTTCCTTAAAAGCTAATGGAAAACTACTCGGTTCCGCACACTGCTATGGATATAGTACATACGATTGGGGAGATGCGGGAATATTAAACCTCTACAAAATTGCTCCCGTTACAGACGACTCTAAAAAACAGGAAGCCTTTGACAGACTGCAAGCACTTATTGCTGCCGATGAGGCAAACTATACGGGAACATTCGTTACGGACCATTTACCAGGTTATGATGTCGCAAGCGTAACGGCCTATCAAACAGCTCTTGCTGCTGCAAAGGCTATAACAATGAGTAATACGACAGAGGAGATAAACGCAGCGTACATTGCTCTTGATGGACTGCCAGAACTTAAACAGATAGAGGATGGTGCATACTACTATATCGTAAGTGCGCAGAATAAAACGACTGAGCAGCTTGGTGTAAAAATTACAAGCGGTGCCACGGAGTTAAAGTATGGACTGCTTGATCAGAATAGCACTGATTATGTGTTCCAGATTACCAAGAGTGGAAGTTCCTACCATCTAAGGAATTTAGGTACAGATATGTATGTAGGTATAGCTCAAGGCTGGTATGAAAGCAATGCAAAGGTGTCTGAGTCACCTGCCAATAATAGCTTTAATGCGCTAATCGGTACTGATGGCAATGGTAACAAACAACCCCAAGCTTACTACTGGCAAATCGCTCAAGAAAATGGTTCTCTTGGCCTGACAATGACCCCGCGTCGTTTTGGTTGGCACGCAAACTCTGATAACGGAGCTACCGAAGGGAATCTTTATAACTTTGGTGCAGAAACAGATCCTGCAAACTACAACTACAACCGCTGGTATCTCTTTAAGGTTGATGACGCTACCATAGAAAGCATGATTACAGCTAAGAAGGCTGCTATGTTTGAGACTCTATCCGCCCTCATTACTACATACGAAGCCGAGGGCGTATCCGCAGGAACTGATCCAGGCCTATGTACGGAAACAACTATGCAGTCATTTGTGAATGCACTTACTGCCGCCAAGGCTGTGAATGCTACAGATTCCTATGAAGTACAAAAAGCTGCATATGATGCTTTGCGTACAGCACATACAGCACTTGAGTCTAATCCTATTGTCGAAGGCTACTATTTCATTGTTTCAGCAGGTAACGGATGTGGCTACTATACAGGCAGCACTCCTCCTGCAACAAACTTCAACTACGAAAACAAGAATGCGCTTTACAACGATGGAGGAATTGTTAAATGGAAAGCATTCGATCGTACCGACAAAACACAGGTATACAAGTTTACTGCTAATGGTAGCGATTGGAATGCATTTAACATCGTTGATGGAACATATATAAATAAGACAACAGATTCTGGTTCAGGTGTATCTACGAGCGAAACAGCTGAAAATGCCCAAAAATTTGCCCTCGTTGCGAATGGCAGTGGCAAATACACTATTATCTCCACAAACTACTGCTATTCACTCGATAGAAGTCATAATGGCTCTGCCGCAGCGAGCGGTGAACTGAAAAACTGGGGAACAACGGCTGAAGCAACCAAATTTGGCGTTAACGTATGGTATCTCCATAAGCTCACTGATGAGGAGGTTGAGAACTTCTTTGAGGATGCATTTGCAGATTTGGAGGCAACCGTTGAGGCAATCAAGACTCCTCTTAACGCAGAAAACTACAAGACCAATTTACAAGGTACAGAGCGCGGAGGCGTTACTTCCGAGACTGAGAAGGCCAAGCTTCAAGCGGTAGTTGCTGCCGCTAAGGAGGTTATTAACTCTGACACAGCTACAGAAGACGAGAAGGCTGCCGCTTACAACAACGCAAAGGCTGCTTTCGATGCTTGTCCTACCGACAACCCGATAGTTGACGGACACTATTATATCTATGCTGTCTTCGACGGTCTGC
>OCTW011544154.1_pt1 | contig 17353 bp, 13 predicted proteins | sample 1539671 | NCBI WGS metagenome assembly OCTW01 (sample SAMN02144230, study PRJEB22623) | gut metagenome | biome: sheep rumen | host: Ovis aries | place: New Zealand
CTCGAGCTCCTCGAGAGCTTCGATAAATTCCTTGTTCATTCTGCTTCCTCCTTAGAATACTACTGCCAGGCTGGTTCTGACCACCTGCTGCAGCGGAAATTTCTTCGTTTCACCGTCGTCTTCATCTATGATCACAACTTCCCCGTCGATCAGGCCGACCAGTTCGCCGTGAAATTCTTTTTTCTTATTAATACTGCTGTACAGCTTCACATCCACCGGACGGCCGGCATAGCGGTCGTACTGCTTCTGCTCATACAGCGTCCGGTCCATTCCCGGAGAACTGACCATCAGCATGTATTCCTGCTGAATCGGATCACTTTCATCCAGCCGGTCGCTCAGATACCGGCTGACCATCTCACAGTCATCACTGCTGACGTAGAGTTCCTTCCCTTCCGGGTCGTTCTGGATCCGATCCACGAAGACATTCAGATACCAGTCTTTCCCTTCTTTTCTGAAATCCACATGGTACAGTTCCAGACCGTGCTCCGTGAGATAATCAGCCAGAACATTCTCTGTAAACTGTCTGATTTCCTGCGCTTTCGCCATCTGAATCCTCCTATACAAAACGGAAAGAGTGGGGAACCCCCACTCTTTCGACGAGACAATAATGAATAACCATAGGTATAGTATCACAAAGCACACTTCGTGTCAACGAATCTCTTCCTCCAAAGCCCTGCAAATTCCGGTTCTCCGGTCCTTCCGCAGGCCGCTCCCCCGGTTCCTTCCGAATTCCTCCGGATAACTTTACTTTTCATATATGGTGCTATATAATCAGTATTTAAGTTGTTACAATGAATAAAATACATATAATAAGGTGATACGTATGGAAAGAGAAGAATTTTTGAACGTATACCGTCACTCCATGGCCCACATTCTGGCCAAGGCGGTAATCGAAGTTTATGGAAAAGAAAACGTACAGTATGCGATCGGACCGCAGATTGCAGACGGATTCTACTATGATTTCCTCCTTCCGGAAACTGTGAAGGACAGCGATTTCAAGGGAATCGAGGAGAAAATGCGCGAAATCATCAAGCGCAGAGAAGACTGGACCCGGAAGGAAGTATCCAGAGAAGAAGCACTGGAGATTTTCAAGGACCAGAAATTCAAGACAGAGCTGATTCAGGATCTCCCGGAAGGGGAAACCATTTCCATCTACTATACAGGTGAGGATTATGTGGATCTGTGCACCGGTCCTCATGTGGACAATTCCCAGGAACTGATGAACGTTGCATTCCAGATCAAGTCCGCATCCGGTTCTTACTGGAAGGGCGACGAGAACAGAGAACAGCTGCAGCGCATCTATGTATACGCTTTCCCTGACAAGAAACAGCTGAAGGAGCACCTGAAGCTGGTTCAGGAAGCAAAGGAAAGAGATCACAAGAAACTGGGCAGGGAACTGGATCTGTTCATGTTCGACCCGAGTGCGCCGGGCATGCCGTTCTGGCTGCCGAGAGGCTGGAAGCTCTTCAACGCACTCCAGGAATTCTGGAGAGGCATCCACAGAGAACATAACTATATGGAAATTTCCGGACCGGTGATCAGCAGCTCGGATCTGTGGGAGACCTCCGGTCACTGGGGACACTACAAGGAAAACATGTTCGTTATTCCGGATGACAACGAAGACGGCAGAGTATTCGCAGTGAAGCCGATGAACTGCCCGAATGCGATTCTGGTTTACAAGAGAAATGTGAGAAGCTACAAGGACCTGCCTTTCCGGATCTCCCAGACAGACGTCATTCACAGAAGAGAGAAGTCCGGTGAGCTGAACGGTCTCTTCCGTGTTCAGATGTTCCGTCAGGACGACGCACACATCCTGCTCACAGAAGAACAGGTGGCAGACGAAATCAATGATATCATGGATATCGCCGGCCAGATCTACGGCACCTTCGGTCTGACTTACAAGGCAGAGCTCTCCACCCGACCGGAGGACTTCATGGGAGACATCGAAACCTGGAATCAGGCAGAGGCGGATCTGAAGGCCATCCTGAACGACAAGTACGGAGAAGGTAATTACGAGCTGAATGAAGGCGACGGTGCCTTCTACGGTCCGAAGATCGACCTGAAGATGACAGATGCACTGGGAAGAGAATGGCAGATGGGCACCATCCAGCTGGACTTCCAGCTGCCGCTGAATTTCGGACTGAAGTACACTGCCCAGGACGGCACCCAGAAGATGCCGGTCATGGTGCACCGTGCGATTTTCGGCTCTATGGAGCGTTATATCGGTATCCTGACAGAAAACTTCAAGGGAGCGTTCCCGTTCTGGCTGTCCCCGGAGCAGGTTGCCGTCGTTCCGATCCGTCAGCAGCATAACGAATATGCAAAGCACGTGGAAGAAGTTCTGACCAAGGCGGGCGTCCGTGTCGAAGCGGATTACGCAGAGAAGAACATGAAGGAAAAGATCAAGAACTTCAAGCACTACAAGGATCCGTACATTCTGGTTGTCGGTGACCGGGAAGCCGAAGAAAACACCGTCTCCATCAATGTCAGAGGGTCCAACAGGCAGATTCAGAATGTACCGCTGGACAAGTTTGTGGAAGTATGCCGCAGCCTGAATGAAGCGCACACACTGGAGCTGACAGAGGACTTTCAGTAGTCCCTTCCTGACATCACAGCAAACAGAGAAATAACCTCATACAGGGCTTTCCTCCCCCATCGGACAGGTGGGAGGAAGGCCTTTTTCATTCTCCGAAAACGAACCGAGCGATTATTTTCGTCGTCAGAAAAGCTCGCATATCTGTTCTTTTTTTCGAGAGAAAGTGGATGTCTGCATGAATTTTACGACAGTTCCCGGAAACCGGCGGAACAAACTGCGAACAAAATTACAAAAGATAAAAATTGTGGATAACTCGAACTTGACAAAATCTCGTTTTTAATATCAACATTGAAATTTCAATGTTTTCAAGTCGTTCAATTATCAACATGCAAATGTCGATGAAATCGTATACAATTTTCAAATCTCATGTGGAAAACGGTGAAACCGCATGAAATCAAGCCTTCGGGGGGGTGTTGAAAACAGCACCTCCACACGGCGAACAAGAGTTAACCTAAACAAAAATGAGTAAACCGATTGTATTTTTCATAAATACGATTGTTCGCTAACCGAGTACAATCGTATTCATGAGCCAGCTCCAGACAATCCGGATGCCCGGATCCAGCACCAGATCCACACCTCTGAGGAAAATCAGCAGGATCAGAATCACACCGCCGTTCGAATAGAGCGGATAATACCACCGGTATTTCCGAAGGTTGAAAATCTGAGTCAGAATGCCGAATCCGTCCAGAGGAGGACAAGGCAGCAGATTGAATACCATCAGCACCACGTTAATCTGCACCACGTAGCGAAGGATGTCGAACAGTATGGTCGGAAGATCCGCCGCCTGGGAGGCCTCGTCCAGCACCAGCCCGCCACGGATCATCAGACGCATGAGCAGAGCGAAAACCACTGCAGTGAGGAAGTTCATCACAACCCCTGCCAGGGAAACAATCAGTTCATCCCGTCTGGGATGCTTATAATTCCGGGGATCAATCTCCACCGGCACACCCCAGCCGAATCCTGCAAACAGCAGGCACACGAAGCCGAAAATGTCCATATGAGCCGCGGGATTCAGTGTCAGCCTCCCCTGCTGCTTCGGCGTGGGATCCCCCAGCAGAACCGATGCAGCGGCGTGTCCGAACTCATGGAAACTGAGGCCGATCACAATGCCCGGCAGCATGAGAAGTTCTTCCATGAGCCATGCCCCGGGATTGGAATACCGGCCGTTCAGCAGATTCGTCACCACCATCATGATGATGACCGCCAGAAAGAATATCTGGTTTCTTCTCATTTGATTCATGTTCTTTCCTCCTGATAGCATGACAGCCGGAAATTTCTTTCCGGCTGCAATGTACTTTCCCGTATATTATTTTCCCCTTATCCGGCGCAGTTCGTCAGATTCGTCTTCTTGTGCAGATTGAAATCCTTCTTCATTTCGAAAGATTTCTTCTCCAGAGACATATCCGCATCGATCGGGACGTCTCCATCCCCCCGGACGGCTGCTGCCACCCGGATCATTTCCTTCGTCAGCCACGGATTGCACACCAGTACCGGTCCCAGTGCATTGGTAAACACGGCATTGCGTACCTGCACCCCTTCCTGACGGTCCTTCCCGTTGTTGCCATATCCGTAGATCAGCTCTCCGAACGGTTTCTCATCCTCCATCCGGAAGTCGCACATCTGAATTGTACTGCCGATGATCTCCATTTCCTCCCCGTTATAGTTCACACGGAAGTAATCATCGTCACCGTATACAGAATCCCTTTCCTTTGTTTCCAGACCGATCATTCCCAGTCCCTCGAAAACGGTGCCGTCTTCTCTGGTGATTTTCCGGCCAAACAGACCGATAGATGTGCCGGTCACCAGCATCGGCCGGCCGGACGCAACATAAGCCTCCAGCTTGTCCCGATACGGTCTGAGCCACTGGATGACGGACGGGAAGGACACCACCTCTCCCGGAGCCATGAAAAGGATATCGTACGCCGCCGGATCGAAGTCCTCTGTATCGAAGTCCACTTTCACCACAGAAGGCGTATATCCTGCGAATTCTGCGTATCTCGCCAGGGCCAGAATATTCCCCCGTTCCCCGTGCAGATACATTGTATCCGGGAACAGCCATGCGATCTTGAACTCACTCATCCTTATCTGCCTCCTTCGTGTTCTTCAATATATTTTTCCATGGATTCGAACGAATGCAGCTTCGTAATCATGTAGACCGTGTCGGTCTTCGCATTTCCGATGGCCCGGAACAGATTTTCGTTGCTGTCCGTATCCTCAATGATGATCTTCGAAGGATCAACCCCTTCGTAGATCAGACGGTTAGCCGCATCGCAGCAGACATCCTCCGTGAAGCAGTAGTAGCTTTCCACATGAGACGCCTCGATCCGGGACCAGTCGCAGTCATAAGTGTAGAACGTATTGGAGTAGTACGGAGTGAAGTCGGAAACGGTGCCGAAGCCCAGAACCACCATCTTCTCCCGTTGATCCGCTGCGATAATGTTCAGGATCGTCTGGAGAGTCTCCGGATTTTCCTGCTTGATCCGCATATAGGTGATGGTCTTTCCCTGATAATGCAGCACTTCGTCCCGTCCGCCGATATTATGGAAAGTTTCGAAGGACTTCGCAGTATCTTCAATGCTGATTCCCGCCATTTCCTTCGCCACTGCGGCCGTGGCCGCATAATTATACAGCATGTGCGGATTGTTCAGAGGCATTGTGAACGGAACACCGTCAATTGTGAACGTCCGGCCTTCAAAATCTGCATCCTTTGCGCAGTAATCCGCTTCCGGCTGGCTGGCGTTGCCGCAGTGGGTGCAGTGGAACTGTCCCACACCGTCGTTGTTATAGAAATCGAAGCTGATTCTGTGATGACACTTCGGGCAAGGCATGGTGACATAGCTTGTTCCCTTCATGAATGCACGGGAATGCTTCTCTGCTCCATAGGTCACCACTTTCGATGCGAACCGGTCGAATCCCCGGGAACGCGGTTCCTCGTTGTTCAGGAACATTCTCATGCCGGCGCCGTCCATCATCTTCGCAAACTTCCGCATGATGAAATCCGGATCACCGTTTCTCTGTACCTGGTCCTTCTGCAGATTGGTAATCAGTACGTTGCAGGCCGGGAGCTGTTCCCGGATCAGGCCGATATAGCGCTCGTCCGTCTCGAAGACGTAATAGTCCGCATCCACTCTTCCGGAAAGCGTGGATGCCTTGATCAGCGCCGTGGTGACACCCCAGATCAGATTCGCCCCCTCCAGGTTGGTGACCACTTTCTTTCCGTTGGTCGTCAGCACGTGATTGATCAGATTGTTTGTCGTAGATTTTCCGTTCGTTCCTGTAATGAACAGCACCTTCTCAGGATCGATTCCCTTGAAATGACGGATCATTTCCGGATCGATCTTCATGGCGTGCTGACCGGCCACATTCGATCCCCGGGACTTATCGATCAGATTGACAAGTTTGTTGATCAGCTTGCCGTACCAGAGCGCGATAATGAATTTCATAGTAAACTCAGCCTCCTGTTACATGTAACGTATTAATTCTCTGAAACGATCTGCCCTTCCAGGCTGAATGTCTTCCCCTTCGTGATTTTCACATTCACGAAATGTCCGGTCAGACGGTCTTCCATCTCCTGCACCGTCCGGGCATCGCCTCTGACCTCCTCCGGGAGGTTCTTCGGATCCGCAGGGAAGTTGACCAGCTTGAAGCCGTCCGTTCTTCCCGACAGTGAGCCGCGGTTCCGCTTGCTGCGGCCCTCCACCAGCACCTGCCGGACCGTACCCTCATACGCCGCATTCTTCTCGGCGCTGATCTGATCCACCAGTTCCACCAGACGGTTGAACCGTTCATGCTTCACTTCTTCCGGAACCTGGTGTTCATACTCTGCGGCCGGCGTTCCCTTCCGGATCGAATAGAGGAACGTGAACGCAGAATCATACCGCACCCGACGGACGATATCCAGGGTATCCTCGAAGTCCTCCTCCGTCTCTCCCGGGAACCCCACGATGATATCCGTTGAAATCGTCATGTCCGGCACGGCCCGGCGGAGCTTCTCCACCAGACCCAGATATTTCTCCCTGTCATAGTGCCGGTTCATCCGCTTCAGAATCCGGTCGGATCCCGACTGCACCGGCAAATGGATATTATGGCACAACTTCGGTGTATTCGCAAATGTGCGGATCAATTCGTCGGACAAATCCTTCGGGTGGGAAGTCATGAACCGGATTCTTTCGATGCCGTCGATCTCCGCAATCAGCCGGATGAGGTGGCTGAAGGAACAGTAATCATAGTCGGCCGAACGGTCCGCCGCCCTGTCCTTTGTCGCCGGATCCTCATATGTCCCCCGGTAGGAGTTCACATTCTGCCCCAGCAGCGTCACTTCCTTCACCCCGTCCGCAGCCAGGCCGCAGATTTCCTTCAGAATTTCTTCCGGCGCCCGGCTCCGCTCCCGGCCCCTGGTATACGGTACGATGCAGTATGTACAAAAATTATTGCATCCGAATGTGATATTCACAAACGCCTTGCTCCGGAACAGCCGCCGGGCAGGCAGACCTTCCACGATCTCTCTCCCCCCGTCCCAGATTTCAATTTCCTGGTCCCGCCGGGAAAGCACGTTCTCCAGAAGATCCGGCATGCGGCTGATGTTGTGGGTGCCGAAAATCAGGTCCACCCACGGATATTTCGCCTTCAGCTGGTCGATGATGCGCTGCTGCTGCATCATGCATCCGCACACACAGACCACGAAGTCCGGGTCCTTCTCGTGGCGGCGCTTCAGCTGTCCCAGGGTTCCGAAGAACCGCTTGTCCGCATTTTCCCGGACGCTGCAGGTGTTGATGATCTCGATGTTCGCGTCTTTCCGTTCCTTTTCCTGCCGGTAGCCCCGCTCCAGAAGCATACCCGCCATAATCTCCGAGTCATGCTCGTTCATCTGACATCCGAATGTTGTAATATGAAATGTTTTATCCATGAACCTCTCCGAAATCGAGATCCGGCTGGACCTCGTCCTTTTTCTCTCTGGTCATCAGGAGACTCACCGCTTCCTCCGGTCCGATCTCCCCCTTGATACATCTGTAAATACATTCTGTGATCGGCATCTCCACGTGCTTCGTCCGGCGCAGCTTGAAGGCCGCCTCGCAGGTGGTGATTCCCTCCACCACCATGCCCACTTCCTTCTGGGCTTCCTCCGGGGACTTGCCCTGTCCCATCAGAATACCGCAGCGGCGGTTCCGGGAATGCATGGAAGTACAGGTGACAATCAGGTCCCCCACACCAGACAGCCCGGCAAACGTGGAAGGTTTCGCTCCCATAGCCACTCCCAGACGGGTCATCTCCGTGATACCCCGGGTCATCAGCGCCGCCTTCGCATTGTCACCGAACCCGATTCCGTCGGAAACGCCGGCGCCCAGCGCAATGATATTCTTCAGTGCGCCTCCCAGCTCCACGCCGATCACGTCGCTGCTGGTGTACACCCGGAAACGCTCCGACATGAATACATCCTGCACGGCCCTGGCCGCTTCCTGGTCCCGGGATGCCGCCACCACCGTAGTGGGCATGAACCGGCATACTTCCTCCGCGTGGGAAGGACCGGACAGGGTGACGTACGGCAGATCCCGCCGGAGAATGTGGGCTACCTGGGACAAAGTCATCAGGGTTCCCCGTTCGATTCCCTTGGCCACGTTGACGATGATGGTTCCGTCGTCGATGGCGGATACGGCGTGAACGAAAGCGTCCCGGAAATGCTGGGCCGGTGCGGCGAATACCACCATATCCGCCCCTTCAATCGCCTCATAATCTGTATCCACAACCTGAATGCCGTCCTCCAGGCGAATCCCCGGAAGATAACGCTCATTTCTGCGGGTCTCCCGCATCTGCTGAATATGTTCCCTGCTTCTGGTGGTCAGTTTCACCGTATGGCCGTTATGGGCCAGGGTCATGGCCAGAGCGGTGCCCCAGCTTCCTGCACCGATCACCGCAATTGTTTTTTTCATGACTGATGATCCTCCTTTTTCCGGCTGAAGTGAATCGAATTCTCTTCTCCCCGCATAAGTCTGCCGATGTTGGAACGATGCGCATACAGAATGATCAGCGCCATAATGACCCCCACCGGCATGAATTCCCGCTCCAGGAGATATCCCAGCACCGGGAAACTCACACACGCAGCGATGGAGCCGAAGGATACCTTCCGGGTGATCACCACGGCCACCACCACAATCAGCAGCAGCAGCAGCGCCAGCTTCCAGTTGACGGCAAGAATGGCGCCGAAGGACACTGCCACTCCCTTGCCGCCCCGGAACCGGAGCACCACAGGCCATACATGGCCCAGCATGACGAAAAGACACGCCCATCGTCCGGCGGCCGGACCGGCCATCTGTTCTGCGAGAATGACCGCCATAACCCCTTTCATCACATCCACCAGGAAGGTGACTGCGGCTGCCCTGGGCCCCAGGACGCGGAGAGTATTGGTGGCACCGGCGTTGCCGCTGCCCTCTTTCTTGATATCAATTCCGTGCATTCTGCCGAGGATCGTGGAAGGAGAAATATTCCCCAGAAGATAGGCCACAATCATGGCGATGACGAAACTCAGACTGATCTGTTCCATGCTACTGTTCTCTCTTCCTCTTCTCCCGGAACACGAACTTGATCGGGGTTCCGTCGAAGCCGAAGGCCTCCCGGATCCGGTTCTCCAGGTACCGGTTGTAGGAGAAGTGGATCAGCTTCCGGTCGTTGATCTGGAAACTGAACAGCGGCGGTTTCACGCCGATCTGGCTGGCGTAGTAGATTTTCAGGCGCCGGCCCTTGTCCGCCGGCGGCTGCTGCATCATCATGGCGTCGGCAATCAGACTGTTCAGCTGTCCCGTAGGTACTCTGAGTGCGCTGTTTTCCGCTGCGGCTTCCGCATAGACCATAACGTCCCGGAGCCGGGTCTTGTTCAGCACAGAGATGAACAGCACCGGCGCATATCCCAGGAACGGCAGTTCCGAACGGACGACCTGGGTGTAGGTTTTCATGGTGTTGGTCTCTTTCTCCACCAGATCCCACTTGTTCACGCAGATGACCACACCCTTTCCGGCTTCGTGAGCCAGGCCGGCAATCCGCTTATCCTGCTCCGTGACACCGGCCGTTCCGTCGATCATCACAATGCAGACATCGGCCCGCTCGATGGCAGCCACGGCCCGGAGAACACTGAACTTCTCCACGTCCGCATAGATCTTCGATTTCCGGCGGATTCCCGCCGTGTCAATCAGCGTGTATTCTCTGCCTTCCCAGCGGAACGGCGTGTCCACGGAGTCTCTGGTGGTGCCGGCAATCGGCGAGACGATGACCCGGTTCTTTCCGATCAGCGCATTCACCAGAGAGGATTTCCCCACATTCGGCCGGCCGATGACGGCGATGCCGATGGTTTCATCCTTCTCGGTGGATCCATCCGGGAAGCTGGCCACGATGTCGTCCAGCACGTCTCCCACATTGGTACGGTTCGCCGAGGAAATCGGAATCGGTTCGCCGATCCCCAGGTTATAAAAATCATAAAAAGTGTCCGGCAGCTGGTTGGCCTTGTCCACCTTGTTCACCAGCAGAATGATCTTCTTTCCGGTGCGGCGGAGCATGCCGGCCACCTCTTCATCTGCGGCGGTCAGGCCTTCCTTTCCGTCCACCATGAAGACAATGACATCTGCCATATCCATGGCCACTTCCGCCTGCTCCCGCATCTGGGAGAGAATGATATCATCAGTTCTCGCCTCGATGCCGCCGGTATCGATCACTGCGAACTCCCGTCCGTTCCAGTCGGTCTCCGCATAGATCCGGTCCCGGGTGACCCCCGGCGTATCTTCCACGATCGCCTTCTTCGTGCCGGTGAGAAGGTTGAAGAAGGTGGACTTACCCACATTCGGCCTTCCGACGACTGCTACGATTGGTTTACTCATGTTCTTCCTCCCGGTTCTCTGTCTCTGTCTCGCTTTCTGGGTGGGAATCCTCAGAAGGGACGCCGATCTCCTCGCCTTCGAAAATGCTGTCCGCGAAGGCCTTCGCATCGAAGGCTTCCAGATCATCGATCGTCTCGCCCACGCCGATGAACTTGATCGGCATGTCGAACTGGTCTGCCACGGTGACAGCGATGCCGCCCTTGGCTGTTCCGTCCATTTTCGTGATCACCACGCCGGTCAGCGGCGCCACTTCGTTGAATTCTTTCGTCTGGGAGATTGCATTCTTCCCGTTGGTGGCATCCAGAATCAGCAGGGTTTCTCTGGCTGCTTCCGGATACTCCCGGTCGATGACCTTGTTCATCTTCTCCAGCTCATTCATCAGATTTTTCTTGTTCTGCAGCCGGCCCGCCGTGTCGCAGATCAGCACGTCGATGTGCTTCGCCTTCGCACTCTGAACAGCGTCGAACAGCACCGCACTGGGATCTGCACCTTCCTGATGGCGCACGGTATTGATGCCGATCCGGTTTCCCCAGATCTCCAGCTGTTCGCTGGCCGCCGCCCGGAAGGTGTCTGCCGCAGCGAACATAACGGTTTTTCCCTGTTCCCGGAGCCGGTGACCCAGCTTCGCAATGGTGGTGGTTTTTCCGCCGCCGTTGATGCCGATCATCATGATGATCAGCGGATACTCTTCAGAGAGCGCACACCGCTCCCCTTTGTCCATCAGGGATGCAATAATTTCTGTCAGGACTTCCTTCACCTTCTCCGGATCCTCGATCCGGTCGTAACGGATCCGTTCCCGGAGCCGATCCATGATTTTCATGGTGGTGTCCATGCCGATGTCGGAGGTGATGATCACCTCTTCCAGTTCATCCAGCATGGCCTCATCCACTTTTCCGCGCATCAGCAGCACGTCACCGATACGCTGGGACAGCCGGCCGAAAAAGCCTTTCTTCTTCGCTGTCAATGCCATATATATATGCCTCCTGTCTCTATTCCACGAAGTTCTCCGCTTCCGGATCTCCTAACTTCAGGCTGATGATCTTCGAAACCCCCTCTTCTGCCATGGTGATGCCGTACAGGGTATCCGCATGCTCCATGGTCGCCTTCTGATGGGTAATCAGGGCGAACTGGGTCTGATGGAAATTCTTCAGGTACGTGGAGAACCGTGCGATGTTCTCGTCGTCCAGCGCCGCTTCCACCTCATCCAGAATGCAGAACGGCGTGGGCTTCACACAGAGCACGGCGAACATCAGTGCCAGTGCCGTCATTGTCTTCTCCCCGCCGGACAGCAGATTGATGTTCTGCAGCCGCTTTCCCGGCGGCTGGGAGACGATCTCAATGTCCGACTCCAGCGGATGCCGTTCGTCCGTCATATGGAGTTCTGCGTGGCCTCCGCCGAAGAGTTCCGTGAAGATCCGCTCGAAATTATATTCCACATGGTTGAAGTTTTCTCTGAATTTCCGGTCGATCTTCCGGTCCATGTCATCGATAATGGCATTCAGCTCGTCCTGGGCCATCTTCACGTCGGTCTGCTGTTCCTGCAGGAAACGGTACCTCTCCCGGACGCTTTCGTATTCCCGGATTGCGCTGATGTTCACATCCCCCAGTCCCCGGATCTGGTTCTTCAGATCCCTGGCCTCATTGATCGATGTGGACAGGACGAATACCTCCCATTTCAGATCCATGGCCTGGGCCATGGAAAGTTCGAATTCATCCCAGAGTTTGTCCTTCAGGTGTTCCAGCTGGGTTTCGTTCTTCGCCGCTTTCACTTCCAGGCGGTACTGCTGATCCCGGCAGGCGTTGATTTCCTGCTCATACCGGATGATCTCACCGGACAGTGCCGTCTTCTTCTTCTCGATCTCGCCCTGCTCTTTCTCAAACTCGTCCAGCCGGTCCTCCAGAGTCTGCATCTGCTGCTCCAGCTTCCGGACTTCCGAGGAAGCATCCGAGGAACCGGTGTTCAGGCGGTTTTCCTCCCGTTCCAGTTCCTGTCCCCGGTCGTTCAGACCGGTCCGCTCCCGCCGGAGCTCTTCCAGTTCTTTCTTCGCCCGACTGATGATCGACTCCTGTCCGTTCTGCTCGCTTTCCAGCTCGTGCAGGGCGATGCGGGCTTCCGTCAGCGCCTTGCGGGCTGCCTCCACGGCGTCCAGTTTCGCCGCCACCGCATCTTCTGCCTCGCTGATCTCCCGGGTGATCTTCCGGATCCCTTCTTCCGCATTCCGGCTGGCCTCCATCAGGGTCTCCGCCATATGTTCCGTTTCCCGGAGTTCCCGGTCGATGGACTCAATCTCCGCCCCATTCTTCTTCACAACCTGGTCGATCCGATCCGCCGATGTATTCAGCGCCTGGATCTGCGGTTTCAGTGCGGTCAGTTTCAGATCATTTTCCCGCTGCTGTCCGTTCAGATGGTTGATGTTCTCTGTGAGCATCTTCAGCGTCCGGTCCAGGTCCGCAATGTTATTCTCTGTTTTCCGCAGGGCATCCTGGGCCGCACCGATCTCATTGCCGAGACGGGATATCTCATTCCGCCGGCCGCTCAGCGTGGCGCCCTGGTTCCGGTACCTTCCTCCGGTGATGGCGCCGCCGGCATTCACCACTTCTCCTTCCAGTGTGACATACTTCAGGCGTACACCGTGATTCTTCGACAGCCGGATCGCCGCATCCAGATCCCGCACGACGCCGGTGCGTCCCAGCAGGTAGCGGAAGATATTCCGGTACCGTTCATTATAATGCACCAGCTCCACCGCCAGGCCGATGAATCCTTCGTCCTCTGCGATTTCCGGCGGCACCTGGGCAGCCTTCGCTTCAATGGTGTCCACCGGCAGGAAAGTCAGCCGGCCGGCCCGGTTGTGCTTCAATGCCGTCACCGCTTTCTTCGCCGCCCGGTCATCCCGGATCACGATATTCTGTCTTCCGGCACCCAGAGCCGTGTCAATGGCTGTCTCCATACCCGCCGGCACGTCCAGCATGTCCGCCGCCACGCCTTCCACTCCGATCAGGCCGGACTGCATGATGTAGCGTACCGCATTACTGTATCCCTCGAAATTATGTTCCATCTCCTCGATGGTTTTCCGGCGGGATTCCATCTGACCGATCTGAATCCGGAGCCGGTCTGCGGATTTCCGGGCCTCCTCCCGTTTCTCCCGGATCTGCCGGAAATGGTTTCCCGCTTCCAGCACTTCTCCTTCGATCCGCTCCCGGTTGTTCTGGGCCGTCTTCATCCGGTTTTCCAGTTCCCGGAGCTTCTGCTCGTAAACCTTCTTCTGGCTTTCCGCCGCTTCGGAGTCGCTGCGCAGCTGCCGTTTCCGCTTCTCCAGGGAGCTGCTGTAGCTCTCGATGCTTTCCGCCTCACTCTTCTTCGCTGCAGCTTCACTGTGAAGGTGGTACAGCCGGTCATTTCCTTCATCGATGATCTTCCTGGACTCGTCCGATCCCCGGGAAATCCGCTGATAGTCCCGCTTCTTCTCCTCCAGATCATTATTCAGTTCGTGATGGCGGGCCGAAAGATCCCCTCGGGCATCTTTCAGACTCCCCATTTCTTTCTCTGCCGCTTCGATCCGTATTTCCAGCGCTGCCAGCTGGTCCCGGTTCCGCTGCTTGTCTGCGGCGATGGCCTTCCGGCGCTCCTGATTGAACTGCTGCTCCTTCCGGGCGCTGCTCAGGGCCTCCGCCACCTCCGGCAGTTTCTCGTGGATCTCACTGATCTGTTTCCGGACCCGTTCAATCCGCTTCTCGGCGTCCAGAATATCCGTTCCGGTCCGCTTCCGATTATCCTCTGTGAACTCCGCCTTTGCCTTCAGGTCGGAAATGTCCACCTTGAATTTCCCGGCCTTTTCCTGGGCATCCTCAATGTTCTTCAGGAGAATATTGACTTCCAGTTCCCGATACCGTTCGTTCAGGCTCTGGAACTTCTTCGCCTTGTCGCTCTCCCGCTTCAAGGTGCCCATCCGGTCATCCAGCTCGGAAACAATATCGTCAATCCGCTCCAGATTGGAGGAGGTGGTCTCCAGTTTCTTCACCGCCTCCGCCCGCCGGGTCTTGTAAGCCACCACACCGGCCGCTTCTTCGAAAATTTTCCGGCGGCTCTCGGTCTTGTTGCTGATGATATCCGCAATCCTTCCCTGCCCGATGATGGAATAACCGTCCACACCGATGCCTGTATCCATGATGAGTTCCCGGATATCCTTCAGGCGGCAGTTATTCCCGTTGATCAGATATTCACTCTCTCCGCTGCGGTACATCCGGCGGGTCACGGCGACTTCTGTGTAATCCACATTCAGTTTCCGTTCTGCATTGTCGATGACCAGCGTCACCTCCGCCATGCCCCGGGCTCTCCGGCTCTCCGTACCGTTGAAGATGACCTCTTCCATTTTCCCGCCCCGGAGTTCCTTCGCGCTCTGCTCCCCCAGCACCCAGCGGATCGCATCGCTGATATTACTCTTTCCGCTGCCGTTCGGTCCCACAATCGCCGTGATTCCCTCATTGAATTCAATCACTGCCGGGTCTGCGAACGACTTGAATCCGTGTATTTCAAGACGCTTAAAGTACATGTTCTCTCTTCCCTTTCTCCAGTGACGCCCGGGCGGCGTTCTGCTCCGCCTCCTTCTTCGTCTTTCCGACGCCGGAGCCGCAGCATTCGCCGTTCACGATCAGATCCACATAAAACGTCTTGTCATGATCCGGTCCCGATTCTTTCGTCACCTTATATTCGATCTGCGGTTCTGCGCCGCCCTGCTGCAGAATTTCCTGAACCTCCGTCTTGTAGTCACTGAACAGTCTGCCGTTCAGCGCCTGGTCGATCAGATATCCGAATTCCCGGAGCACGAAACGGCTCACTTCCTCATATCCCCCGTCCAGATAGATGGCACCGATCACGGCCTCCGTGGCGTCCGCCACGATGGACTCCCGGTCCCGTCCCCCGGTTTTCTCCTCTCCGTTTCCCATCCGGAGCACTTCGCCGATCCGAAGCCTTCTGCCTACTTTCGCCAATGATTTTTCGCATACCACGAGAGCCCGTGTCTTCGTCAGCTTCCCTTCGTTCACCGAATAAAGCCGCTTGTACAGTTCCGCCCCTGTGATGGCATCCAAAAAAGCATCGCCGAGAAACTCCAGTCTCTCATTGCTCTGATTCGGCGCCAGGCCCTTCTCCCGGCAGTATGAGCTGTGGGTCAGAGCCTTGGTGAGAAGGGCGCTGTCCCGGAATGCATACTGCAGTTCCTGTTCGAATTCTTTTCGGTTCATGGTTCCTCCCGATTATTTCTGTCAAGAGACGGGGAGCCCGGATGATTCCGGACCCCTCGTCTTATCCTTACTCTGCGGTATGTCCTCCAAGGACAAAAAACAATCCGACGAACGTTCGCCCCGTTACGCTTTGTCCGTCAGGGCCTCCACCTCATGTTCAATGATGCCGCAGACATCATGCTCCACGTAAGGGACTGCCTTCCGGATCGTCTGGCACACCGCCGTTGCGTCCGAAGAGCCGTGCATCTTCAGCACCGCCTTCTTCACACCCAGAATCGGCGCGCCGCCGTATTCCTTGTAATCGAACTGTCTCTTCATGCCCCGGAGCTGGTCTTTCATGAGCAGGGCCCCCAGCTTCGTCTTGCCACTGGCCGTGAACATCTGCTTCAGTTCCCGGAGCATCATGAGACCCAGTCCCTCCGTCAGCTTGATGATGGCATTGCCGGTGAATCCGTCTGTGACGATAACGTCGCAGACCGCATTCTGCAATTCCCGGGTTTCCACATTGCCGATGAAGTTCAGCCCGCTTTCGTCCAGAAGCTTATATGCTTCCTTGGTCAGCTCTGTACCCTTTCCCGGTTCGGTGCCGTTGTTCACCAGACCCACAGACGGATTGTCCCGGTTCAGCACGTGTTCCATATAGATGCTGCCCATGAGGCCGAAATCTCTGAGATTTCCCGGCCGGCATTCCGCATTGGCACCGGTATCCACCAGCAGTGAAGGCTGATGACCGATAACCGGATAGACCGTCGCAAGAGTCGGTCGGTCAATCCCCCGGATCCGCCCCACAATCAGAAGGCTTCCCGCCAGAATGGCACCGGTGCTGCCGGCACTCAGGAAGGCATCCGCCTCCCCGTCCCGGAGCATGCGCATGCCCACGGCGATGGAAGAGTCCTTCTTCCGGCGAACCGCCCGGACCGGCGCCTCATCATTGGTGATGACCTCCGAGGCCGGGATGATCCGGATTTCTTCCTCCGATCCTCCCGCTTCCTTCAGCGCTTCCCGGAGCAGATCTTCCTTTCCAACCAGCATGATTTCCACGTCTTCCGGCACTTCCCGCCGTGCCATGACAGCGCCTTCCACGATTAAGTTCGGCGCATTGTCTCCGCCCATGCCGTCCAGTAAAATTCTCATAACGTTTCTCCTCGAATTATTTTTCCTCGAACTCCTCGTCCAGCTTCTTCACGATCCGGTCGATCCGTCTCGCCACCTCCCGGAAGTCCTCCTCCAGGAAGCCCCGGGTCGTCATCGCCGCTGTTCCCACACGGACACCGCTGGTCTCCTTCGGCGGACGCGGATCATTCGGCACGGCATTCTTGTTCAGCGTGATTCCCGCTTCATCGCAGGCTTTCTGCAGGTCGTTGCCGGAGAAACGATGGTCTCTCAGATCCAGCAGGAACAGGTGGTTGTCGGTGCCGCCGGTCACCACGGTGTATCCCATCTTCAGGAACTCATCGCAGAAGGCGCGGCAGTTCAGCACCACCTGATGAATATATTCCCGGTACGCCGGCTGCTGTGCCTCTTCCGCACAGATGGCCTTTCCGGCGATGATGTGCTCCAGCGGACCGCCCTGGGCGTACGGGAACACGGCGCTGTCGATCTTCTTCGCCAGTTCCGGCCGGCCGAAGATCATGCCGCCCCGCGGACCCCGGAG
>OCTW011548190.1_pt1 | contig 17353 bp, 17 predicted proteins | sample 1539671 | NCBI WGS metagenome assembly OCTW01 (sample SAMN02144230, study PRJEB22623) | gut metagenome | biome: sheep rumen | host: Ovis aries | place: New Zealand
TACTTGCTGCAACAGCCTTTGACATTCTTTGCAGAGCTGGTTTTTTTTTATATACAGTTTTTACAACTAATGTTTCTGTTTTCTTAGGATTACCATCTGAAAGTTTGTGTCTGTCAATATCACTCTGTTTTACTTCGATTCCATACTTACTGAGCAATACTATTTTTTCATCAAAAGAAAGACTATCTATTCTTTTGATGATTCTTTCAGAAAAATTAATATCATTAGCCATATCTAAATCACTCCTTATTAATTGATACAACATTGATTTCGTTAATACCAGTTATATATTTATTATCTCTCACACAAAATTCCTTTCTAAATGGCCTTTCATCAATAAGTGACTTTAACAATGATCTATCTGGATGAAAGCTTGCTGATAACACTTTTACTTTTGGGTATTCAGCCCATGTTAAATTAGCTATCAAGCATTGTAATTCTTGAGCACCCATGCTATTTACAGTGTCTTTAAAATCTTTTATCAAGTCCTCTTTAATTTTACGTATTTGCTTTTTTCCGTTTTCCGTATCAAAATCTATGTATTCATCATTTTTAAGACTTATTATTCCGTGAAGAATTGCATCTGCTTGGCTTTTATGCTCGTCACGATTCCATTCCAATGCATCTTTGTATTCTTTGTAAAAATATATACCTTTACCCAACCACTCCGTATCACTTGTTGAAAGAACAAACTCGTTATTGCTAAGAATCTCTTTAGCAGCTGCTTTTGTAGTTGAGTGGTATCCAGTTAAATAAATCATATTAACTCCCAAAATAATTATATCATCATTATTATAGCAATTATAAAAGTATATGTCAATTTTTATATCGTTGTTGATGACCAACGCGAAGTAAAGATTTACAAGGCAAGATTATTCTTGCCTTGTAAACACTCATATCACATTAGTAACCTCATGATTTACAATCTCTCTTGCCTAATTGGTGATGTTGTTTATTGCTTGTACCCAAGCCATCTTATCGTCTGCTTTGAGTTGCTCTGTAATGCCTTGCTGCTCTTTGAGTTGCTTGATAAGGCGGTCATACATCTCGGTTGCTCTGACATCAACATCGTACAAATATGAATTCAGTTTACAACTCGTCAAAAGAGAGTTATAAAGCACCTTATGTTGTTTTTTAATATGATCGCGGTGCCGCTGTCCCCATATTCCGATTTCATGATTCGTTTTGGTGGAGATAATAGGGAGGTAAACCTCCCCAACCAGTGTGTAATCAAGTCCATTATGCTTATCTGTGATTGTCTTTTTCATAAAGAATTTCCTCCTTTTCGTTTTTGTTTTTTACCAATTGCTTTTTCAAGTAATCTGTCGACATTTTTGCTGCCGAGCACCTTGCGAAGCAATCAGTAATCTGTTAACTGCTTGTGCAGTTTTCTATTTGTATCCAATCCTCTCTTGTTTTCAGTAATAAAAAAGGGGGAATCAATGTGCAAATGGGGTGCTGCTTCATCCAGATAGTAAAAAAAACAAGGAATTGCGCTATTGCAATTCCTTGTTAAATATTGAATTCAATTGTTTAATTATTATTCCCTTCTCTCCGCTACCGTTAGTTTTCAATCTTATTAACGGTAAATTATACTTAGCAAAAACAGCGTCTTTCATTATATCTCGCTCATGTTGTTTTGTTCCTTCTTTATGATATTTGAAACCGTCAACTTCTATACCAAGAACAGGCATTTTGCTGACCTTGTTATATATCATAAAATCAACATGCGTTCCTTCTCGGCTGATATATAATAATTCTTCTTCGGTCAGTTTTTCTTTGTTTTTAAACAATTCTCTCAATGGCAAGTGCGGAATAATGCCAAGATTATTATATCCCTGCTCGTGCAACAGCTCTGTTAGAAACTTATTCATCAGATTTTCGGAATCATAAATTGAAATTTTTTTGCTATTATCCAAATATTTCCGCTTTTCTTCCTGATACTGAATATATAAGTAATCAAAAATCGAATTAATATCGCTTTCAACAACCTCGAAATTATTATGCTCAATATACCTAACTAAATCGCCTATATTTGTATTTTGATTTTGCTTATCAGGATTTACAATAATTCTAAATTTATTTACCGCTCTGGAAACTGCAACATTAATCAGATTAGCATCATCTGAGAATTCAGTAATCACATCGTCAACAGTTGACATAATAATTACATCCTTTTCTTTACCCTGAAATTTATGAACCGTTGCAACAAGGATATCGCTATCAACCTGCTTCGTTATGGCTTTAACCTGATCTTTGTACGGAGTAATGATACCTACATCAGTTTCTGTTATATCAGGCAGAATGTGATTTGTTATCTCGTCTATTTGCCTTTGACTGTATCGTCCTCTTGCATGATTTCCTATATTAGTTTTATAGACTTTCATTACATCGGTTTCACCCTTGTCTTCGGTCATAATGATGAGTTGTCCGTCATAAAACTTTTGATTACAGAATTCAATTATTTTAGGATGACATCTGTAATGCTCCCGCAGTAAAGTTGTCTTTATGTCGGGAAGCATCTTGCATATTGAATCGAGAAAGCTGTGTTTTGAAAAATCGTATCCTTCATCAATATTATAGACATCAAATATTTGCTTCGTTTTTTGCTTATCGGCCTCGGTTACGACATTGGGCAACTGTTTTCTGTCGCCGACAATAACAGCGTTTCTTGCGCACGACATTGCCAGCGCGCCTGTTGCAACATCCACCTGTGAGGCTTCGTCCATAATTACATAATCATAAACATGGTCTTTGCCCAAGCTGCTTCTCGAGGAATAGGTTGTACTTAAAATAACGGGATATTCAGCAACAAAATCCTGTGGCTTTTCCCACAATTCCTCTTTTCTGAATATGCGTCTATCCGTTCTTTTACCGTATTTTTTATATAAATGATATTTGAAAACCTTTTGGGAAAGTACAACATATTCCTTTAAAAGTTCCTTTGAGTTTTCACCTTCTAATACTCTTTCTGTTCCAGATATTTGTTCGTTTAACTCCCTAATTCTACGAGGATAGTAACTTTTCTTAAGAGCTGAGATAATTATCTCTGTTTTGGTGTCTAATACGCCTTTATGCTTACTCGGATAATAGATTAAAAATAGAATTTTTTGATAAAATGACACCTGCGTTTTTTCTTCAATTTTCAACCAAAGATTCAGAATTTTATCGGACTTTACTTTCCCTCTCGGCACAATATCTGGAATATTGTTTTGTTCACAATAAGCATTAAAATATACCTTTTCTGTTTCAACTGATGACAACTCGTGTTTTAGTTCTGCAAGCTTTCTTTGGTTGTCAAAAATACTGTTTAACTGTGACGATAATTCACCTATCCTATTGTTCGCACTTAAATATTCTTGAACCTCTATATTCCAATCCGTCAAATCGGGATACAAGCCATTTTGAGATTCGATAAATTTGGTTTTGTTATCATCCCTACCAAGAGACGCAACAATAAAACCATAGCCGTATTTGCACAGCTTTTCATACACATTTTCCGTAGCAGAATTGTTATTTGAAACGATTTCAACATTCTTGTCTCTGATAACTAAGTTTGCAATGATATTCAGAATCGTTTGCGTTTTTCCTGTTCCTGGCGGCCCTTCAATTACGCTTATATCATTTTCAAGTGCGTAATAAACAGCCTGTGTTTGACTCGCATTACTCCCAAAAGGAAAAATAACCGTACCGTTATAAACTTTACTTTCAATCGTAGAAGGCTTAAGGTATTTTGCTGCAATTGTATCTTCACTGATGTATTTTTCTAATGAGGAATACTGATTTGCTAATATTTTACGGTCGTCCTCCGTTTTGACACTAATTTCATTAGCAATGCTTTTAAAATAATTAAACACATTTCTTGCTTCCCGATTTTCAAGGCAGGAGAACTCTATGCTCAATTCTGTTTTATGATATGTCCGTTCTTTAATTTTTGGATTACCTGCAAATACAATATGCCAGTATTCATCATTAAACACATAAACGGAATCAATGTTAAACAGTTCGGTTTCGCTATGAGATATTCTCACAACTTCAGGAGAAATACACTTCGGCTCTCTGTACCACACAACACTATTATGACCATAAGAATATGCTTTGTTACTTTTATAGAATTTTATGTCGTACCTCTGAGTATATGAGTTAAATTTACAATAGTCAATTTCCGCAGTTTTATCTCGAAGTTGACCGTTTGTAAATAACATAATAAGATTGTTTTTTGTGTTCATTTATAAATTATCAGTCCCTTATAAAACTATAACTATATTCTATAATTTTTAAGAAATAAGTCAAGTAATTATGGCTTTATATAGCATCAAGATGTTATCAAGTACAAAAAGAAAACTCCCGAAACCCGCTTTATTGCAGGGTTTCGGGAGTTAAATGTTTAAGAATTAATAAATACGAGCCTTGCGAGTAATAAGGTTCTCGGGTACCCGTTCAAAATTGTTTGCAATTTTGCAAATGGGTGAGGTTCTTATTCCCACTCAATTCCTATAGTTTTAAACTAGGGTTTTAAATACTACATATAGTGTTTTTATTATACACATTTTCTATTTTTATTACAAGTGTTTACACTTTTTTATATTTTTGTACTCATTTTGTACTCATAAATGTTTCAGCTTTATACAATCGACTAAAGTGTTTGACTTGTATTAGTTATAATGGTATAATTCAGTTACCACACAAATTCCATATTTTGAAACACAGAGGAGCTTTTTATCTTTTGATAAAAACGCATACTCTTTTTCAGCATTTCTTTGTGTTTTGTTGGAATTTGTGTGGTAGCAATCGGAGTTATGTGTTTTTTGCGTAGCGCTTCGGTGCTACGCTTTTTTATTTATAGTAAAAATGATATGATTAAAGGACAGAATTGGAACGAGCATTATGAACAATTAAAAAGGCGTTATGAAGATTATGGAACATCATATGTTCCAATTTCTTTTGTTTCTGATAACGGCTTTCGTTTAGGATATTGGGCGTCACGGCAACGGCACAACTATAGAAATGGTAATTTAAGCGAAAAGCAAAAGAATCTTCTTAATAAAATTGCATTTGATTGGGATGTGAGTTACGCAAGTAAAAACACATCCATACCAGAGTTATTAATTTTTTTTAATGTAAAGAAGTATTTTCCTGACACTATAAAACTTCTTCAAGGTGATTGCTATAGCGAGGAAATTGATGTCTTTATTCCCTCGTTAAAAATTGGAATTGAATATGATGGAATCTATTGGCATAAAGATAAACTAAAGCAAGACGAAACAAAAGGGAAAAGACTTAGTAAATACGGGATAAAACTAATACGTTTCAGAGAAAAAGGGTTGCCTGCTATTAAGAATTGCAGTAAAAACATTTTTGTAGACCCAAAAAATCTTAATGAACTAGAACGGTGCATTGAAGCTCTTCTTTGTGGACTGTTAAACTGTCAAATAAACTATTCTTGCATTAAAGATGATTATAAAAAAATAGTTTTAAGAAAGAGTGAATTTATAAATTATCGTTGGGATTATATTTACAGTATTCTTAAAGAAAGATTTGAAAAAACAGGGAGAATTAACATAAAAAAAGGGGAATATGATACTTCTGGAATTGACCTATACAACTGGATAAAAACGCAACGTTCAAAGTATCAAAAAGGCTTATTGTCGGAACAACGTGTTAAATTATTAACATCCTTAAAAATTAGTCTATCCCCTTATGAAGAGAATTGGAATTGTTCTTATAAAGAACTCGTAGAGTACTTGAAATCAAATAATAATGCCAATGTTCCAATTAACTATATAACTAACAATGGAACACCATTAGGTAAGTGGGTTGCACAACAACGAGAAAGGTATAGAGCCGGAAAATTAAATATAGAACGCAAAAGGCTATTATTAGATATCGGATTTGATTTTAATCCTTCAAAAACCGATGAGGAATATAAAATGGAACTGCTAACAAAGTATTATTATGAAAATGGCAACATTAATACTTGCCGAGATTTATACTTTGGGGTAAATCTATTTGAATGGTTGCAAGGAAAAAAGAAAAAATACTCAAAAGGAAAGCTGAGTAATAAGGAAATAGATTTCTTTAATAGTCTTGGAATCAAATGGAACATATATGAAGACAGTTGGGATAACTATTTCCAATTGGCAAAGGAATACTATATGGAATTCGGAAACCTCTTGATACCCACCAATTATACTTTATACCCAAGTATTAATCTTGGCATCTGGATTTCTACTCAAAGAAATGATTATAAACAAAAAAAGCTCTCATCAGAGCGGATAAAAAAGCTAAACGAAATTGGAATGATTTGGAACGCATATGACTATAATTGGCAGATGAAGTATAATGTGCTTTTACAATATTATAAGGAATTTGGTAATATTAATTTAAAATGCACTGCAGAATATAAAAATGTTAAATTAGGAATGTGGCTTAATACTCAACGTCAAGCATATAGAGGTAATCCTAATTATCATATTACACAAAAAAGAATTGATTTACTTAATGCATTGAATATGCGGTGGTAATTATTAACACTGCGGATAAAGGCTATCTAAAATGCCAAAATAAACGAAAAAGGTGAATTATGGAATATATTAATACAAACGGAACTATAGATTTATTTGAAGAAGATATAATGCAACTTGATTTAAAAGATTGTATATTTACATATGATAATCACGAATTTATGCTAAAAAATGCATCAGAAGGCGAAGGGCTATTAGAACAAATCAAAACCATTCGCGCTTTTCTAAACGGTGAGCAGATACAAATCATTTCTGAGAATAGCCTTCCTCTTTTAAAGGAGAAAAAAGCCCAAGTAGGTGGATGCGGCGATACAGGGGTGTTGTTTTATGTCTTAATTGATAAACATAGTTGCCATTATCCGATTACAAAACAAACGACAGATTTAAATGGTATATTAACAGAAATAAAAACCGACAGCACTATTGTTTATAACAATAATCATTTTATTATCGTTTTAAAAGACTTATTAAAATGATAAATGTTTATATTAAATCTCTAAAATCACAGCAAAAGCAAAACCGCCATTGATATGGCGGTTTTAGTATTTAAATGTCAATTTCAGGCTCATAATAATCAAAGTATTTCGTGTCCCTTTTATCCCTTTCGTATTGATAGCCAAGAACACTATCAAATAATTCAATAAACCAATTTAGTATTTCATTTAAGAACTCTTTAATCAACGCTGTTTTTTGACGAAATACATTTACATTATCTCCATATTTTATCTGATATTCTTGACATCCCCAACGCTCACAGATTTCATCTAACTTATCGGCAGTTGGTTGCTCGCTCACTATTCTAATATCCTCTTTTAATGCTTTATATTGGTGTTCTCTTTCCACAATGGCATATGCAAGTTCATTTGTTGCTTTGAGTTGACTTAGCTTTTTATATTCCGCTTTAAGACTTGTTTTTTTTAATCCCTCAACAGATGCTGTAGATTTTGTTTTTTCTCCTGTTTGCCATCTACAATTATACTTAATTCGTGTCATATCTTCAATAGCTTTGTTTAGTGCTATAATATTTGATTTTTTACTAAACTCTTTTCCGGATAACTTCTCAACAGTTATTTCTAATCCATTTTTCTTCTTTAACTTATATTTACAAAATGGAATAATATAAATATGCTGATGAACTCTAGAGAGTTCTTCTTCATTTGTCTTTGGATTAAGATATTTGTGCACCTCATCACGATGTATATAATCTGCTATAACATTTTCCTTACCATAAAATTTTCGAATGATTTTTCCAACTTCATAAAACCATTCATTTTCATCATCTTCAATCAAATCTTTTGGTTTAGGAATATCCAAGCCAAATAAAACAACTCTGTCTTTTCGCTTATTTGCATTTGGGAGACTATCAATATAATTCAGTCGCCTGTCAAATCGTTCACAGGCTTCCTTGTAACTTTTTACGCTTTGCGTATTAAACATAGTCCAGTCTTTATTTATATCCTTGTTAGCGTGTTCAGTTTCAACACGTAAAGCTTTATCACAATGCCTAAACATTGCTTTTGCCACTGCAACTGACTTTATTTTTTCATAATTAACGCTAGCCATATGTTTCTTTTCCTTTCCTTTCATACAAATTTTGATTACTCTTTCTTTCAAGAATAAAAAGTATTGCATTTAATACTTTTATACTTCGCATAAAAGTCTAAATGCTCTGCCGAGAGCTTAATAATACGGTAGGGTGCAGATGATGTAGATGAATATACCGCGGTGTGAACATCTACATCATCGTCACCTCTTGGCTAATCAATCAACTGCAAAGTAATATGTACTCCGTCTTTTTGTCGATTTTTTTTATAACTAATATTGCAGTTATTTCTCAACACGGAAACATTACAATTTAGCTTCCGTGTTAATTGATTAGCCATTATCTCAATGGATAAATGCTCGCAAAGTTGTTGCGCCGTTCCTTCCCATTTGGGATTATCTTTATTAATAAATGAAGAAAGCTCTTCAATGATTTCATCCCTTGGCTCCTCGAATTCATCGACCTCTGCCTTTGTTAAATCCCAAACACATTTTTCATTTCTGTGCAGGTGAAGGCGTTGGTCTTGAATATCACGACCCGATACTTCTAATATCGCATCAGCATTAGTTCTTTTGTCTTTATGAAGCACAAAAGCACCGTCTGCTGCGCCGAATAAGCCGTTGGTACCTGAAATGCTGTCAAAAGCATCTGTGCCTTCCTGTTTACGTGTATGATGAACCAATACAATACAAGTATGATTATCATCAGCAAACTTTTTCAATGAAGACACTACTTCATAATCTTTCGCGTAGCTGAAACTTTCTCCACTGATTTCTCTTGCCTTTTGGAAAGTATCAATGATAATTAATACAGTATCAGTGTGCTCTGAAATAAATTCTTTCAGTTGAGTTTCAAGACCTTTGGATATCATTTCGGAGTCAACAGCAAGATGTAAATTTGGCGTGGTTTCCACATCAAACATACGATAAAAACGACCTTGTAAACGAGCATAATCATCCTCAAGAGCAAGATATAAAACTGTGCCCTGAGTCACTTTCCTCTCCCAAATATCAATACCACTGCTGACGAAATAAGCAATTTGCTCCATAGCAAATGACTTACCTGTTTTCGGAGCCCCTACGAACATATATAAACCTTCATAAAGCAAGCCTTCAATTATAGGTCTTTTCTGCAAAAACTCCGTATCAAATAACTCGGTCATTGAAATCGTTTCAAGTTTTTTATTAGCAGTATTGCTTTTTTCATCATTATTTGTTATAATATTAGTATCATAATTATGTGATGACTGCTTTGCATCTGCGCCAACAGATGTGTCAATAGCAGTCATTATTTTTTTATTGTCCATAATCATTATTCCTTTCTTCATTATTAATTTGATATAGCATATTTGCTATAAATTTGATTGTTAATAACAGTTCGGTTGATATTTCACTTGAATTATTAATTCGTATTAATTCATTATAAACATCATTTAAGTTGTTCCGTAACGCCTTGTAAACTCTTGGATTTGGTGTTACGGATATTTCTTCGTTAAGAACTCTTTTTGCGATGTATTCTCTCTTTGTTAAGCCCGACAGAGCAACGTAGGTATCAAGCAGTTTGGCTTCTTCCGGCGACAACCTAAAACCCACATCTTTATTTCTCCAACGACCTTTGTTATCTAATCTTTTTTCAGACATTTATACACTCCTTTCAATGTTCAATTTGCTTGCAATTTCATTCTGCCTTGTAGGAAATAAGTGAGAGTAGTGATAAGTAATGTCTATTGACTTGTGCCCTACTCTATCAGCAATCGCTACAGCTGAAAAGCCCATATCTATTAATAAAGAAATATGACTGTGTCGCAGGTCGTGTATACGTATCTTTTTAACGCCTGTTTCTTTACATCCACGTTTCATTTCCCTCTCTAACGATTGTTTACTGATTTGGAAAAGACGCATATTTTCTTTTAAGCCGTATATGGATTTCATATAATCCTGTATTTCATAGCATAGAAAGGATGGCATTTTTATTACTCGTTTACTATTTACAGTTTTCGGTGCAGTTATCACATCCCTGCTGTTAATTCTCTGATATGACTTATTAATAAGCACAGTTTCGCTCTCAAAATCAAAATCTGCTTTCGTTAAAGCCAATAATTCACCTATTCTAATACCACACCAGTAAAGCATTTCAAAGGCATAATATGCTACAGGTTTGTCCATCATTGCATCAGCAAATTTCAAATACTCATCTTTTGTCCAAAACTGCATCTCGTCCGCTTCCTTACTGCCAATACTACCAGCAAGTGCCGCAGGGTTTGACTTTAGCCCATAGTATTTAACAGCGTAGTTAAAAATTGCGCTCAACTGATTATGTATAGTTTTCAAATAAGTCTGAGAATATGGCTTGCCGTTCTTAGAAAAAGTGTTCATTATTTCATCCTGCCAAGCGATAATATCAATCGCTTTAATGTCACATATTTTCTTATTCCTGAAATAAGGAATGATTTTCAAATCAATTATATATTCCTTTGTTTTCCAAGTATTTTCTCTAACACGTTTTTGAACACTTCTTTTGTAAATCTCAACAAAATCTTCAAAGGTCATATTCATACTACCTTGCTGAGACAATAGAAATTCGTCAAGCCATTCCTCTGCCTGATGGGCGGTTTTAAACCCTCTTTTAGTGGTTTTTCTATGAACTCCTTTGTTATCGTAATAACGGAATTGCAAGTCATACAGCCCTGTTTTGTGGTTCTTTTTGGCTTTCATAAACTCACTCTCCCTTACTATGCGCCAAAGCCGTAATACTTTTCTTGAAAGTACTTTGTAGGTACTTTCCCTGAAATAACAATATAACCTTGCTGCCGTAGTTCATTATTCATTTCACGAATCAACTTATAAGCAAAACCTTTTGATACACCGAGCATTTCTGAAATACTATTCGCATCAAGAAATATCTTATCTGTAGTGTTCATATTATCTATCCTCCTTTTCTTTGTTTTAATGTTGCGTAATCGCTACATTAATTATATTATAGCGATATCGCTACATTATGTCAAGGAGTTTTTTCTTTTTATAGACTTTTTGTTCATTCTGTGATAAACTAATGATGTTATAGCAAAAAAACATATAAGGTGATTAATATATGAATATTAGCGAAAAAATAAAATTCTTGAGAAAAAGAGTTCACATAACACAAAACGATTTAGCTAAGAAATCTGGTATTCACCCTGTTTCTATTAGAAAATACGAAACTAATAAGATGAAACCCCAAGCTGAACAGATAGAAAGAATTGCTAATGCACTAAGCGTAAGCCCTTTTGCATTACTTGATAATAATTATCAGAATATTACTACTGTTGGAGATTTTTACGGAATTCTTATTCGCTTATATAAATTAAACATAATTACATTTAATCAATCTATATCGTGCATAGAAAATATTAACCTTGAAATATCTGACAACATCTTAAAACTATTTAACTTAAATAGTCATATAAACGGTATTACAGAAAAAACCAACTATAACACATTCTCTATTTCTATCAATGAAAAGCTAAAACAACTTCCTTCTTACTCTGTCTTTGTTAAGTTAGTAGAATACTATAATAAAAAACAGCATAACGACAATACCGAACTACTGGAGTTAGAACTTCAACAATCTCCTGAATTGTTATCAGATTTATAAAAGTGTACTCAAAATGTACTCACATAAAAAAAGAAAACCCCCGAAACCCTTGTGAATAAAGGATTTCGGGGGATTGTGTTATTATTCCCACTCAATTGTGCCGCAGGGCTTTGGTGTGAGGTCGTAAAGCACGCGGTTTACGCCGTCAACCTCCGCTGTGATACGGTTTGTAATATGCTGTAAAAGCGCAAACGGAACATCCTCAACCGTTGCCGTCATTGCGTCCTTAGTATTTACGGCTCTGATAATTACAGGGTATCCCTCGTATCTCTTGCCGTCCTTTACGCCCACCGACTTGATGTCGGGAATCGCAGTGAAATACTGCCAAACCTTACCCTCAAGTCCGTTTTTGGCAAATTCCTCACGGAGAATTGCGTCAGACTCTCTTACACATTCAAGCCTGTCCCTCGTGATTGCGCCAAGGCATCTTACGCCGAGACCCGGACCCGGGAACGGCTGACGGAATACCATACCGTCGGGAAGTCCGAGCGCCTTGCCGACAACCCTTACCTCGTCCTTAAAGAGAAGCTTCACAGGCTCTACAAGCTCAAACTGTAAATCCTCGGGCAGACCGCCGACATTGTGGTGCGCCTTTACGCCGTCGCTCTCAAGAATATCGGGGTAGATTGTACCCTGTGCAAGAAACTCTATGCCGTCAAGCTTTCTTGCCTCTTCTTCAAATACTCTGATGAACTCAGCGCCTATAATCTTGCGCTTTTTCTCAGGCTCGGCAACGCCTGCAAGCTTGTCAAGGAATCTGTCAACAGCGTCAACATACACAAGATTTGCATTCATCTGATTTCTGAAAACATCAATAACCTGCTCAGGCTCGCCCTTACGGAGAAGTCCGTGGTTAACATGCACGCAGACAAGCTGCTGTCCTACGGCTTTGATAAGAAGCGCTGCGACAACCGAGCTGTCAACACCGCCTGAAAGCGCAAGAAGCACCTTTTTGTCGCCAATCTGCTCGCGCAGAGCCTTAACCTGCTCGTCAATAAATGCGTTTGCAAGCTCAGGTGTTGTAATTCTTTCCATTGTTTCGGGTCTTTTATTAGTATCCATAAAATACCTCCTAAAAATTTTTACTGAAATATTATAACAAAATTGCGGTTTTTCGTCAACAATTACGGCGGTATAAAAATCCCCTGGACACTTGCGTATTCAGGGGATATTTTTCATAGCATATTTACAATTTGTTTTTTGTATTCAAGGAATTCGGGCGTGAGATTGAAGTCCTTTGCACGCGGCTTCGGTGCTTTTATATGAAGCTCGTTCGTTATTCTGCCGTCGGTAAGGATACAGATTCTGTCCGAAAGCAGAATTGCCTCGTCAATATCGTGAGTGATGAATATTGTTGAGAGATTAATCTCATTCATAACATCAAGGTACCACTCGTGTATTCTGGACTTCGTTATAGTGTCAAGCGCCGAAAACGGCTCGTCAAGAAGCGCAACGCCGTCGGAAGCAAGGTATGTCCTGAGGAGCGCCGCCCTCTGCCTCATACCTCCCGAAAGAGCGGAAGGATAAAGCTGCTGCGTTCCCTCAAGCCCGAAGGAAGCGAAATGCCCGTCGGCTTTCTGCCGCGCCTCACCCCTGCTCATACCTCTCAGCACAAGCGGAAGCGACACATTGTCGATAACCTTCTTATAGGGCAAAAGTAAATCCTTCTGAAGCATATAGCTGATTTTACCGGGTTTGCCCGTGATGTCCTCGCCCCTGAGCGTTACCCTGCCCTCCTCGGGCATATAGATACCCGAGAGGACATTGAAAAGCGTAGTCTTTCCTCCGCCGCTCACTCCGAGGAGCGACACAAGCTCGCCCTCGTTAAGCTCAAGCGATACGCCCTTCAGCACTTCCTTTGCGCCGAAGGATTTTTTTATGTTTTCACAAGTTAAAACTGCCATATTACTGTAAATAATCGTTTGAAAATCCCGTGCCTGCAGGAAGCTCCTTCTCAACAAGTCCTTCCTCGTAAAGCCAAGCGTAAAAGCCATCCCAGCGAGCAGGGTCAATATAGCCCCACTTCTGTGCGTCAGCGATATACTGATTTGCAAGATACTTCTGACTTTCCGTTACAAGCTGCTCGGAGCCTGTAAGCGAGCCCGTTTCGTCGCCGTTAATAAGAATCTGCGCAGCTTCCTCGGGATTAGCTACGGCATACTCATAACCCTTTCTTGTCGCCTCAAGGAATTTCTTTGCAGCGTCGGGATTGGAATTTAAGAATTCGTTGTTGGCAATAATCACGGGAGTGTAATAATCAAAGGTGGGATTGATGTCCTTGAAGAAGAAGAAATCAGTATCAATATTATTAACCTTCGCATTTATGCCGCCCCATGCGTAGAACACCCAGATTGCATGGTCGGGATTATTACTTACATCCTGCGCTTCCTCGGTTACGGTGTTCGGGATAAGCGTAACTTTGTCCCAGTCGCCGCCGTCGCCGTTGACAACATTCTCCATAATAGCCTTCTCAGTCGGCGAATCCCATGTAAGATAGGTCTTGCCCGTAATGCCCGAAGGTCTGTCCATACCCTCGCCCTTCTTTGAAATGATACCCGAGGTGTTGTGCTGAATAAGTGCGGCAACAGCGGTAACATCGAGCGGAGTATCGGAGGTGAAGGCAGGCGCAAGCGTGTCCTGAGCGTCGATTGCAAACTGAGCCTGTCCTGCTGCACAAGCCTGAACAGCGCCGTTTTCAGGCGGCTGAACAATTGTTACATTAAGTCCTGCTTCTTCATAATAGCCCTTTTCAAGAGCAACATAAAAGCCTGTGTGATTTGTGTTCGGTGTCCAGTCAAGGCAGAGCGTGATATCCGTCCTGCCGCTGTCGCTGTTGTCGGCAGACCTGGAGCAAGCCGCAAGGCTTAACACAAGAACACAGACGAGTAAAACCGATAATAACTTTTTCATAATCTTTTCCTTTCAGTGCTTTCTGAATTATCATTTTCCCACGGCATGGAGAGCTTTTCAAGAAGCGCCACAAGCCCGAGAAGAATAAGGCTGATTGCGGAAATAAAAACAATCACCGCAAACATTTTGTCATACGCATACGCTTTCTTTACCCTTGTCATATACACGCCAAGACCCTCGAAGCCGCCGAGCCATTCGGATACAACGGCGCCGACAATAGCATATGACGCGGAGATTTTAAGTCCCGAATAAAAGGACTTGAGCGCGCTCGGAAACTTAATATGCCTGAAAATCTGAATCCTGTTCGCGCCCATTGCACGCATAAAGTTCACCGTGTCGGGGTCAACGGCTCTGTATCCGTCGAGAAGCCCTATAACAATCGGGAAGAAGGTTGTAATAACAACGAGCGTGATTTTCGGCGCCATACCGAAGCCCATCCATAAAACCAGAAGCGGCGCAATTGCAATCGTCGGTATCGTCTGAGTTATTACAAGTATTGGATAAAGCGCCTTGTAAAGAAGCTCAAACCTGTCCATAAGCACAGCGATAACAAATGCAAGCGCAACGCCGATAAAAAGACCTATGCACGCCTCCTGCAATGTTACGCAAGCCTGCTTGAGCATAATCTGAAAATTCCCGGCAAACGCCCTTGCCACCTGACCCGGCGACGGCAGCATATACGCAGGGATAACCTCCCTGTCAGAACAGACATACCATATGAGCAGCACTACGGCAATCGCTACTGCAGGCGCCGTTTTATTGGTGATGCTTTGAAACCTTTTTGTCAATTGTAAGTACCTCTCCGTCAGGCGTGTAAACAACCTTGATGTAAGCGCTTACGCTGTCGCAGCCTGCCTTGATGGCAACCTTCTGACAATTTGCTGCAATCTCCATAAGCTCATCGTAGCTCTCGCCCTCGATTGTTGTTTCAAACGGACCCACATAACAATTAAGTCCCGTGCTTTTAATGTAGGCGATTACCTCGTCAACAATGCGGATAAGCTCCTCCTCGCTGTCAACCTGAGGAAGCACCTGAATTGCAATACTTGCTTTCATTCAAATTACCTCTTTCCTAATATAAATTCACTTATTAAGCCAAAAGAAAAACCCCTGAAAAACAGGGGTATAATGTCATATCTCGTCTTCCGCGCACGCATTACCGTGCAGGTTGAAGGGTATAATCTCAGCCGTAAACAGCACCCCTGACTTATTAAGTTAATGAGATTATATAACATATCGCAAAGGATGTCAATACGGCACAGGGAAAACGGAAAACGAAAGTCGCTTAAAAGAGCATACCGACTTGACAATTCTATTATAAAGTGATACCCTTATTTTATGGGGTTTTCTCCCAGAAAATTACATAAACGAAAGAGGTAATTCCAATGAACGAGTACATTTCAAAGGTTATTGAAACAGCCGAAAAAAGAAATCCGGAAAAGCCTGAATTTATCCAGACGGTCAAAGAGGTTCTCGGCTCACTTGAAAAGGTGGTTGCCGAGCATCCCGAGTATGTTGAAGAGGACATCCTCGGCAGAATGATTGAGCCCGAAAGATTCATCACCTTCCGTGTTGCATGGGTTGACGATGAGGGCAAGACCCAGGTTAACAGGGGCTTCCGTGTTCAGTTCAATTCAGCTATCGGACCTTACAAGGGCGGCCTTCGTTTCCACCCGACTGTTAACAGCTCAATTATGTTCTTCCTCGGCTTCGAGCAGACCTTCAAGAATTCACTTACAGGTCTTCCGATGGGCGGCGGTAAGGGCGGCTCCGACTTCGACCCGAGAGGCAAGTCAAACGGCGAGATTATGCGTTTCTGTCAGGCATTTATGACGGAGCTTTACAGGCATATCGGTCCTAACATCGATGTTCCTGCAGGCGATATCGGCGTAGGCGGAAGAGAGATTGGTTATCTCTTCGGTCAGTATAAGAGAATCAAGGATTCATACGATAACGGCGTGCTTACAGGTAAGGGCCGTTCATACGGCGGCTCCCTCATCCGTCCCGAAGCAACGGGCTACGGCGCAGTTTACTATACCTGCGAAGTTCTCAAGCATATGAACGACGACATCAAGGGCAAGACAGTTGCAATCTCCGGTTTCGGCAATGTTGCATGGGGCGCTTGCAAGAAGCTTGCTGAGCTTGGCGCAAAAGCAGTTACTATCTCAGGTCCCGACGGATATGTTTACGACCCGGACGGTATCGTAACAGACGAGAAAATCAGTTACCTTCTCGAAATGCGCGCGTCGGGCAGAGACAGATGTCAGGACTACGCCGACAAGTTCGGTTGTCAGTTCTTCCCGGGTGAAAAGCCGTGGGGCGTAAAGGTTGATATAGCAATGCCTTGCGCAACTCAGAACGAGGTTACTCTCGACGAGGCTAAGAAGATTCTTGCAAACGGCACGAAGTACTACATCGAGGTTGCTAATATGCCTACAACCGAGGACGCATTCGACCTCTTCAGAGAGACCGAGGGCGTTATCATCGCTCCTTCAAAAGCAGTTAACGCAGGCGGCGTATGCGTATCAGGCCTTGAAATGAGCCAGAACAGCGCACGCCTCAGCTGGACGGCAGAGGAGGTTGACGCAAGACTTCATCAGGCAATGATTGATATTCATAAGAATTCAATGGAAGCAGCAGAGCGCTACGGCCTCGGCTACGACCTTGTAGCAGGCGCGAATATCGCAGGCTTTGAAAAAGTCGCAGACGCAATGCTCGCTCAGGGTATCTATTAATAAACTAA
>OCTW013394975.1_pt1 | contig 17352 bp, 17 predicted proteins | sample 1539671 | NCBI WGS metagenome assembly OCTW01 (sample SAMN02144230, study PRJEB22623) | gut metagenome | biome: sheep rumen | host: Ovis aries | place: New Zealand
TCTTTGGTTACACTGCGATCTGCTGGACAGACCAGGCTGCCTGGTGTTCAGCGACGGTTTATCTTGTTATTATGGGGCTTGCCTCTTTTGAAAAACGCGTGCGGGAGGTCAGCGGGAATTCAGAGCGTTCCGACTTTTGGGAATGACCTGACACCACCGGTTTATGTACAACATTGTCGAGGTGTGTAAGAGTCTTCGGGAGCTCTTCAGCACTGTCGTACTAGTAAATTTCGCCATCCGGACGGGGCAAGCCCGATGATACTGAACGGCGTTAATGCAAGATGGATAATTCTAACAGGAAAAACTTATATGCTGCAGATGCAAAATGCTGTTCTTATCCTTCTTCCAGGAACTCCCTGAGTCCGTCTTTTTCAGCCTCTACATCTTGATCTGTGAATTCTTCCAGTTCATGCAACCTGTCTACAGTAAAGCGGTATAATGCTATTACATTCTCTCTGACCTCAAAGGTCAGTTTCTGCGTTGTAAGGTACTGATAAGCTGCAGCACGGATCATATAGAGCGCGGCAATGGAACAATCTGCGTAGATTCCTTTCTTCAAAGCCTTGACCAGACTTCTCTCGGTTGAATTCAACACATTTGTTTTTGCGTTCCGAAATACTTCATGGCAGAGATACCGGTTATCATTACCGTAGAATTTTTTCTCCCATGAAGTGCATGCAGCAAGCACAGCCTTTTTATGTGTTTCATTCTTTGTTTTTAAAATACAAAACATACAATATTACTCCCCGGCTGCCTCCATAAGAGCAGCTGCATAATCTCGGATCAAATCCCAGTTTCCCGTTTCAATCGCTTTTTTATCAATCAGGCTGCCACCGACACCGGCGCAGATACATCCTGCTTCGAGAAAACTCCGTATATTCTCCACGCCAATTCCGCCTACGGCTGCAAGAGGGATGTGCCCGAGGGGGCCGCGAAGATTATGAATGTATGATACTCCTGCATTACAGGCAGGGAAAATTTTTACGATATCTGCGCCGTATGACCACGCCTGCTCCACTTCGGTTGGGGTGAAAGCTCCCGGCATGAGACCCATCCCGTACTCCTTAGCTATAGTAATAACATCCCTGTTTACGTTAGGAGTAATAATGAATTCAGCACCAGCTTGGCGCGCTGCCAGTGCTTCATTGGGATGCAGTACCGTACCGGCACCGATCTCCATGTAAATTTTCGGTTCTGCCTGCCTGTTATTACGTAATTTATGCAAAATACGAATGGATTCCAATGTGTTCCTCATACCAGCCTCAGAGGTGTGGTCAAATGCAATCTCGATCATGTGGATTCCGCCCTGGCAAAGTGCCTTCGAAAGTTGCGGTATATATTTCTGATTCACCCCGCGAACTATAGCTATTACCCTATATTGTTTAGCGTTTTCCAGAAATGTCATTACTGCGTTCCTCGTAAATTTTCCATGCACCTTTTCCCGAAAGAGGCCTGTTGTCTTTCGGCCGATATATAAAACTATTACTGTACCCTTCTGCCTGCAGTAAATCGTACAGACCGGTGGCAAAAGGCCCTTTGCCCGCAATGCAAATTGGTTCGTTGAAGTGCTCTGCAACTTTCCATTCCGACTGTATGACGGTGACATCATTTTCAAGCACTGCCCCCAGTAGAAAACTGCGAACGCTGACTAAATCCATGTTGACAAACATTCCCGCGACTCGGGTCAGAAATACCGCACGGGAAAGGCTTCTGCTTTGTTTTGCCTCATGATACCCTGCCATTAAAAACGAGTGGTCGGGCGTGCCGGAAAGAAATTCTTTCTTCGTTGTATCTGCCAGAATACTGTTCTGCGTTAGAAGTTGGAGCAGTTCTCCGCTCATGGTGGTCAGGCTCCGGACAATCTTATGTGCGGAATCCACAAAGATCACCTTTGTGTGAGAACCGGGCAGAATCAGAACCGCACCTTGCCCCTCTGAAATTTCTGGTATCAGTGCGATTGCCTCTGTCTCTTCTCCCCGCATGACGTCCATGCCGGACAGATTCTCCAGAAAAACCTGATCAGGTTCCGTATTTCTGACTCCGGGAATGAGTGAAACTGATCCTGGCCAGATTTCCGGTAGATGAAGATCTCTGACTCCTTTTGCCAGTTCATCAAGTCCGACCGGTGCTGTAATATGAGGAAGCTCATAAATTCCGGCAGCACTGGTCAGCATTCCGGAAACATATACACCAATTATGTCATCTGGATTAAGTCTTTCGTCCTGTAGTAATTCCATGAGCATCTCGTGCAGTGCGTGGCATAATGCATGGTTGTTTCCGTCGATTGCAGAATTGCGTACTCCAATTGATGCCTTTTTTTCACCAATCAGATTATCTGGTCCATCCCAAAGATATACCCGAGTATTGCTTGTCCCGCCATCTATCGTGATCAGATATTTGTGCTTCATGATTTCTATCCTCTGTATACACGAATTGACTGTGCTTCCCATCCTGCCCTGAGTCTCCAAACGCTTTATCCCGACTGGAAACATATACAAATCCCGGATTGATGACATCTTGCATCAACCCGGGATTCATGCATATCGGACATCTGACTAAAGCAGGCATCCCGATACAGTATTAAGCATCTTTTTCCAGTCTTTCTTCTGCTGTACGTTTATTGATTCGTCCGTTATTCCATACCGAATAAATAATAACAACTACAGCGACAGTCGCAAATATCATTGCGATTGGAGACTGTGCTATCTCAAAGAAATTCCCGTGATGGATATTCATGAACCGTACAAAGTTCTGTTCGCACATCGGCCCGAGAATCAGTGCCAGAAGAATAGGAGAAAGCGGGAACTCGTACTTGTTCATCAGCCATCCTATAACCCCGAAGACAACTGCCGCACCTACATCAAACGGGTCCTTATTGATCGAATATGCGCCAAGGAGAGAAATGATCAGAATAATCGGATACAGAACTTTCTTCTCTATGGATACAATCTTTGCAAAGCCGCGCACACCCAGACATCCGATGACCAGCATGGCAAGGTTAGCAAGCATCAAGGTTGCAAAAACACTGTACACAGTATCCAGATGCTCTACATACATCATAGGGCCGGGCTGGATTCCTTTCATGATAAAGGCTCCAAGCAGAATTGCCGTAACAGAATCTCCCGGTACGCCAAGGGAAAGAAGCGGGATCATAGCACCGCCGGAACAACCGTTGTTTGCCGATTCTGTCGATGCAACACCATTCGGAATACCGGTTCCCCATAATTCAGGGTGTTTGGAAACACTCTTATTAAATCCATAAGAAACAAATACAGCGATGTCACCGCCCGCTCCGGGGATAGCTCCGATCAGGGTACCGATGATTCCACCGCTCAGGATATTGGGCCAGATCTGTTTGATCGTCTTAAGATCCGGGAGAACATGTTCGATTTTTTCGTGTGACTGTGTAACTTTTTCCGTTCCCCGGATCGTTCTCTCGATTCCACCGATTACTTCCGCGATTGCGAACAGACCGATCAGCACCGGAATGAAGGAAAATCCCTGGATTAGGCTCGGTACCTTTTTGGGATTAAAAAAGCGCGGAATCCCGTTGGTCGGGTCCAGTCCTACCGTGCACATAAGCAGTCCCAAAAAGGCAGAAATCATTCCCTTTGGAATGGATTTCCCTGAAATAGATATAATAACGGACAAGCCGAACAGTGCCAGCATGAACATTTCTCCGGGGCCGAAATGCATAGCGCCACGCGCGATAACCGGAGAAAGAAATGTCATGATCAATGCTCCGATGATGCCGCCGCAAAAGGAGGAAAACATGGCAACAGAAAGCGCCAGTCCTGCTTTCCCTTTTTGGGTCATCGGATATCCGTCAAGTACGGTAGCTGCCGCAGAAGGGGTTCCGGGGGCATGAATCAGAATCGCGGAGATTGATCCTCCGTACATGCCGCCGCAGTAAATACCAAGCAGCAATCCGACAGCAGGGATCAGATCCATTCCGAAAGAAAACGGAACAAGAAGAGCAACCCCCATGGTAGCCGTCATACCCGGAATTGCGCCGATCAGAATACCGCCAATAGCTCCGATAAGGGTCATCAGAATGACCTGCAGAGAGCCCCAGACACTTGCATAACTGCTTACTAATAATCCAAAGTTCATGGCTGCCTCCTTACAGACTGTCAATCAGATCCGCAAGGAACTGGAGCGGACCCATGGGGATAACGACGGTCAGTACTTTATGGAAAATCAGATACATACCGAAAGGAACAAGTAGTGAAACAAGTATCATCTGCAGCCAGTTTCTCTTTCCGATCAGGAACATGATAATGAAACAAATTATGAATGCATCCAGTACGTATCCGAGTGGTTGAAAAAGAACCACGAACATGATCGAGAGCAGGATGACTATATAAGCCGTCCTGACATCTTTCTTCATTGGATTGATTGATTCCGTCGGCTGTGCCAGTTCATCTTCCGGTTTCATGGTTTTCAGTTTTACGAGAGACTGAATTAATAGTACTACCGAAAAAATCAGCATTCCGATGATCATGACTCTGGGAAATACGGACGGCTGCACCACGGTTCCTGTAACAACCTTAAAATCGTATGTCTGAATCCAAGCCCAGATCGAGAAGATAATAAATACGATCGCTCCGATCATATTTGACCAGGCCTTCGTTTTTTTCTTATCCATTGATGAAAAGTCTCCTCTGAAAATCAGAAAGTGAAAATAATGAGAAAGGAGCGGGCAGAACAGCTGCGCCTGCCCACTCCCTTTATCATCCGCGTATGAAGTATTGTCTTACTGTCCGATCAGATTCAGTTCCTTCATTGCAGATTCAACATCTGTAGCACTGGACTTCAGATACTCTTCATAGTCATCTGCACTCATGTAGGAAATGGTCTGTCCGTTATTCTTCATGAATTCAATGAAATCAGGATCTTTGATCGCCTCGGCACATGCATCCTGAAGCTTTGCCCTGATAGCCGGATCAACACCCTTCGGGATCGCCATACCTCTCTGTGTATAGTAGGTGAGATCGTATCCCTGCTCCTTCATGGTAGGTACGTCCGGAAGCTGAGGATTACGCTCTGTATCCATAATGCCAAGGCAGGTCAGATCGCCGGAATCAATGAAGGACTTCGCTTCTGCCACTGAAACTGTAACACCCTGTATGAATCCGGAAGCCGCATTCTGCACTGCAGTTGCCGCACCGTCCTGGTAGGTAATCATCTGAACATCAATGCCGGTCTTCTGCATCAGATATCCTCCGGCTATATGCCATACTGATGCGTTAGAGGATCCACCCAGCTGAACCTGGCCGGGGTTCTTCTTGGCATAATCAATAAAGGATTTCATATCCGTAATGTTGTTCTGCTTAGCCCATTTGGTGTTGACTGTAACCGTCGCGGCGTCTGTATTAACCCGGCAAAGAGGATCATAGTTCTCGTAAGTCAGATCAGATGTTCCGAGCGGTTTGTAAGTTGCCAGTTCGAATGTAATCATACCGATGGTATATCCGTCTGGTGCCGCATCTGCGATTGCCTGGTGTCCGGTAATTCCGCCACCGCCGGTTCTGTTATCAACCGTAAGAGTCTGACCCAACTGCTTGCCTAACGCATCCGAGAAAGCACGAAGGCAGGCGTCTGTTCCGCCACCTGCCGACCAAGGACAGATAACGGTTATACCCTTGGTAGGATAATCGATTGATGCCGCTGTAGCTGCTGCCTCTGTAGCCGCTTCCGCTGCCTCTGTGCCTGCTTCCGCTGCAGCGGTGGTTGCTGCCGATGATGAAGCCGCCGTAGAGGAACCGCCAGAACTTCCGCATCCCGAAAGTATTGTTGCCGCCCCTAAAATTGCAGCTGCTGCCATGGCACTTAATTTGTGAAAACGTTTCATTTTTTACCCCCTTTGGCTGAAATGTTTTAAGCCACGGCTTTAGTATAGCATTATCACTAATCAAATCAATTATATATTAGTTATTATATATATTATTGTTAATGTTATATATAACACGCTTGATAAATTTATGCGATTTTCACATCAAATTATAATTTATGCAGCATATGATTGGGTGTTTCTACCTCTCGCCGATTGCGAATAGCATTGACCATTTGCTCCATATTGCTTTAATCTTTCTGATCTCCCTGTCAGCATCCCCACCAGGGATGATTTCCTGTGTGTCCATTAAGTCGACCGTTTTATTAACTGCATTACTTACATCTTCCAGCGGTCCGACGAAACGAAGCACGGTAAGTCTGCTGTCAACTGCAATGTCAACGTCGCTTTTTCATCCTGTGTTCCTTTTGCGTAGTAACCAAACAGTACGGCATTTCTTGCGTTATACTTTATAAAAACCGGGAAAAGTATTTCTCCTATTTCTTTGCGATACATTACATATAATGATTTATTCCATAGCACATAGATCAAATATAATTTCCAGCTCACTACATCTTTTAGTAAATATATCAAAGTATAAGCTGCCTATGCTATCAACATGAAAAATCATACCAGTATAATGTTTATCAGCTTTCTAAAAATGATATGCTGAAAGAGGATTTTTTCGTCTTATCGGATTAGCCAGCAGATCCAGACTATCAGGGCGGACAGAAGGGAAGCCAGTAAAATGCCGGAAAATTTTGATAAAACAAACGGACAACGCATGAAGGATCTGCTGGAAGAAGTTTTGTCTTTAAAAAGGGAAAACCAGAGACTTCGTCGATTATTGCAGGATCATGGAATACAGTATGATGTATCAGTAAGCAGAGAAGCTTATGATCCCGAACAGGGGAAGCGTATCCTTCCATATACTGTAGACGCAAAAGCCGCCAATCAGTTCTTTGCCAGATTCTGGGGCAGAATGGATGTTTACAGTCAGCGCGTTGTCAGCAAAACCGGGAAAGTCGGATATTATCCGCAATGTTGGAACTTCTGGAAGCAGGGATGCCTGCGTAATCCGCAATATAGGGGTAATCAAAAACGCAGGCCGGTCTGCCTCGACTGCCCACGGCAAGCATGGAGAAGAGTAGACCTAGGCGTTTTGGAACAGCACTTGTCCGGAAAAATTGTTGTTGGAATTTATCCGGTTTTTGAAAATGATTCCTGCCGTCTGCTTGTCTTCGATTTTGATAATCATTCTTCGGAAGCGGTGCAGCAGGATTTCGCAAATCAGAATGATGTCTGGAAACAGGAAGTAGAGGTGGTACGAGAAATCTGTAAAGCTAATCAGATAGATCCTCTGGTGGAACGCTCAAGATCAGGCAGAGGAGCACACATCTGGATCTTTTTTGATAAGCCGATTCCAGCAGGATTAGCCCGTGACTTTGGAGAAGCGCTGCTTCGGAAAGGCGCAGAATCGGTCAATCTGAAATCCTTTCAATATTATGATCGAATGGTGCCGGGTCAGAGCCACCTGAAAGATGGTGGACTCGGAAATCTGATCGCGCTGCCGCTTCAACCGGAAGCGTTTCAGGATGGTAATAGTGCTTTTATTGATGAAAGTTGGAATGCCTATCCGGATCAATGGGCTGTTCTTCAATCAAAGCCAAAGCTTAAAGAGGAAGATGTAAGGGGATATATCCGTAAGTGGCGCGGGGAAGATCCTTTTGCAGACTCATCAAATACGTACGAAAGCATGGAACAGAAATCGGGAGAAAAGCCGTGGAATCATTCTTTGACTCTTCATGCTTCCGATGTTCATGGAGCAGTTCGTATTGTTGAAAGCAACCTGATTTATATTGATACACTGAATCTGCAGCCGAGAATACAGAATCAGATCCGCCGGCTGGCGGCTTTCAGCAATCCTGTATTTTATAAAAATCAGGCAATGAACCTCTCCAATTTATCGAATTCCCGGTATATTTATCTGGGAGAGGATACTGATGGATATATTGCAATTCCCAGAGGATTAAAGGAGCCATTGATCAAGAACCTGAATACGTCCGGAATCTCATATATTCTGGAGGATGAGCGCCAGCAGGGAAAACTGATTCATGCGACATTTAACGGGTGTCTGCGACAGAATCAGAAGGATGCAGCCGATAAAATGCTTGCCTGTGATCAGGGAATCTTAAGTGCGGCGACTGCTTTTGGAAAAACAGTTGTATGCTGCAGCTTGATCGCATCCAGAAGGACAAATACACTGATCTTACTGGAATCTTCAGCACTGATTGACCAGTGGTTAGAGGCCTTAAGCCGATTTCTTATCATAGATGAGGAACTCCCCGAGTATCAAACCCCAACCGGAAAAATCCGAAAGAGAAAGTCTCTGATCGGCGTACTTCAAGGTTCCAAAGATACGACAACGGGCATTATTGATATTGCCATGGTTGGTTCTGTTTTTGGGAAGAATGGATTTCATTCCAGAATGCAGGATTACGGGATGTGATTCTGGATGAGTGTCATCATGCGGCGTCCGAAACTATACAAAGAATTCTGCGGGAAATAAAGGCAAAGTATGTTTATGGCGTTACGGCAACGCCGATTCGTGAAGACGGACTTGAGAGGATCAATTATATGCTGATTGGTCCGATCAGATTCCGGTTTTCATCCAAGGAACGCGCAAAAGAGCAGGAAATAGCTCACCTCGTCTATCCAAGATTTACAAGATGTGTCTGTCCTCACGATGAAAAGCCCGGAATCAACGAAGCATACGAACTGATTCGCGATGATAAATCAAGAAATGAACAAATTATTGAAGATACAAAGAGGTGTCTCGATGATGGAAGATGTCCGGTCATTCTTACCAGATACAAAGAGCATGCGAAAAATTTATATGAACAGGTGAATGGATATGCGGATCATACCTTTCTGCTTTTAGGAGAGCAGTCGGCCAGAGAGAAGCGGGAGATGTTTTCAAAAATGAAAGCAATTTCGAAGTCAGAATCCATCCTGCTGGTCGCGACCGGGAAGCTGATTGGTGAAGGTTTCGATTATCCCCGGTTAGATACACTGATCATGGCAACACCGGTCGCAGGAAAATCGGTGGTTGAACAATATGCAGGAAGACTAAATCGGGATTACGATGATAAGACAAGTGTTATCGTTTATGATTATATAGATGTACACATTCCGGTTTTTGATAGAATGTACGGAAAACGGCTGAAAGCGTACAAACAGATTGGCTATCAGATTTATCAGTCAGAGCAGGCGGAACAGTTTTTGGATCCCGGTTTTATTTTTGATATCAATAATTATCAGGAACCGTATCGTAAGGACCTTTTGCATGCCGGAAAAGAAATTGTCATCTGCAGCCCGGGACTGCGTGCAAAGAAGATTAACTCCGTGATCAACCTATTAAGGGAAAAGCAGGAAAGCGGAGTGCGGGTAACAGTCCTGACATGGAAAATGGATTTTGATAAGTATGAAAATAGCAACGCACGGGCGGCACTTACCGGGGAGCTTAGAAAGTCAGGCTTTGATCTTCGGTTAATGGAAGATATCAATGAACATTTCACGATCATTGATAAGAAAATTGTCTGGTATGGAAGCGTTAATTTTCTTGGTAAAGAGGACGTCGAGGACAATCTCATGAGAATTGTTAACGCTGAAGCGGCAGAAGAATTACTGGAGATAGCCTGTACCAGGGAATAAAGTTGCTATCAAAGTGATTCATTAAAGCGGGAGAATTCGATATGGAAAAAGAAGCAAACTGGCCGGGCCCTGAAGGGCTCATTCCGGCACTGCCCAAAGACGCCTCGAACGCGAGCTGGCATACAAGACATTTTTTAGATGAGATTCTGATAGAAGAACGTATCATCGGAACGCATGTGGCGGATATCTCTATGCGGCTTTGGGGTAAAAACTTCACGTCTCCGATCATGATGCCGGCATTTTCGCATTTGAATAAAGCCGGACTAGACCATCTGCCGATGGAAGAATATGCACAGGCGGCAAAGAATCTGGGGCTTGTCAACTGGGTTGGCATGGAGTCCGATACGGATTATGCGAAAATTGCCGAAGTCGGTGCGGATACAATCCGCATCATTAAGCCGTTTCTCGACCATAAAAAGATCAGGTCACAGATGACCTTCGCGGTCCGGCATCAGGCTTTTGCAGTTGGCATCGATATTGATCACAGTATCGGAACCGATGGAAATACAGATGTGGTTGACGGAGAAAAATTAGGCACACTGACAGCGCAGGATATCGAAGGCTTCGTAAAAACCGCGCATGAACTGGGAGTTCCGTTTGTTGCAAAGGGAGTTCTCAGTGCAAGGGATGCTTCCATATGCGAGAAAGCGGGTGTGGACGCTATCGTAGTCAGTCATCATCACGGGAGACTGCCATTTGCTGTACCGCCGGCAATGATACTCCCTGATATTAAGAAGGTCTCGGGGAATATGAAGATTTTTGCTGACTGCTCCGTCGATGATGGAAGGGACGCCTATAAACTTCTGGCCCTGGGGGCTGATGCCGTCTCTACCGGGCGCGCGATTTTGCCGGGACTGCTGAAAGACGGAACACCCGCGGTCACGGCGAAACTGCGGCAGATGAATAACCAATTGAAAGAGCTGATGGGATATACTGGTGTGTCAGCGCTGGACGCGTTTGATCCGACAGTACTCTGGTATCATGGAAGACGCCTTGTTAACATTCTCTGAACACGGATTTTTACAGAAAGAGCACTATCTGATTTACAGTGCAAATCAGATAGTGCTCTTTTGAGACTCATCAGGAAACGCTTCGTTTTGCCAAAAAATCAACAGACTATTTGTTAATATCGACGAAAATACAATAAGTGATTGACACAGAATCATAAATCATTGATAATAAGAGCATGCAAACGGTTGCATTAACAGAGTGGTCCCCGAACCGGGACCAATTCTTTTCCACAATCGTGCAAACGGTTGCACTAAGAATGGAGTGATTATGTCAGCAACAATTAAGGATATTGCAAAGATAGTCGGCGTTTCCCCTTCCACGGTTTCCAGAGTAATCAACGGATCGGCGCCGATTTCAGGAGAAGTTACCGCGAAGATCCGGGAAGCAATGCGCGAACTGGATTATCACCCCAATGCAAGAGCCAGAAGCTTCGCGACCGGGATCACGAACACCGCGGGGCTTGTGATGAACGCGAGCAATGAAACGACTTTCTCGAACAGTTTTTTCAACCGCAGCGTATTCGCCATAGAGAAGGTGCTGCAGGATCATGCTTACAATCTGCTGATCGCAAATGACAACGGCAGGAGCGACTCGCAGATCATGGACCTGGTGCAGGGGAAGAAGGTAGACGGACTGATCATCCCGTCTTCGAGTCTGGATAACCGGCTGGTTTGTTTTCTGCAGGATGCGGAATTTCCTTTTGTTGTAATGGGAGAACCGGCCCGCCGCGCGCGGGAAGTTCCGTGGGTAGATGTAGACAATGAGCAGGGGGCTGTTGAAGGAACAGAAGAGCTGCTGCGATCCGGGTATCCGGAAGTAGTTCTGATTGCAGATGATGATACAACAGTGTTTGCCGGAAACCGTATTAAGGGATATCGAAAGGCTGTTCAGCAAAGATGTAAGGAGCAGGTGGTGATGACACATCACCGATATGAAGATCTGGGCAGGCGCCTTGTGAAGGAGACTGGAAGCCTGCAAAACAAAGGATTCCTCTGCTCCAGCAACGAGATTGCCTTCTACACACGAAAGGCGTTGAAAGAGCTGGGAATAGCAGTTCCCGGGGATGCAGGCATTGTGACGTTTGATAACTATCCTCTGGCTGCATATATGGATCCGCCGTTCACGGCTATTGATGTTGACACTTATCAGCTGGGAAAAAAGGCGGCAGAGATGCTGATGGAATGCATGCACGGAAAGAAGACAGTGCGGCATCAGCTGATCCGGACGAAGCTCCTTGTACGGGCATCGTCCATGAAAAACAGAAGGGAGGGAGGCCAATGAAACCGGAAGCAGTCAGGCACACCGGCAGTTATCCGGACATTTATCTCACAGACAGAAGGACGCTGGTTGTCACGCTGCGAACCGCTAAAAAGGACGTGGATGCATGCCGAATTCATTACTTTGCAAGAACCTCACCGGAGAAAGAGAAAATACAGATATTGCAGTTCCTGTACCGGGACAGCCTGTATGACTACTATCGGGGGACGCTCTGCTTTCACCGGGTGGCGCGGTATCAGAAATACTATTTTGAGCTGACAGAAGGCGAAGAAATCTATTATCTGACCGCGCAGGGGATGCAAAGCAGTCAGCCGGAAGGCGGCTATTTTGAATTCCTGTATGCCAACCGGACAGGTATAGTGGATCTGCCGGCATGGTCACAAGGACAGGTTTTCTATCAGATTTTTCCGGAGCGGTTCGCGAACGGAGATCCTTCCAATGATCCCGAAGGAGTAAAGCCCTGGGGAACTGCTCCTGACCGCGAAAACTACATGGGTGGCGATCTGCGGGGAATTCTGGAGCATCTGGATTACATCCGGGAGGTCGGCGCAGACTGCATCTATCTGAATCCGGTTTTCCGGGGCGACTTCAACCACAAGTACGCGACTACGGACTACTATCAGATTGATCCGGCGTTCGGGACGAATGAGGATTTTCGAAAACTGGTTGACGCGGTACACGAACGAGGAATGAAGATCATTCTGGACGGTGTATTCAATCACAGTGGAGTTCATTTTGAGCCGTTCCGGGATGTTTTGCAGAACGGTGAGAAGTCCCTCTACAGGGACTGGTTCTACCCGGAGATGTTCCCGATCGGCATCACACACCATGATTACGAATGCGTTGGAGCTTACAAGTACATGCCGAAGCTGAATACCGGAAATCCTGCGGTGAGGAGCTACTTCCTGAAGGTCATGGATTACTGGATCCGGGAGTTCCACATCGACGGCTGGCGGCTGGACGTCGCGGATGAGGTTGATGAGGGCCTTTGGGAAGAAGCCAGACTCCTGCTCAAAGACAGGTATCCGGAGACGATTCTGATTGGAGAGACCTGGGGGAGCGGACTTCGCCTGATGAACGGCGCGCAGATGGATGCCATCATGAATTACGTGTTCCGGGATGCGATGAAGGATTTCATTGCGCTGGAAAACATCGATGCGGCGGTTTTTGACGGCAGAGTGGAAAAGATGCTTTCGGACTATCCGGCGGAAATGGACAGAGCAATGTACCTGCCGCTGGATTCGCACGACACGGAGCGGTTCCTTTCATGCTGCGGAGGAGACAAGAGAAAATTGAAAGCTGCGGCTGCGCTATACATGATGTTTGTCGGATCGCCCGTAATTTACTACGGCGACGAAATCGGAATGGAGGGCCGGAATGATCCTGACTGCAGAAGGTGCATGATCTGGGAACCGGCCCGGCAGGACCGGGATCTGCTGGACTGGTATAAGAAACTGATCCGGATCAGGCACGGGGAACCGGCGATCCGAAGCGGGGCATTTTATGCGGACGTCTGTGAGAACCGGATTTATGCTTTTTCCAGAATCGATTCGCGGGAAAACATTCTTACCGTGATTAATGCCTCGGAAGAGGAACAGACGGTTGCTGTCCCTGTACGGGATGTGACAGATTTCCGCGATCTGATGACAGACGAAGTGTTCCAGGCGGAAGCAGAAGAAGGATGGGGGGAAAAAGCCCGGCTTGGCGACAAGGTGCATTATCAGGGAAGCCTGATGATCAGGATAAAGCCTTATGAGGTAAAAATAATGAAGGAGGAAACAAAATGAAACGACTCAAAAAGATACCGGCAATTGTACTAACAGCAGCTATGTGCCTGGCAGCAACGGGCTGTGGTCAATCACCGGCATCATCCGGAACCGCCGCTTCCGGTGCAACGAAAGAAGCAGCGGAGGCAGCAGGGCAGGCGGAAACGCAGGCAGCGGAAACCACTGCTGAGAAAGAACCTGCCGGAGAGGTTACCCTCAATTTCTGGCATCATTATAGCGCACAGTCTCCGGAAAATGAAACCTTAACCAAGGTTCTGATTCCCAAATTCGAAGAAGAGAATCCCGGAATCAAGGTCAATGCGGTATCGCATGAATGGGCAGACCTGCACGATAAGATTCTGATCAGCGCCAAGTCCGATACGCTGCCGGATGTGGCAAGACTCGACAGCGCATGGGTGCCGGAATACCAGAAGATGGGTATTCTGGTACCGTTAAATCAGGAAATGAGCGATTTTCAGGATGTGTCAGACGGACTTCTGGAAAGCGCGATGACGACAGCACAGATCGGCGGAGACAGTTACGGCCTTGCCCTGAATACCAACACGAAGATTCTGTACTACAATACCGGGGCATTTGAAAAGGCCGGACTCAAAGCGCCGGCTACCATGAAGGAATTTGCCGAGGATTGCAAAAAACTTTCTGGTAAAAATGACGCTGGCCAGCAGGTCTGGGGATACGATGAGCCCGGACTCGCGGGATGGAATCTCTGCCCGTTTATCTGGAGCATGGGCGGCTCTCTGACGAATGAAGACCAGACCAAGGCGACTGGCTATCTCAACAGCAAGGAAACGGTAGCCGCGATTCAGATGCTTGCGGATCTTTACAAGGATCAGGCTATTACCGGATGGAACAGCGGAGATATTCCGATGACCGACGGATTCGGAACCGGTCGTTATATGATGCTTCTGGAAGGACCGTGGAAGGTATCGGAACTCGCAGGCGCTTATCCGGAATTTGAATATGCCACCGCACCGGTTCCCGCAGGGGATGGCGGCTCCATTTCAGTCCTCGGCGGCGAGGATATCGGGATGTTCAATACAGCCAATAAGGATGCGGCATGGAAGTTCATGAAGTTCATGACCGGCGAGTACGCGCAGGAGGAAATGGCAAAATGTGGTCAGATCCCCTGCAACAAGGAAGCACTGGAATCCGATACTGTGAAGAAGGCGGATTTCGCTCCGTATATCGAACAGCTCAAAACAGCAAAGTCCCGCCCGACCGTCGCAAGCTGGTCGGAAATCGACAGCGAGCTTACAGCATCTGTTACGGCAGTTATGAACGGAGAAAAGACAGCACAGGAGGCAATGGACGATCTGGCGAAAAAGGTTGACGCACTGCTTGCAGAATGATCTTTCTTCCGCCGGATAAATTTGACGCAGGGACAGGACCTCTCCCCTGTCCCTGTAAGTTTTAAAGGAGACAAGCCGAAATGAAACTAAAGGGAAAGAGCAGGATCCAGATCGGACTGCTTCTGCTTCCGGGACTTCTGATTTTTTGCATTTTTACGGTATATCCGATTATCCGTCTGTTTTGGATGAGCTTTTTCAAATGGGACTTCGGGTCTTTCCTGAATCAGGAATTTATCGGACTTTCCAATTATCGAAGCGTTCTCACTGATCCGTATTTTCAGACATCTTTTGTCAATACGATCGTATACACGCTGGTTACTGTGCCCGCGCAGATGATTCTGGGGCTTCTTGTCGCGATTCTGATCAATTCGATCACCAGATTCAAGATCGGCTTCCGTGTTGCCTACTATCTTCCGGTTATTACATCCTGGGTCATCGCTTCTCTGGTATTCAAATATGTTTTCAACACGGAAGGACTGCTGAACTATTTCCTTACAGGCGTTATCCACGTGACGGGAGCCAATATACACTGGCTCGACAGCCGGTGGGGCGGAATGACCGTAGCTATGCTGCTTGGTATCTGGAAGGGCATTGGCTGGAATATGGTTGTTTTTCTTGCCGCGCTGCAGGCAGTGCCGCAGGAACTGTACGAGTCCGCTTCGCTGGACGGAGCAGGTGCTTTTCAGAAATTCCGGTATGTGACCCTCCCGGGGATCAGGGGAACCGTTCTGTTTGCACTGGTCATGCTGACAATCGGCGGATTTAACGTATATACATCGACGAAACTGATCACCGACGGGAAGCCCGGACATGCTACGGAAGTTGTACTCACGTGGATGTACTATAAGGCATTCAGCACCGGGAAATTCGGGTATTCCGCGGCGCTGTCATTCATTATCGCCTTCATCCTCGGGATTCTGGCGGTTCTGGAATTCCGCCTGATGCAGAACAAGGAGCAGTCATGAAAAATAAAAAAAGCGGCAGATTATTCTGGGTATACGCGCTTCTTATCCTTGGAATGGTCATCGTTGTACTGCCGATGGTATATATGGTCAGCACCTCGCTGAAACCTAATGGAGCATTGTACGAATATCCACCGAAGTTCTTTCCGAAATGGAAGGAAATCACGCTGCAGAATTACAGATACATTCTGAGCCAGAAAAAGTTCCTCGGAAACTTTTTAAACAGTATTGTAGTATCGGTGAGCACGGTTGTTATTTCCGCTGTTGTATCTTCAGCGCTCGCATTCTGCATCGCGAGATTCCGCTTTCCGGGCCGTAAGGCGCTCTTTGCCTTTATTATTCTGACGATGATTATTCCGGGCACCACGATGATTGTGCCGCAGTACGAACTGGCGGTGAAACTGAAAACCATCAACAGTATCATGGGATTAATCCCCTTCTATGTCGCCTGGGTCATTCCTTATTCGACCTTCATGATCAAAGGATTTGTGGAGGGCGTGCCGACCGAACTTGATGAAGCGACGTATATGGATGGCGGTAGTGTTTTTACTGTGTACCTTCATGTCATTCTGCCATTGACCAAACCGGGGATTGCCTCGATTTCCATTTTCAATTTTCTGACAGCGTGGGAAGAGTTCCCCTGGGCTAATACGGTGATCAACGATGAACTGAAACGGACACTTCCGATTGCCATCTCCGGATTCTTCGGGCAGCATCAGTTCACCCAGTGGGGGTATGTATTTGCTCTGTCTGTGCTCAGCCTGATTCCTATTCTGGTCGTGTTCATTTCCTGTCAGAAGTTCTTTGTGCAGGGGCTGACGGCCGGGAGCGTGAAAGGGTGAAACGATTCGGCAAAATGCGGATTCACGCATATCCTCTCAGTCATTTCTCATCGCCGGCAGGTAAAATGTGTTAACATAGATGAGAACAGTGGAAACGCACAATTACTTGCTGTGATCTGCAACTGAATGGAGGATATGCGTATGACAAATGTTGAAAAAGTGAACCGGTTTCTGGATAAGGCAAAGACGTTCTATTTTCTGACTACCGACGGAGATCAGCCCAAAGGACGTCCGTTCGGATTTCATCTGCTCGACGGAGACAGACTGTATTTTGGATGCGGCACATTCAAAAATGTCTTTTCCCAGCTTACAAAGAACCCGCATGTCGAAGTTCTTGCACTTAACGGAAATGAGTTCCTGCGGTACGATGGAACCGTGAAAATTGTAAAAGATGCCGCTCTGATGGAAAAAGTTCGGAAAGCCATGCCGGAAATCATGGGATTATACGACAAGAACGGCTGGGAAATGGGACTGTTTTATCTGGAGAACGGCCATGCGGAAATCCGCGGACTGTTTGACCTGAAGGAAGAATTTGATGTCTGAGGAATAACGAGACAGAACATAATAGTGCTGGTT
>OCTW013431916.1_pt1 | contig 17338 bp, 21 predicted proteins | sample 1539671 | NCBI WGS metagenome assembly OCTW01 (sample SAMN02144230, study PRJEB22623) | gut metagenome | biome: sheep rumen | host: Ovis aries | place: New Zealand
CCCCGCCTGCGTTTTGTGAGCGGGGCTTCTTTTTCGGATGAATCGCTCTGTAAAACATTATTAAAACACTTAATCATGAACGCTCTTAAACATCAAATCACGCCTACCATAGACTCTGTGAAGTTGCACGACTTTAAAGCTTACCTGGAGCACTCTCTCAGAGATCCTTTCACTATGAACCTGAAGGATTGCTCCCTGATGGAAGTAATCCACGCGGCAATTAAGTCAAAAAGCAAACTGCATCCAAACTATCGAGAATCTCTTGGCGGGCTCATTTACAACCTCAAAACTCTAGAAGAGTATTATCACATCGAGCTGCAACCAGTTCAAGTCACAGATGTCTTCTGGGGCTATTTTATAGCCTTTTGTGAGCAACGCGGCCTGAAGCTCTCTACTATTGAGACAATGTGCAACCAGCTCAGATCAGTGCTGAATTGGGCAGTAAAGTACAATGCAACTGTATCACCAACTTACACTGACTTTGACATCAAACGGCCCAGGAATCAAGAAATAGCCCTGACTGCAGATGAGGTCTCTCGTATAACCTACTTTGATATAGACCGCTTCTATGCAGGCAGGCGCTCGGACTTCCGTGAGACCATGCACAAAGTACGGGATATGTTTGTCCTTTCATGCAACCTCTTCCAGCGGCACTCTGACATGATCCGAATTGACCCCGGCTGCTTCGAACGGAATATCTTCCGTATCACCCAGCAGAAGACTGGTAACCTTGCAGTGGTCAATATTGACCTGTATAGTATTGAACCGAAGACAACCTACAGGATACTTGAGAAGTACGGCTACAAGGCCCCATACACGGCAACAATCGGTAATTATAACTACTATCTCCATCAGCTGATGCGTGATGTCGGCCTGGTGGATCCTGTGAGGATTGAAGAGAGGCGGAATGGGAAGCTAGAAGCCATTTCTGTGCCCAAATGGAAGCTTATCTCATCCCATACGGCCCGAAGGACCGCCATCACCGTAAACGTGCTCAGAGGGCACAATGTGCATGAACTGCGACGCTGCTCTGGGCACACCGACCTCCGCGTCTTTGACAACTACGTGCGTGACTACTAATAGAGCGGGCCAAATGGTCCGCTCTATCTACTCAGTCACCTATGGGTTAAACTGTTGACTGTGCGATGTTGGTCAATTCCGGCCGAAAATAGATTACTTACAAATACTCGTTCACGGCCTGCATCAGTTTGTTCACTGCGTTATTGTATGCGATGCTTTCCTCATCGGTAAGCGGGTCGCCAATGGTAAACAGAGACCAAGACGCATTACTCGCCGTGTATGGGGTTTGTACGTCCTCTGCAAACGAATATGTTAAGTCGGAATATTGTAGGACTCTCGGATTGTCAGGAACACTGGTGGAGTATGTGGTCGGCGAGGCTTCCGCAACTTGCCCGTTTACGACAAGAGAACTACGAACGGCCGTTATATTGCCTAACATCAAAGCAGATGCGGAAGCATAATTCGCGTCGCCATATATACGAGTAGGATTTTTTACCCATAGTTCAGGAGAAGACTGGGCGTTATACTTACACAACCATATCGCCTTGCCCGTTGAGCCATACACAACTTTAGAGGAGGAAGAAATTTCCTTGCTTTCAGGCGTGATGTTATAAGCACCATAGTGCATATTGGAAGGGTCTGCGTAACCAAGCAGATTTGCATGCGCAATAGGACCACCGTCCACGGCTTTAAGACCATTTCCAACCATCGCAAGACTTCCGGAAATGTTGTCAGTAAAGAAGTTCTCCCCGTCAATGGCGTTAATTTGTGCGTAGGCCAAATCGCCGCTCTTTGCTATGTTCGCCATAAACGGCAAGCAAAGGTTTTTAATTTTGGGGAATACGCCGTCTTTCATAAGGTCATTAACAAAGTGGTTGAAAGCCGTTTGGAACGGGTTTTCTTCATCTATCGTTATGCCATAACGAATGAGAATCTCTTTTGTGGTTTTCGAGAACGGGAGAACCAAATCAATTTGGCCGATGTTGTTTTGCGAAAAATCAGCACCGTTAAGGATTATGACTGCCATAATAAAGGATATTTAAGTTGTTTATTAAATTGTTATTTCAAATGTAGGACACCAGTTGTGAATCACATTGTTAAAACCATTTATTGTAAATGGTATATTTTGACTATCTCGCAAGTTGCCACCAATTTCCCAACCGTCCTTTGCATAAGTTAGATTGAGACCTGTCGGGTTTGCAGAACAAGCAATACAAATCTCCTGTCCGCGTCTTAAATATACTCCCGTGATAATCTCGGTTTCGCCATTAAGAATAGAAAAGCCATAATTTGCAGATGTTGCCCTTTGGCTTTGACATTCCTTGTGTTCCGTGTCAAAAACAAGCGGTCTTACCGGGACATCCATATCAAGCACAAGCAACCAATCCGTATCTCTTTGGATTACCTTGTGAGATTTCGGGTAAATAATCTTCGGGGTTTCTTGGTCATAGACCGCCCTTTTTATCCACACACCAAACTCCGCTCCGACCGTTGCGTAGGAATTGTTTGTACAATGAATGTGGTCGTTCTGGTTTGCGTAATCAAGGGAGTTCATAATTGCTCCAAGATGTATGTATTTCCTGTCAATCAATGTTGCCCCCGCTTTAAGATACCCGGCAGGATATGAAGCAAGGGTGTATCCCTGCCCGCCCCCCGTTTCAAGGGCAATATCAAGTTGTGCGAGTGGTATGTCAAGGTGGCCGCCCGTATATGTTAAACTCGCTTGAGAGGCTAATTGATAAGTAAAGTATTCGACATCGTTATCCTGCCCGGTAATGCGCTTAATATCATAATCAAGATTGGAAAATAGCACCCATAGTTTATCGTGGAACTCTTTCCTTGTGGTTGAACTATGATAATTGTCCCCGGAGTTTTCCCCTTGCATATAACACACACTACCAACGCAGAAGGTAAGATTGTTGCTTTCTGCAATCTTCTTCCCGTATTCTATTGCTTTGAGCAATCTCTTATAATAAAGTTGGTCCGGGTCTACACACGTAGTCCAACTTGCGCCACCTGCCGTATAGGTCGGGTTGATTCCGAGCATTTGGAAATTATAGTTCGGCTCTGAACCTTCCTTAAAACCTATGTTAATGCCATTTTCTGCGTTCAGTAAACGCATTATCATAGTGTTCGCAAAACCGATTGGTGTTGTTCTGATACCCGTCTTTGACGGGATGAAACTATCCCCAAAATATTCTGCAATACTTTGTTCGGATGCCAACACCTCGTCCGTAAATTGCGTCATAACATAATTGTCAACCGTATTGAATTGGAGGATTGTGCTTACATTCTCTCCACTATCAATAAAGCCACCCAGCGAAAGACTTTGCCCGTACATAATATTTAGAACTATGTCGGCGGGCGTATATCCATCGTCTTTCTTTTCGATGTTGGAATCAGATTTCCCGTTATAATTGACATTCCCAGAATTGTCTATGTGGAGAGCGACATAACCCCGTGCATCGGTGATGTAAAATTCCCCGCCCCTTTCGTCACTCCGAATAGTTTTGTGGTTTATGTCCCCGTTCTTATTTATGGAAAAAGCGATGTTCCCGTCATTGTCGCAAATATAAAACACATTATCGTCATAAGCATTGAAAGCACTTCGGATTTCATCATTGTTGTTTACAAGATTTTGAAGAATAATCCTTGTGCTGTCGGTGTTTACATCGGTAAGGCCATTACCGTCTATTTTTGCGACAACATACCCATTCTTGTCGGTGACATAAAAGGTATCGTCATCCGTAGTGGCGTGAAAGGTTTCTTCATTACTTGCTAATTTAGCATCTAACTGATTTTTGTTGTCGGTCACTTCTTGGCCTAACTGACTGATCTTCCCGTCCAGCACTTTGCCCTGATGGGCGGCCAGGGGGAGCTGCGTGCTGTCGGAGTCGAGGCTGTCCACCGGCTCCAGGTTGCCGATATTGCCCACTAGGCTCCAGCTGGGAGAGTCCGTCGCGTTGTAGCGATAGACGGAGCCGTTGTCTGAGTCGGAAGAGGCGATGACGACGATCTGGCCGGGGCGCAGCGGTTTGCCGGTAAGATCTGACACGGGCGCAGTATCTGCCTCCATTGCGGCGACGCTGGCGTAGATCTTACTGATGACAAGCGCGGCACCCTGCTGAAGCCAGAGCTCATTCATGGCAAGGAGAGTGTCATACATTATTCCACCGGCCCTTTCTGGGCTAATGCTGTTAAGAGCAGTCTCGTCTCTGAGAGCCGCTGCACGTGCTAATATTTCGTTAATGTTTGCCATACGATTAGAAAAGAGGGATTAGAAAAGAGGGATGAGAAAACCATTGGTGCCGGAACCAATCATGCTGGTACCAGGCAAAGCGGCGATGTTTATGTTGATTGTTCTTCCCGATGTGGGGACTATTGAAACAATCACTTGGTGGATACTGAAGTCACCACCGCTATACAGCTGAGCGAGTGCAGCAAAGTCAACAGAAGTGAACATATCTCTGTGCGCCTCCGATACGTCAAAACTAAGATGGCCTTCCGGGTCGTCCCCTTCTACAGCGCTCAGGTTAAATTCAACAAACCAGAATCCGTTTTTTCGGATAAGCTTTCCGCTGAGGGCAATACCGGCTCCATTGCTGTCGATGTAAACGTCATCATCGCTCTGATTGAGCCGGCCAACGGAGTCAACTGCGATTCCATCAGTGCTCACAGTATTGATCACGACGCTCCTTGTGTCATAGCACTGATGCACGCTCTGGTCTTTAAAGGTGCGCTCGCCACTTAGGGCGGACACGACGTGAAAATACAGAACGTCTGAAGGCTCCGCTGCAATGGTTTCACCTACGACGGGAAGGATCTCTCCGTTAATCACGACTATTCCAGCCGAATAGGAGACATTAGAGTTGGAGATTCTGGTGATATCGACCCCCTGCAGGATGGCATTCATCGAGTCGCTTCCGGAGTTCATAAGAGCCCGTGCGAGCTGCGTAAACGCAGCGCCGGCGGCATTCTGCAAAAAGTCGACGTCGCCCAGATAAACCGGCTGTGTGCCGGCGAATGTAAGAAACTTATTCATATACGTCTATTGAAAATTCGGTTCCAGCCATTTTGTAATAGTTCACCCAGTTGGTGACGGTCGCTATGTCGGCCTGCGAAAGAGCTGCCGGAACATGCACGACAAAATTCCCGGTGATTGCCGAAGGCGCCAGGGAGCTCATGTTGAGCGCCGTTGCCGGAGACTCATCCTGAAAGGACATGTAAACGGGCGCTACGGCCTCAGATTCAAGCGAAAGGTATGCCCGGTCGTATTCCGCATCGGTGATGTAGATGGCCTTATACTCGAAGAAAAAAAGGCTGTTTAAAAATCGTTCTAACGAGTTCTGAAAGACGTTATACGTGAGCTGCCGGCCCACTCCCGTCTTGTAGGTCAGGAAGGCATCCTGCAGCTGCTTTACCGGATAAAGCATGCTTCGGAGGAAGGCGTAGATGGACGCCTTCCTCAGCACCGGGGGCAACAGGTGGATAATCCACTTGTCGATGTCAAAGTGATAAAACATAGCTTATGGTGCTTCTCAGGTTATTGGACATGAAGGATCCTCCAACGCTGGTGTAGTTGTTCCCAGCAACCGGAGTGAAGGTGGACTCAGCAGCGGTCTTGACGGAAACGCCGGTAAGGCTCACGTCGATGACTCCGGCGGCTGCCTGGATGGCGTCCACCAGCTTCGTCTTATTCAGAGCTCCTCCGTAAACGATTCCCTTCAAGTAAGCGTCGATGGCTTCCTCCACTGGATAGACGCCAGGTTCTGCGATGAGCTGGCCATCCGGGGACAGCACTTGAGGATTATACAGAACCGTAACGGCCACCCGCACCTCATCAGGGTCGAAGCTTGCCGCCTGGAGAAGGACTCCGGCAGGCTTCCGCTCATGGAGATAAGACGTGAAGGCAGTAAGCTCATCAGCAGAGAGGGGTTCAGGATCTCCGGAGCCGTTATCCTTGGATGCAATGACATAGACCATCCCTCCAAGATCCCTGCATGCGGCATACTTGACGATGCGCTTGCTCTCATCTATCTCCGGATAGACAAACTGCTGTGTCACTTCATCAAAGACCAGGTTGTCTCCGTACTGGAATTCCAGGGATATTTTATGATACCAGGGAATAGATGCCAGGACTGCCTGTGCAATCTTTGCGTCCACGTCTTCCTTGAAGGCGTCAAACAGCGTCTCCAGCACGTAGATTGCAGCCGCTACAATGGAGAACCAGATGGACTCCAGACTGACCGCACTGAAGGTGCTTTCAAAGGTTGATCCGGCCGGGAAGCCGTATCTGTCAATGATGACGCTATCGTTCATGAATTGCTGCGTCATGGCGCTTTTTATCTGCCTAATCGTTCTTGCCATATCAAGTAAATTCTAGTGTAAACTGCTCCGTAAAGATGCGCTGCCTTATTTCTCCGCCTGCGTCATCATAGGCCGTCGCTGGCTTGATGCCGTATTTGCGCACATAGTTTTGCAGATACGCATCATATACTACGTCAGGACATTCAAGCACCTGGCCGACTTCCAGATCTGCAGTCATAGCAACGCCATTGGCGCGGGCTATCCCTGGGAGCCCGGAGATGTCCCCATAGACCTCCAGCGTGATATCAGACAGCGTCTGACGTTTGAGCACTCGTACCTTCATAACTTAACCGAAATCCAACCTTTTTTCATTGCCAGATAGAGGCCAACGACAACCGCACCGACCAATGACACAACGACAGCATACCATGGAATCGGCCCGGAGACCTTCCCGCTCACGACCCTCTCTTCATTTCGGAATGCTGTGTTCTCGCTAGTCGCGCTGGAGGAACTGTCGGACCGTTCCTTCTGCGCGGTCTCCGTCTCTGAATTCGTGCCGGAGGCAGACTCCAGGTGATGGCGGGTAGTTGTCGTTATCCGTTCGGTCACGTGCTGGGCGCCGGAGGAGTCCGGAGCCGACATCACCTCCTTGACCGACACCTGGTCCGTCCAGGAATTCATGTTCTGCCACTGCTGCAGGGCGTCGCGGACGTACTGTTCCATCCGCTTCTGCGCAGATGTTGTTTCTGAGCTCTGTGCATGGTTCAAAGCCACGGCAGCCTGCTCCCCGTGATAATATCGCGGAGAGCAAGCCGCAATGGCGTACACACAAAAAAACAGTATAAGGTACCTACGCATAGATACTTATATTTTGTCGCCATTATAGCGGCGATTATACAAAACTTGACCGCGCTGCTTCCCCTTCCTTTTGTGGCTGACATGCACAAAAGTAGGGTACAGGATGAGCTGGTCGAATGGAAGCCTCAGCGCGACAATGCGCCTCGCAATATGCAGGGGTGTGTAGAATGGAGATCGGATGTCACCGGCCTCCCCCTTGCGGTGCTGGGACGTCTCTACGCCGCCAACAAGCTGATTGAGTTGCTTGCAACGATACCCACTCTCCACAATGACCCGGGCCTTCAAGTCATCACGCAGGGGCTGCAGCACATTCCTGGCAAGTGCGCCGATGTTGGCTCTTACCTCCGGAGAAGGGATGCTGTTATCTATACCCTCCAGGATAGCCGTATCCGAGTGCTCGAACTCGGAAAAGGAAAAGTTCCTGCTAATATCTCCCATGGCTAATCCTCCTTTTTGATGGCTTTTTCAACCTCTTCGGCATTCTCCTGGTACTGCTTCAAGTAGGGTATTTTCTTGATCACCTCGAAGCTGAGCACGTAATACAGGAACTTGATACCCTTGCTCTTCGGGAGCAGCTTGTGAGCGTTTCGAAGGATGTTGACGAAGTAGAAATAGATGATGGCATACACCAGCCCGCTGATACATTGGATTGCCCCTTCCGGGTTTCCCATCTTCTCGCCGACCAGATATACGGATAGGACAATGACATAGAAGGTCAGCGTCTCCATGATGCAGCGGAAGAATTTCTTCAAACTGAACTTCTCCCCCTGCACGCCGACTCCGGCAATAAGACCGAATACGCAGTTCAGAAGGAAGACAAAGAAGATCACGAACACCACGTCCTTAATCGGTGAAAAATAACCAATCAAGATGCTGGAGATGGTTATGATCAGGTTTTTAATCGTGTCAAACATAACTCGCGTCAATTTTAATTGTTTTTTCTGTTACTCGTACATCCTTCACCTTCTGGCCGTCCATCTCCAACTGCTCTCGGATCTCCCGGGACCACGTGAGCCGGTCATTGTCAAGGACCATCCTGTCGATGCCGACACCTACCGACACATCATCCTTCAGGTCGCCCTTATGAAGCAGCAGGATGAGAGCCTGATTCTGATGCAGGATATCACCCACCACCAGCCCGGAGAGGATCCGTCCGGAACTATCTTTCACTACCTTAATGTCAAGGTCATAGTCTGTCAACTGTATCCCGTTCATTGCATCAGTGTTTTACGGTGTCATCTTCATAATCGGCCGCGTCCAGCTTGGCCTTCTTATTTGTTATCGCCGGCACATTCACGGGGGCCACGTTCGGGGACGTCCCGCAGATAATCGCACCGGATAGAATAGTGTGGGTGTGATTATTAAAAGCATCCACCAACTCATTCAGTTTGTCCGTAAGGGCCTCGATGTTGATGAGACCGCCCAGCTTCCCTCCATTGATCTCAATTCTCTCCACGGCATCCACAGCCAGCACAACCAGCTGCGACAGATCGCCTGACAGCGAGCCGACGATGACGGCCGTGCCCACCCTGGGCACCAGGAGCAGCTGTGCATCCTCGGCCGCTTCGGACGCCCGGAGCCGCACACCGGCGACATCCATCGAGCCAAAACGCACCGTGCAGGTATTGTCTTCAACCGATGCGACAATCCCCTGATAGACGGAGATGGGAGCAGGGCCCACCGCCTCTCTGATATTTCGTACTAATCTCTCTTCCGGTGTCATGGCTAAAGCAGTCTATATCCCAGCTCGACGGTGCGTCTGCCGCCGTCGGCGCTGAATTCCGTCGTGACGGCCCGCACATAATACGATCCGTCCTTATAAGCATAATCCCTGTCGTGCAGCTCGGCTTTGTCCCCGGGCTTGACATACGGTACCAGCCAGGTAACGATGTTGCCGTCATAGCCGTCGAAAGTAAGCCGTTTGTGCTCGCTCTCTCCGCGGAGCCTCATGGACTCATCGTCACTAGAAGCGCACTTTACGACCACCTTGTCTCCTCCGGTGGTACCGTACTCTTTTTCCTTCACCTTCCCGTCCGGCAGAAGGGCCTTCACGACAATACGGACGCGCCGGTCTTCAGTCCGGCGATAGGTCAGATCGCAGTCCTGCACGTTCTGGGTGAAGTCGTACAGAATGGTGTCTCCCACTTTCTCTCCGGGAGCATGCACGTGCAGCGTCCCATCCTGGATGTAGATATCCGCCCCGCACTCCTCCTGGACCTTCTTCAGCACATCATAGCCGGTTGCATTGTTAATCACGAATTTCTCGTACGTCCAGCTGTAAGAACAATCCACCTTGAACCCTCCGCCGACTCCCTTCACCACCAGATCCAGGAGAGACGCCAGTGATACGTTTTTCAACTGCGCATCATCCAGGGCCTTCCTGAAGAGGAAAAGGTCATCCTCGCATTCCAGGGTGATAGCTCCATTGTCGGAGCCGATGCGCTGCACGTACCCTACGAACTCCTGTACCATCCCGATCTCCTCGTAACCCAGGTTGATGACAATCCGGTCTCCACGGTGAATCTTGTCTTCTATATCAAGGGCGATGTTGTACTCGGCACCTGGAAGCGTGACCACGGCGCTGTCTGCAAGCTGCTCGACGGAGCGGATGATCTCCACCTTCTCCACCATGCCCAGCCTGTATTCGCCGACCTCTATGTCAAACTTCATCGTAAACATCGCCTAAATCTGTTTCAAGTCCTCACGCCGCAGGAGCAGCTTGTAGATATCGTCGCTCACGGCGCTGATGGTGTAGGCCTGGTTGGCCTGGCCGGAGGTGAACGGGATATTCCAGTCTTCCACGACGATCTGCGTGATGGAGAACAGTTCCATCTGGGGAGACTTCACCAGCACCTTCCCGGCCTCGCAGTACGAACGGAGCGTCTTCACGTCTTCGCTCGGATACTGTCCCTTTTCTCCCATCAGAATGCCGGAGATACTGATGTGATAGTCGCCCTGGCTCCACCGCTCTTTGATGGTACCCCGCACTTCGCCCTTTGACACCTGCTTTTTCACAAGCACGTTGGAGCCCTGGATGGTCACCTGGGGCTCGTAAGGCAGCAGCCACCAGGGACCGCCTTCCACGGCGAAGTAGAGTGGAAATACCATGGGCACGCCCTTGGCATTGGTGACCAGAAGATCTGCCAGCTGATCATCAGACATGTCGGCCAGCGAATCCATAACCGGGGCCTCCCCGGCCCTGGGGACCGGGTTGAAGAGAGCGTAAGGCCGTACCATCTGCCGGTACATCTGCTCCAGTATGAACCTGTACTTACTGCTCATCGCGCTGCACTCACTGCTATCTCAAGCGAACGGTTTACACTCTCCAGCACCGCGTCACGGATTGCCCGGAAGTCCTGCCCGCTTGTGTTATTGATATTGATATCCTCAAAGAATTTCCCGATGTTCAGCACGATAGAGGTATTCCTGGTGCCGCCCGTCGTGATGGCATTTGCCGTAGAGCTGGCCGATGCGCCGGAGGACGCACCCCCGGCCACCGGAGAAGTCGAAGCGCCCGCACCGGTCCCACCGGCCGCCTTCGGGCTGCTGATGGCATCCTTGGCGGCCTGCTTCCGGCGCTCGGCGTCCAGATTGGATGAGAAACGCCCGGAGACACTGGAGGCTAGGTCGCGCGTGGATGAGACGGCATTCTGAGCTGCAGTGAAACCGGTGAACTCCTTCGCTCCGGTCTTCGCAGCATCCCAGGCTCCCGAGAAATCCCCCTTGAAAAGCTTCCCGATAGCCTGTCCAAGGTGGCCAATGCCATTGATGATGCCCAGTATCCGGTCAAGGATGTACTGTTTCAGCACATCTCCAAAGCCCTTGATGGTCTCCCAGGCCGTGATGAGGAACGCACGGAATCCTGCGAATTTGTTCCAACAGGTTATGACGGCAACTGTAACAGCAGCAAGGCCTGCGACAATCAGGCCGAAAGGACTGATTCTAGACAGCGCTAGCAGCCCCTTAAAGACCAATGTGAGGGCCTTTGTCGCAATGCTGGCAAGGTTGGTCGCTACAGTATAGCCGGCTATGGCGATGGCAAGGTATTTAAATACCGGTACCAGGATATTCAAATGCTCGGAGGCCCAGGCCGCTACCTTGGAAAGGTAGTCCAGGCCCTTCCCGAGCGCATTTAAAACAGGAATGATGAAGGGCTGAATCACATTGTAAAGCTCCAGGAGCGTGCTGATCAGCTTTCCCTTCAGCTGCTCGAAGGCTCCGTATGATGTCTCGGCAATACGGGACGTCATATTGTTGAACTTGCCGCCTTCGCCGGTCGCCCGCTGGAAGGCTGCACGTACCATATCAAACGTCACCAGCCCCTTGGACATGTCATCCTTCAGCTGTGCGACGGACTTCCCGGTCAGTTCAGAGATGTCGAGCAGGGGGTTATAACCGGCATTGATGAGCTGCAGCAGATCCTGCCCCTGCAGCTTCCCGGCGGCGCTGATCTGACCGAACACCAGGGCCAGCTGCTGGAGCCGGCTCTTGTCGCCCATGGCGACGTCACCCAGCATCTTCAGGTCATCCACCACCGTCTCCGTGCTTACACCAAAGCCCAGCATGGTCTGTGTCGCGGTCTGTGTGGTGCTACGGTCCCACAGCGTATTGTCGGCGTACTTGTTGATATCGCCCAGCATCTTGGCCGCCTTGGTCTCGCTGCCGACCAGTACGTTGAAAGCTGTGGCCGTCTTCTCGGCCTCCATCCCCATCTTCGAAACGACGCCGACTCCGGCCGTTATAGCTACGATCGGATTCGTAATGAACTCCGCTCCCGGCAGAGACCGAAAAGCGTCTCCCAGGCCCTTTCTGATGCGCGTAGACAGGCGTGACGCGGAGCGGTCTGCCGAATCCAGGCTGCCTTGAACGGCATTGATCCTGGAGACCACCTGCTTGTCACCCTGGGCGGCGAGCTCGATAATATACTGGGCGATGTTCATTTCGTCTTACTCTCTGATTGTCGGATATGCTTCAGCTGTGCGATAGTCTGGGCCCACTGCTGGTCTGACAGGCTGTCCGGATCCATGTGTAGGTAATAGCGTATGAGCGTATTGAAGTACCCTACCACGTCGGCCTCCGGACGGCCGTCGGCCAGCTCTAAAGCTTTTTTATTTCAGCCTCCTTCGTTTCAGCGATGGCGCCCAGGGCGGGCACCGCCGCGAGGAAATAATTGTCATCGGTCTGGAACTCCATGTCTCCGTCAATCCAACACTGCTTAAGCAGGATCTCGGAGAACTTGACAGTATCCTTGGCTTGATTGGATCCGGCCATAGCGAAAGAGAGGGCCTGCCGGGTGGGTTTATGCAAAACGGCTTTCTTGTCTTCACAGGTGATTTCGAAGACTTCGCCGTGTTTTTCCTTCCAGCTTTTCAGCTGTTCTTGCGTGTAGGTGAACATGTTTTTGTGTGCGTTTAAATGGTTTTTAACAGGTGTTTAAACAGGAGTGGCGGTATGGCGCCGCCACTCCTGCATTATTCGTAGTTCTCGATGACATCGAGCATGATCAGGGGCAGCTCGATTTCCATGAACTTGTCATTCTGGTTCAGTCCTTTCGGGACGGAGGTGATCTCCACTCCGGACAGAAGGTCGGTACGGATGACGTCTCCCCTGGAGGGGTTGCCATAGGCAACGACAATGTTGAAGCTCACATCCAGCACGTCGCCGCCGGCGGCAGCGTTGAGTGCGTCAAGCTCCGACTGAAGGATCCGGATCGTGCCTTCGTAGGACTTGTTGCCACGCTGGATGCCGTGGGGCTTGTTGCCCTTGGCATACAGAGCCTCTTTCTCCTGGGAGGGCGTATAGCTCACCCCACGGATACCGGTCACGTCACGGCCAGCCATCACCACGGTGACGTCTGCCCACTCGTATTCTCTACTGTTGAACATAAGGCACTAGTTGTTATTGGTGAGGAAACCGATATTCACGATGATCTCGCGGGCATAGCCGTAAGGACGCACCTTCAACGTGCCTTCCACCTTGGAGGTGGCCAGGACGTTCTGGGCCGGGTCGATATAGAATTTGCAGCCACTGCCGTCCACGACAGAGAGCTCACCGGCGGCCGACATCTGCTCATTGATGGCATCTTCCACGGCGGCCTGCCAGCTCTTAAGCACCGGCTGCTGCATGGTGCCGTCGGTGTTCACCTCGATCTCATCCAGCAGGAACTGCAGCATCGTCAGGTAGGCGATACGTGCGGCTTTGTCCACCGTCCGGCGGGCGGTAAGGTGGGCGTAGTCGTCGGTAGAAGCCACTGCAAGGTGGTCATCCACCAGGTAATAGCCCGTGAGACCCACGTAGATACGAGGGCAGATATAGCCCTTCGCATACAGGACGTCTACTACAGACATGGCCTCGTCTACAGGAGCGGCGCCGATGAACATCTCCACGGGTGCCAGGGCGCCGGATGCCACGCGGCCGATATTGCGCTGCACTGGAGCGGCGGCAATGCGGCCGGCCAGGGTTCCGACGGCTGCATTCTTGGAAGATGCCACGACGTCACCGATGAACACGCCCACGCGGTTGTAGGTCAGTTCCGTCAGGTCGGGGGCGTCAGCTGCAGATGCGAACTGCCGGCCTTCCAGGATGACGAAGATAGGCGCATACAGGTTGTCTGCCGCCCATTCGGCCAGGGCCTGTGCCTTCGGCATAGCCGTGAGCACGTCCGGATCCAGGCCGTCCGTCACCGTCACCGTCGCAGTAGATGCAGAGGCCACGATCAACCCGCGGAGAGCACCCCGCAGAGACTCCAGCAGTGCCTTCATCGAACCGGTGTCCACATCCAGCACGGTGGTCATCGAAGTGGCTGCCAGTCCGATGAGGTACACGGGCGTGCCCTCTTCCGCCTCGGCGTAGAACTGGCCGACCAGCTCGACAATACGGGCGTTGTTGTCGGAAGTGATGCCGAGGGCCGTCAGGTCATCGGGCCGGACCAGCCGGTAGGCCTTGCCCAGCTCGAACGTCGTGGAGACAGCAACGGCGCCCAGCACAAGCAGCCCGATCAGGCCGTCCTGGGACTCCGGTACTGTACCAAGCAGACCGTTCTGATAATTGATTTTTACTCTCGGAAGCATTGGTTTTACGGTTTAAAGAAGCCGCCCCCGGAGGGGCCGGAGGCGGCTTCGGTTCTGGGAATGACTAGGCGGCGGGGCCGTTGATGATGGCATACACGCCCTTCTTGTCATAGCGGCGGATAGCGCCACCGACACGGACAAGGAAGGAATAGATGTCGCCGTAGTACAGCGGATTGTCCACGCTGTCGAACATCTTCACCTCACCCAGGGCACGGGATACGGAGTCCTGCTGCCAGGCCAGGGCACCGGCATTGTCGGTGGCGGCACCGGCATCGCTCTTGGCCTTGAACGTACCGTTCAGCGGGTCGGTAGCCGTGGCGAAGCGGAGCACGGTGGCACGCATCATCACCTCGAAGCCGTACAGCATGCCCATGACGCCGCGCTTGACGTCGGCAGCCTGGAAGAAGCCAATGGCCTGGGTCTCGGTGAGCGCCGACAGAAGGGCCTCGTACTGGTAGGCGTCCAGCAGGAGGAAACGGCCGGTGATGGGCACATTGTCGGCGTTCATGCGCGTCTGCAGGGCGGCGACGTCGGCGGGGGTGATTTTCTTACGAGTTCCGGTGGCGGAGGGAGTCCAGGCGGTCTGTGCGGCGCCGGTGGCCAGCACGCGGTTGGCGGCGGCGGGGCACCAGTAGCCCAGCATGGCCTCGGCGGCCTGTTCGATGAGTGCCTTCCGGTCCTGGTCGATCACGCTGTTGCGCTTGTTGTAGGACAGCTCAACGGTGTCGGCATAGGGGATGTGCACCGGGTTGGTGGTGAGCTCGCCCAGGGTGTATTCCACGTCCTGGTCGGTGCGCTTCTGCGCGGTGGCAGGCACCGTGGCGCGGTTCAGCACAACGCCGGAGGGAGCCCCGGCATTGGGGATATGGACCTTTTTCCCTTCGTTGACGTACATGTCGTCGTTGACGGCCTTCGCCATGAAGGTGTTGTCGGCAAACAGGCCTTCGATGATGGTCCGTTGCCAGATTTCTTTCTGTACTGCCATAGTATTTTCAGCGATTAGGGGTTACACTACAGGGAGACGCCGAACTTCTCCTTGAACTTGGCCTTGTAGAGCTCGGGGAACTTGTCCTTGAGCTCTCCCAGGCGCTCGGCTTTGTCGATCTCGTCCCAGGACATCTTGGACAGGTCCGTGGCGTTGACGGCACCGGTGGCACTGTTCAGCACGTCCTGGATGGTTACCTGATGAGCCGACTTCGGCAGGGAGTTGATGAGCTCGCGGGTGGTGGTGGCATCCGCGTCCATCAGTTTGCGGTACTGATCCTTCTGCTCCTTGGCGATACGACCCTCGGAGACAGCCTGATCGAGGAAGGCGTCCGTTGCCGACTGCTTCAGCGCGGCATTCTCGGCCTCCAGGGCGTTGATCCGCTGCTGCAGACCATCCACCTTGGCGGCGTCGTTGGACATGCTGTTGACCTTTGCGATGATTGCATCTTCGCTCAGGCCCTTGAACTGGGCAAGGCCCTTGATCTTGTCAATGAATTCCATCTCGATATGATTTTGTGAATGTTGTTTCTGCTCAGCCTTGTTGACAAACTGATAGACCTGCTCATTGGTCGGGGCCGGTCCCAGGGTGTCGGAGGCATCGAGGTCATAGATATCGTCGCACAGGCCGATGCGTGCAGCCTCGTCGGCAGTCAGCCAATGGTCCTTTCCGTCGAAGTACGTCAGTTTGACCTCCTCCGACGGCATCCCGCACTTTTTGCTGATCATGTCGGCCAGCGTACCCTCCAGGCCTTCGATGAGGTCGGCGCATTCACGCATCTCACGCGCACCGCCGGCGCAAGATCCGGAGACGCTATGAAGCATCAGGCGGGAGAATCGGGACATGTGCAGCGGCTTGCCGCAGAGGGCGATGACACCGGCAACGGAGGCGGCCAGGCCGTCCACGTAGATATTGACCATCGAAGGGCTGTCCTTCAGGGCGTTGAAAATAGCGATGCCGGCGAAGACCTCCCCGCCCATGGAGTTGATATGCACGTCGATCATCGGATATTCCCGGGACAGATAGGACATCTCCGAGACGATCTGCTCGGGGTTGACGCCTTTATCTCCGCCGATCTCCCCATACAGCATTAGGGAAGCGCGGCCGTTACCGGCTGCGATGACATTGAAATATTTACCTTTAGGCATAGGCGTTTTCATTTTTAACAAAAACTTTTGACGCAAAAATGCACCATAAAGCGCTCAGTTGCAATTTTCAGAATTACGCAATATCAAAATTTGAAATGTGCGATAACGAAAAATGGTATTGGATATTTTTAAAAATTGCAACTGAAGCAACTAGAAGCCATTTTTGCAGAAAAAAAAGTTAACAAATGGCTACCACTCTAAAAAACACCCAAAAAAAAGCCGTCGCAAAGGAGCTCTACCTGCATGGTGAATTCACCTTTGAGGAGATAGCTGCCAAGGTGGGCTCGACCAGGCAGACCATCGCCCGGTGGGCGAAGGATGAAGGCTGGCCGGAGCTCAAGGCCTCCATGTCAGTGGGCAAGGAAAAGACGCTCAAGAATCTGTACGCCCACGTGCAGAGAATCAATGACGCCATCCTTGAGCGAGAGGAGGGGCAGCGGACGCCCACATCCGCAGAAGCGGACATCCTGGCCAAACTGGCCGCCTCTATTAACAAGATCGAGAGCGAATCAGGTATCCGCGAGCTGGTGAGTGCCGGCATCGCATTCCTCTCCTGGCTGCGCGGAGTAGACGCTGCCAAAGCTATCGAATACACAGACCTGTGGGATGCTTTCCTCAAAACCAAGTATTGAGCCATGAAGGAGATTGATAAAAGAGCTCATCTTGAGTGGGAGCAGTTCAAGAGCGACATCAAGAAAGCGACCCCGCCGGAGAGGCTGACTGCGGCCGAAAAGGCCAAAAAGAAGGCTTACCTGGAAAAGCATCCGGTAGAATGGATGGAGTATTTCTTCCCGAACTACGCCTGCTGCCCCTTTGCACCCTTCCAGAAGGAAGCCATCAACCGAATCAGCAGGAATGCCGAGTGGTTCGAGGTCTGGAGTTGGGCCCGCGAGCTGGCCAAGTCCACCGTCTCCATGATGGAGGAACTCTTCCTGATGCTCACCGGCAAG
>OCTW011612410.1_pt1 | contig 17334 bp, 14 predicted proteins | sample 1539671 | NCBI WGS metagenome assembly OCTW01 (sample SAMN02144230, study PRJEB22623) | gut metagenome | biome: sheep rumen | host: Ovis aries | place: New Zealand
GTCTGCCATGGCGAGAAAAGGTGGTTGCGAAGAAACCAACTCTTTAACCGAAACAATGCAGGAATGTATGCAAAAATATTTTATTTTTTTTATAGGCAATGACACAGATGTTGGCACAGAGAGAGCATGACTATTTCGCAGAGACTGTAATCTGTGCCAATTGCTATATTGTTGCCTTAATTTTTCTCTGACGGGAGCCAATTTAACACTGCCGGGAATGAAATAAAGTGCGAGAAGCCTGACTTTTTTCGCGAGGAAACTGACTTTTGTTGCGCCGAAGTTGAATTTAATCGCGCCGAAGTTGAATTTAATTGCGCCGAAACTGAAGTTTAATCGCGATTAAATTTTAATTTCCTCGCGAAAAAATTCAGCGCTGACGGCTTTAACTTCCTTTTTGACAGCAGAAAACTCCGCGTGTACGGGCTCCGTTGTCGCTTGCTCGCGTTTCGTTTGTTTTTTCATGTGCAAAAATTGTTTCCCCGCGCAGATTCTTTTTTTCTTCACGCGCATTCTTTGTTTTTGTCCAGCTTTTGCTGTCGCCTTCACGCCTTGTCATGGGGCCGCAATGTGCCTTCTTCTCGTCTGCGGGCGGTGAAAAAAAAGGCGTGTGTGATTTTTTTTGCATAATTCCGCCTCAAAAAATTGGTGGTGAAGAAAAGGTTGACTATATTTGCAATGAAAGATTCCGTGAGCGCAGCGGCGCTACGGTAAAGTAAACTTCTTTATTAAACCCTTAAACTCATTTGTTATGGACAGAGGAGAAAGAAGAGAAATCAAGGAGCGGAAGTGGACTTCCAAGCTCAAGAAGATGTACCAGGGAGGCTGGAAGAGCTTCCTGAAGGTTAAGACCTCGGGCAAGAAGCCGGAGGATTACAATGAGGCTGAGTCTTTCAGGGATTTGGAGGGCTCGAAGAGAGGAGTGAAGTACAAGAATACCGGCACCATCAAGCGCGATGCCAAGCAGATAAGTGCTAAGGATCAGCACAAGCGCGATGTCAAGAACAAGTCGCTCTCCATAGAGGAGCAGCAGGAGCTGGACGAGGTGACGCTTAAGGAAAAAGAATAGAATAATCAGATAAAGAAATCACGTTAGGGAAAAATACAACGAGGCCGCCGCGATTCAATCGAATCGCGGCGGCATTTCTTTTAGGCTGTCCCTGACATCCGGACTCGGATATTGTGTCCGGCATCATGCCGGTGGGGTTAGTCGTTTTCGGGGCGGAGCTGGCGAACTACTGCACCAGTGCGCCACATCTCGCTTTCGCGCAGAGCCTTGAGTTCCTGTTCCAGACCGGCGCGATAGTCGGGCTTGGAGTTGGAGTCGATGGATATCTGTGCTTCGGTGCCCTCCTTGACGCTTTGGTAGAGTTTCTGCATCACGGGCTTGATGGCGTCGTGGAAACGGGGATACCAGTCGAGGGCTCCGCGCTGGGCGGTGGTGGAGCAGTTGGCGTACATCCAGTCCATACCCTTGGCTGCAAACAGCGGCATGAGCGACTGGGTAAGCTCCTCAACGGTCTCGTTGAAAGCCTCTGAGGGGGTGTGGCCGTTCTCGCGGAGCACTTCATACTGCGCAAGCAGCAGACCCTGGATGGCACCCATCAGTGAGCCGCGCTCGCCGGTGAGGTCAGAGGTGGCCTCGCGCTGGAAGGTGGTCTCGAAGAGGTAGCCCGAGCCTATGCCGATGCCGAAGGCCAGCACCTTCTCCTTGGCATTGCCGGAGGCGTCCTGATAGACAGCGTAGGAGCTGTTGAGGCCGCGTCCCTCGAGGAACATGGTGCGCAGCGAGGTGCCGGAGCCCTTGGGGGCCACCATGATGACGTCGATGTCGGAGGGAGGTACCACACCGGTGCGGTCGTTCCAGCAAATGGCAAAGCCGTGGGAGAAATAGAGGGTCTTGCCGGGGGTTAGGTACTGCTTGATGCGGGGCCACACCTCTATCTGCGCGGCATCGCTGAGCAGCATGCAGACGATGGTGCCCTTCTCGGCTGCCTCCTCAAGGGAGAAGAGGGTCTTGCCGGGTACCCATCCGTCCTCTACGGCCTTCTGGTAGGTTTTGCCCTGGCGCTGACCTACGATTACGTTAAATCCGTTGTCGCGCAGGTTGCAGGCCTGGCCGGGTCCCTGCACGCCGTAGCCGAGCACGGCGATGGTTTCATTCTTGAGCACTTCGCGTGCCTTCTCGAGAGAGAATTCTTCTCTTGTGGCGACTTCTTCTATTACGCCGCCGAAATTGATTTTTGCCATAGTTATGGAAATATTACAGGTTGTTTATTTTTTCCAGATATTCGTCGAGTAGTTCGCGACGGGTCTTGGTTACCGCAATGGCTCCGCACCTCACAAACTGGATTACACAGTCGAAGGTGTTGAGCGAGGTGTAGAGCGAGTCGATGTCCTCGGGTAGTCCGGTGAAGTTGACGATGCTATATGTCTCGTTGACTTCTACTATCTTGGCGGAGTGCTGGCGAATGGTGAGCGAAATGTCGGGCTGCTCAAGCAGTTTGGGGGTGCTGAGCTTGAAGAGCGCAACCTCCTGAATGAAGATTTGGTCGGACGTGTAGTAGCGCGCCTGCAGTACATCAATCTTCTTCTCTATCTGCTTGGTGATGAGCTGCACCGTCTCCTCATCGCAGTAGCAGGTGATGGTATATTTGTGTACGCCGGGTGTGCTGCTGGAGCACACGTTGAGGCTTTCAATGTTTACCTGACGGCGTGTGAACACGGCGGTTATCTGGTTGAGGATACCCGCGTAGTTCTCGGAGTAGGTTATGATGGTGTAGAGCGTATCCATTGTTCTAGGTCTTTACTTGATTTCCAGCATCATTTCATCAACGTTGGCTCCCGGCGGTGTCATGGGCAGCACGTTGTCTTCCTCCATCACTGCGCACTGCAGCAGGAAGGGGCCGTTGGTCTGCAGCATCTCGCAGATGGCATCGTCGAGGTCCTGGCGCTCCACCACGGTGCGCGACTTGATGCCGTAGCCTTCGGCTATCTTCTCGTAGTCGGGGTTGAGCATAGGGGTGAAGGAGTATCGTTTGTTGAAGAACAGATACTGCCACTGGCGCACATTGCCGAGGTAGTTATTGTTGAGCAGGATTATCTTGACAGGTGAGTGCTGCTCCATGATGGTGCCCAGCTCTTGGATTGTCATCTGCAGGCCGCCGTCGCCAACAAAGAGGCAGATGGTGCGCTCAGGGGCACCGAAAGTGGCGCCGATGGCGGCAGGCAGGCCGAAGCCCATGGTGCCGCACCCGCCTGAGGTAAGCACCGAGCGGCTCTGGGTGAACTTGAAGTAGCGGCAACCAAAGAGTTGGTTCTGGCCCACGTCGGTGACAAGCACGGCCTTGTTTTCCGTAAGCTCGCTCACGCGGCGCACCACCTCGCCCATAAGCAACGGGCCCTTGACGGGATGGATGGCGGGCTCAATGACTTTTTCGTTCTCTTGCTGCTCGTAAAGGCTGAAGCGTGCTATCCACTCGCTATTGTCAGCAGGCTGCACATGCTTGGCCACGGCGGCAAGGGTCTGCTTGCAGTCGCCCAGTACGGCGAGGTCTGCGTGTACGTTCTTGTTTATCTCAGAGGGATCTATCTCAAAATGGATAATCTTGGCCTGGCGTGCATAGGTTGCTATGTTGCCTGTAACGCGATCGTCGAAACGCATGCCTACGGCAATGAGCAGGTCGCACTGGTTGGTGAGCACGTTGGGCCCCAGATTGCCGTGCATGCCAAGCATGCCCTTGTTGAGGGGATGGTCAGAAGGGATGGCACTGAGACCGAGCATGGTGCAGCCAACGGGGATGTTGGCCTTCTCAATCAGAGCTAGCAACTCCTGGCGAGCATTGCCAAGCTCGATGCCCTGACCGACGAGCATGAAAGGACGCTCGCTATGGTTGATGAGCTTTGCAGCGGCCTTGACGGCTGCCTCGTCTATCTGTGGAGCCGGCCTGTAGGAGCGAATGAAGTCAACGTGCTTTGGCTGATATTCTGTAAGGTCAGTCTGAGCATTCTTTGTAAAGTCGAGCACTACGGGGCCTGGCCTGCCCGACTTGGCGATATAGAAGGCGCGGCTTACGGCCCACGCCACGTCCTCAGCACGGCGAATCTGGAAATTCCACTTGCTGATAGGCTGCGTTACGCCAATCACGTCAACCTCTTGGAAGGCATCGGTGCCAAGGAAGTTAGCGCCTACCTGACCGCAGATGACCACGATGGGCGTTGAGTCAATCATGGCATCAGCCACGCCGGTAACGGTGTTCATGGCACCAGGGCCGGAGGTGACAATGGCGCAGCCCACCTTGCCACTGACGCGGGCATATCCCTGGGCTGCGTGGACAGCGCCCTGCTCGTGGCGTACCAAGATGTGGTTGATGGTGTCGCGATGGTCGTAGAGTGCATCGTAGGAGGGCATGATTGCTCCGCCTGGATAGCCGAAGAGCGTGGTTACACCCTCGTGCTCAAGGCTGCGCATCAGTGCCTCAGCGCCTGTAATCTTATCTGTTGGCATTGCTGTGTTGGGGTTATAGGAGCTATAGATATTATAGGTACTATAGGGTGATTTAGTTGCTAAATGGTTTTAATCAATAATCCTGACTCCACCCTTGTCGGCACTGCTGACCGACTGGGCATAGGCGCGGAGGGCCTTGCTGACGGTGCGTTGGCGTTTGAGCGGCTGCATGGGGCGGGCGGCAAGTTCCTCGGGGGTGAGGCGCACATTGATGGTGCGGTTGGGGATGTCGATGTCAATGATGTCGCCGTCCTTAATCTTGCCGATATTGCCGCCGCTGGCTGCCTCGGGTGAGATGTGGCCGATGCTGAGTCCGCTGGTACCGCCAGAGAAGCGGCCATCGGTGATGAGGGCGCACTCCTTGCCCATGTGCATGGACTTAATATAGGAGGTGGGGTAGAGCATCTCCTGCATGCCGGGGCCGCCCTTGGGCCCCTCATGGGTGATGACCACTACGTCACCTTTCTTGACCTTGCCGCCGAGTATGCCTTCGCAGGCATCTTCCTGGGAGTCGAAGACCACGGCGGGGCCGGAGAACTTCCAGATGCTTTCGTCAACGCCGGCAGTCTTGACTACGCAACCGTCCTGTGCTATGTTGCCGAAGAGGATGGCCATGCCGCCGTCCTTGGTGTAGGCATGGTCAATGGAGCGGATGCAACCATTGGTGCGGTCAGTGTCGAGGGTGTCGTAGGTGCAATTCTGGGCGCCGAGCTTAGTGCAGAACTTGCCGCCGGGGGCGGAGGAGTAGATGCGCAGAGCCTCGGGGTCGATATTGTCTTTAAGGATGGAGTATTTCTCAATGTCCTCAGCCAGTGTGTGGCCGTTGACGCGGCGTACGCCGGTGTCTATCAGGCCGCCTTTGGCCAGTTCGCCGAGCAGGTTGAGCATACCGCCGGCGCGACCGCACTCCTGTACTGAATACTTCTGGCTGTTGGGGGCCAGTTTGCAGAGAAACGGGGTCTTGCGTGAGAGGGCGTCGATGTCGGCCATAGTGAAGTCAACACCGGCCTCCTGAGCTACAGCCAGCAGATGGAGCACTGTATTGGTGCTTGCGCCCATGGCGATGTCGAGGGTCATGGCATTGAGGAAGGCTGCCCGTGTGGCAATGCTGCGCGGCAGTACGCTGGTGTCGCCGTTCTCGTAGTAGGCCAGCGCATTCTTGACAATCTGTCGGGCGGCGGCCTTCATCAGTTCCACACGGTTGGCGTGAGTGGCAAGGATGGTACCGTTGCCGGGTAGCGAGAGACCGATGGCCTCAGTCAGGTTATTCATTGAGTTGGCCGTGAACATGCCGGAGCAGCAGCCGCAACCCGGGCAGGCGCGGTTCTCTATCTCGGCGAGGTCGCTGTCGCTGACGGTGGGGTCGGCACCCTTGATCATGGCTATTACAAGGTCGAGGTTTTCGCCCTTGTAGCTGCCAGCCTCCATGGGGCCGCCGCTGACAAATATGGCGGGAATGTTGAGGCGCATAGCGGCCATGAGCATTCCAGGGGTAATCTTGTCGCAGTTGGAGATGCAAATCATGGCATCGGCCTTATGACCATTAACCATATACTCTACTGAATCGGCAATGATGTCGCGGCTGGGCAGTGAATAGAGCATGCCGTCGTGCCCCATGGCTATGCCGTCGTCAATGGCTATGGTGTTGAACTCGGCAGCATAGCACCCCAGGCGTTCAATCTCCTGCTTGATGATTTGGCCAGCATCATGCAGATGGGTGTGGCCGGGCACAAATTGGGTGAATGAGTTGCAGATGGCGATGATGGGCTTGCCAAACTGCTCACGTTTCATGCCATTGGCCACCCAAAGGGCACGGGCACCGGCCATGCGGCGTCCCTCGGTGCAGATACTGCTGCGTAGTTTTATCTTAGTCATTTCTTTAATGTTGATTATGCTTCCGCAGGGGGAAGGAACTGTTTTCGCTTGTTTGAACTACAAATTTCGTGATTTCTTTTCATATTGTTTGTAATTTGTGAGGGGAAATATGAAAAATATAATAAAATGGCCATATTTGGTGCACTTTTGTCAACCAAATATGGCCATTTTCAGTATGGAATGTTCTGTTGTGCCGTCTATCTGCGTCCTGATCTTACCACTCCGCCGCTTCCGCTGCGTGCAGGTTGCTGTGGAGCCGGTGCTGTTTGAACCGGCTTGCTCTGGTTGCGGTCGTTGATGCGCGGGCTATTGACGTTGGGTCGTTCGCTGCGATATCGCGGATCGCTGGCGCGGTTTTGCTGATTGCGGTTGGGATAGTAGTTAGGCCGCGGTTTTGCTGGCTGGGTGCGCTGGCGTATGTTGGCACCGAAGTCTGTACGACGGCGCATGTCAAAGTCGCGGGTTTCGCGTATGCGAACAGCTGCACGGTAGCGGCGGTCGATGGCGTAGCGACTGCTATAGTAACCGGCAGAGTAATGGATGCGCGAGTGGCCTCCGCGATAAACGTAGAACACGCTTGGGCGGTCGAAGTAATAGAACGACCGGTTGGTATAGACATTGTAGATGCGCAGATGCCATCCGCTACGGGTGGTGTAGATAGGGCGGAAGAAATACTCTGCGTTGAGGAAACGCTCATACTGCACATAGTCCAGGATGTGGCGGAGGTCCTCATTGCGATAGTCAAGGTAGTCGTAGTATCTGTCGATGGCATCCACGTAGCCATACACCACGTCGTCCATCACACGGTCAACAGCATACAGGAAGTCGTAGTTGACTTCGTAACAGTCGTCATATTGCATGGGCGTGAGGTCAAGCTCGTAGGCCATGCGGTCGCTGAGGAAGCGCGCATAGTCGCGCAGCCTCGTTTCGCTCAGAGCCATCATGTTGAGGCTGAGCAGGGCAAGCATCGTTGCCAATACAATCTTCTTCATAATGGTAGAGTTTTAGGGGTTAGACTTTTGTTGTGATACCGGGCCGTTACTGCTGGGCGTGGCTGCGGTTGCGGCCCTGCTTTACGATAACGGGCGCTTTCTTTATGCTCTTGGACTTGGCTGTGCCCTCGAACTGCTTGGAGTAGTAACTGTTATCATAATAGACATCGTAGCCATACCAGCCGCTCTCAATCCACATTGTCGGAGTCCAGTAATAGTAGTCAGTAAGTTTGCTCATGCGGAAGCGGGTGTTGCTGTCGCCGAAGTAGCCGCTGAAGTAGGTGTTGTCGAGCCTGTAGTCGCGTATAAAGGTATCGAGATTGAGGTCATCGTAATAAGAAAGGTATAAAATACCGTCTCTAATCTCCCAGTCAAACTTATACCACAGATAGCGATAGTAACTGCGCACGCGGCCGCTGGTGTCCCAGCTGTAGTAATCCTCCTGATAGCCTATGCCATGAGTGGCGTTGTTGTGAGCAGGCTCAAGGCGGATGTAGGTGTAGTCAGCATCGAAGATATAGCCGTCTTCGTCTTCATACCACATGCCCCAGTCTCCCTCCCAATCACCAGAGAGTACACGAGCCTCGTTCTCGTCATCGCTATTGCATGAGGAGAATGCAAATGTTGCCGCCAGGGCAACCGACATTATAAAAAATAGTTTTTTCATATCTCAAATGTTTATGGTTAATAATCTTTTAAGTGTTGTGCGGACTGGTAAAATACGTAATCTTGTCGCAAAGATAATTCTTTTTATTAACCTCTGCGTAAAAATATAAGGAAAAAATTACTGTTGCTAACATTTTTTTGCATGGAGTGACATAATTAGATGTTTTTGCGGTAATCAACCAAAAACCGGCACCCGCATGAGCGGAGTGCCGGCCACAATTATGAAAGAAACTTTCGTGTACTTGTTTGGGTTGCTACCTTATTAATATGTAGTGTAAGATATTAATAGAATATGTAGCGGCTGTCGCTTACCTTGGCTTTCTGCTTGAGGTAGGTGATGATGGGGCTCTCGCCGTAGTACTGGCGCGGGTTGAGTGCCATGCCTGCATGGGTGCGGGCTGCGCCGGTCATGTACTGCTGCTCATCATATTTGGCCTCAGCGTTCTTGTTCTCAGCGATAACCTGGAAGGCGAAGACTGCATCCCTGCCCTTGAGCGGGCCTACAAACTGGTTAACCTTAGCCTTGCTTACGGCACCGAGGATAACGGGGTCAAACTGGTTGTCAGCATAGAAGTTCACATTCTTGGCGGAGTCGGAAACGGCACCCTTCTGGGCCATAACCTGACTGATGGTCTTGGCTCCCTTGAGCTTGGCCATGATGGCGTCAGCCTTCTTGTCGCGCAGCACCTCAGCCTTGATGATATCCTTGACGTCCTCAAGCGGCATGTAGCCCTGCTTGTGGGACTTGGTTACACCTACCACGAGCAGGTGGTTGCCGTTGTCACAGACATAGAGCGGTGAAATCTGGCCGTCCTCAGCCTCGTCGAAGATCCACTTCTTAGCGTCATTGCTAATCCAGCGCATCATGTGGCGGTCCATACCCGGCTGGCTGAAATACTGCATTGAGAAGAAGTCCTCGGTGGTGATGCCGTTGAGGGTCTGCACGTTGTAGCCCGCCTTGGCGGCATTCTTCTCCATAGATTCGATGGTCTTGTTCTCGGCAATAAACTTGCTGAACTTATTGTATTCAGCCTTGCTGGTTTCAGGACTGTAGTTGACCGGGCACTTGATGACGGCGGCGTTGTACTTGGTTACCATATTCTTGCGGTCGGTGACCTGCAGAATGATGTTGCCCTGTGCAAACTCCAGATTGGTAATCTCGCCCACGGCCATGCTTTGGGCTTTGTTGACGAAAGCAAGGTTGTCGTCATCCATGCTGGCATTCTCATACATATTACTTACGAGCCATGTGGAGTCGCCGGTCTGCTGATACTTCTTGGCCATCTCTGCAAAGTTTGCGCCACCCTTGATGGCGGTGTAGATGGAGTCAGCACGCTTGCGGGCGTCTTCGAGATCCTTGCCGCCCACCTGAATCTGGCGAATCTGGATGGAGTCGGGGGCCTGAGTCTTGGCAATGAGGCGTATGATGTTCTGGGTATTGTCGGCTACGGTGTAGAAAGGACCTTTCACTGCGCCTACACCCATGGAGTCAAGCATTGCGCTGATATCAGAGGGGAATGCATCAGCTGTGCGGGGGATGTCAATATAGTTTACCGATGACTGTGAGCGGCGAACAACGCTGGCTACATCGTCTGTGCCGGCAATCTCCTGGGCGAAGCCGGCCATCTTCTTGTCGAGTTCGGCCTTGTCGGCGGTGCTGGCCTTGACGGTTACGGCAACATACTTGATGTCCTTTGCGTCGGCTGAGAGCTTGAAGTTTTCCTTCAATTCGTCATATTTGGCCTTCAACTCTTCGTCGCTTACCTTTACCTCATTGTCGTTGATGGAGGTGTAGGGTATTGCTGCCAGCATGAGGTCCTTGCTGGTGGCGGTGGCATCGTAGGCCATCTTGCCCTCCACGGGGTTAGAGGTTACAGACATCTGCAGCAGGGCATTGTACTTCTGCTGGAGGATGGTCTCCTTGAGAGTCTTCTCTACGAACTGCCAGTAACTGTAGATCTTGTCATACTGCTCGCGGTACTGCTCGGGCACCTGTGAGTTGCCTGCCTGCATCTTCTTGTATTCGTCGAGGAAGTTCTTGAGCATTGCGGCGTCGAAGCGGCCGGTCTGCTGGTTTACGAAGGGGCTCTGTGCAAGCATGGGGTTGTTGCCCTCGGCCAACACGTTGCGCATCTCCTGATCCGTAACGGTCAGACCCAGCTTAGAGGCTTCGGCCTCAATCAACTTGTTGGTAACGAAGCTCTGCCAAACTTGCTCCTTCAAAGCGGCGTCTTCGTCATCGGTAAATGTGGTCTTGCCCTGCGTCATCTGGATGTAGGACTTGTAGGCCTCTATCAACTGGCTGTACTCCTGTGAGTGGATTTTCTTGCCGTCTACGGTGCCTACTACACCACTGTTTTGGTTTCTCTGAGCCTCGGTAGCGCGGAAGAACTCCTCGGTGATAAAGGCGAGGAGGGCAATACCAATTACTGCAATCAGCAACTTACCGTGCTTTCTAATTCCTTGAATAGCTGCCATATTTATGTGTTTTTTTGTTTATTTCGTTATGTTGATGTTTTGGGTCTCAATGGGTGTGAAAATGCTGCCTTTTGTTGCCTGCTTCATGTTCCGGACAATGGCTTATGGGTGCATTTTCGTATTTCGAGCGACAAAATTAGGAAAAATATTGAATATAATAATTGTTTTCGCTCTACTTTTTGCTAAAACCTTATAAAAATAAGTGGAAAATGTGCTCTTGCAAATCACAATTACTTAAAATGTCCACCCGGGGGCAGGTTTGTGGATGGGGGAGCCGTAGCCTTTTGCGGTGAATGCGGCGGTATCACTGCTGAAGGCTCTGGCACTTCGTTTTGTTCGGCTGTCTTGATAGAATCGGTGGTCTCGTCGTCGGCCTCCTGAGGTATGGGGAAGACGGCGCGGGAGTTATTGATAATATAGTGGCGCATTTGCTCGTCTGAACGGAAGCTGGTGCCCTCCACTTCTTTGTCGGGAGTCTTGAGGTGTGAATAGACGTTTGAGTAGAACTCATGAGTGTGCATGTCCCAGTAGAGCAGCTCGGAGTTGAAGATTGTGCCGTCTAGGTTCCACACTTTGACGCGCCCCCTCAACTCCCACAGGTTTTGGTTATACCAGTAGGCGGTGTCGGCGGTCACGTACATCTCGATGTGAAACTTTTGGTCAAAGCGCTCTAGGAGCAGACCCTTGGGGAAAGAGTGGCGTGGCGGGTTGGTGCGGTCATAGATACGCCATTCTTCTGTCACCACCTTGTAGCGTATCAGCCCGGAGTCGGAGATGAGCTTGCTTACTCCGTAGGTGGTCATCACTGAGGCGGAGTCTCGCTGCCTTACGGCATTGGCTGAAGGCGGCCGGCCATCGCTGCACGCCAGCAGCAGACCTGTCATCACTGTTAACAGAGCAATAATCCTTGTCATCCTTATTCCTCTTCTCCTTACTCCTTGCCCTTAATTTGCTGTTTATTTTACCTTCCACTGCTCAAACCATCGGGCGCTGAACGTCAGGCCGAGACAAAGGCGCAGATAGTCTTCCTTGAGGGCTCCGGCTGTGGAGGCCTTCATGTGTTCCCACTGGGCGGAAATGTTTAGTACAGAGTGACTGGTGTATTTGTTGACGATGGGTATGGCTGCGCCTGCGCTGAGCATGAATGACTTGGGACCGTTCTCGCCGTTTACCTTGGCATAGGGTGTGGAGTAAGCCACACCGGCGCGGTAGCAGATGTGGTCTCTCACCCTCATACCGCGCGGATTGGGTACAAATTCCACTCCGGCAGCCAGGCGGTGACGGTTCTGGAATACTTTCCAACTGCGGGCATACACGATGTTGCCGCCGCGTTCACGCAGGGCGGGGAAACGGCATTTTTTCCAGGCCTGCAGGGTGTAGTCCACGGCTACGGTCCACTGATAGTCGTGACACCAGCTAAGGCCCGCACCAAAGGTGGTGGGCAGTTCATAGGCATTGCCTATTCTGGTGGTGTCGGCGCTGCTGCCGGTGATGGTGTTGATCTGTTGGTTTATAAAGGTTGCCTTCTGATTAATCCTCTGCCCCGGGCTATAGGTCAGACCAAGCACTACGCGGTCTTTCTTGCCGAATTTATGCTCGGCCTGCAGGCCGAAATCGACGGCCGCTGCATTAAGGCGGCCGCTATATTTGCGGGTCAAGGTCTGTATGCTTGTCTCACTGTAGGTTACCGTTGATGAGTGGTCATAGTCGCCCCAGATGTACTTGACGTTGGCACCGATGGACACTGGTTTGAGAGGCTGCCAGCCAATGCCGCCATACAGTTCGTGGAGACCGCCGTTGCCGCTGTAGGTGGATGTGGTGGTCTTCACACCAAGACCGTCAATGTCGGGCATCTCGGTGGTGGACTGGAAATCATAGCCGATAGTGCTAAAGGGCCTGAGGCCAAGGGAGAACCCTAGCCCCTTGCCGAAACGGAAGGCTGCTGCTGCATAGTCGAGGGTAGAGTTGTGGGCGTTCTTCTTGATGTCGCCTTCGCGCATCCAGCAGTTTTGCAACGACACACCTATGTCAAACAGGAATCGCAACGAGTCCATCTCCGAATAGGAGGCTGGATTCTGGCGGTTGATGATGTTGGGGTCTCGCATGCCGAGTGCCACTCCGGCCATGCCCTTGTTGAATCCCATGGCCTCGTCATTGAGCACTCCCCAACCGTAGCGCGAGTAGGGCGAGTTGCTACCGTTGCTTTGGGCACTGGCCGAAGTGCAGAAAGCCCCCCACTGGCTACCGACAGCAAAGGCGAGCAGCATGAGCATGCGTATAACTCCGCGGTACCTCATTTTTTTTCTCCTTGTTATGTTATTTCTTTTCTCCATCAGTCATCTTCTCATTAAACATTATAATATAGTCTAGCCCGCGCATCACGAGCCATTCGTCAATCTCTGCCTTTGTTTCCATCAGCGGCGCTATGTATTTGGCATCGCCGCCGGTCAGCACTACCAGTGGGTTGTCATATCTGTCCTGCATATAGCGTAGGTAACCCTCCACCTCATGTCTCAGGCCCATCAGTGCGCCGGTGCGCAGGGCCGTGTCGGTGGTATAGCCTATGGGTGGCACCTCACCTTCGGGAGTAGCCATAGGCAAACGGGCTGTGTGCTCATGCATGGCGCGCAGCCGCATACTGAGTCCCGGCGCAATGTTGCCGCCCAGGTAGATGCCGTCGGCAGTCAGGAATTCGTAAGTTATGCAGCTGCCAGCATCAGCCACCAGTATATTTCTCTGTGGATGGAGAGCCATAGCGCCGGCCACTGCTGCCATGCGGTCGGTACCCAGCGTGTCGGGCGAGTTATAGCCCAGTCTGAATGGCAGCGGGGTGTCGGCATTGAGGCATATCACCTTCAAGCCTGTTGAACATAGGGCTTGACACAGTTCGCTAGGATCAGTGGCCACCGAGCTTACTGCAGCCTTGGCCGCGCCGGAATTCTTGGCTAAATGGCAGATGTCGTCCACCATTTTGCTGTGGGCTATACGTTGGCTCTTGCTAATCTTTCCGCCGACCGACAGGGCTACTTTGACGGAGCTGTTGCCTATGTCTATCAGCAGATGGGTCATGGCCTCCATGTTTCTATAGTCACTTTAGTCTCTATAGTTCCGATGTTCCGTTATTCTACAATGACTTTGCCCTGCTGCATCACGAAGTGCAGCTGCACATCTTGGTCATAGAAACAGATATCGGCATCCTTGCCCTTCTCCAGAGTGCCCTTACGGCCAAGCTCGCCCATGATGCGGGCCGGTGTCTCGCTCGACATGCGTATGGCGTCCTCCAGTGGTATGTCGGCCATCTGCACACAGGTGCGGATGAGACGGTCCATGGTGGCTATGCTGCCGGCCAGGGCCGAGCGGTCAGCCAACTTGCACACGCCGTCCTCCAGTATCACGCGCGGGTCAAAGGCGCCCTTGTCGCTGTCGCTGGCCGAGCAGGCCAGGGCATCGGTAATCAGCGCGGTGTGCTCCACGCCCTTCACCATCCAGATCATCCTCAGTATGGTGGGCGGCACGTGGATGCCGTCGGCTATCATCTCTACGCTCATCTCGGGGAAGGTGTAAACGCTCTCCACCGTGCCTTCGTGCTTAAACTCGCGCACGTTGTGGAACCCGGGCATGGCGTTGTAGAAGTGGGTCACATGGCGGAAGCCTGCATCCCAGGCACGCTTCACGTCGACATACTCAGCGTTGGTGTGGCCTATGGCTGCCAGCACTCCGTGGTCTGTGCAGTAACGGCCAAACTCAGTGGTGCCAGGCAATTCGGGAGCCTCGTCCCAGCGTTTTAGCGCGTGGGTGCCGCTGATAATAGGCTCGTAGTCCGAGGGGATGGGTGGGGTAATATACTCGGGCATCTGGGCACCGGCTTTCTTGGGGTTGAAATACGGGCCCTCCAGGTGCAGGCCAAGCACGGGTGAGCCCTCTTCGGCCATCAGTTTTTCGCATGTGGCCAAAGCTTCCTTGATCATAGGTACTGACGACGAAGATAGGGTAGGGTAGATGCTGGTGGTGCCGTGCTTCATGTGGGCGTCTATGGCTGTGCGGAAGGCATCCTCGGTGCCCTCCATAAAGTCGCGGTTGCCACCGCCGTGTATGTGCAGTTCAATGCCACCGGGCACCACGTACAGCCCCTGCGCATCAATGGTCTCTACGATGTGACCATCGGTGCCGCTGGCAATGTCCACGTTGGCACTGCCCACTTCGGCTATCTTGCCGTCCTTTACCACTATGGTGCCGTCTTTAACCCAGCCCTGTGGGGTAAAGACGCGTCCGCCTATAATTTTGGTTATCTTCTTTTCCATTTTGTCAGTAGTTTTGCTGTTATTCCGCAAAAGTACACCTTTTCTGCGACACGGCAAAATATTGCTGACCTAAAATCCCGTTTCTCTTTATATTTTATATAATGTTCGCGCGTGAAGCCATATTGTTTAGCAAAGTTGCTATTCATTGCTGTTGTGTCGTTTGTCCGATACAAAAGTCAGTTTTTTAGTAGTCAAAACGGAGGCTGATAGTCAAAAAATCTGCGAGATGAGGGAAAAACGACATGATATGATGCGCATTTCGGCCGAAGTGATTATCTTTGCCTTGCAAAATATGATATACGCTGTAAGAACTTAAGAAACATGGCTAATCTCAAGTCGCTGGCCAAGGACACAGCTATATATGGACTTAGCAGCATAGTGGGCCGATTCCTCAACTATCTGCTGGTGCCGCTCTATACGGCCAAGATTTCTGCCGCCTCGGGTGGTTATGGCGTAGTCACCAATATGTACGCCTACACCGCGATTTTCTTGGTGTTGCTTACTTTTGGCATGGAAACAACCCTATTCCGTTTTGCTAATAAGGAGGAGGAGAACCCCGATACTGTTTTTTCTACAGCCATGCTGGTAGTGGGTACCATCACTGCCGTCTTTCTTGCAGTAATCTTTGGTTTCATCGATGAGATTGGTCAGCTGATTGGCTATGCCGACCGTCATGAGTTTGTGTTGATGATGGCTACGGTTGTTGCCCTCGATGCTCTGCAGGCCATTCCTTTCTCCTACCTGCGTTTCAACAAGAGGCCCATTCGTTTTGCCTCGCTCAAGCTGTTGTTTATCATACTCAATATCGGTATCAACGTGCTCTATTTCGTAGTGCTGGGCAAGACTGACGTGTTCTACGTCTTCAGCATCAACCTTGCCTGCACTTCGTTTATCACCTTCTTCTTCATTCCCGACCTGCTGCGCATCCATTGGGCGTTCGACGCACGCCTGCTCCGCCAGATGCTCAAATATTCGTGGCCGATACTCGTGCTGGGCATCGCCGGCGTGCTCAATCAGGCTGCCGACAAGATTATCTATCCCTACGTCCGCACCGGACTGCAGGGCGAGGTGGAGCTGGGCATCTATGGTGCCTGTGTCAAGATTGCCATGGTCATGGCCATGATTACCCAGGCCTTCCGCTACGCCTACGAGCCCTTCGTCTTCGGTAAGGCTAAGGATAGCGACAGCCGCGAGACCTATGCCGAGGCAATGAAGTATTTCGTCATCTTTACGCTGCTGGCCTTCCTTGTCGTGGTGGGTTGGCTCGATGTGCTGAAATACATTATCGGCCATGACTACTGGGAGGGCCTCCGCGCCGTGCCCATAGTGATGGCTGCCGAGATTTTGATGGGCGTTTACTTCAACCTCTCGTTTTGGTATAAGCTCACCGACAGCACCATCTGGGGCCTCTGGTTCTCGGTGGCCGGCTGCGCGGTACTCATTGCGGTAAACATCATCTTTATTCCCAAGTTCGGCTACATGGCCTGTGCGTGGGGTGGCGTCGCCGGCTACGGCACAGCCACACTTCTCTCCTATTTCGTGGGGCAGAAGAAATATCCCATCCGCTATCCCCTCCGCTCCATCGCCGCCTATGTCCTCATCGCCGCGCTGTTCACTGCCGCCATGATGCTCATGCCCAAGTCGTGGCCCGCGTGGCTGCGCCTGTCTCTCAACACCGCGCTCATCCTACTCTTCGTGGCTCACATCATCTGGCACGATCTACCCATCAAGTCCCTGCGCCGCAAGGGTTGAATGTTTCTTCTTTTAAATAATAATAATATAAAGAAATAGACTATGAAAAAACTGCTTTTCGCCCTTGTGGCTATCGCTTCGCTGTGCGCTTGCCAGCAGAAGAAATCCTCCGATGGAATCGTGCTAAATGAAATCTGCGGCAAGGATAATGATGATTTGGAATGGGTGGAGGTGGCCAACGCCTCCAGTGAGGCTGTCAGCCTTGTGGGCTACAAACTGGTTAAGATGGACGAGGACGGTCTCGACAAGACTCTATTTAAGTTCCCCGACACCCTGCTTGCCCCCGGCGCTATAATGACAGTCAACGCAGAACAGCTCAAGGCCCGCATTCCTAACAAAAAGCCCGCCATTATTGAGCTTGTCAATCCCGACGGTGACGTTGCTGACGCCTTCGACAGCCAGCAGGACCTCGACCTTGAGGGCCATAAAAAAGGACAGAGCTATGCCCGCATCCCCAATATCACCGGGGAGTGGACGCTCTGCAACGTGGCCACCTGGGACGCTCCCAACACCGCCAACGCCACCGTCAGCGAGACTGACGATTCTGATGACGACATTTACGAGGAAGACTAATCCCTGATTTTAATTGGGCAACAATATAGCAGTTGGCACAGATTGCAGTCTCTGTGAAATAGTCATGCTCTCTCTGTGCCAACATCTGTGTCATTGCCTATAAAAAATGTTTTTTGCATACATTCCTGCATTGTTTCGGTTAAAGAGTTGGTTTCTTCGCAACCACCTTTTGCCGCTTCGCTCTCACCTCCGC
>OCTW011538246.1_pt1 | contig 17332 bp, 14 predicted proteins | sample 1539671 | NCBI WGS metagenome assembly OCTW01 (sample SAMN02144230, study PRJEB22623) | gut metagenome | biome: sheep rumen | host: Ovis aries | place: New Zealand
GTATGATTGAACGAAGGTGAAGCTTCTTCGTTGTCATACACGGAAATCCCTTGGTAAGGTCATAGCGGCACTGGCGTCCGAATACGGAGCGAGTTCCAGTGCCAGTTCTGTCGGAACGGTCAACGCCGTTCTCCATAATGTCTTTGAGTAAATCTAAATATTGCTGCATGCTACAAATATAAGCAATTCAAAAACGTTTGGCAAGAGTTCTGGGTCAAAAATATATTTTAATTGCGACAAAAGGAGTTAAAAATGCCCAAAGCGATAGCCGTCATGACGGTACATGAAAGTGAAGTGAGTTCATGTCGCAAGACAATCAACTCGATACTGAACAGGAATCCAGAAATCAACGTGCTTGTATGCATCCAGTCGGAAACGGAAGGTTATACCCCTCCTGTGATGAACAGGGTCGAAACCCATGTTATGAAGCCGACGCACGACCCGTTGAAACCGATTTCCATTGCAATGAAGAGGTACGACACCCTGCCTATCATTTCTGTCCAGCCAAACATCAACTATGATTCAAACTGCCTTGAAGAACTGTACAGGATGCACGAGCAGTTCCCAACCAGCATCTGCACGGCAGCGTTCAACATCATCAAGGTGTCACGGAAGGATGACAAGGTTGTCGCAACGCTTTCCAGCCTTGCCGAAAAAAGGAAGGACACCAACTTGGCGAACAAGTATTACGAACTCGTATGCGCTCAGGAGACAATCTATCCAGCCGCCAACTCTGGTTCAGGATTTACGTTCATGTATGATTGCGAACTCCGTGATTTCCCGCTCGAACTCCGTGAGTTCCATCTTGATGAAAACAACGCCCACATCTTCATGTCGATTCTCTGTCAGGACTTTGGCATTGCAATCAGGCATCTTACCCCTGCGATGGAACTTCCCGCTCCCCCGTACATGGAACAGCTCAAAAAGGCTGTGGAGGATTTCTACGACAAGCTTATCCCGCCAGTTTCTCACGCATTGCCGTTGACGGAAGACCGTTGTACTGACGACGAAATGGAAATAACCGTGGTGACTTCCACAAAGAACCGTGTCTTGACAATGCAGGAGGCCGAACCTGCCAGAAAGTTCTTCTTCGTTGACGAGGAACACGAGCAGCCGAACATCGACAAGTTCAATCCTTGGTTCTGCGAACTTACCGCACTGTACTATCTCCACAAGCACAGCAAGGCAAAGTATGTCGGTCTCGAACATTACCGCAGATGCTTCGTAATGCAGGAAAACGGAAGTTACGACCCACATGCGTACAGCATTCTCAACAGATGCGATGCAAAGGACATCCTTGACGAATACGATGCAATCGTGACGTTCCATCAGCACACTCCAGGCAGGAGCGCTTACAGCTTCCTCGAAGTTTCCCATTACACGAAGATGTTCAACGCTTGGCTTGATATCGTCGAGGAAGGAACCCCAGGTTTCAAGAAGTTCTGTCTCGACTGGCTGCATCACGACATGCTCATCTGCTGCAACATGTTCATCGCAAGGAAGGAGCTGATAGACAAGTATTGCGAATGGATGTTCGCAAACACGAGGGCATTCATGCGGAAGTACCCACTGTCCGAAAAGCGGTATCGCCACATCGGCTATCTCGGGGAATTTACCTTCGGCGCATGGCTGCTGTTCAACAAGTACCGTCTGAAACTTCAACCGCATATCCGTTTCAACAAGGAGCTTACCGAGCTTGAAGAAGTTGAAAGGACGACAATCTGCAGGGAGGAACTCTAATGCTTATACTTATTTGCGGAACCAATGCAAAGGACATTCCTATCAGCGTAGGTCGCCCGAGAGCTTTCTACGATTTGAGGAACTGCTATCTTGACCACCGTTACTTCTGTGAGCTTGGCGGCATGTACAAGCTATGGAAACAGGTGAATACGGACATCGTTGGGCTGGAACATTACCGCCGTTTCTTCACGGACAACAATGCGGCCCCAGGCACAATACTCAACGAAAGGCAAATAAAGGAAATCCTTTCTACGCACGACATAATCATGTCGCCAAACCATCTTCGTGCAGTAAATGTCATGACATGGATGGCACAGGAGAAGCACAACCCGAACGCAAGCACCGACACAATCGTGAAGGAAATGCTGTTCAAGTGGTTCATGTATTTGAGGGACAACTATTCAGCCGAACTGGTTGACTACATGTTCCAGAGGATGCTGACCACCCGTGGCTACTACGGTTGCAACATGTTCATAGGAAACAAACGGGTAACGGACGATTACGCCCAGTTCCTTTTCCCTATGCTGGAAAAGTTTACCGTGGACGTGATGCACGGCAAGTATGAACAGCGTCTGTACGGATATCTTTCTGAATATACGATGGGCTTCTGGATGGAATGGAGAGGATACGATATCCATTCTAACTCGAAGGTTACATATCCTCCGCCATCTAAGCGTTAGCCCTTGATGAACTTAACCACTTCGTCACCGATGCGGTTAAATTCTTCATCCCAGATATGGATAATCTCGTCTTTAAGGGACAGGTTATCCATTTTGTATTTCTTCTTGACCTTCGGGGAAACTTCGTACACATTTTCCTTGCCGAGGTTTGCCTGAGCTTCGAAGAGGTCGCTCTTGCCAGCCCTTGCAACCCAGTTGTCAAGGATGTACTCGCCCCATTGGAGAAGGTTGCGGTTTCCCTTGGTGTCGTCGTTCGGGGTGTCCATGCCAGTGTTGAAGGACAGAATCTTCACGTCCTTCCACTTGGGGTAATCCCTCTTTAGACCAGATTCGAGAACCATGATAGGAGAGTTCGACCACATACCACCGTCACAGTAGTATTTACCGTCCTTGGAAATGACATCGAAATATGTCGGGGCGGCAGTAGAAGTAAGAACGGCAAACCACTTGTCTTGGTCATCCTTGGTGTCCCAGACCTTTTCGACGGATTCACCGTTCATGAAGGTGGTCGTGATGTAGGTCGGCTTCTTCCAGTCCTTGCACTTGCCCTTCAACTTCTCTTTGAGCAGCTTCTTCAAGTTGCTGTTGTCGTATGTCGGGCAGCTAGGCTGCAACCTCTTGTACCACGAATACTTCGTAAAGATTTTGGACAGGTTCTTGTCATACAGGTCGAACAGGTCGTAAGCCTTGATGCCCTCGGACAGACAGGCTGCGATGATTGCACCAGTGGACGTTCCAGCATAGGCGACAGCCAACTGTGTAAGCGGCTTGCCAAGCTTTTCTTCAAGTCTTCTCATGAAATGCAGGGGACCGATACCAAGAGCGCCCCCACCATTGACACTAATAGCGAATTTAGCCATAATTTCTCCTCGTTTTACCAATAGTTTATGCCTACATGCTCCTATAAACTTAAAGGGAACACCGTGGGGAAACGTATGAAGAATGAAAGGGTAATGTTTACGCCGACCATCGACTGGATGAGGGAGGCTTACGACAAGTTCAATGCCATGTTCTTTAAGGGGAAGCTTCCCCACGACATCGAGTTCAAGTTCGTGAACGCCAAGACATTCGGGGGCGACGCCAGATACTGGAAGAACAAACGTCGCACCAAGGAATGCACGATGAAGAACCACGAGTGGTACGTCGGGACGTTCAGGATAAGGCTATCCACATTCTACAACAACATAACGAGACACGAGGCGGAACTTCTGATGCTGCACGAGATGATTCACATCTACCAGTTCTCCCGCCTGCCGTTCAGTGAGTGGAACGGTAGCGGAATACGTGGATGCCACGGTTACACTTTCACTGAATGGATTGACCGCATCAAGGAGATGAGCGGCGGCCAGTATGTAGTCAGCATCTATTGCAACGAGGGAGGATATCCTACCCACAACTTCTCCGACTCGGACTACATCAAGGCACTCCGTACGGAACGGAGGGAGTTCGCACTGGTCATAAAGCCGATTGTTCCAGACCCAGATGACAAGTACCTTGTGTTCTACAAGATATTCAAGAACAAAGACCTATGCGGAAAATCCGTTTCCAAAGTAAGGCGAGACTACCCGTCGTCACAGGTTTTATCTATATTTACGGCTGGTCCGAACATCAAGGATTACACCCGTTCGTTCTGGGAAGACCCGAGGCATTCGGGAGTTGACTCGGGTGAATGGCAGGTTGGTGATTACAGCGAGCTGCTAAAGATGCACGGAAACGGGGTTATAACCATGAAGGCTTTCCCCAAGGAGAAACAAAAATGAAAAACTGGTTTTTAGAAGCACTCGAAAGGTCACCAGATATAAGCGAGCGTGAAAAACAGGCCGTAGGAGACCTGTACAACACGGTATACGGTGAAAATACCCCAGATGCCGACATCGTTGACCAAGCGACCGACGAGCCGCCTTCTCTAGCAGAGTTTGAAACCCTTGGTGAACACAAGGACGACAACATCAGTATAACAGAAGAGGGTCTGAAAATGACCCAGACCCTTCCTGATGGAACAGATGTAACTACGATTAAGTAGGCTGTCTTGCCGCCAAAGCGATTCTTTCCACGTTTCCCTTGTCCCGTATGAACGGGTCCTTTCCGACTTCCTCGTGAATCATTGCCACGGCCCCTTCGGGAAGAGCATCGTCCGCACCGTCGCCTTCAGGAACTTCGCCGACAGAACCAGTCTCGGGATAGTATCCTTCGGAGCCAGGTTCACCACCGACAGGTTCATCTTCACCGTCACACGGCTCGCATTCGCCATCACACATTTCGTATTCAGAAATTGAATTAAGGATGTCTTCTTCCGTCGGTTCAGGTTCCTCTGGCTGCTGGTCTTCGGGGAGTGCGGCAACCACCTCATCTTCACCTGGAAGGGCAGCCTGCATGATTGATGCCCATTCGGCAATCATCGGTGCAAGTTCAGTGATTGGTTCGCATCCTTCACACGTTCCCGTTCCGCTAGCCATGTCGCTAAGATAGTCTATTGGGGTGCGTCCAGTGATATCCTTGATGTCCCAAACGCTAGCCTTGAACAGTTCGCCATCCTCGCTCGTCTTGTACTCGAACACCATCGGGTTTTCCAACAGCTTCTTCAAGTAGGCGAAATTGATTTGCTCTGTCGTCTTTCCAATGGCGTATTCAACCATGTTCATCAGCACGGTGTCGCCATAGGCGTTCTTTGCACCTAGATAAATCGGATTGATTTTGAGCAAGTCCTCCACGCCATTGTCAGCCCATTCGTGAAGCTGAGTCGTCCACAGACCGTCAGCCAAGTTCTTCTTCAACATGAACTGGGCTGGGTTCTGGTAGAGGGCAAGGAGGTTCTCCCGTGAAATCGAAGGGACATCACGGTTAAAGGCACGCTGAATGCCCTCGATTAGAACCAGCTTGTCAGGGTACTTGTCCTTGAGCTGGTTCAGCTCCATGTTGAAACCTCTCTTATCCATCGCACGACCTCTTATGCACCGAAGAACAGTTCTGCCGCTTCCTGATATTCTGGAACGGTAAGGCCGTTCTTGTCGGCCTCCTCTGCAATGTTAAGGCCTTCTTCGCCAACAGCTTCATTCAAGCCCTTTTCACACTTGCATTCACCGTCCTTGCATTCGCCGTCCTTGCAGCACTTGCCATCTTCACAGCATTCGCCGTCGTCACATTCGACTTCCTTGTCCATCTGGCTTTCAAAATAGAGCTTATGCAGCTTGTTGATAGCCTCGAACTGTGCGGGGACAGGACAAATCGTGTGCAGATAGCTCTCGAACAAATCATTCGCTTTCATTTTCATGTTGTTATCCTATGGATTCCAATTAAATATAGTTTATACATCGGAAGACCTACATGGAATAAAAATGTTTAAGATAATGGGAATAGACCAGTCGATAAATTCAAGCGGCAAGGTGATAATGACCCTCGACGAGGAAAAGAACCTTGACATCGTGGATGTTCAATTCTATGGCTACCACCAGACCAAGAAACGCTGTTTCGAGACCGACAACATACATATCAGGCACCTGCCGAAGGACTGGACCAAGATTGGCCTTATCCACCGAATCTCGTGGATTACCAACTACCTCATGGAGGACATCGAAGGAGTCAACTACATGTCGATGGAAGACTTAGCCTACGGTAAGTTGAAGCAGAAGAAAGTCGATACGAACTCGATTCTCCAGCTTGCTCAGGTGGCGGGCTCACTCAAAGTGGCCGCTTTCGACCGTGGAATTGGCGTAATCGCCTACAACATCGACCAGAACAAGAATTTCGCAACGGGAGACGGCAAAGCGGGCAAACCAGCAATGTGTCAGGCTTGGGAGGAAATGTTCCCGCAATGGTTCCCCGAAGAGTTCAAGGACAACTACCAATCGCCAGTGAACGATATCGCCGACGCATTCTGGCTCTGCGAAGTCCTCAGATGCCACATCAAGTACGACCGTGGGTACGAACTGGACTCCACCACCAAGGGCCTCCTCGAATTTTCCACCAGCAGCAAGCATGGAAGCCTTGTCGAAACCCGTATGGAAATCAAGGAATAAAGAAAAAGCCGTTTGAAAATCAAACGGCTTTCTTAATTCTTACGGCAGACTAGATGTTAACTCGGTTGCCCCATTCCTTAATCTTTCCTGGATTCCATGCGTCAAAAATTGACTTTCTCGGTGAACCCGTAAGATAACCTGTTATTCTTCTTACACGAATGATATATTTTTCTAACATATTACCGCACTTCGGGCAGCGTCCGTTGATTACTCCGTGGAAACCACAAATCGTACCGTCTGCTTGCGGGGCAATGCAGGTGTCGGAATCCATCGTAACCGTGAAGTAACCCATTCCAGCCTCGTACATGGCATTCATCGCCTGTTCGACACCTTCAAGGTTCTTGCTGAGGTCGCCATCCATCTTGTGATAGAATATGTGCCCAGCGTTGGTAATCTTGTGGAATGGTGCTTCCCACTTGATTTTGTTTGCAAGAGTTGTCTTCAGGTCGAACGGAAGCATGTGGGAGTTGGTCAGGTAGCCTTTGCCCCACAACTGATATCCGAAATCGGTCCAGTACTTGACGCCAATCTTCTGCTTGGAGACGGAGTCGATGATACCCCACTTTCCATCATGGCAGTATTCGTAGTTATCCACGTAGGTAGACTTGTTTTCGAGAACGACCGCATACGGGACGGCAATCTTGTTGCCAGTAGCGATGTTACGTACATTGATACAGGTTTCGGCATCTTCGATATCGAAGCTATCCTTTGTAAACAGTTCGTCTTCCAAGACCTTGTTTCTCATGAACTGGTGCATGTCGATGTTGCAGAACCTGCCGCAGACCGCTTCAGCAGGCGTTGCAAAGCAGGACCAGTTCATGTGGGTTTCCTTCTGGGTCTTGTCACAGAAGTCACGGATACGCTTAATCATGTTGTAGCCAATGTCGAACACGTCATCGTCCTTACCCCAAGTCTTGCCAGTAAGGGCGAGAACCGCTTCGTACACGCCGATGTAACCGATGGAAAGGGTGCCCTGGCGGAGAACCTCTTCAATAGTGTCATGGATGTCATGAACCTTGTCGTCAGACGTGAGATACAATCCCTGTTGCATTGTGAACGGGAAGTTCTCGTAGGTTTTCTTGGCGATGACCTGGAAACGGTCTTCGAGTGACTTCTTGGCGATGTCAAGCATACGGTCGAGCTTTTCGTTGAAAAGCTTGATACGTTCTTCCTTTGTGGCAGCTTCGATATGAGCCTCGACTGCGAGCTTAGGGAGGTTAAGCGTGTGGAACGCAAGGTTTCCACGTCCAACTGTCTGTTCAGGGCCGTTAACGTTGCCGAGCACACGGGTGCGGCAACCCATTGTGGAAACAGTGCTTTCGGGGATGATGTGCTGGAGACGGCCATTGCAAATCTGCCAGTATTCTCCATCAACCAACACTTCCCAGCGAGGATAGGTGTCATTTTCGGAAGCGACTTCACCATACCTAGCAACACGGTCTCCACCAATCTTCTTGACGATTGTGTCGTCGGTCAGTTCAAAGTCATCCTTGTAATCGTAGCGGATGTACGGGGCGTTGAAGTCGTTGTCAACGCCGACAGCGTTCGGGTAGAAACGGCGTGCGAGACATGCGATGCCAGCCTTCTTCAAGTCATAGTTCGGGTCTTCTGGAAGGTAGGACACACCCTTCATGTACTTGATAATGAGAATCGGGAAGATTGCAGTTAGTCCGTCACCGAGGCCAGCCATCTGTGCTGCGATAAGGTTGCTGGAAACGAGACGACCGCAACGAGAGGTGTCAAGGCCGAAGTTCAGAGAGCTGAACGGGACCTGGTTTCCAGAACGGGACTGCAACGAGTTGAGGTTGTGAACAAGGCCTTCCATTGCCTGATAGGTGTCATCCTTGGTCTTGATGTAGGCCTCTACCACTGCCTTCCTGTCGTACTTTGCAACGACATCCTTGAAGGGGAGGTTGAGACTGAGGCCATCCTTAGCCATCTGCTTGCGGATGGCGTGGGCTTCCTTCTTGATGGCCTTGTCGATAGCGGCATTGTCGATATCGTCGAATGATTCAAATTCGAGGCTCTTCTCGGAAAGCACCTTGTTGGACGCGATAATCCAGGAAAGATTCTTCTTGAAGGACATATCCACGTAAGGAGCGAGTTCGAAGTCGAGGTTGGCGGAAGCGATGCCACCGAACTGCTGGTTGGATTGAAGCTGCAGGATAACAGCGGTAATGGATGCTGCCGACTGGATTGACCTTGGCGAGCGGATGAAGCCCGTACCAGAGTCGAACCCTGTCTTCAACAGCTTGCCGATAGGCGCAAACAAGCAGTTGAATGTGAGGTCGTACAAGTTCAAATCATGAAGGTGCATGTAACCCTTGGTATGAAGCTCGGCAATGTTCCTGTCTACGACATTGAGTAGGTTGTAAGTCTTGTTGGTCTCGGATGCGATTTTTCCGTATGCACCAGCTGGTGTGCAACCAGATTCATTTGCGTTGTCACGGAGGATGTTGGAATTTTTAAGGTCCGCCGCCTTGATTTCCTGTATGGTGCTGATAATCTTGCTCTTGGATTCACGCTTGCGGGTTCTCTCAGCACGGTAGAGAATGTATGCCTTGGCGACTTCCTTGTACTTGTCCTTGGACATGAGTACATCTTCGACAATATCCTGAATGGTTTCGACGCTTACCGTCTGCTTGTCAGTAGATGCGTCAAGACTGTCGCAAACCTTGTCAGTAAGGGTATCAAGTTCCTTTTTACTTAACTGTATTTCCTTGTCAAGGAAGGCACTCGTAATTGCGTTGGAAATTTTAGTGGGATTAAACTTGGCACGTCTGCCATCTCTTTTAATTACGTACTTAATCATATCGATTCCTTAATGTGTGCATTTAGTTTATAGCGCTACTTTAACCATCTGCCACATTTTTATGTTGCTTTTCAAACCTCGTTTTTGAGTGAATAAAACACAGTAAAACCTAGTTAAATCTAACTAGGCTTACTATGTGTGATGCACTAGGCATCGGACAGGCTCCCCTTGTCGAAGTACCCGTTCTTTGTCTTCATGTTGGCATACTTGATTGAATTGATGCGTTCTTCAATACGCACCGCAAGTTCATTAACAAGCTGTGCCCCAGTGGCTTCGGACAGGTAGATGATGTCGTCGATGATACCAGCGATGTGAGCATGTGTGAAGTTCGCATCGATGCACCTCTGCATGCAACTGACAAACTTCTTGTTCTTCATGCTGAACTTGGACGGCATAGGGAGGTTCTCCTTGATGTATCTCTGACTGATGACATCGTAGACAATATCAATGCTGTCTGGGTTCTTGATGTAGATAATCTTGTCTATGCGGCCAGGTCTGGACTTGATGGACGAATGCACTCGTGTCGGCTCGTTTACCGTCATGATGACAATTCCGTTGTAGGCAAGGCTGTCATCCTTGCAGTCCATGCACTCAATGAACGCCGTGGTCTTGTCGGACTTGGCGGTGAGGTCCAGTGCGTCAACATCGTCGAAAACACAGATGGACTTCGGGAAGTAGTGCAGGGTCTTGAACACCTCGTGGATAGCCGTGTAGGAACTCAGAGACGAGCTGTCAACCCAGAACACAGGAAGGTCGGTAAACTGTTCCAACAGCTTCTGGATGGACTCGGTCTTGCCCGTGCCAGGGTCGCCCATGAACAGGTAACCACGGCGTCTGCCCGATTTAAGGCATTTCTTCATTTCCTTGATGACAGACTCCTTGTCGAAGTTGTTGATGTTGAACGGCACGATACGCCTAGATGTCGCCCTGAGGTCGCCGTACGGGTCAAGCTTAACGAAGTTGTTAGCAACATCCAAACTGTGCACATAATTCTGCAGTGCGACCATGAGCAGGGAACGGTAGATGTCAAAGCATCCTCCGTCGCCGTTGTTTTCCAAATTGTCGATAAGCGGGTAGTTGTCTCCGTTGACATTGATTGCGACAAGGAACGAGCCCTTTGGCGGAGTAGTCAGTAAATTGTTTGCCTTGTCCGTAGTATTGAAGTAAGAACAGTGGACGAAGACTTCTATGCCTTTTCCAAATTCCACGTCACCCGTGTATTCGAGGAGGTAGTTTACAGCTACGTCATGTCCAGGGCTCTTGGACTTCGGTTCGTACTCCATCTTCTTGATTTTGAACGCACCGCTTTCTGAAATCTTCTTGATGTTCTCTGCGAACTTCCTGATGATATCGGAGTTGATGCTAACATCGTTGATGAACAGGTCATCCTCGACGCTATTGGCATGAACCCACTTCAGGATATAGTCGTACTGGTTACTGGCGATACGGGTTTCCTTCGTCAGGACTTCCTCCACGCTCGACAGGAACTTGTTTGACGACATCGTGATTTGGCCTAGGTCAACCAGCTTGCGATAAATGCTTCCCCGTGCGGTGGCATCATGCAGGACATCCAGCATGTCGGTCAGGTTGTCGTTAATCATCCCCTTGATATTTCCAACATTGTCGTGGAATACGTGTCTAACCCATTTCAGTTTGTCACGCCACCCGAACTTTTTCCATTCATCAAGGGTCTTGAAATCCACTTTAATAATCGGTGTCGGTTTTTCGTTATTAGTCGTCATAATCTTCCCCTTTTTCTCCGTCAAATTCAGGGACATCTTCTGGCGGCGGATAGTCACCCTCGTTTTCCCCGTCCTCATCTATTCGACGGTGGATTTCCTTGACGAACCCCTGTGTGAACACCTTATACGACATATAGACGGTCTTGCCAATAATATAGGCAATCAACCCGCCCATGAGGACTCGGTAGATTTTCTTCAATTTCTCCTCGTCCCCGAAAAAGTCCTTCAAAATGCCTATCAACCCAATTAACTTGGCGAGGCGATGCAATTGCGTATTGAATTTTCCCATATTGCCTCTACTTTTTACCATTAAGATACATTTTTCACCCCCAGTTCGGCAAGGGTCAATCCTCAGATTTTTTCAAAATTGTGGCCACTCAATAAACTTTATGATGAGTAATGACCAAATGAGGTATTATGGCTAGAAAAGGTAGTTTCGGTGTTGCCATCAAGATTGAAGACCGTTCAGGGTATTCTTTCATTGAGAACCCCGCCCTAATCGGCGGTGTCGTTGGCTATTCACCGAAAGGCGAATTCAACAAAATCCTGAAAATTACCAATACGGCTAATCAGGATTCTATCCTTGGACTTGGCTTCAACCAGCCCAAGTGGAACATGGGTATGTACGCTACCCGTGCCGTGCTGAACAACGGCGGCCACGTCCATTTCGTGCGTCCTTACGGCGAACAGGTGGACAAGACGGACGTTCGTAAGTCTGACTTGAAGTCTGACGCTTTCGTTGTGTGTTTCGACCGCAACGCATCCAAGAGCGACTACTACGACAAGTCCCGTACAGCCGAAGAGAACGAAACCGACGTGGTTCACACCTCTTTCGATATCCGCCACTTTGCGGCTACCCGTTACATCGCTGACGGCTTCGCAGGTTTCGGTGGAAAGCGTAAGATTAACACCACGCAGGAAACCATTGCGGAAAACTCCAACGTGGACTTCCAGTTGACCGCTGGTGAAGAGTTCAACGAGGAAGGTAAGGTCTCCGACGTTCGTTCCGACACCAACATGGTGCTGTTCGCTATCGTCAATAGCGACCCGACCGCAGCAAAGCGTGCAGCCGACCGTTACACCGCTACGGTACGCAAGAACAGCGATTCCGCCAACAAGAGGCTGGTAACGCTCGTTTGCGACTCCGTTCCTGCATTCACGGTTGGCGACGTAATCTACTTCCCTGCTTCCAACTTCGTTGAGAGCGAGAAGGGCGTGTACGCAACCGTCAACAAGATTCTTGACACTCAGGTTGTCGCCGAGTACGAAACCGAAATCGACAACGTACCGACGATGGCTACCAAGACCGCAACGTTCTTCTGCAACAACGACGATGCTACGACTGGCGTTGACTACCTCGAAGTCAAAACCGCAGTTGCAAACCGTGCTGTAAAGAAGTATGGCGAGATGAACTACGCCAAGACTAGCGGAAAGGTTGACTTCTCCAAGTTCAAGATGGGCGACGCAATCCTGTTGCGTGAACCTGACGGAGCTGCAAAGATTACCCGTGTCATAGGTCTTACGACTGTTGAAACGGTTAACCTGACCGTCGATGACACGAGAAAGACTGTCAGCTTTGTTCCGACAAAGGCTGTTCTCGAAGCTGGCGACAGCGTGACGTTCTTCTACACAGTTACATCTACCGTTGACGGCAAGAGCGTAACAACCGCAAAGAGCATCAAGGGCACGGTTGATTCCGTTACCGTTGACAACGAAGTGACTGTCACTTTGGATGCTGCTCTCGACGCTGGCGTTTCGCAGTTCACGTCTTACGAAATCACTTCCGTTGGAAAGGAAAGTTGCGACGCATCTGCAAAGATTGTGACGCTGAATGTCAATTCCAACCGTCCGCTGGTTTTGAACAATGTTGACACCAGCAAGCTTTCTTGGGATGATACAACCCCAGCTAAGCTCGTCGGCAAGTTCGATACTGAAGCTGCGGCAAAGGCTTTCATGACGACAATCAATGGTGAAGACACCGTTGTTGCAACATTCGAAGGCGTTGATGAACCAGAAGACTATGTTGGAGTCAATGTGTCTGGCCCGACAGCTATCGAAGACGCAGAAGCAACTACTAAGACTTCTAACGGAACATTTACAATTACTTCCTTTACTCCTGCTACACCTGCAGGAGAAGGTCAGGAAGCTACGCCTGCAACCGCAACAGGAACAGTAACATGGACTAACACCGATGTGCCAGCAGGTACGGCACCCACTTCTACTAAGGGTACGTTTGCGCAAGGCACTGACGGTAAATGGACTTTGACTTATGCCGCTGCTAGCACTCCAAGCACGAACCCAGGAACAGAATCTGTGATTTCTGCAAGCTACTCGGTTAAGGAAACCCATTACTACGTTTCCCTCGTGTTCCCAGAGGTTCTCCCGAAGAAGCCGTCCACCCTCAAGACTCGTGGCATGGTCGATGTCGGTACTGTCTCGGCAGACGACATTATCAAGCTCGTTAGCACTGGCGAGGAATACTATGTAACCTCTGTTTCTGGTTCTGGTGCAATCGCCATCACTGGAAAGGACGGTGCAACCGTAGACGGAGCAACCGACCTTGGTAACAAGATTATCAACCTCACCTCTACGACGAACAACATTCTCGCAGCATTCAACCGTGAAGGTTTCGCAATCAACACCTACCTTGGCAACAACGTAACTCAGATTACCGATGCTGCTGACAAGACGAAGTACAACACGACGACCACAATCGGCGTTCAAGTACCGTTCGGAACTGCCACCCAGTACGGAATCGGCGACCTCGTTGCATTCGTTCCTCAGAAGACGAACAAGGCTGCTGACGGCGATGTAATCTTCAGCAAGGACGATATCTACGAAGTCAAGAACATCAACACGTTCAAGGACATCGTGGTTCTCAGCCACAGCGGAGACATCAATTTCAACAGAGAAACTGGTTTGGCCGACAAGTTCGGTACTAACAGTGAATGGAAGTTGGTTGACCTGACTGCATCCAACGCTAACATCTGGGTAGCTGGAAAGGACGGCCTCACGTTCAACATGCTCGGTGCATACGACCTGACGGTTCCTGCAAATGTTCAGGAAGAGGACTTCCTCGTTCCTAGCGACACTCCTGCTAACGACCTGCTCAGTTTCGCATACACGGACTACAACGGCGGTGTGGTACAGCGTACCGACAAGCTCCTTGTGAGCGACGACGTTGGTGCTTCGTTCAACGCAATGGGTCTTGCTTCTGTCAAGTACGAAGATGTGAACTTCAACGGTGAGGCAAAGCAGGTGTATGTGCTTTCTTCGGAAGGCGAGGCCATCGCAAGGATGTACCTCTACATCACCTATCACTTCAACGGCAAGTCTTACGACATGGAAGGAACCATCGTTCCTTACGTTCACGACGACGGAAACCTCTACATTGGTGACGTTGCCGACTCTGTTCTCACGGACAGCGGTGCAAGGCTTCTCATCAACGATAGCGGCATCCTCGACAACTTCTTGACGAACAACGCATACGACATGTCTCAGAGCGTTGAAAACGGTCACCTCGACTCTGTTTCGACGATGCTCTCTTACGATGAACGTGACCCTGCAATCATCTACGACGCAATCTGGGAATACTCGCCAGCAAACAACAGCGACACGGCAACTCTCGCCAACGCTTGGAACCTCTTCCTCGACAAGGATGGCACGGACGTGTCTATGCTTATCGGTGCTGGTACGGGTGTCAAGAACCTGTTCAAGAAGAACCGTGAAACTCTCGACGGAACGGTTATTTCCGCAATCCTCAACGTCTGCGAACTCCGTAAGGACTGCTTTGCTATCCTTGACGGCGTAGGCGAAGCCAACATCGAAGCGACCCTCCGCAAGATGATTGGCGCTCAGGGATTCGGTGTCAAGGGCCGTTGGGGTGCCATCTATGATGGACGTGGCGTCTTCTTCGACAGCTACTACACCCTCATGAACGTAGAAGTCGTGAAGTCCGTTCAGTTGGCTTCTATCATCACGGCTAACGCCGCTAACGGAATTTGGTGGTTGCCGCCTGCTGGCGAAATCAACGCTGTGATTCCGACGGAATGGGGCGTAACCGAAAAGTATCCTCGAACCTTCAAGTATCCTGAAGACACGGATTCCAACATCGCACGTCTTACTGAAATCAGGGTCAACCCGACTCGTTTCAACAGCCGTGGAATGTTCATCTGGGGTGACTACACGATGCAGAAGGAAAGCTCTGCATTCGACCAGATTCATGTGGCAATGCTCTTGGCTGGCATTCACAAGATGTTCTATCACTACCTCGATAGAAAGGTCTTCCAGTTGAATACGACCAACCTGCGTACCAACATTCAGTCTGACTTGCAGGCTCAATTGGATGCAATCATGAACTCTAACCCAGCTGGTTTGTACTCTGGCACAGCAATCTGCGACGATACGAACAACACGCCTGACGTAATCGACAGGAACGAGTTGCACGTTGACCTCAGGTTGAAGCCAACCAAGACCTCTCGCTGGATTACATTGAGAACTATTGTTGAGTCCAATGGTTCCAGCAACACTCAATCCACTTCACTTTATGTGTAATGGGAGGTAAACTATGGGTATCAATCAGACTATTGATGACGAATTGAAGAAAAAGGTGTTCTTTGGCGCTGCCATCGACACCTTGGCCGACCCGTATAGAACCAGCCGCTGGCGTATGCTGATTTCCACCGAAATCTTCCACGCTTTCGGCATGGGTCTTCAGAACCACGACCAGTTCGATATTCAGGACGGTGAAGCATCGTTCGCCCTGTATGTTCAGCAGCCGCCTACAATTCCCGCCGTGGAATTGCAGTCCAAGGCTTTCCAGTACATGGGCTTCAACAAGCACTATCCTGTCGGTCAGACTGGCCTCGATGGAACATTCTCCATCGGAGGTGTGTGTACGGAAGACATGGCTCCGTATGAAGCCATGATGGAATGGCGTAACCTCGTGTACAACACGGGTGAGATGACCTTGGCTAACCGTTCCGATGCCAACTGGCAGACGAACCGTATCGCCCAGAACTCGTCAAACCACATTCACCTCGGTCTCGGACAGCAGGCCAACTGGCCTAACCCGACGGTTCAGCTGCTCCGTAACCAGACGGTGACGCTTGAATACTACGACTGGATGTATGGTGACTGCATCTTCTCCATCACGTATATCAACGCATGGCCGAAGAAGGTGGAACTTCCTAAGCCTGGAACCTACGGTGTGGGCGACCTTGGCGAATGGAAGGCAACCTTCCAGTACGACAGGTTCACTATCTGGATTCCGCCTGGATATAAGTACGTCTAATCGGCGTGAAATTAACAAAGGGCAAGCGAAATGCTTGCCCTTTTCCTTTTATATGGAGTTGATTAAACACCACGTTTCCAATGGAGGTAGTCCATCGTATCATCTGGAATTACAGGGCCACTCTTTGGTTCATGTGCAAGTTTACCTTCTGGCGTGACATTGATAAGCTCGTCGCCAACAAGAGCCATGCATCCCTCGACATGTTTGTCACCAATCTGTTTAAGCGTGGCGAGATAAGCCTCACGGTTGCGGGCGACACCAATCAGCTTGAGGCTTCCCTTTAACGGGTAATAGAAACTGACAGGGTCCATAACCTTGTTTTCAACCACAACAGGAACCCCGCTGAATTCATCTTTGAGGTTATCGATAAGTTCGCTAACAGGGTTGCTTTCAAGATACATCATGCCATCCACGATGAGCCTGTCCAACGTCCCAATTATGCCAAAATCTTCATAAAGTGCATCGCGAATCGTATAGTATTTGTCTTCACAGGTTCCCTGACCATTGACTGCATCTGTCAGGGTACGCCTGATGCACTTTAACCTGTCGATTGTACTCTGATATTGATAAAGTGCGGTTGATACTGTTTGTATTTCATCTTCGTCCAACAACATATTCGTTCTCCTTTTATTCTGCTCCGCCCCAGTTAATCGGGAACCACTTTTCAACTTCATCCTTATGGCAAAGGAAGTCATCCGCTGTTTCATCGTCCCAGCACTCCTCGTGCTTGTTCCAGACAGCAAATCGGTTTCCTTTGTATTCGGGCCAGATGGCGACAGGTTCGTCATTGTCAGGTACTTCCTTCTCGGTAACATGCCATCCGCTACCGAGACAACCTTCCTTGCAGTTCTTCGGTAGCATGTTGTTGTTCATGTAGGCGAAGTGCGTTACGTTGTTATCCTTGAGCATAAGGATGCCACCCATCTGCCCGAGAATGCGGAAGCTACCTTTGATGTAGTAACCGCTGTAAATGAGGTCTGGTTCCTTGTCCGTTACCATGAACAGAAGGATTCCTTCACGAGGGGTTTCCTTACCGACCTCGTACCAGT
>OCTW011599634.1_pt1 | contig 17332 bp, 19 predicted proteins | sample 1539671 | NCBI WGS metagenome assembly OCTW01 (sample SAMN02144230, study PRJEB22623) | gut metagenome | biome: sheep rumen | host: Ovis aries | place: New Zealand
CCGCATGGTCTCCGTAACGTGGCCGTAGCGATCCAGAGTGAATGCCGCGGAATAATGCCCCATGTTCTCCTGCAGCGTCTTAATGTCATCCCCGGCCATGATGCTGTTGATGGCAAATGTATGCCGCAGATCATGCACACGATGATGCTCCAGACCGGCCTTTTCCAGCAGTTTCTGGAATTCCTTCCATACTGTAGGCTGAGAAAGGTGACTGCCGTCCCGGTGAGTGAACACCAGATTGGGGAATTTTCCCTCGTTCCAAAGCTCTCCGGCTGCCAGCCTCATCTCAGCCTGACGGATTCTGTGACGCTTCAGGATCTGAATAACGAACTGTGCGGGCATGATGACCCTGGTTTTTCCGTTTTTCAGAGAACCGAAGGTGTATTCTGCGCCGGTCTGACGGGTCTGTACCAGTTGCTTTTTGACAGAGATAATTCCTTTGTCAAAATCAATACAATCCCACGTCAGACCAATCAGCTCTCCGCTGCGCAAACCGGTGAACAGATCCACAATGATCAGGTCTTCATATTCTTCGCCTTTGATGGCATCCAGCAGCTTTCGCTGTTCCGGCGCATCCAGGGGTTGAATTTCCTTCATTTCGCTTTTCGGTAACGAGCATACGGACGTGTAGTTCTTTTCGATAAACTCGATTTTGATTGCCATATCCAGCGCCCGGTGCAATACGCCATGAATGTTCTTGATGTATTTCGGACTCAGACCTTTTTCCCGAAGCTGGTTATAGAACTTCTGGATCATCGGGGGCTTCAGTTTCTGCAGGGCAATTTTTCCGAGAACAGGCCGGATGTGGTTGTCAACAATGGATGTATAGGAGACCTTTGTGCCCGGCTTGACATCCTGGATATAGTCTGCCAGCCATGTGTCCAGCCATTCACTCAGTGTCATCTCCACAGCATCAATCTCTTCCACAGTGGATACATTTGCATACTGAAGCTGTAATTCGTTCATTTTTTCACGGACCTCTTTCTGAGTGCGTCCGTAAATGCTTTTCCGGATCTGCTTACCGGTGGAAGGATCGAATCCAACAGTGATCCTTCCTTCCCAGGTACCATTTGATCTTTTTGAAATACTTCCTTCGCCATTAGCACGCTTCCTTGCCATACCAGGAATCTCCCTTCTTAATCCAGTCCAGCATAGACTGCCTTGAGATCAGAATCTTTTTCCCGATGTTGACTGTATGAAGCTTTCCGGCACGGATAATTTCATACATCTTTGGCTTGCTGATTCCAAGCTCTTCCGCAGCTTCCTGAACGGTTAATACTACCTTTGCTGATGGCGATGTATCATGCGCTATGCCATTGTCAAGGTTCTTCACTCCATACTCCGTACCCGGAGCAGGACGGAAGTCCATCGTACGGAGAACCATGTCCACGATCTGATGAACTTCACTTGCAGTATATTTACGTTCTTCCATGTTGTCAATTTCCTTTCTCAAGCTCATTTGTCAACACGCGGGTGTCAACAGGGTGAAAAGACCTCTGTTCTGTCCGGATATGTTTTTCCTGTGCTTTTTATTTCTTTTCCTCTGTTGACTGTAGTTTTGTTGACAGGAGGATCAGAGGCCCGAAATAAAAGGATCCGGGCGTCAACAGGGATGTCAACGAAGTGTGTCAACAGGCCCCTCCTCTCTCCAGGGAAGCTCCGGGACATCATGGACAGGGATGAAGGATATCTGCTTTTCCTGTCCGCTGTTGACAGAAGAAACAGCATCCCTGTTGACAGGAATCCGTTCCCATCCTCTCTGAGTACCGTATCCGGGGAAACGGCGCGGGCTCTTGAACTGCCGCCATCCGGACAGTTCACCATTGGCGATTCCGGTGTTCACGATCTCCCGGATTTCCCGGGTCTCCCAATCTTCGGGCTCGTTGCTTTTCTGGAACGCCTGGGAATAAAGCAGCTTGGAGCAGAGATAATCTCCCTGGAAATCCTGGATGAAGGCATAGATCACGCCTGCTTTGGTATCCTCCTGCATGAAATCCTTCTGATTGACGCAGAGTAGTTTTTCAGATTCAGAGGAAAGACGCAGCGAGTATTGGCCCGAACGAAACTGATCCATGATTTCGGCCCACATCTGATCGATGTATTTCCGGGAAGCGACTTCATCAGCAAGAGGATGCTGTTCCGCCTGCTCGGGGAAAACCTGCACAGGAAGAAAACGGCGGTTACCGGATCTGTCTCTGGGCAGGAAGTCCATCCGGTTGGTTGTGCCGGCAAATATGCATTGCCGAAGACGATCCTCAGGATGCACTTCATAGGGAACCTTGTATGTTTCTTTCTGCCGGGAGAGAAAAGATTTGATTTCTTCAATGCTTCTGGCGTTGGCGGTTGCGATCATTTCAGGCATTTCAATAATCCAGTGCCCCTGCAGTTTCCGGTATACGTTTTCATCATCCAGCTTCTTCAGATCGTCGCTGAACCATTCATCCTTCACGGAAAGCAACCGGAAGAAAGAGGATTTTCCGGCTCCCTGACCGCCGACCAGGCAGAGCATCAGCTCAAACTTGCAGCCAGGCTGAAATACCCGCTGCACAGCTCCCAGCATAAAAATCCGAAGGCACTCTTCGTTAAAATCAGAAATCTCAGTCCCAAGGAAGTGATGAAGCGCGAACCGGATGCGCGGTGTTCCGTCCCAGATCAGACTGTTCAGATAATCACGGATCGGGTGATACTGGTTTTCGTTTGCGACAATACTGATGGCTTTTGCTATTTTCTTCTCGCTGGTAAGACAGTACAGGGATTCAAGGCGCAGCTCTATGTTTTTCTGATCTGTATCGGTCAGCATCCTTCCTGACCGTTTCCAGTCAACCGGAAAAACGAGGTCTGTTTGTCCTGTCAGCAAATTCTTCCGGATGGAGTTTTTCAGAACGGGATCATTTTCCAAAGCAATTTTGCAATTCTGAATGCTGTTAGCAATCGATCCCTTTTCTGTACGGATCAGCGAATTCCTGACCATGGCAATTTCCGTCTGGGTTTGATCTGTATCCTGTGAGACTTCATGCTGCGCAGCTTTCATCTGTTCCATTCCAGTTTGTCTCCTTTCTGTTGATGGAGAGCAGAAGCTCCATCTTTTCGTAATAGCATCCGTCTTCCAGCTCCTGATCAGCCCAGCTTTGCAAATCCTCATCAATCGAATTCAGGCAATCACACATTTCTTCAATCCAGGGGAGCTCGTGACAGGCATGGATAAATCGCCAGTCTGTTTTTTCATCCTGAGGGGAAACCGGCGCATAGTGTTCTTTCCAATCGAGGAGCATTCGGTCATAATCCGATAAAAGCCGAATGTGCTTAAGCAGTTTTTCCCCTTTTTCGTTTATTGCCCTTTTTGCAGGTTCAGGTGCAGTGTAACCTTCCGGCGGTGGCAGGATGTTGAAATCAGCAGCCAGTTTTTCTGCCGCCATGAATGGGGAAAGATCAAACAATCGGGCTGTGAGCGTGATTACATCTCCATGCTTATGGCAACCGAAGCAATAGAAGTGATCGTCATACAATTTCATGGATGGATTGCAATCGGGATGGAAAAGACAGCAAGTCATCCGGGAGCGGCTGACACGCAATCCGTAGAAGTCAGCAGCATCCGGTACACTTACATTTGCTTTTACCGCTTCAAAGATCGATTTCATGAGAAGCACCTCCAGTTGATGTAAAGGGAATCTATAGCCCTTCCACAATGGACTGGTAAAAAAACGGAGTTTTAAGCCACTTTCTCAAAAATATTTTTATGTTGACCGCTTGGAGATGAAAAAACGACGAAGAAGCACTTTGCAGCATTCATGCTTTTCAAAGAACACCGTTCAGACTCAATACAAAGGAAGCTTTCCTTGCAAGCAGGGCAATTGGCTGCCAATTGCGTACTTGCTTGTTGGGGAACCATGTCCCCAATCCCCAAGATCATGGGGCAGAGCTCCGTGGCTGATCTGCACTAAGATGAATTAAGCAACTTTCTGGAGAATAAGAAAAATCCGTCTGCGGTAAGTCACAGACGGATCGAATTATCGCTTAAGGGAACCGTAAGGGAAAAAACGAATTCTTCTCAGCTACACAATCACTGCAAAACTGTGTTTCCGCTTTTTTAGCGAAAAAAACTATTTCCTGCTTTTCAGACCTTGGACTGTACCTGTTTTCTGCGTTTTTATGAAGTAAACCCAAAGAAGGATTTTTCACTTTTGCTGCAATCAGCGATAACAAGCCACAGAGGAACTCTGTGATCTGGGGGATTGGGGGTGACTACCCGCCAACAAGCAGAATTGCAAATGTGTACACATTTGCCCTGCTTGCAAGGAGCGTTCTCAACTTTATAAGAATACAATTTTGTGATATACTTTATATTGGGATTGTGTATAGCAAACTGGATTTGAAGATGCATAAATTGAATGAATGACCGATTAGACTGAAACTGTAATGTCAAAGAGGAATGCCTGATGGAATCCTCCGATTGAAAAGCCGTGGAAGGCAGGTACTGCAAGATGAAGGATTACAGCGAACAGCATAAAAAAGCCTGGGAGTATGATGCGTACGACTTTTGGATTAGACATGAAGGAACACCGGAAGAAAGAGCAAAAGAAGACACTGCAGATCCGTGTAAAATGCTCAGGAAGTATGCACAATATTTCGATCGTGTCAATGGTGTAAAGATCGCCAATATCTGCGGATCCTGCGGGAAAAAAGCCATTCCTCTTGCTTTGCTCGGCGCGGATGTTACGGTGTTTGATATTTCTGAAGAAAACCGGCGTTACGCGATGGAGACGGCATATGCTGCAAAAGTAAATCTCCACTATGAAGTCTGTGATGTCCTGGAGATCGATCTGGCGAAATACGCGCAAGCTTTTGACGTTATCTTTATGGAAGGTGGAGTTCTCCATTATTTCCATGATATCAATGAATTTATGAAGATGATGTATGCGATCCTGAAGCCGGGTGGAAAGATGATCTGCAGCGACTTTCATCCCTTTACAAAAATTCTGGACTCATTGAAGCTGGAGAGACCGACGATGAGCTACTTTTCTACAGAAATCTACGAGGGGGAAATGGCGCATGCGCGGTTCTATGAGGATGAGATTCGCAGGAAGATTCCCAAATGCCTGTACAGACGATACACCGTCAGTGAGATCATCAATGCTATCATTGAAAATGGGTTTATTCTGAAACGCTTTGATGAACATCCTGCGTGGGAGAATAAAGATCTGCCCGGTGAGTTTACCGCTGTTGCAATCAGGAAGGATTTGTGATCATGCATGGCATCAATATAACTTCTGGTATATGCGAACGCAGGAAACCATGATAAGGAAACACGTTGTGATCAGTAGATTGAAGGATGTGCGCTGCTGCTGTGCAAGGAGCATGCGACAGAACTGAGCCAATTGATCCCGGACTTCCGGAATACGTTTCTCATGGAATGGTGACAGTTATTATGTGGCAAAAGAAAAGGCGGAAGGAATGAAATCAGTCCTGAGGGAAGAATTGAATCAATTCTGTAGATTATGAGGGAACAGACGCAATGATAAGACTGGAAGAAATCAATGGGAAGAACGTATGGGACATTCTGAAGCTCCGTGTCAGCGACGTGCAGCAAAGATTTGTTGCCCCTAATGACATCAGTATCATTGAGGCTTATATCGCAATCACCCATCACGGACAGGCGTTTCCCTTCGGGATTTATGAAGATGAAACGCCGGTGGGGTTTTGCATGATCGGATTTGGGGCGGATGATGACTGGGAGGATGCTCCGGATATCGCAAGAAGCAATTACAACCTATGGCGCTTCATGATTGATGAACGTTATCAGGGGAAAGGCTATGGCAGAACCGCCATGAAACAGATCATGGATTATATTGCAAGTGAGCCGTGCGGCCCTGCAGAGTACTGTTGGCTGTCGTATGAACCGGAAAACGCGACGGCAAAGTCACTGTACGCCTCATTTGGATTCAAAGAAACCGGAGAATGGGACGGCGATGAGGCTATTGCGATCCTGAGACTGAACCAGCATGATCAAAAGGATTTGTTGATTGGCCGGTTTGTTGAAATTGCAAAGGAGATCCTGAAGGATCGTCTTACGGGCGTTTATCTGCATGGATCTGCAGTGATGGGGTGCTATCAGCCGAAGAAAAGTGATCTGGACTTTCTGGTTGTGGTGAACACGGCACTGTCGGATACGGAAAAACGCGGATTTATGGACAGATTGCTTGACCTGGATCATGAATGCCCAGGCAAGGGAATCGAGATGAGCATCGTAATTAAAGACGTCTGCAATCCGTTTGTTTATCCGACGCCCTTCATCCTGCATTATTCCCGAATGCATACCGGATGGTACCGGAGAGATCCGGAGGATTACATCCGGAAGATGAACGGAACCGACAAGGATCTGGCAGCCCACATCACGGTGATCCGGAACAGGGGGATCTGCCTGTATGGCCTTCCGATTCATGAGATGTTCGGGGATGTTCCGGAGGGGCATTATCTGGATTCCATCCTGGGCGATGTATCCGACGCGGAAAATGAAATTACAGACAATCCCATGTATATGATTCTGAACCTGACCCGTGTTCTGGGATATTTGCGGGAGAAAAAGATCCTGTCCAAAAAAGAAGGCGGAATCTGGGGCTTGAAGAACCTGCCGGAAAAGTATCATCCGCTGATTCATTCTGCCTTAGATGAATATGAATCCGGAAAAGAAACCAGATATGATTCAGCAAGGGCTAAGGAATATGCGAATTATATACTGGGGATGATTGCTTCAGGACGGGTTATTTGAGCAAATAAGCGGCGGAAACAAAAAGGGAGAGTATAAACCCCAGTTCCATTTGACGGAAGAAATCATGGCATTGGTTATGGAGATCAGAGAATTAATTGGGGCAATCATTTGTAAAGATATGAACTTGTGACTTTCCGTTTTTATTCTTAGCGGTCATGATTGAATTGTATTATGTGGAACGGACAACATAGGTGAGGTAATTAATGCAGAAGTTAATTCGTGGGAAAAACGATTTCTTAACAATTTGCCCTGACTTGGCAAAAGAATGGAATTATGAGAAAAATGGAGACTTGAAACCATCAGACGTTCTCCCTGGCTCACATAAGAAGGTATGGTGGAAGTGTTCCCGAAACCATGTATGGGAATCGATAATTAGAGATCGAAGCAACGGTAAGAATTGTCCGTTTTGTTCAAATTTCAAAGTTCTTTCAGGCTTTAATGATTTAGCTACTGTTCATCCAGAAATAGCGAGGGAATGGAATTATGATAGAAATGGTGATCTCAAACCTGATAAGGTAAAATATAGTGCTAATGTTAAGGTGTGGTGGAAATGTCTACAGGGACATGAATGGGAAGCATTTGTTTTTAACAGAAGCAATGGGCACGGGTGCCCTTATTGTTGCAATTTTTCTGCATTGGCAGGTTACAATGATTTAGCCACAACGAATCCTGAGTTAATCAAAGAATGGAATTATGAAAGGAATAGCGAGATAAAACCTTCTGATGTGCTGGCTGGATCACATAAAAGAGTATGGTGGAAATGCAAAAACGGGCATGAATGGAAAGCCGTCATAAAAAGCAGAACCAGCGGAGAGAATTGCCCTTATTGCTCTAACAAGAGGGTTCTCGAAGAATACAATGATCTGTATACATTCTGTATAGCGAATCATAGAAACGATTTAATTGCTGAGTTCGATAATGAAAAAAACAAGTTTACTATGCGAGAGATTACAGCAGGTAGTGCTAAACTGGTATGGTGGAAATGTCCAAAGGGACATTCATATCAAGCAGCTGCACATCGAAGAATCAGAACTGGCTCAGGATGTGGCGTTTGTAGCCATAATATCCTCATGAAAAATGAAAATGATCTGCTTACCACTCATCCTGAGATTGCAAAAGAATGGGATTACGAAAAAAACGAGAAAAAACCGGAAGAAGTAATGGCTGGTAGCAATATTGCAAAATACTGGTTTGTTTGTCCGAAGGGTCATAGCTACGAGGCAACCCCATTAGATAGAAAAAGAGGAAATAATTGTCCAATATGTGCTATAGAAAAGCATACATCTTTTCCAGAAAAAGCTATATTCTTTTATATAAAGAAATATATAGATGAGGCAGAGGAAAACTATCGCCGTACCTTTTTAGGCAGAATGGAAATAGATATTTATTTACCTAAACAAGCTCTTGGAATTGAATATGATGGGGTTGCATGGCACAAAGACTATAAGAGAGATCAAAAAAAGGACAATATATGTACCAGCCATGGTATTACAATGATAAGAATACGCGAAACAGGCTGTGATGATTATGTCAGCGATTCTATAAAGAAATATATACAGCCGTATGACATGCAGGAATTAAGCAATGCAATTCGGTTCATTTTTCAGTTCCTTAATCAGCGATTTCAAATGGATATTGATGCTGATATTAATGTTGACAGAGATAGAATAAGTATATTGGAACAAATTAATATTTCCGAGAAAACCAATTCTATTGCAAGTTACTGTCCGGAAATAAAACAATATTGGGACCATGAGAAAAATGGAAAGATCACTCCTGAACAGATTTCTCATGCAAGTTCTAAAAAAATCTATCTAAGGTGTGAGTTGGGCCATACATGGGAAGTAACTGCAAGCAATTTTCCATCTCATCCATGGTGTCCTTATTGTTCAGGACGCAGAGTATTATCTGGTTTTAATGATCTGTTCACGACCAATCCGGAATTAAAGCAATTTTGGTCAAAAAACAACACCATCGATCCTAAAACCATCAAAAGTGGTTGCAATTCAAACGTGTTATGGTATTGTCCAAATTGCAAAGGCGAGTATGACATGAAAGTAGTAGCAAAAGTCAGAACTCCAGGCTGTCCATACTGTTCTGGGCATAGAGTACTAAAAGGCTATAATGATTTAGCGTCGCTGGTTCCTGAGCTGATTAGTGATTGGAATTATGAAAAGAATTATCCATTAAAGCCGGATGAAGTTACAAGAGGATCAAATAAAAATGTATGGTGGAAATGCCACATGTGTAATTTTGAATGGCGAACTGTTGTTTACAACCGAGGTGTTCTGAAGCGCGAGTGCCCAGCATGTAAAAAGAAAAAGTCAGAAGAATAGAATAGCTCTTTTGGGTCTCTATTGCCATAACACACAAAATAAGGTTGACACAAAATAATGTTGACACTTATAGTGACTATACCATGATACCACAAAGCACCACGTAGAGATTGTTCATGGGTTATATGCATGCTCTATAATGATTTGCTGATTGAAGATCATAACGGAGATAAGAGAACTGTAAAAAGATGTCAACAAAAAACACAAAGTGAATTTTGAAAAGAAATTTTCGCTCTATATCCAGATATAGAGGTATTAGGTAACTATAGTGAACGACATAAGATTTCTCCACGCGGCCTTTGGCCTTGGTCGAAATGACACAGGAGGGACTTTATCAAAGCGAAAAAAAGAATAATGTCGTTCACTATAGTATAGCTGGATATACCTGTAAAAAAACATTATGAATCGAAAACAGATTCTGATACTGGATTTTTTACGTACTGATTTCCAACGCAATATGCGTTGAAAACTTTACTTTAACGCAACTTTGTGTTAGGATAGCGTTGGAGGTGGCGTTATGAATCGTATTGTTCCCGAGAAAGAAACATTAACGGTTGAATTCAAAAGTGATCAACCAAAGAAGCTACAGGATTCAGATATTTTTGATGCGGTGGTGGCCTTTGCCAACTCTGATGGGGGAGATTTATTCTTGGGCGTCGAGGATGACGGGAGAGTCACTGGCGTCCACAAAGACCATTCTAATCCAGTTACATTAAGTGCTTATATTGCAAATAATACGGTGCCTCCTATTTCTGTTCGCACGGAGATCATTGATGACATTGAGCCTGTGCTGAAAATTTCTGTACCAAAGGCATATGGTGGCATCATTGCGACGAGCTCAGGAAAAATCATGAGACGTCGCATGAAGCATGATAATACTCCAGAAAATATTCCAATGTATCCAACAGAGATCGCGACGCGCCTCTCGGATCTTCGTTTGCTTGATTATTCTGCAATGGCCATCACAGAAGGATCAATCAATGATATCGACGTATTGGAAATAGAAAGGCTTAGAAATAATATTCTTGCCTACGATGGTGATAAAACACTTCTTGATCTTGAAAACGAGGAGCTTTTAAAAGCATTAGGTTTTGCCAGAGAAATGAATGGAGTTTTGTACCCAACAGTTGCGGGCATATTGATGGTGGGAAAGATACAAAGCCTTATGCGATATGTTCCGACGGCGAAGGCGTCTTTTCAAGTACTTGAAGGGACGCAGGTGCGAGTCAATGAAGACTATGTTTTGCCGATACTTGCTGTGTTTGAAAAGCTGATTGCTCACATGGATGCGTGGAACCCTGAGCAGGAAATTGAAATGGGATTGTTCCGAATGCCGGCTCCAGAATTTAATAAACGTGCCATACGCGAAGCAATTGTCAACGCTTTCAGTCATCGTGATTATTCAAAGATGGGAAGAGTCAGGATTGCAATTACGGACGAAGGCTTAACAATCGCAAATCCAGGCGGATTCATTGAGGGCGTAACGATTGATAACTTGCTTAGTGCAGAACCGCATGGCCGCAATCCCCTTCTGGCAGACGCTCTCAAACGAATAGGATTGGCGGAAAAAACAGGCCGTGGAATTGATCGCATTTTTGAAGGTTCATTGATTTATGGGCGAGCGTTGCCAGATTATTCTTTGTCTACATCGGCTATTGTCTCTCTTTTCATTCCACGTAGTAAGCCGGACGTTCAAATTGCAAAACTTGTTGCAGATGAACAAAATCGACTTGGTCGTCCACTTCCATTGAACACATTGCTGGTTTTAAATGTACTTAAAGATATGCCACGCTCCGATGTAAAACAATTAGCAGAAGCACTCCATCTTTCAGAAACCATGATACACACTGTGCTCGACAAAACCATTGAACAAGGGCTTGTGGAGGCTTATGGCGCAGGACGAGGCAGGAACTATATGTTATCTCATACCATCTATGGCGACAAAACAAAGACAGCAGGATATGTAAGACAGAAAGATATTGACGAATCACGATTTGAAGAACTTATTCTGAATCTGGCGCGGGCAAACGAATTCATTTCACGCGCGGATGTGGTTAGTTTGCTACATGTAAAGCCATCAAAAGCTTATAATCTGCTTAAGGCTTTAACTGATCGTGGGAAGTTGGAACCTATAAATAAGGGACACTATGCCAAATACAAGATAGCAGAGTAAATAACAATCCAATGCATTTTTAACGCAAATGTTTCTGCGTTGGAAATGCATTGAACGTTTTACAATGTTTGGACCATGAGTTATTGCGGTACTCATATGAATCATCCATCCTGATAAAAACCGCCATATGACGGGATTTTAAAGGAAAAGAAATAAACTGATTAAGGGGGAAGCCTAATGAAAACGTATAATCCAAACGAGTTTATAAAATCATTAGCACAGCATACAAATAATCGTCCCGTCCCTCAATGTCCATATTGCGGCGGACAACAATTCACAACAACTGACTCCTTGGCTTCTATTCTCATTGGAAAAGAACCTAATGGAATTGCGATAGGTCCATTTATACCTGCTGGTATGATAATATGCCAAAAATGTGGACATATCGAATTTTTTGCCTTGGGTGTTCTTGGGCTTATGGATAGTGGGGATGAGAAGAACAATGGCGAACAGAAATAATGCAAATGGAAGAAATAATTCTGGTAGAAGAAATTCCATTGTTACTTCTTCTGACAGGATTATATGTACGGAAACACAGATACAATTATCTGATGAAAAGCTCAAGGGTATGTTTGCGAAAGTATACGAGATTGCTCGTAAAGATGCAAACAGATTTCGTCTGCATAATCATTTTGGGGTGTTTTTGTCATTAGGAAGCACAATGCTTCTTTCTTTGCTGACAACTGACTTCAAAAAGTTCTCTTTTATCAAGGATGGCGCTCTTGAAAAATGGGGATGGAGAATATGTGTCGGTTCGCTTTTGTTGGGTGTAATTTTGGCTATAGTAAATGTAACTGTACGGCATAATAATGAAAACGAAGAGAGAGATAAAGCCATTTCCAATATTCTTAATGATATTACAACTGTTGATACAGCAGAGTCTCAAGCGACAACAGAATAAAACACCCAAGCAGAATGATTACAAATGAGAATGAACGGGAACATGATGAATGACTGAAAAAGGCACTCCTAGCCAGCTGACCGGAGTGCCTGTGAACAGCTTAATCTTTCGTGAAATCACTGCTCCCGGATTCGAGCCATTCATCAAAACTCTTTTTCGGAATCCTGTAGACGGCGCCGACCCGGATCCAGCGGAATTCGTTCCGTTTCAGGAGACTGTAAACGGATTTGCGGCCGACGCCCAGGATATCCTGCAGATCCTGAACAGTGTAGCAGCGATTTCCGGAGGACGGCTTAGGCTGAATAGTCAGATTATTGATATCCATATTGCCAGCCTCCTTTCACCGCAGGGAACTCAGCGGAGTGTACTGTGTGAATTTCTTCAGGTGTTTCTTTACTTCGTTGCCTAGGATCAGTTCGGCATACGCGGCAGGATCGTTCCAGATCAGGTAGTCGAGTTCAGATTTTTCATACGTGTTGTCAGCGTAAGCTTTTTCTGTTTTGTTGCAGTCGATCAGAATGATATCGCCAGTGGTAAGCTTCGCGTAGACATAGCCGCTGTCCATATCATATTCAGCGTGAATGATTCCAATAGGGTTCATAATGATGGTCTCCTTTCAGCGCTTTTTGCGACTCTGGCATAAGGCATGACCATCGCGATCGTGTAAGGGTTTACGACTACCAGAAAAACACGGTGTTTTTCATCATTGTGCAGAATTGATCATTCTTGTCTTTTGTGGTTATAAAAATGGACCGCATTAGACAATATTTTTCGTTTTTTATCCATTTCCCGGAGTTCAAGTCCTGTTTCCCGCACTTTCGGAGCCCTTGTAAATCAAGGGCTCCGATCTTTTTTATACCTCAAATACCCTTACCGTACCCTTACCAGCTTTTTGGCCATTAAGTCTTTGTCGCATTTTCAGCTCCATTTCAGCAACTTCAGGAGTGTATCAGGAAAAGCTTGACGTAGGGGAATATACGTAGTATATTCTTCACATTCTTTCGGAAAGGAGCGCTTTTCATGAACTGGTACGGATTTGTTTCTATGCTGCTTGCGAACACTGAGAATCATGTCCGCACTATCGTCGTATACGATTGGAAGTTCAGAGAAGCGTAGCCGGAAAATCTTTATTCTGTTTACCAGCCGCTTATCTCTGAAGGATAAGCGGTTTTATTATTTCTGAAGGAGGGATTGACCATGCGAATTCACATTGAAACAGAGCGACTGATCCTGCGCAACCTGACGCCGGAGGATTACAAGTCAGCATTTCTGTGGTGCGGCGATCCTGATGTCGCCCGTTATATGGTCTATCCTGTTTATACAAAAGCGGAGGATGTGAAAAACTGGCTGGAGACGCTGGATCCGGATGATCCGGATGAATACGAAGCCGGAATTGTACTGAAGAAAACCGGTGAACTGATCGGAAGCGGCGGAATATATTACAAGCCGGAAGAAGACCTTTGGAATATCGGATACAATCTCCGTAAGGATCAGTGGGGAAATGGGTATACGGTCGAAATGATTCGGGGACTTCTGGAACTGGTACGAAGGAACCGGGATGTCAGAGGTATTATGGGCAGCTTCGCCAACGAGAATTACCGAAGCCAACGCGTAATGGAGAAACTGGGTATGACATTCTGGAAAGATGTGATGCTGTCAAAACTGGACGGGAGTGAAAGCTATCCCGGGAAACAGTACAGGAGGCTGTTCAGATAATGATTCAGCATATGGATTACAAGTGGTATACTGAACAGGAGGGAGCATTCCATGCGTGAAGAAACAGAAGCGATCCGGGAACACTATAATGCCAATCCGCAGAAAGAATGGGATCGATTGAAGAAATTCCATCCATATGAAAAATATATCACGATCAGGATGATGGACCGGTATATTCAACCTGAAGATACGATCCTGGATATTGGTGGCGGTCCCGGTCACTATTCCATCCATTATGCCCGAAGGGGGCATGCGGTTACTCTTGTGGATCTGAGTGATGAAAATGTCCGCTTTGCCAAAAAGAAAGCCAGGCAGTATGGCGTCAAAATGACCGCTGTACAGGGAAATGCATTGGACCTTTCACGCTTTCCGGATCATTCTTTTGACATCGTCTTCCTGATGGGACCGCTGTACCATCTGATGAATGAAGAGAGCAGAGTTCAGGCAATTCAGGAAGCAAGGCGTGTCCTGAAACCAGGCGGATACCTGTTCAGCAGTTTTATTCTCATGTTCGGCGGAGTGATTTACGGACTGCGGGAACTGGAAGAAACGATTCTTATGCCGAGAGAACAGCCGTATTTTGAGGTGGCTGCGAAGGACGAAAGCCTGGCGTTTGATGCGTTCACCTTTGCGTATATGACCACTGTCCGGGATGCGGAACAACTGATGGCTTCCGTTCCGGGGCTGAAGACGGAGACTGTTTTCGGCCAGGAGAGCATTCTCGCTCCGTACAGGAATGAACTTGCTAAGCAGCCTAAAAAGATCCGGATGGCGTGGTATGAATACGCACTGCGGTTTTGTGAGAAGCGGGAATACCTGACGCATACGGAACACTTGATGATCGTGTCCAGAAAGGATTCGTGACAACGGCGAATTTGCAGAGGAGGGTCAGATATTATGCGAGGGGGGACAGCAAATACTCAATCTTCTGAAGGGTAAGAAAGTGATCTTCTTTGACGTGGGATATACGCTGGATGCACCTGCGTCAGGAGACTGGATGTTTACCAATAAGTTCCTGGAACTGGCCGGCGAAAAGATGAAACAGCGAACAGCAGCAGATGTTCAGCAGGCCAGGGATGCGGGGCTGCGTTTTCTGGAACAGGCTCATCTGATTCGGAATGTTGAAGCGGAGATCCGGAATTTCTTCGATTATTACTCCATTATTTCCGAACAGCTGGATCTGGGCCTGACGGAAAAGGAAAGGGATCAGATTGCCAGAGATCGTGCCTGCAACATGGGAAACTACATCCCGTATCCCGGGATCACTGAAGTGCTTGACACGCTCAGCAAAACGCATAAGCTCGGCATTATCTCCGATACCTGGCCAAGCATTGAACAACAGCTGGAGCATATCGGCGTCTCGCGCTATTTGTCGTACTGTACGTTTAGCTGCTATGTCGGCGTGTTCAAGCCGGATCAGCGCATTTACCTGGACGCACTGAACAAGTGCGGCGTTCCTGCCGGGGAAACCGTATTTATCGATGATGCTGTGCGCAACCTGGACGGCGCGGCGGCTTTGGGTATTACGCCGATCCTGATTGCGGCCAATCCGGCTTCGGATGTGCAAACGAGCTATACAAAGATCAGGGATTTGAGAGAACTGATCCTGTAAAGACTGTACAGGAAGGACAGATTTATGGAGATCTGGGATTTATATGATGAAAAGGGAAACAAAACCGGAGAAACCTGGGAACGCTCCCGGGCAAAGGAGATTCCGGAAGGAAGATACCATATTGTCTGCGATATTTTGATTCGCCATCGGGATGGAGATTTTCTCCTGACTCTTCGGGATTCACGGAAAGAAATGTATCCCGGCTGCTGGGAAGCCAGTGCAGGCGGTTCTGCTTTGGCCGGTGAGACGCCTGAAGAAGGAGCCCGGCGGGAAATGCAGGAAGAGACCGGCCTGAAAGCGGAAAAACTGGAACTGATCAGCATTACCCGGAAACCAGATTCCAGGTCGGTGGTTTATGCTTTTATTGCAATGGTGGATGCCGCAAAAGATTCTGTAATGCTTCAGGAAGGGGAAACAGTTGATTATCAGTGGATGAAACTTTCTGCTCTCCGAAAAATGATCCGGGATGAACCAGTGCTGGCAATACAGTATCCAAGGTACAAGCCTTATCTCGATACGTTGGATATCTGAATGGGTATCCGCTTGAATGCGTTGTCAGAATTTCAGGGTGATTGCCTGTTGATCAGTCGGATTTTTCAAAACTCCAGCTGTCCGATTTACAGGGTATAGTTTGCGGGAAACTATGTAAGACAGGTGCTGTAAGATGAAGGATTACAGCGAACAGCATAAAAAGCCTGGGAGCATGATGCGTACGACTTCTGGATCAGACATGAAGGAACACTGGAAGGAAGAACAAAAGAAGACGCTGCGGATCCTGCAGAAAGAAAGCCATGACTGCCTAAGACCAGGCCGGGCATCTGCAGGCTTTCGCCTAGTAAACCTCTATGAAGATACAAACAATTAGTGGCCGCCTGTTTGAAATGGAAATCCCTTCGTATATTGCAATGCGTTCAAAGAAGGAATGAAAAAGGCACTCCCGGCCACAAGGCCAGGAGTGCCCATCACTCTTCTATCGCAGGGAACTCAGCGGAATGAACTGAGCGACTTTTTTCAGGTACTCCTCAACTTCGAAACCAAGGATCAGCTCGGTATATGCGGCAGGATCATTATAGATCAGGTAGTCGAGTTCAGATCTTTCATATACGTTGTCGACAAACCGTTTCTCGATCTCATTGCAGTCAATAATGACGACATCGCCGGTGAAAAATCTTGCGTAGACATAACCACTGTCGATATCATATTTGGCATAATTGATTCCGATGGGACTCATAGTGATGATCTCCTTTCAGCGTTTTTGTGACGCAGACATAACGCATGATCATCGCAATTTGTATATGGGCTTACGACTACCAGAAAAGCACGGCGTTTTTCACGGTTGTGCATAATTGATTGTTGTTGTCTTTTACGGTTATAAAATTGTGCCATATAAGACGGTTTTACTTGTCTTTTGCCTATTTCCCGGAGTTCAAGTCCTGTTTCCCGCACTGAAGCCTTGAAACACAACAGTTTCAGGGCTTTTTCATGTCCAGCAGACATGATTTTCGAAGGCCTTGCGCATTAGATTTCTCGATAGATTAAAGGAGGGGAATCTAATGCCCAGGATCAGGATCAAACAGGATGACCAAAAAACAGCGCAAGAGTGTCTCTGAAGCGCTAAAAATCTTCATCATGGGTCTGACGACCTGGGCGTATGCTCCGGAGGGGATGATGTTGTCCACCATCGGGATTTTGCGGTAATGAAGATGCCTTTAGGGATACTCCCCCTTGAATCCAAGGACCTCCAGCGGTACAATAAGCCCAAGAACCGGTGAACGGAGACGGATGATGAAAGCGTACGGCAAAACACCTGTTACGAACAGGATCGGCA
>OCTW013404716.1_pt1 | contig 17327 bp, 19 predicted proteins | sample 1539671 | NCBI WGS metagenome assembly OCTW01 (sample SAMN02144230, study PRJEB22623) | gut metagenome | biome: sheep rumen | host: Ovis aries | place: New Zealand
AACAGATGATCCGAGAGAATTCCGACAGTGCACTGTTGGAAGAGACCTCTGGTGAAGAAATCCTGTTGGAGGAAAGTACCGACTCTGAAGTGATGCTCGAAGAGTCTGCCGATGATATGTTGTTGGAGGAAAAGGACTCCAGCGAATCGCTATTGGAAGAGACAAGGGAGAATGCAGAAGACCGCGTATACCATTATTTCCCTGAGGACAAAGATGAACTAAGAATAATACTAGAGCAACTGATAAAAGAACGTAAAGATGACGATGTAATAGATTTAAATGATATAGACACATCAAATATTACTGATATGTCAAATTTGTTTATGGATCATTTTAATGATATGGATAATTTTGATAAAGTAAATATATCTGAATGGGATGTGTCCAACGTTAAGAATATGTCACAAATGTTTTACGATTGTGAAAACTTTAATTGTGATTTAAGTTCTTGGGATGTCTCTAATGTTGAAAATATGTGGTGTATGTTCATTTATTGTCATAACGTATCATTTGGAGATTTATCCCGATGGAATGTGTCAAAAGTAGAACATATGGGAGGTATGTTTAGGGAGTGGAACGAATTTGACTGCGACTTGAGTTCTTGGGATGTCTCTAATGTTAAAATTATGACTGGAATGTTTTGGAACTGCCATGAATTTAACAGTGACTTGACCTCTTGGGATGTTTCTAATGTTGAAGATATGCAGGAAATGTTTGAAGGTTGTGAAAACTTTAATTGTGATTTAAGTTCTTGGGATGTCTCCAAGGATCAAATCATATATCATATGTTCCGAGGATGTAAAAAATTAAAGAATCTTCCAAAGTGGTACCGTGTATATCATTATTTCCCTAAGGACAAAAAAGAACTAAGGAAAATACTTGAGCAACTGATAAAAGAACGTAAAGATGACGATGTAATAGATTTAAATGATATAGACACATCAAATATTACCGATATGTCACAATTGTTTATGGATCATTTTAATGATATGGATAATTTTAATAAAATAGATATATCTGAATGGGATGTATCCAACGTTAAGAATATGTCACAAATGTTTTACGGTTGTGAAAACTTTGGATGTGATTTAAGTTATTGGGATGTTTCTAATGTTGAAAATATGTCAAGTATGTTTGAAGGTTATAATGGTAATTGGAATCTTGATCATGTTTTAGATTATTGGGATGTCTCCAGGGTTCAATATATGAATCGTATGTTCCGAGGATGTAAAAAAATAGAAAATATACACTTGTCAGAATGGAATGTATCAAATGTCGTAGATATGGAGCGTATGTTTTATGGGTGTGTATATTTCAGAGGATGGGGACTTGAAAAATGGAATGTATCTAATGTTGAAAATATGTCAGGAATGTTTGAAGGTTGTGAAATCTTTAATTGTGATTTAAGTTCTTGGGATGTCTCCAAGGTTCAAATCATGTATCATATGTTCCGAGGATGTAAAAATTTAAAGAATCTTCCAGAATGGTACCGCTTATACCAATATTCCCCTAAGTCCAAATATGGACTAAGGAAAAAACTAGAGCAACTGATAAAGAACGTAAAGATGAAGATGTAATAATTGCAGTGTCGGTCTTCATGGCTTTTAAGTTTATGAATCTTACAATTATGGAGTATTAAATCAATTTTTAACTTAATATAAGACATTATGCCGATAATTAATATATCAATCTTTTTAATAAAGGAAATTTGCAGTGCAATTTTGAACGCTCAAAAACACATTGAGAATCACCATAATTGTGCTGCCACTGCACTTGTCGGCGCTGGTTTTTTTTTACAGTAAAAGTTGCTGGAGCTCTTCTGGCTAGAACTTCATTCCATGTTATAAAATTGTTGTAATAAACAAATTAGAAATAGATTATTGTCAATTCAGAGCCCTAATCCACATCAGATTTATAATCTTAGAACTAAGACTTGGACGGTGATGATTATCTACGATAAACTGTAATAGTAATATGATTAGTAAAGACGGTAAGAACGTGACTATCAAAACGTTTAAAGAGAGATAGGGCGTTTCGGTTGATGATAATTAGTCCATAACGCTTCCCAGAATGAAGAACGTTGTGGACTATATTATCATCGTACTCATGTTCATTAGTACTATAGAGGTATTCTTATCTACTTTTTCAGAAATAGCCGAACACTATCGGCCAGTTCTGAACAGCTTGAGCAGGGTCAAGGCCGCGGATACCACGGAACCCTTTCTTGCCAGCAAAATACGCATTATCTGCTGATCCTGCAAATAAACAAAGCAAAATTTCCCCTGAAGATAAGAATATGTTTGCTTTTTTGCCCTCCAAATGAAAAAGGACCAAATTGGACCAAAACTTTTTTACCTACTTTTGTGCGGATTCAAAAAAAAAATGTATATTTGCATTCGTAATGCCATGCGGGGAGAAATCCGCGGCATGCAGAGGGAAGCAACATATTGGCCGTCGGCAAATCTGGAACATTTGTAGTAATTTGGTCAAGATGAAAGCCATGTTCCTGTTTGTTAAGAACGTAATGGAGAATGCTGAAAATCCAGAAAAGAGTAGGCAAAGTGTTTAATAACAAAATCTTTATGAATTTAACATCAAGAAAAACAGCCCAAATGCCTGTTATTATGAATTTCACGTCCCCCAAGAAAGCTGAAGTTATTGAAGAAGAAGATTACAAGGTAATTTATGATGTGGAAAACAGTATCTCTTACATTTGCGGAGGTGGCGGTGGTCGTAGTTCTACTGGTTCTACCAGCCAAAAAGGATATAGAGATACGAGAGTTGTCGAACATAGGAAAAGTGATGGGAGCCCTAGTGTTGTGTCTAGTCACAATGATGCCCCTGTAATGACAGACGATTAATTGAAGATGGAAGGCCAGGTTTTGATAGTTACCTGTAAACAGGATCTTCATCCAACCTCTGTAATCAATCTATTGAATGAGAAACAAATTCCGTTTTTTAGATTGAATACAGAGGCGTTGATGACAGATTATGTGTTTTCTTGGACATGTTTAAATCAAGAAATTGATTTACATATAAAAGATTTAAATACAAAGAAGGAAATATCTTTAAGCCAAATTCACTCCGTTTGGTATAGAAGAGCGCCATATCCAAGTGAGATGCCATATACAGTCGATGAAAAAGTGGATATGCATAATATTGAGGAAGCTAAGCAATTCTATTTGTATTTAATGTACTATATTAGTGACTTATACTCTATTGGTAATCACTTTTTAGATAAGTATGCCAATTCAAAGTTAAACCAATTCCGAGAGGCTATAAAACTTGGTGTTAAAATTCCAGACACATGTCTTACAAATAATAAAAGATATTTGGATGATTTCGTCAGTAAATATGAAAATGTCATACTGAAACCGTTGCATGATTATGGTATATGGTACTCTGCAGATAGGACATACCCATTTTATGCCACAAAGATTCCATCATCTTTATTACTATCGCAATCTGAGGAGTCAATTTCACAAACTGTAAACTTCTGTGAGGATTATATAGAAAAGAAATTTGAGGTTCGTGTTACTGTGATGGGCAATCACCTCTTTGCATGCAAATTAGATTCACAAAGCCAAACAGAAGATACGGGAAAAATTGACTGGAGACAAGGGTATGATCACCAACTTAAGCACGAATTGATACAACTCCCCAAAGATATAGAAGAGTTTTGTAGAAAATATCTCAGACGTTTTCATTTGAACTTTGGTTGTTTTGATTTTATTTTAACTCCAAAAGACGAGTATGTGTTCCTGGAATGTAATCCAAATGGACAATGGGGATGGATTGAGGACGAAACCAATGCGCCCATGAGTGAAGCATTGGTTGACTGTCTTGTTAACCTAAGAAATGTTTAACAATGTCAGTATAGTATCATATGTTCTCAATTATAAATAAAATAGAGTCCCACTTTAACCCTCGTGGTTGTCTCAACGCTGACAGAGTTAATTTCCGGCGCTATAATCCGGCTACAGATGAGATAGTTTCACATTTTTCTGATGATGACTGGAAGAATATTTTTACAGGGGTTGATGAAAAACGCTTAAAGCTATGGAATCAAATCGCAATAGATAGGATTCTGTTGATAGCCGAAGATCCCCTTCATAATCAACCATTTGGCTTCATATGTATCATTGAAGACAAAAATAACTTTGGCTCTGTGCTGATTCATGGTGGTATATGGGAAAGAAACACACATACAATGATGTTGCTTTTTAGAGGATTGAATTCTATCATCAACATATTGCTTAATGAGAAGTTCATAATAGAACTACAGTGTTATTCTAATAACAAGAAAGCTGATAGAATGCAAAAAGCATTGGGCTTTGTAGAATATAAACATGATAAAAGATTGTCATATAAGAAACTGGATATAAATAAGTTTAATGCAAATATAATTAATGGAAGACTTTAACCGGATACTAGTGTAATTTTAAGTTACGTTTGTAGGGTGGTAAGCAGATTGCTCGCGTTGTTAATAGCTTCATCGCTTCAGCCGATGAGGGATATGTGCAAGGGGACAAAATTCCCCTCTGGCTATTCGGCTTTTTGTACCTAAATGGAAGAAGGTCTTAATCGCTGGCGGTGCAGGACTTGCCGCTGCAACAGTCGGTGCAGGATTTTTAACAGCAAAAGTTGCTGGAGCTCTTCTGGCTAGAACTTCATTCCATGTTATAAAATTGTTGTAATTAACAAATTCGAAATAGATTATCGTCAATTCAGAGTCCTAATCCACATCAGACTTATAATCTTAGAACTAAGAATTGGACGGTGATGATTATCTACGATAAACTGTAATAGTAATATGATCAGTAAAGACGGTAAAAGTGTGACTGTCAAAACGTTTAAAGAGAGATTAGGCGTTTTGTTTGATGATAATTTGGCCACACCGCTCCCAAGAGTGAAGAACGTGGTGGACTATATTATCATCGGACTCATACTCATCAGTACCTTAGAGGTATTCTTATCTACTTTTTCGGATATAGCCGAACGCTATCGGCCGGTTTTGAATTTCATCGACATTCTTACGGTCATCCTCTTTACTATAGAGATTGCTCTGCGTATCTGGAGTGCCGACGAACTGGATGAACGCTATAAGGGATTCTGGGGCAGGGTGAGATATTGCCTGACCTTTTACGGATTGATTGACTTGATATCCGTAGTACCATTCTATATCAATCTGCTCCTGCCAACTCCTTATATGGCGCTGAAGATATTCCGCGTTTTCCGACTGTTGCGCCTGTTTAGATATATGTCCACCTCAATACTTCTCTTCGAGGCTGTTTCGTCTAAGAGGAAAGAACTTTCAGTCAGTCTGACTTTTCTCGTGTTGCTTACGGTTATTCTGTCAGCTCTGCTTTTCTTTGTGGAGCATGATGCACAGCCCGAGCAGTGTGAGAATGGTTGGAGCACTTTCGTTTGGGCGTTTGCCAAATATCTTGGCGATCCAGGTAAGATAGCAGATTTTACATTAGAGACACCAGCGGCTAACTTTATCGCCTTCATAGTGGGCCTGTTGGGTATCGCAATCTTTGCCGTCCCCACAGGTCTCATCAGCTCTGGCTTTACTGAGGCATTAGAGGAAAGAAAAAGAAAAGAAGAGCTGGCCAGTTTTAGACAACGCATGAAGAAGGCTTTCCGGCGCTTTGGTGACAGTACTTTTCGCGGTTATCTGAAAGAGCAGCCTGATGGCGGCGGTGAGAAGTTTGCTAAAATGAATTTTGTGCCACAACGTGTAAAGATTGCCAAGATGCAGGTGCGCCAGGGCATGGACTTGAAAGATATCGTAGATACTTGCCGGGAGTTTCCTGAATTTCGCTTAAAGAATTTGGCTGACGCACGTACTAATGAAAATGAGGCGGATGACTGTTTTGTGGTGGAGCATTTCCCCAAGAATACCCTTTATGGTTGTTGTGTTGAAAACCATTCTCGGGTAACCATAGTTTGCACGAGCAGTTTTGATGAACTTGGTATAGGGTGGTTCACTTACTACTTAGCAAAGATGGGCGGCTTTAACTACGTCAGTAAGGATGTAGAGGTGGATCCCGATGAGTTGGACTCTTACTATAATTTTGCTAAAGAAGCACTTTATAACAAAAAGCCAAAGTCTTATTATGATCAAAATAAGAGTATTAATAAGTCGGAGAAAAAGGAAATCTATAAGGTGTTGGAAAAAAAGAATGAACATCGTGACCTGTTTCTGGCTGACGTGAAGAGTTTGGCAGATGGTGATGGCTCGTGGGTAATTGTCTTTACGGAGCATATCAAGAACTCGGTTAACCAAATGGATTTTCATGTTGTCGACAAACAGAGCAAAGGAGACTCTACCGTCAGTGATCAGCACACCTTCATGCTGTTTTATGAACAGTTTGCCAAGTTGATGAACGAGAAGTTTGGCTTGTGCAGTCAGCTCTGTGCAGAACGTTATCTCTTGAAGAAGAGTTTTTTAGGCACAACAATCCGTGATACCCTTCCTAATACCAACGTGTTTGTGCTTCGCCCCTCATCTGTATTAATGAATTTCGACGCGAAGAAGTTGGTATATGCCTACGAGATGGCTCTCCTCATCAGTCGGTTGTTTGATGGAGGTCGTGGCATAAAGGATGATGATGTGAAAGATTTTAAAGCAACTGGCTTCGGATATATTGAAAAATCTAAAAACAATAAAAAGATCAAGTAGTTATTAAGTAAATATGGAAATTCTTCTTGTCATCATTGTTATTGGCTTGCTGTTTGTAGTGGGAGGCTTGGGAGGCTGGTTGCTACGCGCAATCTTCAAGATATTCAGTTTCTTGGGCGAAGGCTGTTCTAATGGCATCGGGTGTCTGCTCTTCATCGTCTTTGTGATTCTCTGCGTGATAATGCTGGGAATGATGATATGATCTGTGTATAGATTTGTTATTCTTTAAATATTGTTTAATCAAGTAATTCAAAATTATGTCAGAATTTAAAATGGTAAAAGTCCCTCGAAAGGACGGATGGATGTACGCTAGCACTAGCAGTACGAATGGTGACGATCATTATGCCAAAGTTTGGTATAATAGAGATGGTGGAATAGACAATGATCTCACTTATTCTCAGGCCTATAAGAAGCAGATGGGCATTGGCGGAAGTAAAGGTAAAAAAGTGAAAAGCAGCAAGGTCGTTGATGGCAAGAAAAAAGAGGGATGCATTACTAAAATCCTAAAGGCTCCTTTCCGATTGTTATGGTGGGTTGTCAAACAAGTGTTGATTATTGTGACCTTCGGTTATCTATCTGGAGTCTTTGATGACGATAAATAAATCATCTTGCAAATAAGTCTTATAACTGGCTTAGACTCATATCCGTAAGTTTTTCGCAATAGAGATGTGTGCAATACTAAAATTGCCAATAGATGATATAGCTTTATGGATGCTTGACGATTACAACATAAATATGTTTGAGACCAGATGAGAATATGAGTAATAAGACAATCATTAAGTCGTATCGGGAGGAAAATGTCTGTATTAAGATAACAGACTTCCAACTGAGGGATGTCAGTATCTATGGATGTGACGCCACGTTAGATTTTAATATTTATGACAAAGAGACCATGGTGTTGTTAGATACAGACTTTGAGACCATAGAGAATGCCTTTATGGGAGTAGACGACAGTGAGGATCTCTGGAACTTTCTGGAGGAGAAAGGCATCGATTTCTCTGAAGAATATAATGATGACTACGACAAGTTGCCTGCTGAACTGAAAAAAGAGTTTTCCGACTATGAGTTAAGTTTCTATGATGATGCTTATCATGAATGGTTTTTTGACGACGACCAGTCATCGCATGAGGATATAATCGACAGGATAATGGATCGGTTGTACTTGAATGGGGAAAAAATCTATGTCATAAGAGGGCAGGAATTGGGATGGATAGACGTGACAAGCGATTACTTTGGCATTCATCTGTACAGCAAAGATGTGAAAATAGGAACCGTGTACAATGTTGATATGCAAGATTGGATTTATGAGATTGACGGTATCTATTTCGATGTCTGTATGACTTGTCTTAATCCCTCGGTTTATGGCGTAGAATTATTAATACGTGATGACAGTCGGAAATATGTCGTTACCAATGAAGACTTTTACAATGATATCTATCCTAATTATGTGGGTAAGGAAGGTGACATCTTATATGATTATTATTCAGAATAACGTGTATGAGCATCGTTATAGTCTATAGCAAAAAGTAGTTGAACAAGAAGATTTTTGTTGGTCATAAAAAGATGGATTTGTTAAAACGTTTATACAGTATCCATGCTCCATCAGGCAGTGAATGGCCGATGATCGCTTTTGTGAAGGAATATGTTGAAAGGCATATTCCTGATGCAGAAGTGAGGATAGACGGTTATGGAAATCTGTATATAACAAAAGGACAGGCAAGTGATGGTTATCCCACACTTGTCTGTCATCTCGATCAGGTGCAGAAACTGCATAGTGATGATTTCACAGTTATTGGGGCCGGCGGTATTCTCTTTGGCTACTCAGAGAGTAAGCATCGAAGGGAAGGATTAGGTGCAGACGATAAGAACGGGATCTGGATTTGTCTGAAATGCTTAGAGCAATGCCCATGCCTGAAAGTATTCATGGCAGTGATGGAGGAAAAGGGTATGTTTGGCAGTAAGATGGCCGACATGAGTTTCTTTGAGGATAGTCTCTATGTCATAGAACCGGATTCACCTGAGGGAGGGAACCTTAAACATGAATTGCGCGAGATACCGTGTGCCAGTGCGGAATTTATAGACGCAATACAACCTGAGGCACACGGCTTTAAGATTATCGACGGAAAGGGAACGGATGTGTTGGCGCTGAAGATAAACGGTCTTAAGGTAAGTGGTGTTAACGTCGGAGCAGGGTATTATCGTCCGCATAAGGATGATGAATACACCATCATTTCCGACCTGCAACAGTGTCTTGACTACATATTATTTGTTATTCATATCACGCATAAACGTTATCTTCATGAATTCAAGACGGATACACAAAAGTGGGTGGAAAGCTTGTATGGTGGCAAGACAGAGGTTAATACCACCATATAAATAAATGTTTTTATCAAATATGCTTTGATTTTATTTGATAATAATCGTAACTTAGCACCACAAAGTGTGGACATGGTGGTAATTTTTATATTTTAATAACCTTTAAATTTTTAGTTATGAAAGAAGATTATTTAAAGAAATTACTGGAAGGAGAGAGCCTCTCTATTTTTGAGCAAAGAGAAGATATAGAGGAGGAGCATGAGGGTGTTGATTATATCATTGAAGACGGAAAACTATTTACATGGGATGGCCGTGATGTGATGGACTTGAAGGAAATTAATTATGACGTTTATGAGGAGTATTTAGAGGACTATGATGAGGAATATGAGGAATATGCCGGAGGACTGGAGTCATGGTTTAAATGGACGATTAAACGTATAATATCGATAGTGTGGGAACGCGATTTACCCGGAAAATATGAGTTTGAGGAATGGTTTGATAATGATTGGCAAGTGGGGGCGATGTTGCAAGATAAGGATGGAAATTTGTTAGAAGAAGAGAATAATATATTGATAAGTGATTTTATATAATATTTTCAGAAATTAATTACGGAATTACAGTAGAATATAAGGATATACTTGTCGCAACAAGTCATAAACAAATGAGCAGTCATTGATCTGAGTGCTCATTTGTTATCATATTTAACGGACTATTATCTTTTTGACTTCTTTCAGACTATTTCCTCCCAGCCCTTCTTCACATTGTCGGCAATCTCTGCAGCATACTGTCTTTTACTGATTTCACTAGACACTTTTTCTCTTCATTAGCTGGATCAGTAGACATTTTCTTTGGGATATACAAGAAATTATTGTCTTATCTGATAAAACCGAGACGAATACATATGTGTTGCCAAGATTCTTGACCTCAGTTGGTTAAATGGTTTTGTTTTAAAAGGGCAGATCAGGATCGTCATCATTATCCTCCATAGGTGTTGGCAATCCATTTTTTAGACGATACTCCTCGTCAAGCTGCTCTCTTGTTGGAGGCCACTGGTCAATGCTTATGTTTACTCCAAGGTCTATCATCTCTTGCACTCGTGCTCTCCTGAGTTGTCTCAGTTCCTCCAGGTTCTCTGGTGTAGGACCTGTATAAGGATCTACATCAATCCCCCATTCGAGCATATCTTTTACATCATCACTCAGTTCAAGCCATTTGACTTTGCCGTTCTCAGAAACACCGTAACTGAGGTCTAAACCGCCAGAGTCACAAAAAGTGGAAATGCGGAAATCTATATCAGGGAACTGTCCAACCACCAATTGTGCGATGTCCTCCGTCCAACCGCCAATTTCGTTTCTTCCAGACCATGACAGCTTCTGTTGATCTTCTTCAGCACTGAAATCGACATAGAGGCGTGTACAATGACGCGTCATCCATGCGGCCCGCTCTTCTCCGGAAAGCGTATCGACGTAGTTAATAACTTGCTTGTATTCTTCATCCCCTTGAGGCTCTATGTCATACTCATCGGGCTTGACGAAGTTGAAAACACGGGAGAAATCTTCCTTCCGCATTACTTTTAGGGTTGCAATTGTATAAAATCCCATAATAATATCGTTTTGGGTCTCTTTCAAATTATATTATACAAATATAGTAATGTTCTTTTCATATTTCAAAAAATTAACATGCTTTAACCAAAGGGCCAATTTGGCATTTTTTTTGGAGGTTATCTTTAAAAGTATTATCTTTGCATTCTATGGACAATAACCTCTAAAGCCCCGTCGGTAAATATGGAAAATTTATGTAAGTTGGGCTGCTACTTAAAAAAAAGTACCTTAAATTTTGAAATTTTTGCAAGAAATTACTATATTAGCATAAAATAATTCTTTCTATGTACATAAAAACCTCACGATGTGCAGGACAATCGTTATGAATTGTATGGTTGACATCATAAATACAGAAGGCTGTTGAGAGATCCTTTCAGACAGCTATTAATAAATGAACAAACTTTATCAAACAATACTTATGATCAATCAGTTTAGTGACTATTGGAAAGAGAAAGCCCAGAGACGGCGCAAGTCGTGGGCGGAAAAAGCCAGGCGTTTTGCCGTTCGGCATATGCAGTTAGAGGAAATCCGCGAAGAGGTATTCGGTAATCTTGTTTCCAAAACTAATGTAATGAGCCTTTTAGAAGAGCATCAGACTGTGCGGAATCCCATCTCGCAGTGGGGGACTGACTTGCGTTTCTCTTTCTCTGAACAAGGACTCCGGGAGGCGTTGCTCAAAGAGGGTGCTGACATCAGTTCTTTAAGCATGACAGTAAACAAGAAGAGTATTGTTGGCCAGCAGCCGCATGACGTGGAGTATAATAACATCAAAGATGTAGCATATAATCGCAGCGACTTATATAAGAAATGCACTGATTTAGAAACCTGCACCATCAACTACGGGGGTGTAACGATGACTATCTATCGCTATACCTACCTTGAGCAACCCTTTGCTTGGTACGAATTGTTACCTTGTTGGCAGCTGCCACTCCCATTGCATAGATTCCAGGAAACAGATTTCAACATCTTGAACATTGCGACCTTGCTCTTGGAAATGGCTGCCGAGTACGAGTTGCGGCAAGAGGAACTGAACTACTATGCTAAGAAATTGAAACTGCGGACGATGGACGCTGCCCTCACCGACGAAATAAGCTTCGAACTGTGGGACGATAAAAAACTGGAAAAGAAGGTAGCAGAATACTTCAGTAAGGACTATCCGGGAGTCAAGGTGCTCGGTTTCGTTCTTCGCCCTTGGAAGCAGGCCATCACGAAATATTTTGATGCCATCACAGAGCAAGGAATTCAGAATGAGGAAGAAAAGTTGGATGCTTATACTCTGGACTATAATTTCCAATACTACGTCGAGAATGTGCTGCAGCCTTATTTCATTAAACATGGTCTGCAAGAATTGAAGATGTGGAAGCCCGAGGAGAATAGTTCTGATTTATATATAGAAAGCCAAGGCTATTTAGTTAAATACGATGCATATAATAATACCTTCTGGCCGAATGCACATTATTCTATGTGCTGTATAGGTGGGGCCTTATCCCGACGACACTATATATGTAAAGGCAGCTCTGGAGGGCTGGGTAATGTTCCCTTGCGTGCCTTGGCCTATTATCTGAAGGAGATGCCGGAATTTAGCAAAAAGACCGATGAGATAGTAGTCAAGACCTTACGTATCTATGATCAACTGATGCAGCAGAAGAACGAGAACTATCGCCAGAAAGTGGAATGGCTGGACTCCCTGGCTGCTCAGCATAAGGGGAAACCCGTAGGCAAGATGATGAAGTTCTTGCGGTGGAGCATGATGATGGATCAGAGGCTTTTAATAAATAATGATCATTATTTATTAATCTCTTCTATCAAGGTGCTCGGAGAAACATCTTTCAGTTTTGTAGAGAGATCATATATTTCGCACAATGAAGAAGTTATAGAGAGATGGCTGGATGCTGACTGTCAGAACGTATACGTAGCCGACCCTGTAACGACAGATTTCGAAGAATGGGAGAAAAAACATCGCAGGGGAATGCTTTATCGCGCCTGCTCGTGGTCTGCACGAGAATTCCTGGGAGATGATACCGGCGTCTTGCTCTCAATAGATTTTATCAATCAGAAATTTTAATACACTCAAAAAATAGAAAATAATGGGAAACGATTTTAAGAAATCTTGGGACAAGAAAGCCAAAAAACGGCGCAAGTCGTGGGAAGGCAAACTCCAACGGAGAATTGCCAATCACTCCGATATTGAATCAATCCGTAAAGACGTGTTTAAACCCTTCAATGAGATGCCCGCAAGTTTATAAAGAAATTGTAAAATAATTGATCATGGCAATAGCAATCAACAGTAAAGAACTGGAGACCCTCCTGAAGGTGACTCCCTCGTGGCAGAACATCATGCTGGCAGGACGCCACGGCATCGGCAAGTCGCAAATCCTGACGAACTATTTTGAGGCGAAGGGCATGCGCGTCGTAGCACTGTTCCTCGGACAAATGAGCGATCCGGGCGATCTGCTGGGACTGCCTCACAAAGACGAGGCAACGGGCAAGACTACGTTCATGCCTCCTTACTGGTTCCCCGTGGACGGGAAGCCTATAGTGTTGTTCCTTGACGAGCTGAACCGTGCCCGTCCGGAAATCCTCCAGACGGTGATGGACCTGGTGCTCAACCGCAAACTGGCAGGACGAATGCTGCCAGAGGGCAGCCGCATCATATCGGCTTGCAACGATGGTGATGAATACCAGTTGACCGATCTCGACCCGGCGCTCGTCTCACGATTCAACATCTACACCTTCCGTCCCAGCGTGGAGGAGTGGCTGCTGTGGGCCACACGCAAGGGGCTGGACAAGCGTGTCGTCAGTTTCATTCAGGCCAATCCCGAACTGCTCGACCGTAGTGGTGACACCAAGGAAGATCAGGGACTGGAGAAAGACCCCGACCGACGGGCTTGGGAGAAAGTGGCACGTGCGATGGAGAACATTCCCAATCCGATGCCAGTGCATCAGAAGATTATTGCCGGCATTGTGGGTGTGCAGGCTGCAGCCAAACTGTTCCTCTCTTTCCAGAAGGAACTCGTCACACCGCAGGAACTGCTTACTGACTTTAAGGGCGTTAAACGGCAATTAGACAAGTATCAGTTGCACCAGCTGTCGTTTGTAAACGACTCGCTGTGCCGCTTCTTCGAAACCGATCAGGCCAATACGATGGAGCGCTCACTGATTTGCGAGAATCTGAAAGCCTACCACGACTATCTGGCCAAGAACCATCGCGAGGCCTATGCCCACTTCGTTTCGCTCATCGACGGTACAGGCTACAAGCAGATGCTCCTGCTCATCAACAAGGAACTGCCCGCGACCTATAAGCAGATTATTAATTTCATCCAGACGCTATGACTGCCCTCGAACGTATACAACAGGAGGTAGAGCAGTGGTTCCTCACAGAACCGCTGTTCTTCACCGTCTACTGTTCGCATCGGCTGACCATCAATCCCAATATGAAGTGCGCCTTGCGCTCGGGAAAGGGACGGATAGAATACAACCCGGAACTGATCGCTCCGATGTCCGACCATCTGTTGAGGGCTTTGCTGAGGGTGGAGATGGTGCGCATTCTGCTGAAGCATCCCTATTCGCGACAGCCACTGGGTTGTCCCGGCATAGCCCTGAAGATGGCGAGTGACATGGTCATTGCGCCGGCCTACAGACTCTCGTGGGCTGAACTTACGCACCCCAATGACTTAGGACTGCCTGTAGGGAAGCACTTCGAATGGTATGCCAACCGGCTGAGTACGATGGGAATTCACATGGATGGATCTGCACCCAGCGAGGGTGACTCTTGTGCCGATGGCGAAAAAGGAGAAGGCAGCGCAGCCGCTTCACCAGATTCCTCAGAAGAGCATGACGAGGAGTCGGCAGGAAACAGTGGCAATAGTCAAGAGGAGGACAGTATGATGGGAATTCACATGGATGGACCCGCACCCAGCGAGGGTGACTCTTGTGCCGATGGCGAAAAAGGAGAAGGCAGCGCAGCCGCTTCACCAGATTGCTCTGAAGAGAAAGATAAGGATTTAACAGGAGACGGCAATAGTCAAGAGGAGGACATAGAGCAGGAAGAGAATACGGAAGAGACGTCATCCGGTGGAGCTGATTCCGAAGAAAAGGACAAAAAGTCTGCTGCTACCGAAGGTCAGCAAGGAATGTCTCCCTCCGGCAGACAAGAAGATGCCAGCAAAGATGGCGCTCCGTCGTTGCCTGAAGATTCTGAAACACCCGATGAGCAAGGTGGTGTTGGCCCGTCCCAAGACTACACATCGTTGTGGGAAGAAGATGCCTTCATGGGCCAACAGATAACGGACATCATCCAGAGCACCACCCAATGGGGAAGCCTGCCAGGAGGCATGGTGGAACTTATACAGAAAGCAGCCGAAGGCCGCATCGACTATCGCAATGCCCTGCGAGCTTTCCGCTCTTCCATCCTCTCGCAGAAGCGGCATCTCACCCGCATGTACCCCAGTCGCCGCTTCGGCTTCGAGCAGATGGGCAGCCGTTATGAGTTCACCACACGGCTCTTGGTGGCCATCGATACCAGTGGGTCGGTAGGTTCAGAAGAGCTGGGTCGCTATTTCCGCATCATCACCACCTTCTTTAAATATGGCATTCAAGAGATTGACGTGCTGATGTTCGATACAGATGTACAAGGAGAACCCGTTCCGCTGAAAGAAGCCCAGAAGAACAAGCAGACATTTGAAGTGAAGGGGCGTGGTGGTACCAACTTCCAAGCCCCCATCGACTATGTGGCGAATCACCCCGATTACGACGGACTGATCATCATGACTGATGGTTATGCAGCCGTTCCCTCGGTTCCTGCCTTCCTGAAGACAAAACTTCTATGGGTGATCGACAACGAACCATCCTACAAACAAAATTACGATGCGCTGCGCAAGACGGGCCGCGTCTGTCTAATAGAATTATAAAACTCTTTGTGAAAAAATATTAAATATGACGGCTTTTTTTGAAATTTTTCGGCGATGTTACAATATTATAGTGGAATTTAAAACCTCGCGATGTACAGGTTAATCGTATCATATTATGCCACTCGATCTTTCTTCGTATATTAGCGTGAAGTATACCAATGGTGAAAGTAAGTTTTACTGTTTATCCAGAGGTGATATCGGTAATAGTTTCAGGGGGGATGCCAATATCATGGAGATCTCTTTAGGAAAAGGCATTAGGCGCATACCTTGTGGTGCTTTCGTGAATTGTACATCACTGACAACTGTTCGACTGTCATCATCTTTGAAAATTATCGAACGGAATTCTTTTCTTGGGTGTTCATCTCTGCAACAGGTAGAAGCCGATGAGCCGATAAATGAGGTGGATTGCTGGCTTGATCCCCGGCGTGTAAGCAAATTCTCAATGAGTAACCCGTCTTCTGAAGGACTGGCAGATGCTTTACAGAAGGGCTATGCCTTAGATCTCTACTACAATGGTGATTACAATGATCATTACTGGGATTGAATAACGTGTTATGAGTATTTTAATCGTGTTGGGAGCAGTCGCTTTTTTGCTCATTCTCTTTGTGGGTGGTGGCTTGCTGGGATGGTTTGTTGAGCTAATCATGAAGATTTTCGGATTCTTGGCAGATGGCTGGAGTAATGGCTGTGGTGGTTGCATGGGCTGCTTTTGGATCATTTTTGTTGTTCTGTTCCTTATTGCGGCATTTTGCATGTGATAGTCAGATGGTCTTGTCGCATAATACGATTAAATATGTTATTTAATTTTGATGATTCGTTTAAAAATGCTATCTTTACACTCGAATAAGTATTTCTATAAGATAAACAATAACTACAAACCTTTTTGATTATGCCAAATATTTGTACAACAAATTATGTCATCGAGGGCGAAAAGAAAGATCTTGATGCACTGTATGAAACCATGAAAAAACTCCAGGAGATGGAGCAACCCTTAGTGGAAAACGGTTTCGGCGTAACATGGCTGGGATGTCTGGTGAAAGCCTTGGACAAGGAACCGGAAAACGTACTTTGCCGTGGGCAATGGATAGAGCTCGAGCGCGAGGGCGACACCCTGCGCACCACCTTTGAGACGGCATGGACTCCCTGCTACGAAGTTACCCAACTGTTGAAGACGGTCTATCCCTCCCTGTGCTTCTACTACAAGGCTGAGGAACCAGATTGTGGGGTTTTCCTGAAGAACGATGCCGAGGGTAAGTATTTTCCGGAAACGGAAACAGAAGACGGTTGTAAGTACGAGCTCCACACCGAAGAGCAGGACCAGATGCTTGCACGCCTCATCAGAGGTATTCAGAGTGGTGAGATAGAGATACTTCAAAATAAATATATGATATATTATAATGACCGACCTATCTGTAATCAACCATTAAACAATGCCCATACTGTATGGCGTATTGTAAGCCTTTGGGTAGAGCTCCAGCAACGGACGATAAGCCTTGATGAATTGAATAAGGTATTCCCAAGGCGAATAAGTCATTACTATGAATCAGGGAAGTGGTATCAGCATCTTTTTGTGGAAAGAAATAATTGCACTTATGATGGAGAAAACGGAAATAAGCAAAGGGTGCCCGATGACTGTAGGGACATTGACTGGGGTGGAATATATGACATTCTCCTAACCTACCCAGTAATGAGTTTTCCACCGAAATATGCCACATTGCTGAAAATGTGGAGTCGAGATGATACAGAAGCATTCATTAAATATGCGATGAACATGACTGAGTTCAAGGATAAACTTTCTGTCGTCAAGGAAAG
>OCTW011477522.1_pt1 | contig 17326 bp, 11 predicted proteins | sample 1539671 | NCBI WGS metagenome assembly OCTW01 (sample SAMN02144230, study PRJEB22623) | gut metagenome | biome: sheep rumen | host: Ovis aries | place: New Zealand
GCGAAGAATATGAAGATTTTTGTTTAATTTTGCAAATTGATATGGAATCATGGTTGAAAGACATATTGCATAAGATGCTCCTGACTACTAGTCCGTCAGGTAGCGAAGAGCAAGTTACAGCGCTCTTCGCAGAGCATATTCGTCCATTTGTCGACGAAGTAACCACCGATATCAATGGCAACTGCATTGCTCACAAACAGGGCACCGGCCCCAAGGTTATGCTCATGGCTCATGCCGACGAGATCGGCCTCATGATTAGCTACATCGACAATCGCGGTTTCCTTTATTTCAACCAAATTGGCGGTATCGACACCAATATTCTCCCAGGCTTACGCGTTGTTATTAAGGGCAAAGAAGGTCTTGTTACTGGCATTATCTGCAAAAAGCCCATCCATCTCCAGAGCGAAAAGGAAGCAGGAGCTAGCCTCTCCCCCGACGATCTTTGGATTGACATCGCAGCTACCGACAAAGCCGATGCGCTTACTAAAGTTCAAATCGGTTCTGTAGCAACTTTCGAGCCACATGTTCAGATGCTCACCAACGACAGGATTCTATCCAAGTCACTCGATGACAAGATTGGTTTAACAGTACTCTTGGGCGTAGCCAAGGCACTTAATAACAAACCAACATCAGTTGATATCTATTTCGTTGCCTCTGTTCAGGAGGAACTTGGTGCACGTGGCGCCCAGACGGCATCCGAAGTCATTCTTCCAGAGATTGGCATTGCAGTCGATATTACGATGGCTACCGACCATCCTGCCACATCACCCGCCATAGATGGCGACATCTGCCTGTCCAAAGGTCCCGTCATCCCCTTGGGACCCAACATGAACAAGGGCGTTAACCAGGCGCTCACTAGCATTGCCGACGCCAATACCATACCCTATCAGGTCGAGGCTATTGCCAAGCCAACAGGCACCGATGCCCGCATGATTCAGGTGGCAGGGCAAGGCATTAAAACAGGGCTTGTTAGCATTCCATGTCGCTATATGCATACACCAGGCGAGATGGTTTCACTTTCCGACGCAGACCACGCAGTCACTCTGCTTGCAGAGTATCTGCATACATTTAGATAAAATTATTGTTTCACCAAAAATTCAAAAACATGAAGGAAAATTTCACTATTTCTTTCAATTGGGAGACCAAGACAACAGACAACAAGGAGCGCATTGGCGCTATGTACTGTTTCAAGAACTGCGACGTAAACAAGAACTAATCCCCTGATCAAGGATTAGCTATACGTCAAAGTATAGTCCACCCAATTGGGTTGTGTTCCACGGCCTCAGGCCCTGGAACACAATTTGTAAAAAACAACGATGACCATGCAGCAAAGCGGAGAAATAAAGAGTACCGACAGGCTTTTCTTTCCTAAAGAGATAGTCTTTCGCAAACACAACGAAGGATGGTTGGTAGTGGCAGTTCCCACGGCCAACTGGTTAGTATTGCCTAGCGATTTCCAACGTCAGCTCTTAGAACACCTCATCAATGGCGAAACCATTGGTCAAGTATGCCAACTCATCTCCACCGAGCAACAGTTCACCGAGCTCAAACAACTCCTTGCTGCCATTACAGCCCGCTCTTTTGCCTCAACCGATAATGCACCAGATCCGCAGATTCCTGATGTAACCCATCAACTCACCTGCTACCTCACCAATGCCTGCAACCTACGTTGTCAGCATTGTTTCATGCGTTCCGGCAAACCTCTCGACAATGAATTGCCCAAAGAAGAATGGTGCCAAATCCTCACCGATTTCCGTCAACAGGGCGGAGAAAGCGTTACTTTTACAGGCGGTGAACCGCTTATGAACCGCGATTTTCGCCACATCATTGAGCACGCCCATCACCAGGGGCTCACTACCACCATACTCTCAAATGGAATCCTTTGGAACGAGAACCTGATTCACGATCTTGCACCTTATATCAGCGAGATTCAGATTAGCATCGATGGTTTCGACGAAGCATCCAATGCCAAGGTGCGTGGTGCCGGCCATTTCGACCGCATCGTCCACAACGTCATTCTCTTTGCCAACGCAGGTGTACGCACATCTGTCGCCACCACCTTCACTTTCCAGAATCTTCAGAGCGATGCAGCCCAGCGCTATCAGCAGATGGTAACCACCATCCGTAGCCAGTGCCAGCATCCAGTATTCTTCAAACTCAGCAAGAAGATTCTGCCTGGTCGCAACACGCATTATACCGAAGAGCAGAACCTCGAGTTCTACAATCGCATAATGGAGATTGAACGTACTGTCGATCCCGAGGCCCAATACACCAACTTTATGGATGGTCATACACCAAACGCCATCACCCGTAATTGCGGTTTTGGTGGTATCTCTATTGCAGCCGATGGAGAGGTGTTCTATTGTAACAGAATCTTCGAACTCGAGAGCTATGGTAATATCCGTGGCAAGTCCATCGTTTCTTTCATGCAGCAGGGCATGCAACTCCATCTGCAGACCTCAGTCGACCATCTTCAACCCTGCCACTCATGCCACCTACGCTACATCTGTTGCGGAGGTTGCCGCATCGAAGAGTGCAATTTCCAGGGCAAACTTCAGCATCACCAAGGTCCGCTTCTTCAAACCCGTTGCGACGAGGCTTACATCCAGCGCCTGGAGCGAAAAATGATTCTCAGCTACCTCCACCATTATCAGTTCTAAGCTTATGTCCTATCGCCTCATCTGCATCTACGAAACCTACACATCCCCCATTGCCCTGCGCATTGAGGTGGCTTTAGAAACAGGTAGTAAGTCTTTACCACCTTTTCAACGTAAAGTTACGTTAAACAATCTCATGACCACGCAGCTTTCAGAACTCACTTCCCTTATTTCTCACGCCGGTCTCCAATCCCAGCCGTTCCGTATTCCACCGGCCTTACTCCAAAATGCGACAGTTCAAGATATCCTCAAACACCATCCATATAACTATATAGAATCCTCCCCAAAGGGATCCCTCAAAAAAGGCACATGTCCGCTGAGGCCTTCTGCTACGCCCCCAATACAAACAGGTCAACTCATTGGCGGCGAGCTTTATATCGATCATCCTGCCTCCTGGCATCGTAATATCAAGGTGCGACTCCGTTACTCCGGTGCACTTAATTCCTTCTATCCATCCTACAGTTCTCTACCTTATATTACCACCGACGGTCAACTTTTTCAACGCGACATTCAAGCTGAGCAAGCACTGTTATACACATTAGGGAATGCCTACAATGCAGCCAATGCCACCCTTTTATTCAATACGCCCAATACCCTCCAACTCCAGCAACTCACTCAAAAAGGCTGGACGCTCTATGTATACAATCCACAAAAAAAGCCCGTCAAGGTTTACACCCATAGCGAGTCTTCTGGCATTGTCTGGTTTTCTACTATCAACGAAGCCCCCATCGACTTTGCACAACAACTCCTCGATGGCTATCTTCATAGTCGACATTATCAAGAGAGTGATGGCCACATATCACTGTTTTGCAACAAGGATATCGAAAAGTCCGACAACAAAAAAATGGCAACCCTTTTGGGCGCCACTTCCAACGTTATGCAGCTATACCAGCAGCTCCAACCATTAACAGAATCCGAAATCAGCAAATATAACCTAATCCTTGATTCCGAAATCAAAGCATCTCTCCGTCCCTATCAACGCGAGGGCGTACTTTGGCTGCTCCAGCAGCGCAAAAATCACCATGGGTGCCTTTTGGCCGACGAGATGGGACTTGGCAAAACCCTACAAATCATAGCCCATCTATGTTGTTTAGGTAACGGTAAACACCACCTCATCATTGCCCCCACCTCTTTAATATATAATTGGCAACACGAGGTGCTTCGCTTTGCGCCTCAACTCCTACCCAACCTCATTATGGTCAGCTACGATATGTTGCGCCTCCACCTCAACGATTTCCTCCATCGTTCATTTGACACGATTGTCATCGACGAGGCCCAGATTATCAAAAATCGACAGACCAAGAAATATCAAGCCATCAGTCAACTCACATGCCAGCATAAAATCATACTTACCGGCACTCCTATCGAGAATAGCATCAACGACCTTTGGTCTCATTTTATCCTCCTCATGCCGCCTTTGCAGAGTCTCTATCATAAACTACAGCAAATGGGAGTTCCCTCCGTACCCGAAGTTTATGTCAGCCTCACTAGCAAACTTCTCAAACCATTCATCCTGCGCAGAGACAAGCAGAGCGTACTTACAGACCTACCCGAACGCATTGAGAAAACCATTTATATCGAGCTCTCAGATACCGAGCGTGTAATCTATAACCAAGTCCACGCCGCAATCTTGCAAGCTTTCGCCACAGGTATCAGCGGTCGTATCACCAGCATCGCCATCGAAGGCCTTTTACGTCTTCGTCAGGCCTGCGTATCCCCAAATCTATTACCGCAGACTATAACCCGTTCTTCTCATATCAAAAGCACCAAGCTACAAACAGCTCTCGATATCATCCTGTCCTTCCAGTCCGAAGGTCATCAGGTGTTGGTATTCTCCCAGTTTGTCAGTGCGCTACACGAGATGGAGCAGATTCTACTCTCCGCCAACATCCGTTTTGTTACCCTTTATGGCGACACACGCGACCGCGAAACACCTGTCAAGTCATTCCAATCCGACAATACCATCACAGTATTCTTAGTCAGCCTCAAGGCTGGTGGTGTTGGGTTTAATCTTACTGCAGCCGACCGCGTTATACTGCTCGACGATTGGTGGAATCCGGCAGTCGAAGATCAGGCCATGAGCCGTTCACATCGCCTTGGCCAGCGCCACGATGTCATGGTGTTCCGATTGGTATGCAAGGATACTGTCGAAGAAAAGATTCTCCAGCTCCAAGACCAGAAGCGTCATACCATCGACATGTTCAACAGTACTTCCGATAAACTAACTATCCAAGAATTGAAATCACTTCTTGATTAGCTATATCGTCATTTATGCTCTTTGATAAAAATTGCAATACTTATACGTTTGTTCTCATCATCGGCTTTCTCGTCGTACTTACTCACACGACATTCAAAAAGGTCATCACCCCATCCTTGCTCCAGGAAGGGTTTAATAAGTTGTGCATCCTCGTCAGATATGATACCAACAACCCCGGCCATCCTTTCATTTATTGTTTTGGTCTTAGCCATCACCTCTTTTTTTGAGGAGTTAGGAGTTGGATTATCATACGAAATGGTTAATTCAGATCCTAACTTCAGAACCCTCATAAGATCAGTGTCCTCATTCAGTATCCTCAAAGCTTCAAACTGATTGGTTTTCTGCAAAAAACATTCTTTCAAAAATTTACTCATTGTATTATCTCCTATTTTTTAAATCGTTGTTCCATTGATATTTCTCTCACTCTGTCAAGCCATTCCCATATAGCCCTTGGTGAGTTCTCATAGTTTTTGTCACGGTTTCGTTCAACGGCCAGTGCCATAAGCGAATACTCTCTTTCGAGGGATGTAGAAAATACGCCCTGGTCATCAGTATTTATCGAAACAGCAATATCATGACGTGGATATGGGGTATTCAATCCGTAATTGAAAAACTTCAAAATAGGATGTTCATCATACCGCTCAATTTCACCAATTTTAAAATTCGACGACGGGTTACACTCGATAGAAATGTGCCTTTTTTCCACCTTTCCCAACAGTTGTTGCTGTATTTTCTCCAACAGGCTAACCCATTCATCTCTATACATTGGTGGGATAGTAAGCGTATCGCCAAGATATCCTCTCTCAGCATATTTATAAGAATGATAGGCATCAAACAATTGTCTCGCCCGCTCGTTTTTCAGTGCTACCTCAGCACATACCTGATGATTCATACCTGCGTAGGCCCACAACTTATCAATAGTAGTTGTCAGATGATTCAAATTATCTGACGATAATTCCGTACCAATAATAGGAGAGTCTCCTCTAAGCAACCAAGATAAGTAATAATCATTTATATCATCAGACAGGTCCTGGTTTTTCTCCCCCTTGAAGAATGTATCAATAATACTTTCGTCACTTTCTTTATTGTTCCCAAATATTTCCGAGAAATACTTCAAGAACATTATTTCTAACCAACCGCAAAGCTGAGTATAGCCGGTTAGCCGTATGCACTTATGGTGCAGCCAGGCTAGATTATCAAGTATTACCTGTTTACTTGCACAAACCGTAAAATAGCGTTTCTCATAGTAAGTCCGGACGTTTGTGCCGAGTACTAAAGCATGGCCAAGTCGGTCACCATTTCCCAAGTTCAGGAAAATCATTGCCTCTTCTACAGCCCTCAACCCGTCGGCTATATCTAAAAAATCTTCGCCCACATGATAGGTAACATTAAGATCTTTTGGATAATCTTCCACCTCTTCATCTATTTTTATTTCATGCCCTCTAAGGAATCTGAAAGCTTGAGAATAAACCTCTGGACGACAGAATATCTCAGAATTAGCCGCATCAAGGCCAGCAACCATACCTACAAGGTTCTCTTGTTGCCAATTCTCTCTGTCAATTCTGAACTGATATATTGCATATGCCTGTTTCTTTATCTGACTTCGCAAGGCATAGTGTCGATACAAGTCATCCTTATGTGGTTCGTCACGTTGCTTAATAAAATGGAATATGAATGAAAAGTGATCTTTATATTTCTTCTGTATATCCTTACTATAGTCAGTTAAAGATTTGACTATTCCGTCTTTTGTTTCTTTAGGTACGACTCTCGCCTCAATATACCTATTGGTTTCCCCATCATTATTTCCTTTCTCCAAGAAACCTTCGATAGCAGCTTTATATAAGATGTGATTGTAACTATCAAGGATAAAGTCCGTCTTTCTCTCTTCGTAGTTCGCAAAATTTGCAAAACCCACTCTTTCATTCAATTGAAGTATGCCATTCCTGAAGTAATTCTTATAAGTAAGATAAGCATAAAAGAGTGTTGCAATATCTTCCGTTCCCTCAACCTCTTTATCATAGATTACCCGAAAAACCGCATACATAAAGGACCGTTCTGGTGCTAAGGCTTTATTCGCTATCGGTTCTCCTACATAGTGCAGAACAGGTATATAATCAATAATATCTTCATCGTTCAGCTGCTCAACTTGGTGCTCTGAACCCACTATCAGTTCAACAAATTTCTCTTTGGTTAATGCCTGCACCTGTCTCCGTTTTCTGTCAATCATCTCCTGAAGGTCAACCTCCTCAATCTCCATCTTCATACGATCTTTAAGTAGCTTTACATCCTGCACACTACTAAAAACATCAGCTAGTTGACTAGTGGAAATACCATTCTCTATCAGTCCCACAGCACCAGCAAGATAAAATCTAATAGCAGCAGCTCTCCTAATTTTTTCATAGAGTGTATTGTCTGGGTCTCTATACTGATGGAGAGGATGCTCTATTTCAAATTTATCCTGCATCCTGCCGATATGGTTCATGAGGCATAGCCAACTTAAGTCAAAATTATACGAAGAGCCCTTCAAGTGCATATGAAGTTCAGCCATAGGCTTTTGCAAAATATGGTTGAGTTCCTTACAGTCATGACCAATATAGGCATTCCAATCAAATACGCTCCTTCTCTTTTGGAGAACACTGTCATGCGATGCCATAAACGAAGTTGTCAACAGATCCTCCCCCACCAACGCCGTTATCAGATGCCATCTAAGAAGCGACCTGTAAAAGCACAATGGTTCGCCATTCTTCACCGCCAGACATCTGGATGCAAAATGTAGCAGCACGTTAAACACAGAGTCAGTCTCCCTAAACTTCAATGTCAAACATGATTTATCCCTGACAATCCACTTATCCTGGATAATCTGAGCTAGGATATTCAGCTGGTCTATCGTACTCTCATGATCTACTTTTAAAAGTCTATTTACGATAGTAGATTCTTGCATATCAGCATCAATACGTCGATTTTTCTTTCTATCTTCTCCATCAACAGGCAAGAATCCCGCTTTTTTCAGGACCTCATCCCCATCAATCTTCACAAACAGAGCTTTTATTGCCTTACTTATATTCTCCATATCCCATTATTATTTATTACCACAGATATCGGCAGGACAAACTCATTATTGCCTCTCCATACTAATAGCATAATGATTTTCCAACCACCTATCAATCTCTCGTCTATCATTTAGAGCCAGCAGTTCATCCTCTTCCTCTAAACTGAACTCTGGTATACCAAAGTGTTTTATGTCCACACCGCTCAATGAATAATAGCCAGAAGAATATGGCTTACCATTTGCTCGTATATAATTCCAAAACAATTCACTTTCTACAATTGCCTTAAGTATCAGCAATTTTCTTCTATCAGTATTGATAAATGCGAGCCCGTTATATAACAGCAAATCAGGAGCATCACAAATTGCGCACCGCAAAGGTTTATTCGCGAACTTCGGAAAAAACAACTTAAACCGAGGCATTACCAATGATTGCGTTCTTCCATACGCATACCAATGTGGGTAAGCCTTGATATCGCCTTTATCACGCCTTAGTAATACTGTCTTCTTCGCCCCCAAATAAGCGTATGCCTGGGGAAAGAGAGTTCTCATTTCATCAGGAGTATATATAATTGCTCGTCCGTTCTCAACATGATATGGATATATCACTTTTTCAAACAGAGTATCAAAATCATCTATTGTATTAAGTTTGTTCGGATTAACTATATCACGACAAATTCCACGTTCAATAGGATATCTCACGCCATCGCTTTCGAGAAAAAAAAACATTTCATCTTCGGCAACAGGTTTGAATATATATGTATCATTACTCAGTGTAGCAACCCCATGACGCGAAGGACAATAGTCCTTAATCTGTATACCAACCGCTTCAATAGCCGTAGTTTCATCAAAATTGTTCAACGTCCACCCTTTCTCGTCATCCAATGCCGCAAATGAAACAGCAGTAAAGTGAACATCATCCGACAAATTCCCCTGCTCATTTACCGCATAATGAATATTCTCAGCGGTGCGCTGTTTGTCCAAATAAAACAAACACGTATAAGTGTTCTTCGAATCAAACACCTGGTAACCACGGAAATCCATGATACTTATCGAATACCTATTCCGTGAGAAATAGTTCCTTACTGCTCTGCCATTGACAGATCTCAAGAAGGTATTCATCGTAATATATCCCAGACGACCAGCATCATTCAACATTTCGATAGCTATTTGGAAGAATGGTATATAGAGGTCCGGGTGGCCAGAAGAACAAACCTCATAAGCACACAATTTCTCATGACTCTCGGCAGAAAGGTTTCTGGAACAAACATAAGGGGGATTACCAACAATGACGTCAAATCCAGCAAAAAGAGGATTCCAATCTCCACATCTAAAATCTAGCGTATCTCTGCACAAAAGATTGAATTTAAAATCTTCATTCTCTCCTTCAGATAGTGCCAACAAGCTCAACAACAACTTCGTTCTCTCAATGGCGTATTCCTGTATGTCTATTCCGTAGACATTCTCTCTGAATATCTCTGAATACTTTTTCCCTGTCTTATGATGTAGCCAGTGTGCGGTATCCATCAGGAATCCACCACATCCGCATGATATATCAGCAATTCTGATAATCCTGAGTTCTTCTTTATTCTTATCTCCTAGTGTTCTTTGCAATATCGCCCTACGAACAATCTTTGGAGTATATACCGCACCTGTCACAATTCTATCTCCTGGAGAAATCACAAACTCAAAAAGGCCAATGAGTTCCTCAAGACCTAGTTTTATATTTGTTTCACAGAGCCGTTTCAAAATCCATGATAAGTGCCTGGAACATTCTTCTCCTTCGGCAATCAAATACTTATGTAATAAACAATGGTCATTAACCTCAAGCCGATTATAAATAACAAATGCTGAGACAAATAATCTGTTGATGGTCTGCGTATCCGTTACATAGTGTCTTTTCAAATATTGAAGAATTTGCCTCATAGGTGTTTGTGTAAAACCTGAACATAATCAAAGTATACATCCTGCAAGTCTACCAACAAATTCTCTATCTCAGGAAGTCCTTTTCTATATACTTTCAGTCTAGTAATAATGTCACTCAGGTTATCAAGCGCCCAAATAATAGCATACCGACTAAGATTTAGATGCATTCTTTCCACCATATATTTTGCATCATCACTTTTACCTATAATGATACCATTATCGTCACGTTCAAAGTGATCATTGTAATCAACATCGCAGGGATCAAGGTAATGGGGGCTGTAATCATCCCATTTGGCACGATTCACGTAGGAGCAACAATAAACGAGATTACTATACTCTGTTTTTAATTCCGGAAATTTGCTCCACGGCTTAAGATGGTCTATTTGAAACGTACGCTGACCTCCAAACCACGAATCACTACAGTCGGTATAACCACATCGATGATTAAAATCCCGTGCCAGGTCGTCTTTATAAGCTCCATAGTAGCTCTTTTCTGACACTTTTGAACGAACGGGCCTCGCCTTTCGAAATAGTCTACTCATTTTTTTCTAATTTAGCCAATATTGCATCTGCCTTACCTATCAAGTCGTTCAAACGATTCATGTTAGACAGTTCCTTCATTCCATCAGGCACTTGTGTTTTCTTTCCCAAAGAGCGCTCTAAAAAAGAATCCAACGAAATCAACTCTTGCTCATCCAATGATGTAGCCTGATTATTCCTCCTCAGCTCTATCAATTCGTTCAATCGTCTTTGCGATTGCGCAATCTCCGTTTGATAGCATACAATCTTTTGAAGAATTCTGTCAGCAAAAGTTATTTTATCATCTTTAGAAGGATGCAACTCTCTTTTTAGGTACACAATATTTAAATCATGGCTTTTATAAATAGCCTGATCATCAAAAGACGTAAGGACAAAACATGGGAATCCAGGACGTTCATCTAGATAAGTATCCATCAATTCCGAGCCGTCAAAGCCCACATTATATTTTATATCTTCTTTAATTTCGTTCAATTTAAAATCCGACACAATTGCATCAGGATGATACTCGTTTATCATCTCTATGGTCTCGCCCAAACTTGGAAGAGGAAAGCGACAAATCAATTCCACCCTATCTTGGTAATTATCCATAAAATCAGCAAACTCATCCTGTTGCCTTTTTTCTTCATCAATAAATAATACTTTGAATTTCATTATTTTAAATATTTTAGCGGAAAACTAAATCTAATTCCAAAGCCGTCATCGTAATTTAATATGACGGCATCTGCATTGTTTTCTTCAAGAACGGTTTTCACGATCCACATTCCTAAACCTGTTCCAATTTCTTCACCTGTCGAAGGATTTCGCCGGGTCGTAAAGAATGGTTTAAAAATATCATTAGGATTATGAATATCAGGAGAAAGACCTACGCCACTATCTCGATACTCAATGAGAATATACTTGTCATTTGAAGTCACCTTAATGTGTATGGTTCGAGGTCTGTCAACCTTCATCAAGCTGAAAGCCTCTATCGAGTTAGAAAACAGATTGTGGAAAATACTGTCCATATCAATCTCAAATACCCTCATTGATACACTTTGGTCATTCTCAAAGTCAAAGGCGATTGCTCTTGACTGAAAGAAGGATGACCATGTCTCTCCTAAACGATTGAAATAGTCTGTCAAGGAAAGTGTATTCCTCTTACGTTTGTCTTTCTTGATAACTCCTGTAGCAAAGTTTAGCCAACTCTGTATCTTATTATCTGTATTCTTAGCATCCTGAAGCAAGTAAAAGGGGTTTTTTCGGTCTTCAACTCCATCATATTCTGACCGATTCACTTTTAAACCAAAAAGTCGCTCGATTTTTTCATAGCGAGCATCCAATGTAATGTTCAGTTTACTTAAATCATGACTAAACGATGCCAGCATCAGTCCACTACTTGCTAACACACGTAACATTTTCTGTTCTTCATGCATCTGAGCCAATTCTTCATCTTTCTGTCGAACAGACTCCGCAAGCAACTCTAAATGAGCATTGTAAGCCTTCTGCTGATCATTTTCCTCAGTCTCATTTTTTTTACGTTGACCATCTCGTTGTTTCAGAATTTCTTGAACGAGTCTTTCTGCTTCTTCACGGGTTCTGGCATCCCAGTTACGCTCCTTGTCAAAAGCATCAAGTTCTCTTGCTATATATGAGCGATCTTCCTCAAAGATAGCGATAATACTCTTTATCAGTTCCTCAAATAACATGAAGGTTTTGTTCTCCTGCAAACCTTCACGACTCGATTTATCATCAAAATCTGCATTGAATATCCTTGAAATCTTGACCAGTCCTGCAACATTCTCCGGCTCTACCCTGTAACCGCCATTAACCTTTGCGATACCAGCAGGGCTTTTGGCCTTCCTTGATCCAAGTCCTAACCAGTCGAATGCAGAATCGCGCCGTTCTCCATATGGTCGAACTCTGAACTCATCCCTAAATAGTTTAATGCCGCCATATTTCTCTAGCCACATCTTGCGCAAGTTGTAGGCACAAGGCTTATAGAAAAAACGTTTTTCTTCTTTGCTGTTAGTAGTGCGCTTCAGATAGTAGAATGTAAAGTCAAACCGCCCTACTTTATCAAACACATGGTCAACATCAACATCCGCAAAACCTGGGCACAACTCACGAAATGTTCGCGAAGTTTCCCAGTAACCTCGTTTTAAATCCTCCAACGTATAGGGAGACATCTGCATCTTCTCACGTTTGAAGAATGCAGCTGGTATAGCCTCCACATCGTTTTCATTCCGGTAGATTTTTATAGTTACGTTCTGATTTTCATCAGCATGCGCTTCTAGTTTGTAGTCATAGTCATCACAAATAGAAGGTTTCACAAGTCCAAACTGTCCAGGGGTTTCGGTCGCATATAGAAATATCGTAAACTCATTTGATTCCGAAGGTGGCAACAATACCCCAAGATCTTCGTATATCCTACTGATATTATCAGTATCCCAAGCCTCTCGTGGGGTAGTAATTTTCAAGATAGTCCCGTAAGAGAGGTCAAATTTTTCAAGATTATTTATAATGTCTTCACTAAATGGTAATGAATGTAATACCTGGGAAAAATTTGTTCCCTCCATTGACTCCAAAGTAGCATTAATGGAATCAATTGTCTTGTTGGTACCTTCAAAGTCCTCCCAGTTCACCACCCAATGATATCCTTCCGAGGTATCCTCTTTTTTGACTAAGCCGTCCTTATATGCCTCAGGATTGTAGAATGTCATCATCTCACATTTAGAACCCAATTTATCCAATGCGAAACGGCCTATGCCCTTCGCTCCAACCTTTACACGTCCGTTACGGGTTAGAATATTCCCAGCCTTATTGTCTGTTCCAATGGTCATCCAATGGTCACGGATAATCTGCCCCGTCATTCCATCGCCATTGTCAATGATATATATTATAGCCAGCTCGCGAAATAATAATTTCAGTTGATCGAGATGTTCAACATTAATCTGTTCCTTCTCACGATAAGTGTTACTGTCTATATCATGAGAATATACTTCATTCAACAGGGCTTCAGGGATACCTTTCTTTATGTAGAGATTGTAGTCAGAGGCAGATAACTCTTCATGATAGGTAGCATCATGGTTATCTATGAATACGAGACTGAATTTGCTGTCAGCATCATATCCATTTTTAACCAACTCAATAATCGCTCCTTTAGATGTTGCCACATTTTCCCGACCTATCAATCTTGCCGTACGAGCTGACACCTTAAAAGATATATTCTCTTTCATAAACAATAAAGTATTATGCGGCCTATTTATAGGCTACTATTATTTTGCAAAGTTAAAGATTTCCTTTTACTTCTATTACAATTAATTGCAATTATTCTGATAATTTAACTGTCAACACTTCCGTCTATTCCTGATCTGTCATGAAGAAATCTAACTATCTTTTGCTGTTTCTTCTTAGAAATACTGCAAAAAAACGATTGTTTCATACAAAAATTGTTATATCTTGCAATCTATCAAAAACATCTATTCCGCAAAGCAAAGCTTAACTAATTAAGTATCAATGCATTACGTCAAATTTATTGTTTATTCACATTTACATACTAAGGGAAACAGATTGTTGCAACACCCATTAGCGAATGCAAATATACAAAATTTCTCATTACAACCAAACAAAACGCACGAAAAAAAGCAAAAATGAAGTAAAAAACAACAAACGCCCCAGAGAAAAACTTATCTTTTCTGGGACGCTTGTCGTTAGATGTCATGGACTAACCACTGGCTATTTTTATATACTACCATTTGATAATTAGAAGATTTATATTTTCAATAATACCGCGTTTATAAACGTTGTTATGTAAATATGTAAAAATGACGTATACGCTCAAAAGGGTACCTTTTAGGCACCGAACTGGGCTTTTACGCTAAATTTCGATTAAAATTTAGATTTCTTTATCTTTTAATGCCAATCGTCTGTGGCAGAAGACCAGCATAATTGTTAGTAGTTATACATATAGAATAATACGGCTCCGATTCCGATGTAGTTGTGCATTCCTGTTCTACAAGTTCCTGACAAGGTGGCTCTGGTTCCCCAACCACCACTACAGGTTCTATTCTCTGCTACGTTTTCTTGTACCATAAAAAGAACTCGTCATACTTGATACCATTCTTCGATTTCTAAGATAAAACCAAGAGAATGCCAGTTAATAAAGCTTAAAGGGCGTCCTTTTTTCTTCTTTGTTGACAAAATCCATGATTTTAGCCGTAACGGAAGACCTCGTTTTCGTTACTATTGTTGTGCGGTTCATCTATGACCTTTACTGGTTCTACACTAGATTTCTACCTGGAGCAACCGCATATACTCGCCTCCAGACTCTCAGGGCAGATCGGCACGCGTCTGCCATAGTTCACTGGCGGCAGTATGTAAAAACGTTATATCGTTGCAAACTGTCTGTATTCATGTTTCTGCTTGACTACAGCAAACATCCTCAGTACTAGCTTAAACTTTACAGCGTTCATAGCCTTGCGGATGGTGTCCGCATCTTCTTTACCACCTAATTTCCTTTCAAAGAATCGTTTAAGTTCTACATCGTGTACGACTGCAATCTTGGCTGCCTGCGATATGTCGGCTTTCGCCGTCAGGTCACAGTGCTTGTACGGTTTGGGCTTCCACCTCACAGTAGTGCCTGATTTCTTCGTGTGAGGGGCTACGCCAATGTACGAGGCATAGTCTCTTGCAGTCTTAAACACGGTAAAGTTCTGAGTGATGACTATGGCATTGACAGCATTGACGAAGGCGATGCCCGTGATGGACGTGAGATAGAGATAGCTTTCCATCAGCGACTTGTCATTCCGGATGATCTCGCGTATCTTCTCCTCGATGGACTCGACCTGCTTGTCTAGTAGCGCAATCATCTTGTCCAAACGCTTCGCCTCTTCCTTACCAACGACCTGTTTGCGGTTCAGATACACCACTCTGTCCTCGACATAGAATTTGCGTTCCCTATGCAGGTTGCGCAGCTCCTCCATCGTCTTGTCTGGTACTCGACTGAGATTGATGGTTTCCTTGAAACGGAAAAGGTAGTCAGCAATCTTGGCTGCATCCAGATGGTCGTTCTTCTCACGGGGTTGGATGGGATAGTGCTTGATGACAGCAGGCTCCAGCATCGTGTACTTGTAGCCCTTCTTGTCGAGGAAGTGCTGGAGACCGTCAGAATAGAAGCCCGTGTGCTCCATACCATACATGCATGTGGAAGCATCCACATCGTGTTCCTTGAGCCACCTGAGCAGTTCTTTGTAACCCGTCTTGTCATTGCTAACCTGGGTATGAAAATACCCCATCAGGTCGCTGTTCTCAACGAAAATGGCCACGTCGAGCCATTTTTTCGACACATCAATGCCTACATACCAATCTTTTTTCATAACTTTGCAGCGCGTTTAAGCGAGGTTATAGCCGAAGATGACTGGTTTTAAGGCAGCATCCTTTAAAAGGACTTCGATCACTCGGAGCGACCTATATTTCTAAATTGCCATGCCAGTGTCTGAAGGAGGGGCAGACCAAATCACGGAAAGAGCTTTATCTAAGCATTATATGGTTCACTGTCCCCTCCCGGCTTTCACCTCTGTCATACAAATCAGTTGCAAAGATACAGTAAATCATAGAAAAAAGACAGTACTAAGTCGAAGATTGGCTCACAGCCACAAGCGAAGATAGTTCACTGCCCGTGTTTCATCCTTTTATAGCCCTTAGTATTTACGTAGGGAGTTCCACGCTTTACAACGGCAAACATTCTCAGTACGATTTTAAATTTAATCGCATTAAGTATCGTACCAGCATGTTTCCCTTCTGCTTTCTTTCGCAGCCAGTACTCTTTCAGTTCTGGATCGTAAGACATCGCAGACAATACGCTTATGGACAGATCAGCCTTAGCCTGCCTGAATCCCTGCTTTGACACCCTTGTAGCTCCTCTGACACTTATTCCTGATTCATGAGGGAATGGTGCAATGGCAATATAACTAGCATACTTCCTAGGATTCGTAAAGGTCGTAAAGTTCTCCGTCAACACTATTGTTGTGACAGCAACCACAAGCCCCACACCTACTATACTGATAAGCAGATTATAGTTCCGTTTTATCGCTTCATCCGTCTCCAGGACGGTCAGTATCTCTGCATCTGTCTGCTTGATATGATTCTTCAGGTTCTTTAGTTCTTCCTCTTTGCGTAAGCGTGAACTGACTGTATCGTATATAGAGATATCGTGCAACTGTTGCTTATATAGCACAGACTGCTTCAAATATTGCCTCCTCTCTGCGAGAAGCCGCTTCAGCTTAAAGTAGGCGGCAGAAGGCAACTTAGAAGGCACCATGGCATCGTGGAATAACGAGCAGTATATCGCTATACGGAAAGCATCTGCCTTGTCATTCTTCGTCTGTCTGATACCCTTGATGCTCTGTGGCGGGGCAAAGTTGTGCATCAGTTTCGAATCCACTACATAATAGGTAATACCCTCTTTCTCCAGCCAAGTACGAAAGTTATGGGTATAAAGCCCTGTAGATTCCATGCATACGCGCAGTTGCCTCTTCTCTGCTCCCTTCAAACACAGCCACTTCTTCATCTCCTTGTAACCGACACAATTATTTTCTACCTTGATATGTCCCTCATTCCAGTCTACCTTACCACGGAACAGAGCTACATCCAACGTATTTTTCGATACATCAACACCGATACACTCAAATTCTTCTTTTTTCATATCTTCTTAGTTTTACAATCTCTAAAGATGGAAACTAAGAAGTCTCTTTTGTGAAGACCAAAGCCCCAAGTAGATCTTTTCTTTTTGGGGGTACGGTTCACTTCACTTATCCCTACTGTTTGTATAACACACCTTGTAGTTCTACTCGATAGTTCAACAAACTTAAGAAATATTAAGAGTTCTAACCCTCTTAGTTTCCGACTGCAAAACTAAAGGAC
>OCTW011256688.1_pt1 | contig 17322 bp, 19 predicted proteins | sample 1539671 | NCBI WGS metagenome assembly OCTW01 (sample SAMN02144230, study PRJEB22623) | gut metagenome | biome: sheep rumen | host: Ovis aries | place: New Zealand
GCAGCCATAGTTGAACTGTTCAGTCGCATTAACGAATTCTTCTTTTGTCATTTTTGCTTCCTCTTTGCAAGTTCCGATTTGTACATTCTGTACTGGTCTTGAATACAAGTTACCAGCCAGTCCTGAGCTTTGACGTTTTTACTACTGAACTGATCGCCCCATAGAGGCATGACAAAACATTTAGAGGATGTCTTGTCACTCTTGTGAAGCTTTGGGATGATAACATCTCTAACGTATGTGAAGGACGGAGACCTTGAATCAACACGGTTGTTAATGATGTAGAACCTACAATGGTCCATACAGACACAACCGATGTCATCGTAGTTAGAGTCCTTGTTACGACCAAACACTTTAACTCCGACACGCACTGCTCCAAACATGGATTTAGACAGTTCGACTCCAGTCCCCAATATGAATTCAAACATAACTGGAGATCCGTATTTCTCCGGATCTTTTCTGCAGTTAGCCAGGACTTCATGAACACTCATTATCTTTCCAACGATTAACGGTTTCATGACTTGACCTCTTCTCTCTGGAATCGTTCCAGGTGTAACTACAAACGGACTTATCTTTCCAGTGAGCACCTGATGCTCGCACCAGACCTGTTTGAGCCCGATGATCCTATTATAAGTCTTCTCAGAGATCTCCATGGCTTTGTCTAGCTCATGGTAGAGTTGCTCAGTTGTAGTATCGGCAGAACACAACCTGACGTGATACGTTGTGTTCACGACAGTGGGTCTGTTCTCAAACTTGATCTCTCGTTTAACTTTGAACGGACGAACTAGATCAAGGTTGTCGCATTTGATCACTCCTGTTCTGTCAAGTGACTTAAAGGTATACTTGCTCATGGTTGTTCTCCTTTTAATACCTGATGTTGCACTCTTTGAGTGGTTGCGTCTTGAGTGACTTCACACAAGCATCAACCATCTTCTCGAATTCGTCAAAGCTGATGTCTCTATTGGCATAACAGCTTCTGAGAGGATACTTATACCAAACCATCCTGAACCCAGTTGGTTTGTAGATGAAGTTAGGTTTGTAGTTACCTTGTTCATCCCAAATAGTGTCTTCAGCTTCAGCTTTGTAATAGAAAGTGTCGTTCTCCTGTGGGCGGCGAATATCTTCACATTCTTCAGCTAGTTTGCTAAAATAATGTTGCCACTCACCTCTGGAAATAGGATACTTACCATTGAAGTATTCTCTGTCGAAGAAGTCAGGAGCACCATTTTCCTTGTCAATTGGAGTGATGGAAATGTTGTAATGCTCTTGCAGATTGTCCTGCAGATGACCAAACAGCACCTGCGTATTCCGGTCAATTGGAAGCATGTAGTTACGATCGAATCTTGCAGCTTCTTGGAACGTGTTGGCAGTTTGGATGCAAGTACTACCGTCACCAAGTGAGAAGTGTCTCTTAAGAAACCCAGCGATCTTATCGTCCAGTTTTCTTCTAATAGCAACAACAAATTGTTCAGTGTTCTGAATGCTCATTTTGCTTTCTCCTTTCTAACACATGAGATTTTTCAATTGTTTCATCGAAGATCTTGTGGATCTTTTCGAGTTGATTAAGATGATCATAGACGCATTTGAAACCTTTACTAGCTCCAATGTCATCACTTCTGAGATTAAGTAACATCTCGTTCAGGGAATTAATGACAGATTCCGTTCCTTGAATCGATGCAGTATCTTTCTTAATGCTATCGATCAATTTCGCAATTAACGTCGCGTGCCCGAGTGGGAACACCACTCCCTGCATGGCAGCATCTAAAGGTCCCCTGAACATGTCTCCGATGTAGTCAAACATGTCACGTATGGAGTCCTGGACCTGGGCATTGAGCGGATTTTCGCCCTTAGCGACACATGCGTCTATAGCTCTTTCAAAATCTTTGTAGCTCATTTTGAAATCTCCTTCTCTAGGGCGATCGATACTTTGTAAGGATGAGCATGTTCAATGAACCCTCTGATGTCTTTAGAAGATCTTAACGTTGGATCGTTCTTGATCGCGTCAATTTGTTCCTGTGCGGCTCTAGCCGACACGAACTTCATAACAGCATGATCATTTATGACGGCGGAGTCAAATCTATAACCTTTGATGTTGACTGGGTCAAGTCTATGACCAATCAGCTTGGAAAGTTTTGAAACGGTAAGTAGGAAGTTGCATTGTGTAGAAAGTCTATTTGTCTCTGACAGTACAACGTAGTATTCAGTCGACGCTTTGGTTTTCATAATTCGACTCCTTTCACACTAGTAATATATTCCTATCAATCGGACGAAAAAAGAAGAGATCAGTTGCATCTCTTCTTCTTGCGTTCACGCGACGAACTTCCACGTGTACCGATTGCGTTCGGTAGGCGTAGGTGTCATGTGAACCTTACGGATGGAGAGACCGTGCATATCCGCATCGAACGATCTGTATGCCAGGACCTCACGAAGGAGCATCTCAGCATAAGCTTTCGATATCGGAGTGACGGTGGTGCTTCCCATGACTGTAACCTCCGGCTGATCCGTCCAGCCGTAGTTAACGTAACGATTCGCCCATCCGTAGAACTGGTTGCGACCCTCGTGGTACAGAACCCACGTGTCGTAACCGTCCTTTGAATGTAGATCATCGGAACAGTCGGGAAATGAAATCGTACCCATATCAAACTCCTTTCTTGTAAGTTGTTAATGGTCAATTTCATTATGGTAATATAGTTTCAATTAAAAAAGAAAGACAACCAGGGCAGGGAGCACGAAGGCTCCACTGTCCCAGTTGCCACGTTGTGTAGTGTTATCACAGATCATTTACAGGTGCGTTGAAGGAGGCATCTCGCCTTCGCTCCATACCGCACTTACACCAAGCACATAGTCCATCCTGAGTCTGCCACAGTCTCCTTCATGGTCCAAGAGAGCCATGTCACAGTCGTCCAGCGGACCGACATAGAGCTGTTTGTCATCCTTGCCGAACAACACGTACAAGTTGCCGTAGACGTGAACGGAACGAGCTCCGCTGTCGTAGACAACTCGCTGGATCAGCTGCCGATTGAGATCGAACTTGGGATCTTTACGCGACACCAAGATCTTGACCAGATCAGTAGCTTCTTCCATATTGCTGGCACGAACGTACATATCTTTTTCATCGTACAACCACCACATGTTGGACTACTCCTTCTTCTCGGCGGCTTCCTTCTCCTTGTGTTCGTTGACCGCAACCAACATATCGAAGAACGCCTGCGGAGATTTGAGAGCTTCCATAGGCCACGACGACCGTTTAAGTATGATGTTGCACGGAGCGAACATGCTGTTCTTGGGCCATCCACCCTGTTCACAGATGCCGTCGAGCATGTCGTCCAGTGCGAACATACGCTCGATGGAGTTGAGCATCCTCCGTCTGTAATCGTGGTTATCCTTAGCCAACTTGACGTTGGCTGGATCAGTGACTGACTGGAAGAACGCGTGGTGAGCGAATGCCAGAGTATCGACCAGCACAGGAGCATCGTCCTTGTTGAAGGTGATGACACCGTTGATGACTTTCATTTGGGATCCTCCTAAACTGTTGCTACCTCGATAGGATCGCACACTATCCAGGTCTTGTCTTTGTCCTTCTCGAGTTTGCACTCGTAGAGGAACGTTACCCTGTCACGACGCAGATCGTCCATGGCGATCGACACCTGCTTGGACGGATGAGACTTGGCAGTGAGACGATCGAGACGTTTCTTCACGTACTTGAAGTGACTGTCCCAACCACCACCGTGGGTGTCCCATCTATCAGCACAGTCCTTACTCACTCCAGGTATCGGCTTGCCAACCGACGAGGTTGACACAGCACGGAACCCGAAGCGGTACGCGATCTGCGTGATCAAGGTTGCAGCATATCTGGTGCTGTCAGCCTTGAAATAGATGAAATCAAGGAACTTTTTGTTAATAATTCCTCTGTAACGATAATGACCCATAATGGTATCCTCCTTATCTGTAGAGGCGTCCAACCATGAGGTTGGTTACGCCGAATTTCTCAGCGAACTCATTGACGTTATCGATCAACTCTTCGTCTGGCAAGTTTCTGAACATCCAGGTATGCGCAGAGCTTCCCTCCAAGACCATGAAGTCCTCTCCGACTTTCCAAGGATACTCCTTTTCAGAGAGTTTGGACCCATATTTGAACAGAAGTGCCTTAGCTGCGTCCGGAGACATCAACCGCAGGAACACTTGGTGTCCATTGCTGTCTATGCCAGTGAAGTAGAAGGATATCTGATCACCGTCGAAGTCGTTGGACTCTCCGATGTCAAATGCCGCGACATGTTCCGACACCAACAGGATGTTGGTTGTGTAACCGCGGAACTTCAGCATCTTCTGGTATGATGCCATGGCTTCCATGTCCGCAAGCGTCTCTTGATAACGGTGTGCTTTATCAAAACTCCTCGAAGACCACCTATCAGCAGTCTTGGCAGACCTTGGATAAGTATAAGCTCCAAGATCAGTCAAGTACCTTCCGACCATGCGGTTCTTAACAGACTTGGGTGCGTCGGTTATCTGAAGCACCCGAGTGAACTTCTCGTTCATGTATGCAAGTTTCTTCATTTTGTATCTCCTTCCACTGATCATTGACATGATACTCCATGTTTAACCAGCTTGGTTTCCCAGTGATACTCTTGTCCTGCTTCGTACATGTCCTTGTCAAGAGGACCAGCACGATAGGCTATCGAGTCACTTGGATCAGTTACTCTCATCCACACGTAAGTGAACCGTTCATGTACGATGAACCTGAACTTGACCTGCCGCTGCCAGCGGAAGATCCTGAATTGCCCAGTGATACCGACCATAGGTGTGCCTTCCTTGCGTCTGCTAGTAAGACTCACCTTGATCTTCTTGGTGTAAAGCAAGTTGATGATCGGGATGTTAATGAGCAGCGACTTCCAGATAGGACGACGCGAACAGATGCCGTACGTGACGCCTTTGAAGTGGTAGTAAGACATGTATCCTCCTTAGAGCATGCTGGTGAAGCTCTTGGTCCAATTGCCAGTTTCGATAAGGTAATCGTCCTTCTCGATGTACTGGACATTGTTCCAGCATCTATCGTCGGTATACATGAACCGATGTACATCATCGGTATCACCAACGATAACGTCAATGCAGATACCTTCCACCGGATCGATGATCTGATGTTGGTTGTTAGCTCTGGCGTTGTGCTCTTTCAGCTGTTCGATGGCTTCTTTGGCGCAGTCCGTCCAGTCCTGCGTGTCGCCACAACGAACAGTGCAAATAACCGGCTGCATGATCCACTTCTGTATAGCGGTGTAGCGCAGTTCGAGTTTGTAACGAAGTTCGTACAGCCACTCGAGTTTACCAAGTCTCTCTTGGTTGTGACGAGTGAGCCACTCGATGAACCGAGGGTCTTTCTGGAGCGAGGCATTGCGTCTACGCTCAAGACAAGTTCCTGCAGCATTGCACAGAGCGATATTCTTGACGATCTCGTCGTCTATTTTCGCAGCTGCCTGGTTGAAAGCTGCAACCAACTTGCGCTGTTTGTCAAACATTGAGGCTTTAGCGTCTTCAACGGAAACAAATTCCAATTGCATGATGATTCTCCTTGTTAGAGTCCTTCACCTGGTTTCATGAACCAGGCAGATTGAACGATACGTGGTTCGCATCCGCACTGAAGTTCCAGAACCTTACCGGAACCATGTCTGGGAAGAGGGATTGTATACTCTGCTTCCGTACGGAATGCTTCATTGGGATTCGCAGGATAGCCGAAGCTATCCTTGGCGAACCCGAAACGATCTACTGAATTTATTATAGGCATTTTTACTTGAAGTCCTTTCTTGGGTCTGTGAACCCAGGTGCTGGTTTCCATCCTGGAGGGAACAAACTGATCTTATGTTTGTTCTCACTCTTGGTGGGTTGAATAGTGTCTTCGGCATGATCAGACTTTAGCTTAGTCATCACATCTTTCCTGACTAGAAGGATTAGTTCTGGTAACGGTCCCCACGGGGTCAACACGTCATTGCCATATGCGACAGACATGTACTTCTGTGGCGGATCACCATAGTTGACATCATCGGACGGCCAGATGGATTCTAGCGGAGTCCTGGAGATGTCAACTACGATCAGGTTATTCAGTGGATCCTTGTAGCCAAGGGCTTCTATACTCTCGACGAGTTCGGCAGGAGTACCGAACTTGCAAAGGCTGTCTTTCATCACTTACCTCCAAGAAGGATGATGTTGGCAGAGTGCGTCAGGATGACCTGGCCTTTGTCTGTCGTGATCTGAACCATGTCAGACTGATCGTAATCACGCCATGACTTGATGTTGATGGTTCCAGACAGATTACCGAACCCGTCGCGAATGACTGCTCTTCGGAAGTTCCAGTTGATGTCGACGATCTGACGGTTGCATCCTTTGAGGAGGAGCGTCATGATTGCCAAGATCACTCCGGCAACTATGAGCAGTTCTATTGTGGTGAACCCTCTGCGACCGCGACGACGACGTCTGTGCTGTTTCTGCATCTTCTTCACGATCGTGGCACGATCGACCAGAGGACGAACATCACGAATGTGCGGATGCACCACAGAGTAGTTCTGTACCAGGTTGACGAGACCCATGGGATCCCGTCCTTTGGTGTACCAACGCATACCTTTCTCCTCCAGTATGGCTTCGAACGCAGGTTCGGGTTCTAGACCACTGTGGTAGATGACCTTCTGAGTCATCGGGCGATCGTAGAACTTGGCGAGGAACTGCCGTCCGTCATAGCAGAGTTTGGTGCCGATACCTTGACAATCCACGATAAGAACATCGAACTTCTTGAGTTCTTCGATCTCATCCCTGGACTCAGGTAGACGGTAGTGCCACTGCACGTCATAGTTCTCGAAGTACTTCCGCATCATCATGAAGACAAACCGGTCGTCGTCGATGACACAGAGAGTAGGCCTTGTAGGCTCAGATGGCGGAGTAGTTACTACACTCTTGCGAGTGAACAGATTTTTGATCCACTTGAACATGGTTGTAATCCTTGTTGTTCTAGTTTGTGTTGATGGTAATGTTCTCGACTGCAATACCACTGGCCGTAGATGATACAGCCTTCAGATGGTATGCAGTCGCCAATGAATTCGTTGCACTCACGTCCGCACTTGGGACAGGTGAACCTCGTGTCCACTTTGCCCTGTTGTGCTTGACGTTCTTGCAGAGTTTTCATATTGAATACTCCCTTACTTGGATATACCAAGGATCTCACGGGCTTTGGCATACTTGTGATCTGTCTTAGCCAGGAGCTTCTGGTAATCCTCACATTTGCCACATGGTCTCCATGCACTGGCAGCTTCTGATATCTGCAAGAACATGGGTTCGTCCAGTAACAAATGACTGGGGATAGTGAAGAACGAAGGACAGAGCCAAGACTCCGACCAATGTATCCCACCACGCCAGTCGATCAGTGGATGACACCACTTCATGGTTTTCTCCAGGACAGATATAGCCAAGGGGAGATCGCCTTTAGCCTGAGCAGCGATAAGAGCCGACGCAGCACAGCTTGTGGTGCTATTGCAGCTCCTTGCTACTTTGCGGAGAGTCTTGTTCTCTGCAGCTCTACCAAGAGCTTTGAGATCGTTGATCTCTCTGATGAGACCGACTCTTGCGAATCCGGCGCTTCCAATAAGGCAGTCGACATGACACATGCCCAACTCGTCACCACACTTCTCCTCGAACAGATGGAACCGTTCAGGGATGGTCTTCCTGGACCAGTCGGGATAGTAGCGAGGGTCATTGGTAACTTGGACAAACAAAAGAGGGTGTTTCCGGAGTTTATCCAGGATGATGTCCTCTTTGTCTGTTCCAAGCCATTTGCCATTGGTGATGAGCATTACGACTTGCAGGTCGTTGTTGTCACACGCTAGCTCCACATATTTCTCCCAGTCAGGATGATCTGTAGGTTCACCGCCGGAGATCATGAGGAACTGGCACTTGACCATCTTACTCAAGATCAAGGCATTCTTGAACAGGCCCAGCGGCATGTGCTGCGGAGTCTGTCTGGAGTCTTGGAGACAATGAGGACACCCGAAGGTGCATGTATTAGTGATCTGAATTAGCATGATGCTTATTCCTTTATTTTAAGTTAGTGATACAGTTTCATCTTAGTAATATATCGCCAACTAAAGATGAATACAAAAGGCTACAAGGTAGAGTGCCCACTAAGGAGCACTCTACCCTGCACGGTGGATCAAACAACTTTTTTGAGCGATACGAAAGTCTTCCTAGCATCGATGATAAGTCGATGCCTTATCTCGAACACCATTTGTGCCTGTTTGACACACTTGGACAACTTGGAGTATTGCTCCTTGTCTTCTTTGTTATTGGTGTAGGTGTTAATAACACCAACTATCCAAGTCTCATACTTGTTCTGAACACCCACGTTCTTAAGAGCAGCAAGGAGCTTCTTGGCATAATCTGGAGCATTAGATTTAGACCAACCAAGCTCCTTGAGAGTCTTGTAGCCATCAACCTTCTTCATCCACAGTCCAGCAGAATAATCCGTCGTTACGATGGTGTCTTGGCTGGTGGATACACCCATCTTCTTGAACCCGTTCAGAAGAGAGAACTTGCTGAAATCCACGGGGGTTTTCTTCTGGATTTCGGTCAACAGTTTGGTAAGAGCTTCTATGCAGGACACTATCATCTCCATGTCTGCACGATACTTGATGCCCTTGACTTTTTGGTTCTCCTTGATGTTGGACAAGAAATCCCCAGTAGCATCTAGTTCCTTCATCCAGTCAGAATACTTGAGGAACCTAGAAGCAGCTCTGCTCTTGACGAACTCAATGTACTCCTTAATACCCTCTGTAGAGACGAGTTGGTCGGGAGACATGTCCTTAGGTATGAATTGCATTCCCATGATGACTGATCTTTCTTTTAGGTTAAATACAAAAAATTCATAAAATGTCCAGCTGGATGGGTGCTTGGAGCACACCCATCCAGCCAAGAGTAAGTTAGTCTGCAGCACCCTTGAGTGCAGCCATCAGGTGATAACGGTGATCGTTAGTGTACTTGGGAGTATCACTAAGATCTATACCGTAGAGTTTCTTGATCATCGACCAGTACTTGTTGTAGTCGATCACGTACTCGTAGCCGTGAGGGGTCGGATGATCTTGCACATTGTCTCGACGTACACACGCCAGCATCTTGCAGACCTGGAGAACAGATCCGATGTTGGACAGCACTGTGTTGTCCTTGGTTCTGTCATCGAATCTCTTAACGATCTGATCGGATATCCTGTCGAACTTGTTCTTGCAACAATCTGGGTGGATGTTCCTCGTCAGATCGAAACTGAACAGAGCAGTTACATTGCGCATGAACTCCTCTGCCCAACTTGCCGGATCGTGCGTGCATCCAGTGTGCCCTCCGTTGGTAACTGTTGACAGCTCTGCGATGTGATGAAGAACTTCCTTCATCTTCTCGTAGTAAGGCTCAACCTCACCCTCAGTTCCACCTTCTGGAACGGTTGTGTCTCCCTTAGGAGTTGTTTCAGAAGTTGTAACAGTCGGGATCACCCTGCGCATGAACTCACCCTCTCCATTGGGATTCTGGTTCGACTCGTAGGTTGACACAATCAACTGTGTCATAGTAACATCACGCTTGGCAATATAGTCGCCAGGTATGACTTTCGCATGTGGACGGAATCCCAAGGGGCGTCTCTCACCGGTGTACCCAATGTGAAGAGTCACAATGCACACCTGTGCATGCTTGCCGTCGTAATCGAAATCGGACAACTCCACATGAGCAGTCTCACCTTCCTTGAGCACAATTTTCCCATCGTCCGGAACGTCGGTTGGACCACACGGCTGGTTGTCCTTGAACACGATGTCGCCAGAAGCAGGAGTGTTCTTCCACATCACGTCTTCAACGAGCCACTTGCCAACCAGATAGGTTGCAGCTTCAGCGACACGCTGATAGTTAACTTCACACACTTCCTTGGAAACATGAAGTAAGCCAAGGAACTCATGTCCATACGTCGAGAACAGCTCGAAGTCAAGGTTGTTATCATGGAACATCGTAGTCAGACGAGTGATCGGATCGTCTGGCTTGAACTGTCCATCTTCGATGGCTGCCCAGATGAGGAGCTGGATCTTCCTACTCATGTACTCTTTTCTGTGTGAGTTCGCAGCGAGGATCTTCAGCATGTGGTGTGCAGCACATGTTGTCTTGCCTTGCAGCATAGCATCAATGAAACAGTATTCATCGGTGCCTTCAGCATAGCCCTCGATGTCCAGGTTGAACCAGTCCTTGATCGAGTCACCCAGTATGGTCTTGGGACTCGAGTAGGTGTATGTCAGTGCATTTCGATACAGATGGTCGAGGAAGACCTTAAGATTGGTCGTCTCCGCCATAGCCATATCGGCATTGATTTGTTGTTTTATTGTCATTGTTTGTTTGCCTTGTTAGTTAATACAACGAATACTCGTTGCCAGTGTTGTGTTTGTTTGTGTGTTTGTTATGATCATGATGCATAAACATCATGGTCACAGTATGTCAAGACATTTTAAATAAATAGTCGAACATCCCGGCGACTTGCGTCACCAGGATGCCCGTTAACTCTATTTTTGATCTACTTTGGTTTTCAGATCAAGTTCCAGTTGTTCTGGTTCCTTGGCACACGTACTCATCCCTGGTGTGACCCTGGTTCCGTTAGCCAACAGAAGAGTTAGCCCCTTGGTGAGAGCGATCTTGAGAGCAAGATAAGCCAGCTCACGAAGCAGGTTGAGACTAACCGTGCTGACAGTTCTACCGATCTTACTGAGGTACTCACACATCTTGTCATTGAAGATCTTCTGCTTCTGCTTAACAGTAAGCGAAGTTTCAACGTGTAGAAGCTTAACGAACTCGAATGCTTTGTCGAACAACTCTGGATCCTTGAGTTCCTGCATCTCAGGAGAGTTCGTGTTGGTAGCGAGGATGTTGAGGACTTCTACCTTAGTTTCATTATTACAGAACAGTTTCTTGAACAGAGAGACGATCGCGGAAATGACTTTCATTTTACTTTACCTTTCAATGTAACCTTCTGGCGGATGAGGAGCATTGTAGATGTCGTATGGAAGAGCCAGAGTATCGATACAGAACTGCACGGGTATACCACACAGTACGATAGGATACACTGCCAACACAAAGGGACCCATCATGTAATCCCCAGATGCTGCACTGGAGTAGCTGAAGAGAGAAGCCATGTTGAGAACCATGCGAGTTCCAGGATAGATAGCTGATCCTTCCCAAGGTCCCTGTCTGTAGCTACAGTTGAAATACTTGTAATCACGATAAGCATGTTCAGCGTCGTTCGTATTCACGATAGGCTTGTAACAGACATAATTGCCAGACTTGAGAACACGAGTCTCTTCGAAGGTTCGTCTTGCTTCAAGACAGCAACCTCCAGCAGTTATCAGAATAGTCAGCATAGTCAGTATCTTAAGCATAACACTAATCCTTTCTCATTGAAGTATCAAGAGGTTGCTAGCTTAACGCACTAGCAGTGAGACGTTTCCATTACAACACAAGTCAACGTACCTTACAGTCGCTAGCTGCGTGGAGAACACATCGGGCAACAAGTGAGACCTGATGGTTCGTACGTATGGTTCTATATGCGTTCTGGCAGGCGGAGCCAGTCGCAACGGCCTGCATAGGTTTCTGCAGTGAGCGATGGAAGACCGACGTCGGTACCGATTAGAACCAGGCTTATGAAAGGTCGATGCACCCCGAAAGGTATACTGGGCGAAGTGTAACCACAGTATTGAAAAGCTGCATCTGTTTCTGTCTCGATGACTACCTGAGTATGTTTGTCACCAACTCGTGTTTTTCTTGACATCAGCGCTGTACAATCCTCAGTTGATCCACTCCATTTCTGAAGCTGGATTCAACCGGATCGTGGGTGTCATACCGACCACGTAAGGACACATACAGATTTGTTCATAAAGATATTGTATATGCTGTAAAAGCACATTTTATGCGTTAAAATTCTTACGTATTTGAAAGGAGAAAGACACTATGTCCGAACCTATTTTGCCGTTCATTTCAACGGAAGACGTCGGTAAATCCGAGGCAACTGTTGTGAAAGTTGACGGTCGCGAAATTAAGAAGAATCCAGTCAATGTTGGTGAAGACGGTCTTAGGATCCTGCAGATCATAGCTGGTGTTATAAGTGCATCTACGAAGTCTCTTGGTAGCAGCATCAGGCACATCTTCCTCGAGAATGGTAAGCTCTCTGTTTCGACTGCGGATGTTGGCTCAGCCAAGAAGCCGGTATACATGGCTAATGGCGAAGTCAAGGCATCCGACGCTAATGTTGGCTCCAGGGTCAAACCTGTGTACATGGAAGGTGGAGAGATCAAGGAGTCTAATGCCAACGTTGGCAATGATGGCTTGCGTCTGCTCAAGATGGTGAATGGCGAACTCCAGGTGTCTACTAGCTCCAAGGGTAGCAACATCAAGTTCGTCTATGTGCAGAATGGCGAAGTCAAGGAGACTTCCGTCACTCTTGGCAGTGGCATCAAGCACATTTACCTTCAGGATGGCGAACTCAAGGTCTCTGATAGCTCTGTTGGTGGCAAGATCGAAGTGTACGATGTTACCACTGACGAGAACCCTGTAGTTGGCAAGCATTATTTCAAGCGTGAAGCAGATAACACTTACACCGACATCACTTCGGAGATAGACATCAATGATGATCTCCAGTCGATGGGTTACACTGTCTTCGAGTTGAAGGAGACCAGGTTTGCTCCTGTGGCTCTCAAGTCCGGCAGCATTGCAGTGGACGACGCTAACGTCGGAAGCAACGCTTGTTTCCTCTACATGCAAAATGGAGAACTCAAGGCTTCTACGCTTACTGCTGGAACGAACGCCAAGCTGCTCAAGATAGTCAATGGTGAGGTCAAGGAAGCCACTGACAACATCGGTGGAGAGGGTCGTCTCCTCAAGATCGTCAACGGTCAGATAGTCGGTGACGACTCAACCACTGTTGGTGACGGTAGTTCTATCGTGTACTTGAGCGAAGGCAAGCTTGTCAAATCCGACGCTACGGTTGGTACCGATACCAAACCAGTCAAGCTTGAAAACGGCAGTCTCGTTCCTGTACCCAAGGATCTCGCTACTAAAGAGTCTCCTGCTCTCGAGCGTGCTGGAGAACCGAGACCTGACAGTGAGTTGTCTGAGGCTGAGAAACTAGTTCCTACATCTCCGACACCAACTGCTTCCGATCCAGGATCCATGATCGCTACCAAGGAGTATGTGGATAACTTCTCTACTGAGAGTGCCACCTACGGCTACGGTGTGGTTGATGGTAGTATCTGCACAGATGCAGGTGACAACCTCTGCATAACTCACCACCGCACTATCGGTACTTCGACCAAGGAACTCGAGTACGAGGTGAAGAATGACTGCTATCTGTACATCGAGATCAATGGTGCAAGTGACGTTGCTGGTGACTCAGATCATCCTGCTATCGACGTGTATGTCAACGGAAGTCCGATGGCTCGTCTTCTGGATCATTGGGACAAGGGCGCTGGTAGCACCGAGATCATTGATGTACCGTCGTGTGGTATACCAGTAGCCAAGGGTTCCATAGTTAAGCTCAGCTGTAACGATGGTGCCAATACTCTGTTCTCATCCTGGACAGATGGTGTATCAGATCTCGTCATCACCGAGTATCGTCTTGCTCCCATCTCGCCGTCTATCGAGATGCCGAAGTACAACAAGGACGAAGCGTTCGACATCCACATTGCAGCGTTCAGCGAAGATGGTTACGTTGCACCTCGTCGTGGTTACCTGTTGGCATCTATCTTCGATGAACGTGGCGTCTACGTTCCGTCAGAGAAATCGATGAAGATCTACATCAACGATATCCTCGTGATGAACGGTCGCAACATCGTGAAACAGGTGCTCGTCGACTCTATCTTGGATGATCCAAGTCTCATCGGCGAGAACGCCGGTAGTGTTAAGAAGATGACCGTCACTAGGGGTTCCACTATCGCTCTGGATAACCCTGATCACTTCAAGGTCTACACCATCGATGTTAACCCTGCGACTGACAAGTACGAGTATACCGTAGCTCTCAACCCAGGAACTGTCGCCAACGGTGTTCTCACGTTCGACGAATCTCTCATCAACTATGATGTTGTAGTCGTTGATGGCGTGCGTCAGATCGAGGATATCAAACTCACTGATACTGGATCGTGCCTTATACCCGTCAATTACCACGATGTCATCAAGATCCGTGCTGAGAAGAACGGTACCGATGAATTCGGTAGTGCTGCAACATGGCCCAGCAACTTCGTGTATACTGTGACTTCTGACACTACTCCGGAAGCTACTAAGCGTTACTACAAGGAAACGCCAGATGGCATGATCGATATCACGGAGGAACTCAGTGGTTCTGGTACTGACATATCGTCACTGGGTTACACAGTGTACGAAGGAACGTATGTCGATGCTAACCATGATGGTATTACGGATACCACAGAACACAGGTGGCAAGCCATCTTCCTTCAGACCAGACACCATGTTGCTTCCAGAGACGATGATCCCGTCAATAGGGATCAGTTCATCCTGGGTGGATTCATGACTGGTGAGATGTTCAAGGACTCCATCGGTAACGATCTCATTACTCTGGTACCGTATACAGAGTGGGCAGGTGTGCAGGATGCTCAGAACAGGTACACTTATAAGTACATCGTGAAGAACGACTGCATGTTGTATGTCAACTTCTTGGTACATGCGCACACGTCGGAAATTGATCTTGTCTCTGTCACGCTGAATGGTAAAGAGTTTGATGTGTATACTGAAAACACAGAATCGCCAGCTGGCGAACTTTCAGACGCAGACAAACAAATAGCCATTCCTCTTCACAAGGGAACGGTCATTGGATTCCATTCCAAATCTAGACCAAATCACAATCGTCAGAATAGTGCAGGCAGCATAACAGAGCAATACGCCATCAAGATCAAGGAGTACATGCTCGTCGCTGGAAACGAACTTGACGACGATGTTGTGTCGAAACTCAAACACGTTGGCAACGTCATCGATGGATCGGTGTGTACTGATCTGAATGGACGTGATTGTGTGACCACTATCGATCTGACATCGTCAGGTGCGAACAAGCCAAGTTATTCCTACACCGTCAATAACGACTGTTTGCTTCTTATAGAAGTGAACAATGCCATTGCTTCTACTGGCAGGATCACTGTAAAAGTCAATGATTCTATTGTAGGAACACTTTGTGATAGAGGTGAAACAATCACTGATGCCTGTGACATTCGGATTCCTGTATTGGCACATTCAGTGATAACTCTCGTTGGAGACGGGGAAACCAATGTGTTCAGTGATGTTTCGTCTGGATCGTTCCTTCGGTTCACGGAATACAAACTCATTGCTTCTCACGTTGTTGCTCCTATGCCAGACTGGGACGAGAGTAAAGCTGTTGAGATCCATAGCGGAGCCACCATGGAAGATGATGGATTCATCATCTACATGCACAACAACTTAACAGAAGTTGTGAACTGGATTAAGATCAATGATGTGCAGGTTGGTGGTGGTATTAATACTACATCGCCTAACAACTCGGTCTGTATTCCAGTGTCCAAGGGCGACGTATTCACGTATGAGGTCTACACCGGATATGCGGATTATGGATTCAAGTTCTATCCAGTCAAGATGACTAAGCATCCAGATAAGATGATAGTTCCTAACTGGAGTGGAACTGGAACAGCCATCAACAACAATGGAATTATTCCATCTGATGGATTCTTGGTTGTTCGTGTGGAGTTCGGACAAGTATCTGGTGACTACTCTGTTTGCGTTAACGGAATCTTAGTGTGGAAACACTACGATCATGACGAAGATAGGTATCATGGTGATACTGGCGTGATACCTGTAGCTAAGAACGACGTCATAACTTTCCCTGGTGGAAGGGGCAATCCATCTGTAGCAACTGCTACGTTCTATCCGGCTAAACCAGCAACAACTGTGCCATCCGAAGCAGACGTGCTTGAAGAGAAAGTAAATCGCAACACTGGCGACATTAGTTCTCTCCAGACTACAGTCGATAAGCATTCGACTGACATTGAAAGTCTTACGAGTGTTGTTGGCGATGAAACCAGCAGACTGTACAGAGCAGTTGCAGATATTGGAATGGCGCTGAATACTATTAGCAAAGTGCACACAATAACGCTGGCAGATGCGCTTGTATCCGATGGCATCTTCGACATGGCTAAAAGTCTCATGTTGGACACTGGTGTGCTACCGTCCACATCTGACGAATCTGGTGACTACGCTGCTGGTAGGTTCGCTGTTCCTTCTCTGACTGGATACGACACGGTATCCAAGTTCCTTAAGGGAGTCACTGAAGAAGAACTGAGAACTATGACTGGTAACGAAAACCTGTCACTTGAACATGCAGACGTGTTGCTCAAGTTGGTCACTTACAGACTGAGTGGATCCGAAACCTTCGATACTACAGAACAGTACGAAGAACTAGATCCAACTGTGCTTGTTGGTGGTCCAACAGGACCGCGTCAGTTCTTCGGAAGTGTACGTCCGATCATCAGGAAGAGCGGTGATACAGTCGCGCTTCGTATCCCGTGGCCAGGCAAGTTCCTTACCAACTCTGTCAACCACTGGTCGCAAGCTAGTACCAACCCAACGTTCTACCCTGTAGAGTTCTGCGACTTGTCACTCCTTGGTGACTCGAGCAACAAGTACTACGGAGGCGCTAACCTCCGTGCTCGTGTTGTTCTTGTTATCAAACAGTGCGGGTGACAATATTCACTCGGTTACACTAACGAGCAGCATCTCTCTGGTGGGTGACCACCAGAGAGATGCTCTCACTTATACACACACGTTTTTACTTTTTGAGAAGCAATACCATGCCACCTATACCATTCGGAGTATGAGGAGGCGCTGACCTAGTTCCATGATTGGCAGTTGAACAGGGTGAGCATCCTGGAACGAACGTCATTGACCAGTTGCCAGTCACTGATGTTCTGGGAACGATGGTAGGTATACTACCCATGTTGCCTAATGTACCACCATTGGCATAACCAGTACCAGAGTGGTTATAAGATGCAGTGTTGCCGTTGTTGCCGGTATACACATTGCCGGTTAACATGCCCGTACCATCTTTGATAGTTGCTGAACCTCCAGCTCCTGCGGATGGACCTGAACTTCCACCAGTACCACCATTAGCAACGGCTACTTCAACACCATCAACATACAGATGACTTGCACCGCCAGCTTCGGCTGTTCCGGCGTACACTGCTGCTCCAACATGACCAGCTACAAGTTTAACCACTGACGTTTTAGTCAGCTTTAATGTACCTAAGATCA
>OCTW011397925.1_pt1 | contig 17318 bp, 7 predicted proteins | sample 1539671 | NCBI WGS metagenome assembly OCTW01 (sample SAMN02144230, study PRJEB22623) | gut metagenome | biome: sheep rumen | host: Ovis aries | place: New Zealand
GGAAGCCCCTCCACACTCCATTTTCCATTGGAATCACAGGACACGGGGTCAAATCCCTTAACCGTCACTTTTGCACTGAGCGGAAGCAATGGTTCATCGTTATCATTGAAGCCGCCATCCTCATTATAGACGACGCCCTCAAGCGCTCCGACCTGAGCATCTTCACTCACGAGAGCAATGTGGCACTCACTGTCTTTGCCGGCAATGGCCACACAGTTTTTAGCCCCATCCCGATACCCTGCGGCAGACGCAGTGAATTCATAAGATCCCGGACTTAAAGCGATCGACCATTGGTCCTGGCCATTATAGTCTATGCTCTGGCCATCCACATGGACTGTGGCAGCAATTTTCGCCTGAGTTGAAGCATCATAGACAGTGCCCACCACACGCGATTCACCGGCAGCTGCCGTCAACGCAATATCGCAGGTCGTTGTTTCGCCCGCTACGGCCTTACATTCAACGGTATTTGGCTGATAACCATCGAATGCCCCCGTTACCTGATAAACGCCCGGATTCAGAGCGAAATGATAAATTCCCGAAGCATCACATGCAAAATCGGATTCACCTGCAACGCTGACGGTGCCTGCCAGAGGACTGCCCGTCGATGAATCCGTCAATTTTCCCGTAATGCTCCCCCTGGCATCATTTCCGGCTTTATTCAGACCGATATCACATGTAGCCGTCATGCCCTTTTCGACCGTGCAGCTCTTGTTGCCTGTTTCATACCCCGGGGATGAAGCCGTAATGGTATAGGTCCCGGCATCGACGACAAATTCCCATTTTGTAGTTTCCGTCGATGAGGAATGCATCTCGCCAAGTGTCAGGGAGGCTGCAATTTGAGCCTGGGTTTCATTATCAAATACAATGCCGGAAATCGTACTCTTCTGAGGATTGAGTGTGATCGGACAAGGATTGGTTTTATTCGATTCAACCGTACAGGAAGCAGACCCTTTATCATAGCCATCGGCTGTAGCCTCAACCGTATACGTCTTGGGCTCAAGAGCCCCCGAGACCCAATCCGTATTGCCATCGTAGGCAATGTTTGCACCATTCAAATGGATGGTTGCAGCTATCTTGGCGTTCGTCGATCCATCCGTTACGGAACCGGAAAGTTTGCCCTTTGCGGGTTCTGCCGCAACCGGCGTCAAAGCAATCGAGCACCATGAAATGGCATCGGCTGCAGCCGGCGAGCAGTCTGTCCGGGTTGCGGTATTGTAACCATCCTTCGAAGCCGTCGCCGTAAAGGATCCAACAGGAACTTCAAAAGTCATCATCGTCTTGGATGCAGCACTGGTCTGCGACTGAGAACCGATGGTATATTTGACGCCCCCAAGCCAATTGGCGTCGCTCGTGTCATCGAGCGAATTCTTAAAAGTGCCCGCCATGACTTTTCCCGTCGACGAACTGGGAGGTGTATCCCCGCCAGGCGAACCACCGCCGGAACACGCAGAAGCTTCACCGCCGGCCCACTGGGCAGTCAAAGCCTTACAATGTGCCTGCGCAGCCTCCTTCAAATGCGCTTCGCTCGAAAGATAGGTATAATCCGCGCCGCAGTTCGATATGAATGCCAGCTCTGAAAGCGTCGCGGGCATGTTCGTCTCACGGACGACCGCATAATTGGCGTCTTTGACACCTCGATTGGTCAAAGACCACACCGCAAGCATTTGAGACTGAATCTTGGAGGCCTGCTCATAGGAAGAATCCTTGCGCGCCAGACACCCTGTATAACAATACGTCTCAATCCCTGTCGAAGATGCATTGAACGAGTTAATATGAATGCTCGCAAATGTATCCACGCCCTTGGAATTGGCATAATTGGCACGCTCCGACAGCCCTACATCTTTATCCGTTTCGCGCGTCATATAAACGGTATGCCCCGCAGCTTTGAGCATATCTCTGATCTGTTTCGAAACATTCAGCGTCAAATGCGACTCAATCAAGCCACAGCCCACTGCACCGGAATCACTTCCGCCATGGCCAGGATCAATACAAAACGACTTGGCACTAACTCCTGTCGAGACAAATAACACGGGTAATGCAGCCAATATAAAGATCAATCTTGTATGCATAGTCTTCTCCCTATAAGAATCCTCATTATAGTGTAGTGTTTAAACACCTCAACGTCAAATAGAATAGTCGTTATATCCAACACCATCCCCCTGTTACAATAATAACTGGGTGCGGGCTATTGCATACGCCCGCACACCGGCCTATGCACAATGTGCATACGGCCTTTTTAGCTCGCCTTGTGGCGACCACATTGGGTCGCCCCTACGTCTCGCCCTAATTTGCGCCTCGGGGGCTCATAATACTCCAAAAGCTGACAAGCCAATCAATATGGGTTATAGATCACCCTTCAGCGTTCCCAAAGGAACGTCAAGAACAGGGATAGTTCAATGAAAACATTAAAAATTGCACTCATTGCAGCCTCCATATTATGGGCATGCCCCGTCCTGGCTCAGGAAGAGACGGCAGATTCCGTCGATGTCATCGAAACCGCCGAAAATGTGGAACCGACAGAATCCGAAGACGCAGATGACGCACCTCTGATTGACGAATCCATCGCCCAGGATGCCCCCGAAGGGACGAACGAATACGAAGAGATACACCAGGTCAGGGTTCTGGAGCGAACCCTGATTCCCTCCGAAAGCCGGCAGGAATCTGGCGCCGCAGGCACGCTCATGCCCGGCAACCTGATGGAATTGTCCCACGATTCAGCCATGCATGTGCTGCTCGAAGGTGCCGGAGATGGTGTTCCCGAGCAATCACGCGGTCTTCAACGCAAAACATCCCGTTGGATGAAAGATGCCATCTCGCAGATTCGATCCCAGATGGCGAATTCCAAAAGCCCCATCGCCATGCCCTTTGGGCTGGATTGCGCCGATCAGCCTGCCGTTCAGGAATACCTGGCCATCTTCTCACACGCGGCCTCGGGAACGATGAAAACATGGCTCAAACGCCTCGAGCGATGGCGCCCCGTCCTCGAAAAAGTACTCAAAGAAGAAAAAGTCCCGACAGACCTGCTCTACCTCGCCATGATCGAAAGCGGCTTTAAAACCCGCGTCAAAAGCCCGGCTTCCGCTGCAGGCATGTGGCAGTTTATGGCAGGTACCGGTGTCGAAATGGGCCTAAAGATTGACGAATACGTCGATGAACGGTTCGACCCCATTAAAGCCGCACACGCTGCAGCCAAATACCTCAAAAAGCAATTCGCACGCTACAATGCATGGCCACTCGCCATGGCTGCCTACAACGGCGGACCAGGCACGGTCAATGTCGCCATCGATCGCTACAATACGACGGATTACTTTAAACTCGTCCAATATGGTGCCATGTACGACGAAACACGCCGATACGTCCCGAGAATCCTCGCTGCCGCCATTATCGGACGAAATCCCGAAGCATTCGGATTCGAAGGCCTTAAACCCGAGCCACCCTTCACCTTCGATCTGGTCGATGTCCCCGGAAACACCAAACTAAACCAACTCGCCGAAGCTGCCGGATGCCCGGTCGAAACCCTCAAGGACTTAAATCCCGAACTGCTCAAAGATGTGACGCCGCCTGGAGCAGACTACGCTCTTCGCATTCCGCAGGGCAGACATGCCCAATTTGTAGACAGGTTCGATCAGGTCAAAAAGAAATATGCCAATGCCTCCGAAACCATCACCCTGCGCTTCGGAGAAACCCTCGAAATACTCGGCGAAGAGATTGGCGTTCCCGCACGCGTGTTGCGAAATTTAAATGGTTTGGGCGCAAAACAGGCTGCTGCCTATGGAACCGAACTCACGGTCCCGAATGGCAGCAAACGCAGCAAAGCAAATACCGATGAAGACGCACGCCCAGTTGCACTCATCGCTCCCGAAACATTCGACTTCCACGACCGCACCCGCGTCTTTTATGAGACACAAAAGGGAGACACCCTGCGCGAAATTGCCGATGCCTTTGGAGTCATGCCCAACCAAATTGCGCTCTGGAATGAATGCGATATCTGGGCAAAACTGCGTCCGCACATGTTTTTGCAAATCTTCGTGACCGCTTCGGCCGATTTGCAAAATGTACGCTATTTTGCAGAAGATGAAGTTCAGCCCGTCATTCGTGGCTCCGAAGAACATCTGGCACTTCTTGAGGCAAAACGCAGCAAAAATGCCAAAAACGCCAGAGCGGCTGCTAAATCATCCTCCAAATCGTCATCTAAATCATCGGGTTCAAAAGCCAAATCGCCCGAAAGCAAAACACAAACCAGCGACAAAGAACATTCCGAAAGAAAATCACATTCGAGCGAAAAATATATTATTCATACCGTCAAAAAAGGAGATTCACTTTCAAAAATTGCCCAGAAATACGATGTTTCCCTATCTTCGCTCCTCAAACTCAATGGCTTGGACGAAAAGAGTGCCATTCGAAAGGGACAACAGTTAAAGATTAAAAAGAAATAAACTATTATTATTACACCATGCATCGTGATGGATGGCAATTCATTCAAATTTGCAGGACTCGCCATACCGCTATTGCGATGTCTGCCGGTCGAATCAAAAATGAAAAATACCCGGCGTATGCGCGCAGCCCGTATTGCAAATACGGACGAGTACATAGCCGGGCAAAAGCGCAAAGCGTATTCGCCAAAGGCGAATAGCAGCGCCATAAAATATATTTATTCAGAGCAAGAACGAATCGACGGAGAAGCGCCACTCGTGATATCGATATATTGTGCAGAAGCATAGCCTGTCGCAGGGTCGGTGGTTTTAAACCAACCGTAGTTAGAATTATAGGGCGGATTAACTCCTGTATATCCATTTACGGTGACTACGTAACCTTCAACACAATCGTCATTGACAATGCCAGAATTCTTATCAGCCTCTTTGCGTATAAAAACACCATCCCCAGCAGTGACTTTTCCTTTTGCAGGATAAAAGAACATTTTCGAGTCTTTTGCACTCTTTGGTATATAGCGTTTATTTTTATCTTTTAGAATAATATAATAATTGCCGGCCAAACCATAAACGCTAACTTCGGTATATCTTGTTAAGGTTCCGGCGCTCGTTTTTCCCTTGTCTTTATACATCGTAACATTGCCGGAAATAACGGCTTTCTTTTGAGCGCCAACACAAGCATTGTTACAAATCAGTTTGCTTGTATCGGTGCATGCCGAAACCGTGCATCTATTATTTTTGTCCTTCGGGCATGGATCATTGCAGTTTGCCTTGCCATCGCCATCCGTGTCAGTCGTTCTCCCCGAGAATGAGATAGCCGAATCACACCCGCAGACATTTTTTCCATTTACCGTACACGTACACACCTTATTGGCACCCGTCACCAACTGGACTTTTTCACCACAACCACATTCACCAACGGTTTTAAGGTTCTTATTATTTGGGCATTGATCGATACAGTCGGGTGTGCTGTCACCATCCGTATCGGTTTCCTTATTGCCACAACCGCATCTGCCGGGGGCCGTTTTCGTTTTGTCAGCCGGACACTTATCATTACAGTCTGGCGTCCCATCGCCATCTCTGTCGGTATCTGCGGTGCCGCAGCCACATTTGCCGGGCGCGGTCTTATTTTTATCAGACGGGCATGTGTCTTTGCAATCAGGTGTGCCATCGCCATCCGAATCCGTATCAGTTTTGCCGCAGCCGCATTTGCCAGGCGCAGTCTTGTTTTTGTCAGACGGGCATGTGTCTTTGCAGTCTGGCGTACCGTCGCCGTCCGAATCATTTTCTGGCGTGCCGCAGCCACAAACGCCTGCTGCCGTTTTGTTTTTATCGTCGGGACATTTATCCAGACAGTCCAAAACGGTATCGCCATCGGTATCGAGATCGGGCGTGCCACAGCCACACTTGCCGGGCTCTGTTTTGTTCGGATCCTTTTCGCATAAATCCTTGCAGTCCATTATACCGTCGCCGTCCGAGTCGATATCCGGCGTGCTGCAGCCGCACACGCCCGGATCCGGTTTGTCAGACCCGACGCAGCAATCCATCACGCCATCCCCATTCTTGTCCAGATCGGGAGTTCCGCAGCCGCATTCACCGACTTCCGTCTTGCCCGGATCTTCGGGGCATTTGTCCTGACAATCCATCGTGCCGTCGCCATCGGTATCGACATCCGGGACGCCACAGCCGCACACGCCGGGCTCTGTCTTACTCGGGTCATCGGGGCATTGATCGTTGCAATCCATCACGCCGTCGCCGTTCACATCTTCGTCCGGGACACCGCAGCCGCACTCGCCTTCCGATACTTTATTACTGTCGGCAGGGCATTCGTCATCACAATCCAATGCGCCGTCGCCGTCGCTATCTTCGTCCGGGACACCGCAGCCGCATTTGCCGAATTCTGCCTTCAGAGAATCATCCGGGCAATCATCCTGGCAATCCAGTACGGTGTCGCCATCGCTATCGGCATCAGCCAAGTAACAGCCACACACACCTTCTTTCGTTTTCAGCTCATTCAGAGGGCATTCATCATGACAATCTGGAACGTTATCTTTATCTGCATCGCTATCATCGAGTTCACAGCCACACAAGCCGGGTTCATCTTTGTCGAATGCGCAATCGCAGGATCCTTTGGTGCGCTTTGGGTTAAACGGGCAATCATCCATGCAATCAAAAACCCCGTCCCCATCAGAATCTTCATCCACCTCGCCGCATCCGCATACACCAGGATCCACCTTAAGCGGATCTTCGAAACAAGTGTCTTTACAATCCCAAACGCCATCCTCATCCGTGTCGACATCTTCAATGTCACACCCACAATACCCAGGTTCAGTCTTTAGCGAGCCAGCTGGACATCCGTGTATACTTTCGAGCTGACATCCCAAGACGAAACTGCATACAACCAGCGGGAATAGGAATAATCTCTTTTTTTTCATCGTCTTTCCCCTTACTTATGTGTGGTATTCGTGTACCGGAATAATTGGACAATACCTCGCTTCGCGTATTGTGTTTTGCTTTTCTGTCGTGAGGGTCGTCTTTTCGCTTATCGCGAATGCGACGACCATGACCGCCGCTATTGCTGCACAGCAGCAATACGCGGCGATTATGATTGATTTGACATCAATGACACACAGAATCTGAAACGAATTCATAGGCAGCCGTAGATTCCATACCAGAGGTAATCGTTATATTACTCATCGGAATGAAACCGCACGGTGTCTCAATAATAGCCCAATCTTTGAGATAGTCAATGATTGTTACGGTTTCACCTTGTGGTAGTTGAGCAATTACGTTGGTATTCACAGAATCGTCCGGTGTGCTCCTCACAGGAATCGCTCCGCCGTTGGAATGCACGCTTCCCTGCCATGGCAGCACCCAAATATAGTCGACCGACGAACTGACATAACGTGGTGTATTATTATGTTTTATGACATACCAATATTTACTTTGAAAGGAATCCAAATCTTTTACTTTACCATATATATTAAAAAATTTACCTTTATGCATAACATCACAGTCACTTGAACAATTCTCACCGGTTAAGCTTTCATTGGCTGTTGGATAATGTCGAATATAGATTGTTTTCGATGAATGGTAATACCCCACACTGACTGGATGAATATGAGGTGTGGCACCACAGTTCAGCGTTTCTTTGCAAATAGAGGAACAGAACGCAGCCTGCGACGGAATGGAACAATAAGTACATGATCCTCCGCAAAAAGCGGGATCGGTTTTGGGAGGCATCGGCTCGGGCTCCGTACCGGGATCTGTACCCGTACCGGGGTCTGTACCCGTACCGGGATCTGTGCCCGTGCCGGGATCTGTGCCCGTGCCGGGATCCGTGCCTGTGCCGGGATCCGTGCCCGTGGCCGGATCTGTGCCTGTGCCGGGAGCCGCGCCTGTGCCGGGATCTGTGCCTGTACCGGGATCTGTGCCTGTGCCCGGATCTGTGCCTGTACCAGGATCCGTGCCTGTGCCGGGATCCGCGCCTGTACCCGGATCTGTGCCCGTGCCCGGAGCATGCGTCTGTTCCGTAGGATCACTTGTTATGACATCCGGTGAACAATCGGGCTCAAAACGTCCACAGCCACATTTTCCTGCTTCATGTTTATGTGGATCAAAAGGACATGCATCTTCCATATCGTAATAATCATCGCCATCGGAATTAATTGTACTTTCGTTACAAATATAGCGATTATTTATAATGCAGGTACAGGATGCCATACCAATGGCGGCATCATAATTTTCACCGCACCCGCATTTATCGTCCGGTTCACGCTTGTTCCAGTTATTTGGACATTGATCAACCTCATCATAATAGCCATCCGCGTCTGAGTCCAGGTGTATATTCTCAAGCGCGCATCCGAAACATAAGGGAATTGGAAGCAAACAGATGATAAACTTAATATATTTCATCACTCGACCTCTGTACGATTACCACGATAGCCACGGGATATCGAATGCTTTTCCACCAAACATGACGTCTTTTTTGACTTCCCATTTTGTTCCATACATTGCATTCAATTTACTGACCGCATCATCCAGATTGGCAGATGATATATTGTTCACTTCTGGAACAGCTTCGGCTGTGAGCTTAGTCGCATCAGAATACCCACCAAATTGATACCAATAAACATTTTTAGGCGTGAAGCGATCCTCGCCCGCGTAAGAAGCAAACAAGGCATGAGCCTTGGCACTATCAGGGAGCATCGCTACAGATACAACATTTTGCGCTTTTATGTGCATATAGTCAGACAGAGAAGCAATAAGCCCTGCAAAATTGGAAGATGTGGCGATTTCTTTACTATTTTTGACGATAGATAAAACATTTATCAATGAAATATTTTTTTTCCGTTTATCATCACCACGAGTCATTTCACCAATTAAACCAGCATTTGTCCTCTTAAATTCAAAATTATCAACAGTTGATATAACATTCGAAAAGCTAACGATTCCAGTTGTATTACCTCCTGTCATTTTTAATCTGCCAAGCATACCACCAACGAGATAATCACCGCTCGTCGAGCTATCATCAAACTCAATAGATTCGACATGATTAATAATTTTGGTGAACTCCGATGTACCATCCATCATTTTAAACAATGCGTCACCTGCGATTCCACCGAGAAAGTTTTTTCCTCTCAGTAATTTAACATGGCTTTGAATATTTGAAAGTGAAAACTCAGACACATTAAGATATCCAATAATGCCGGCACAATCATCTTTACATCTAATTGTTCCTATATCGACGTTGGTTGAATCGATATAACAAGTTCCTCCTTCTGCCACCCCGATCAATCCACCAATATTCTTTCCAACATCTTCCGTTTTGCCAGAAACCAAGTCAACCTTAAGCTGATTAACCGTATATTTTCCTTTACCCCTATGGATTCCGACCAATCCACCAATATCCATATTACCCGATACTGTTCCAATAGATGCTTTGTCTACTGTAATATTTCCGGATCCGCGAACAAGACCAAACAAACCACCAATAAAGCTACGTTTATCCTCATTCGTATAGATTGTACCGACATTTAATGTTTTTACAGAAATAGGATAATTTGACTCAACAATACCGGCAACACCACCGACATAATCACCAGACGTTTTCAATTCTTTGCAGTCAACATAAATATCCGTAAGTACGGAATCCTTGTCCACCTTTCCTACCAGACAACCATAGGAATGAGAATCACCCTTCGTATCAAGGGCTGTATCTAATTTTCCTGAAAACCCCACCCGTTCCAACTTTGTAGCGGTAATAGTATTAGCCAAAGCGGCATGTAATACATTTTTGCCACTGTTATTTTTGTTATAAAAGTCAATATCAATCAAAATATCAGATATTGTATTCTTATTCAAATTACTGAACAGAGGCGCTGCCAAAAAAGCACGTGTTTCCTTATCTGAATCTCTTTCATTATAAGTATAAACTAGTTTTGCATCATCCTCACCCTTAATATTGATCCCTTCCGGCAGACTAATAGAGGTATTTTCTTTGCCATATTTATCCCCCCAAAGGGATTGAGGTTCTTCGAACATATCGATATGTCCCTTATCATTTGTATATTCAAACTTTGTACGATAATTCAAATCGACAGTACCATGAATTACAATTTGCTTTATATTATTTTTATTTATCAATTCAGAATCGATAAAACTTCCAGGATAAATATCAACTTGTTTATCTATATAAGAGGCACACGATTGATTGCCTACAGTATTATAATCTTTTTCATCTTTAATTTTGGGATTATAGGGACAAAAATCTTCATCATTGATGACACCGTCATCATCTAAATCTCCTTCAGGGCTATTATCAAATCTGCTCGTATCACCATCAAAGTTCTCATAACATCCTTTATTCTTTATGCCATCGACTTCATCTGGAATACCGCATCCACATATACCTGGTTCGGATTTGTCCGGATCATCGGGGCACTTATCATTACAATTGGGCACAGAATCATTATCGGTATCGGTCTCTGGCACACCACAGCCACAAGCGCCTTTTACCTCTTTATTGGGATCTTCGGGGCATTCGTCCACACAGTCGAGCACGCCATCGCCATCCGTGTCTTCAGAATCACAGACGCATACACTGCCTTTGATTGCATTAGGATTATCAGGACACTCGTCATTACAATCTGGCACACCATCCTCATCCCTGTCATTATCCGATATACCACACCCACAAATCCCCGGATCACGCTTATTGGGATCATTTTCACATTTGTCTATACAATTAGGCATCCCATCCTCATCGTCGTCATCATCCGGCACACCGCATCCACACGTACCCGGATCACGTTTGTTTGGGTCATCTACACACTTATCATTACAGTCGGGCTCGCCATCACCATCCGTGTCGGTTTCTTCAGCCTCACACCCACACCTCCCCGCAACCTGTTTGTCAGGATTATCCGGGCACTCATCCTGGGCATCAGGGACTGTGTCCCCATCAGAGTCGATTTCTTCCATGTCCTCAAGGGAGCAAGCTGTAATCAAAGAACAAATGACAGAACATATTACCAATAATTTTTTCATAGGGCGATTCCTCGAATGTATCCCGTTATGTCAGAGAGAAGAAGGTCTGTTCAATCTCGAAGAGCATTTCATTATTCATTAGGGCATGTCAACAATTCAGGGTATGATCCAGTCCGGCGTCGTATTACCATCGGTATCTGCGGCTTCATCCATCTGCTGCGCATCTACAGATTCTTTCATATCGATGGGCATGGCACAGCCAAGTGTCGCAAAGAGCATGAAGCATATTATGAAGATGCTGCGTTTCATAGGTAATTCCTGTGTATATGAATGGGAAGCCGCATTAATATTGATTAGATAAAAGCATTCTGATCAGGATGGTGGAACCTTTGGTTTCCAGGACAGCATTGGGATATCAATTTCGGCTTCACCGCCCTCTGCACTAACCATAGGCAATTTTATTTTATCATCACTCCAGTCACAGTCGTTATCCGGCTCAGTCATGACTTCGCTTCGAAGTTTTTTGACGACCTGATGTACATCCGTCTTTTGAGGAACAATGGGTTGTATTTCATTTTGAGCTTCCTGCGAAAGCGAGCTAATATTAGTAGCATAATCATCTTCCAGCTTATACCAGTAGATATCTTTCGGCGTAAAGAATGAAGGAGATACATTATTCCAGAAAAGTGCATAATTATGGTTTTGAGAGAATTGAACAAGGGAGACCAACCGAGAAATTTCAAATTTACAATTATTATAATGTTCTGCAATTATTCCTGATGAATGATTGCCTTCCATTTTTTTTACGATCAGAAGTATATCCGAAAAATTTATATTCGACTGCAACCTGCCAATAAGCCCTGCACAGTAATTCCCGGAACATCCGAATTGATTCACTTCAGCAATAATCTTTGAGATTATGACATTATTACTATTAAAACCATAGCTACCACTTATATAACCAAGGATTCCGCCACAATATGAGCCTGTACATCCCAAATTATCGATTTTACAATCCAGTTTATTGATCGTCCCCGTATTGTTTGTTGAATGATTGATCTGTCCCACAATTCCTCCGGAATATGACGAAGCTGTCATTTGGGCGATGGATATATCAATCGTATCAAAAAAGAAATTAGCACTCTGAATATTTCCGACAAGTCCGCCGCAATAATTTCCTTCACATGTCAGTTTATTGATATTAACCTCGGATTTAGCAAAAGATAATCCCCCCGAATTCATCTTTCCGATAATCCCGCCGACTTCCGAATTCCCCGCCACATCGACTTCAGAAACTGCCAAGTTTTCTAAATTGATTGCGGCATTACACATCCCGAAGAGCCCGCCTACATTATTCTTACCATGAACAGAAATGTTTTTGCTTTCTTTTACTGTGACATTGGATGTCTGTACCTGCCCTGCAATACCACCTACATATTGAATATTGTAATTTTCTCCTATAGAGATATTGACATTTTCGATATAAACATCATTAAGCGAGGACGCAGCATCTACCATACCGACCAGACCACCGATATTCGGTCTAGTCGAATATGAAGCCAGGGAACCGCTATAACCGACGTTATTTAACTGAGAAGATTTCATCTCATTTGTGATGCTTCCTCTGAGTTCAACATTTGTCATAAGTTGGTTATTAAAATCCAGGTCGATGAGGAGATCTTTTATAGTACAATTTTGTAATGTTTCGAACAAAGGCGCCGTTAAAATACCTCTTTTATCATCTTTAACAAATTCAAATTTTGCATTATCGACACCAACAATTTCCGTATTTTGAGGTATTTTTAGAGGAATAAATTGAATTCCGGGACGCCCGTCCAAATAATCATCCACAATATGTTCAACGCTCATTCCCATATCAGCATTGGACATATCTTTGTAGTAGAAGTTAATAGTACCATGGATTACGATTCTCCCCGGGGGGTATTTTTCCAGGCGTTCGTTGGTTAAAAAGCTTCCAGGATAGAGATGTATTTCGTAACCTTCTATACGTTCATCCAGTTCTTCTCCCGATTTATACGAAGCGCAGGATGCCATACCAACCGTTTTGTAATCATCTTCATTCTTAATTTCTGGATTAAACGGGCAGACATCATTCTCATCGAACTCGCCATCGCTATCGGAATCGGAACCACACTCGGAAAGGACGACCTGGCAGTTCATGCATGAAGCAATACCGGCCAGTTTAGGATCGATACCTGAACATTCGACGAATTCCCCATCGCACTCTTCGCCATCTTCAAGCAGATTATTGCCGCAAACCGATTGAGGCGGCGGGTCATCGACGGGTGGGTCGTCGACAGGCGGATCATCGACGGGCGGGTCATCGACGGGCGGGTCGTCGACAGGCGGATTGACGACAGGCGGATCTTCTATTGGCTTAGAGACCAGTGGTTCGCATTGTTTGTCTTCATCGTACCCACATCCACACTCGCCAAGTTCCTGGTGTGTTTCATCAAACGGGCATGCATCCTCGCCATCGACCACTCCATCGTGATCGGAATCAAACAGCGGATTGTTCCAGGAACAGACATAAACATCACCTACGACACAAGTACAGCTGGCTTCGCCGATGGATTCGTTATAATTTACACCGCAACCGCAGACTTCATGCGCGGACGTATCATAATCACGATTGAAGGGACAGACATCATCGTCGTCCAGTGTACCGTCCTGATCAGCGTCCCTGACAATATCGTTGAGCGTACATCCGGCAAACGTAGATAACAAGGCCAGCCATGCCAGTGTTTTTGTGGATTTCATCACGATATCCTCCGGGATTTACCAGGAAAGATCAGGAACATTGTAGGATTGTCCATCGCTGAACATCACCTGATCGGCAGAGACAGACCAGTTTGCCCCATATATTTTGGCGGTAGCATTCATCTGATCTAACGCCGATGGCAGTGAAGACTGATCAATTGCTTGTAATCCTGATATTGCATCAACACGATTTATATTAATCTTAGAAAAACCGTTCCAATAATAGCAATTAAATAAACTCACAAGTCCACTTGAATAGCTCGGTGCAAATGTATATAGACGATTATAACCACCATTACTGGAGTTCCTGCCATCAAAACTATAAAATGTCGACATAGAAAGAACGCGATCTGCCTTTAATTTGGTTTGATTCAGATTATAGAACCAACCACCATAATTCGAGATATACGAGGAAGATGTGTATATACAGGTGCGTGCTAAATCTACGATGATGCTCAGAACATCTTCGAGTTTTAAAGTTAATTGACTCGAGTTATTCGTCGTTCCAATAAAGCCACCGCCTCTGTCATAATAATTGTAACTGTCTATTCTCGATTTGACCTTATTGAAATTAACCGTTCGATCGACCTCAATATTATTCAATATTTGTCCAATGAATCCTCCGGCAAAAATTTGCGTCGAGCCCATATTATTTTGTTCTATTCTATTCACCTGATGAGAAATTTTTTCGAACTTACTCACAATACCGCCCTGATTATCTGCGACGTAATAGATCCCGCCAATAAAGCCTCCCAAATCACCTGTTGTCGTGGAGACCAGCTTTGTCGTCTGAACGACATCCGAAATATTGAATCCCTGTGTATTCAACATTCCCATAAAACCGCCGCATCTGCCATTTGCACATTTTACGTTGCCGACATCGAACCTGGCATTGTTTACTACAAATTTGTCGATATTTTCATGGCTTTTACCGATTATACCGCCGGTTTCAGCATAGCCTGAGACATTGTCAATCTTAATATTTTTAAACTTATTAACCTCAATACCACTTGCGATATATCCGACGATTCCCCCGACGCCCGTACACGAATTTGCATCCACAGCTTGTACGGTGATATTGTTTCCACTCATATTGAGCTTCGTCACACCACCGAACAGGCCACCAAACTGACTGCACGTAGTTCCATTGAGATCAAGTTTAACGCTTGTGACGCTAATTTTGTCATTACCATCGCCGCCCAGATTTTTGAAAGTGAATGCACTCTCCAGTTTATCTTCGGGATAACCGCCGACCAGACCGCCAACCGCCTGTCCGCCTTTTACACTATTGATATCCACATCAGAAATGACATTGGAAAAGATGCCATTGGTTCCTCCGACAACGCCCCCGACATATTTATAATTACCAGCTTCGACAGAAGTAATTTTGAGCGTTCTAGCATCCAGATTAATTTGTGTATTACTATTGCCGATGAGACCACCACAGTAATCATTGTTATTTGGTGTTGCAATACAATACACTTTATAGATCGATGCATCTTGCACCTGATAATTTGCACTTCCTGCGCTATTCGAGCCAGTGATGCCACCGATATTGGAGCCTTCAGAACTAATATCCTGAACAATGATCTTGTTAACAGTCATCGTGCCACTTTGTACGACTTCACCTACAAGTCCACCCACATTTGAGCCCAGCGCCTTGACCTGCCCGACATGAATGTCCTGCATCGTCATTTTCTTGCTGGTATCGACTTTGCCAAACAATCCTCCTACAGCCGTACAATCTGCGGTTGCGTCTATTTTTTGGATCGTCACAGGGATCTCGTCCGAGGGTTGTTCAGGTCGAGGATCATCCGGATTGGGATTCTCTGGATCATCCGGATTGGGATTCTCTGGATCATCCGGATTGGGATCTGATGGTATTTCAGGCCTGGGCTGTTCGGGCTGTGTAACCTCAACATTGGGATTCTGAATCATATTTATTTCGGACTCACGTACGATTCCAATTACGCCGCCGACAATCCCTTGGGAGGCCATCAATGTGACATTGCTTGCATATAATTTGTCTGCGGAAGAATCCTCGAGCAAGCCTATTAACGCCCCGATCCCCACTTCGCCCCGATTGTCTGTTTCGGGATCGGATGACGACTGCGTTTCGACTGTTGATTTTGTTTCAAAATTGCCCGAATAGCCCACATTTGTCAATTTTGCATTTTTAACTGTATTTGCCAAGCCACCGTATAGTTTTGAATTGGGATCATCATTGTAAAAGTCAAGATCCAGGAATAGATCCTGAATAGAGCAGCCCGTCAGATCCTCAAACAGCGGACTCATTAAGCTGACGCGCAAATTCTGATCGAGTATTGCGTTATGCTCAGTAAATTTCAACGTGGCTTTTTTGCCAAGATATTCCATACCAACCATTTTAATATTATCTGGCAGTTTAATGGATGTATTGTTGACGCAATTTCTGTTGCTGCAAGCCTTTATGTCTTCTCCTTTCCAATCCTTTAAGTCGATTTCGCCATGAAAATTAATTTGTGTAATTCCATCAAGCGCATTTTCCTCGATAAAGCCGCCAGGATATATATCGAGAATTGTTCCTTTGTGAGAATTGCATGAATTATTGCCGATTCTCTCATAATCTGAATCATTTATGATATAAGGATTATAGGGGCATCGATCTTCTTCATTTGACGTCCCATCTCCATCCCAATCGTCATCGGTAGGATTAAACACTGGTTCAGGTTCAGGCTCTGGATCCGGGTCGGGATCGGGATCCGGGTCGGGATCAGGTTTCGGGTCGGGATCGTCAGGTACAACGGTACCGGGGGCTTCCGTGCAATCGATCTCACCGTTTCCATTCAGATCTTCATCCAAGGTGTCACATCCACAAATGCCAGGTTCCTTTTTCAGCGAGCCTTCCGGGCACGAAGCACATTTATCAGGATCGGATGTACTTACATTATCACATCCGCATTTATCTTTTTTTGTCTTATCCGGGTTATCGGGGCATTCGTCGTTACAGTCAGGTGTTCCATCATTATCCGTATCAATATCTTCTTTAGCGCACCCGCATATTCCCGGCTCTTTACCTTCTTTAACCGTTCCTTTTTTACACAATCCATCTTCATCATCTAATTTTTCGCCGGTATCTTCATCATTACAGACGTACACATCATCCAAAAAACAAGTACATATCGAATTACCACCTTCATCTTTAACAATGAGCCCGCATCCGCACGAATCCGTCCTGGATATTTTTACACGATTGTTTGGGCACTCATCTTCGCAGTCATTTTTTCCATCCCCATCGGAGTCGCCTTTTGAGCATACATCGTCTAAAGAACAACCGGACAAAACCAAAGCAGCCACAGCCAACCATAATTTCCAAGACTTCATTTTATCCACTCTCCCGTCGAGGCCGCTCACTGCGGCCACCCAAAAACTAGAAATAATGGCTGAATCACTTTGCAGTGTCAACCTTTGAGAGAAAAAGAAATCTACCGCCTATCATCCTTAATTGGGGGGGCAGGGCTGTCGAGTTCTAATTTTTGTTGATTTTTGCCTGTCGCCCCTTCAGGGCTAAACAGCTTGGGATAATCATCTTTCCCGGGGTTACGCTGACCTCACCCACCCTGTCAGGCGTTGCCTGAC
>OCTW011313725.1_pt1 | contig 17314 bp, 39 predicted proteins | sample 1539671 | NCBI WGS metagenome assembly OCTW01 (sample SAMN02144230, study PRJEB22623) | gut metagenome | biome: sheep rumen | host: Ovis aries | place: New Zealand
AGAATTCAAAAAATATTTTTTTGGTTTTTTTTAAAAATGGGGTCAAAGTTTGGGAGGCGATAACCCATAAAACACCAAGTTATTATTAACCTGCCAAAACAATGAATAATAACTTTTAAAATTATAAATAGGCAGCGGGACTCTGATTCAGCCAAAATCAGAGAAGGAGGATATATGGCATTATCTAATATGTATTCTGTTTTAAGTAATAGAGCAAGAATTAAGGAATTAGAAGAAAAAGGATTAATTCAAACAGAAAGAACTAATACAGGAACAAAAGTTGTTGTTGCTGGAAATACAGATAAGAAGGTTCTTCAAGACCAACTTGTCTGCAATAGTTCTGCTGAAGTTACTAATGCAAAGGCAAAGCTAGCTGAGTTAAAAGAAAAAGGATTACTAAAGATTGTAGAACACAGAGATGGTAAAATCTTTAATTATGGAGTTCAACTAGCAGGAGTTAATATTCCTGTTATTCAAATCAAGAATATTGACCCAACTTCTTCAAAAGTAGAGCGTATGTTCACACATACCGCAATTCTTCCAGAAGATTATACAATGGAGAAGTTAGATACATTAGGAGATATATTTGTCTTAATGAATCTAGCTGGAGAATGGGCTTCAATGGCTCAAGGTTTTGACTTTACATGGCTTCCTAATGAAGAAATTGAAGATTCTATCTTCTATACAAATGAAATAAAGTTAATAAATGATTTACTAAATAAGTAATCATAATAATTGAGAAATCTGTATATTGAGCTCACTCATTAAAGAGAAATATACATATAAAAATAAGATAAGTCATAACAGGAGGATAAGAAAATGACAAAAGTGACATTAAGAAAATTAAAAACAAAGAGATATGCTTTAATGACTAAAGCAGGAGTTATTTATTATAAGAATGAACATGGAGAAATTTATACAGAAAAGGATGTTGACAAATTCAGAGAATCACATCCAAATATTGATATCGTCGAAGCTGGAGGAGGATACCAAGGATGCGTCGATATTGAAAAATGCTCAGAAAATGGACAGGAATATATATCACTAATTCCATATAGATACTTAGGAGCATGTTATCGTGTTTCAGATTATAAAATAACACCACCAGAAAAGCTCGTAAGAGCAGGACTATGGTCTAAATATAGTTATAACCAGTTTACACAAAATATATCTTTTGAGTGTAGAGTTTATAAAGATAGAAAGATTTTACTTCTTTTATCTATAGATATCGTGGAGGACAACGAGATAGTTGATACAAAAACATATACTCTTAAAAAACCATCTGGAGAGTTATGGAATCTTATTTATTTCTTCGCGAACCAAAGGACACTTCCTTTACGTTTAGAGCCTAGTGAAGATGATAAAATTTATGTTATAGAAAATTATGAAGACATAAAAGAATCTAGTTATTTTAGAGAGACGCAAAAAGGTCATACTTTATGTAAGATAACTTCAGGTTATCGTATTTTAGGATATGTAAATGATCAATATTCTAAAATACAGTATAATATGTCTCCTAGTAGTACTCAACAATTCTTTTCTGAACAAATAGTTAAATTGTTTGAAGACTTTTTCGAATTAAAGAACAAAGATTTTGGAATTAATAAATATTTCGTTAGAGATTCAATTAATTCAATGGAAGATCTTTTTGTGTATATGACTACTAAAGATGCTTCTAAGGCAAGTAAGAAACAAAGGTCTACTTATGGATTTTCAGATATGGACTTAATAAATGAAATATATAATGATATTGAAAAAAATAGTAAATTCTTTAATATTATTTCAAAGCGAACTACATGGCGCGATCCTAATGAAGATTATTATAAATATGATGTCGTAGTTAACAGAATAAATGTTTTTGGAGAAGACATTATTTATATATGTCAAGACCCAACATGTTGCTATGGACGTTGGATAAAAAGACATGCTAATCTTTTAGTAATATTCCTACAAGGAAAATTTAGTAAGAGATTATTTAAAGTATATACAGGGGTAGATGGAAATCCATATAAAGTAATTAACTTTAAAAAGATAATTCCTACTTTTTGGACAATTATAAATAGTACAATTCCAGCACAACGTTATTATACTGACGATCGTAAAACTACTTACAAAAAATTTATTTATTTTAAACCTTTAAAGGAAATTTATAGTGGAACATTAATCGAAAAGATAATTAATAATATAAGTCCCGAGATTCTTGCACGTCCTTTAATCCCATTAACACATTGGCAGTATGATAGAGATTACGGACGCGGGGAGCTAAAGCATTTTATTAATTATAATAATATGACAGAGTCTTCTGTTGCAATTCTTCTTAAAAATACCAGTCCTATTGCAGAACAATTACTAAATAATAATTTAAATAATATTTTATTTTTATTCTTAAGCGAGATAATGCAAGAGCGTCCTCATAGTAAAATGTTTACAGATACTTTATCAGAAGCAGATACCCATATAAATATAAAAGTAAATCCTAAGGCAACGGGATTAAAGAAATATTTTAATATGAGTATGGAACAGTTAAATATGCTCGATGACATGTTAGGAGAAATATTCGAAGCTCAACTAGTGAATAATTTTTCATTATATTATTGTCATTTTAATTTATTTAAAGTTTCTAATTTCATAAATCTTGATAAATACAGTTCTTTAAATACAGAGACTTTTGATAAATTACTAAACACTAGTAATTCTGCAAGATTTACTCAGTTTTATGAAGCGGAAAAAGGTGAATTAAAAGCACTACTAACTCCATTTATTCAAAATTATAAACTTGAGCAAAAGATTAATATTATTCAAGAATTAAAAGACTCTTTACAAGAAATAAAAGACTATCTAAACATCAGACGAAAAATGATCAAACTACAAGAGACATGCCCAGATAAGAAAATATTTACTAAACAAGATGAAAAGAGGTATGTTGAATTTCCTACTTCAGGTAAGATTTTTATTCATTTCTTTAGAGAAACTGAATATAATCAGAGAACTTTGTGGTATATAGGACAAACTGGAAATACTCCAGAACAACATTTTACTGCTAGAATTAATAGTGTCTATAGTCCTATCTCAATGCGTCATGTTTATAATGATGATAATGAACTACTAGGAGTAGAAGTAGACTTATCAAGAAAGTATATGATACAATTCTTACATGATGAATTAAGTAAGATTTATTCAGTATATGTAGATGCAAACAAAAACAAACTCTTTAAAGAGGCTTTAAAGAGAGTGGAAAATTTATGTTTTGTTGATGAAGAGATGGGTCTAGAAATCGTCACTCCAAAAGACATAAATGACCTTAAGTCAGAAGGTGCTACCCTTTCGCACTGTGTAGCGTCTTATGTAGATCCTATTTGCGAGGGTAGTGAAAATATTCTGTTTATTAGAAGAATAGATATGCCTTATTCTCCATACTTTACAATGGACTTAGTATATCCAGAGAATGATTATACTAAACCAGGTCAGGTAAGACAGATTCACTGTTATAGAAATGGAGACCCAACAGAGGAAGGAATCCAAAAAGCCTTCTTTGATTCTAATTACCCAGTATATAACAAATACTATGATATACTAGCATTTGTTAGAAAATGGGCTGAAAAGATGAATGGAAAATTAAATAAGAATACCATAAATGCACATTATGGTGCTCTTTGTGCCAAGAGGTCTTAATCCATGGGTCACTCAGTATTAGCCCCATGTAAATAAAACTATACTGAAATCTTGATAATATAGGAGGAAAAATAAAATGACAAATCAAGAAATTTTACAAAAGCTAGAAAAAACTTTAAAGAAAGGAGAAAATGCTGAGAAGAAGGTAAAACTTCTTAAGGCAGAAAATTCTACTTTAAGAGAGGAAAACTCTCATCTCCATGATAAGGTTGATGCCTTAGAAAAGGAGAAGCTTTCTCTTGAGATTGTAGTTACATCAGGAGGTATAAATACAGGTTCTTCATTCTTTTTCTTTAAGGAAGAGAAAAAAGAATCTGAAGAAGAGAGAAAACTACGTCAAATTAGAGAAATATTAGGATAATTTAATATTGATCGAGTGCAATATACTTATGTGCAGAGTATGTTGCACTTCATTGAGTATTAAATTACTCAAGAAAGGAGGAAAACTATGTTAGAAGTTGATTTTACAAAACGAATAGGAGAATTAAAGCTTAAAAATTCTTTGGAAAGTTTACCAATTTTTAAATGTAATGCTTTAGCAGCAGTAGGTAAAATTGGAGATGATGGAATTGAACTTATAGAATTTTGGGCTGATGTTTCTCATCTAAAAAACATTCTAGGTCTATCTGATGAATATAAAGATGATAATTTATACAAAGATAAAGTTGAAAACATAACTTTAATCGGATATTCTGAAACAGGTCTAGAAATTGCTAAATGTTTTTATAATGCAGGAATCAAAGTAGTGTATTATTTTTAATTTAGCAAAAATAAAAAAATTAGGAGGAAAAAATATGGAAAATTTAAAAAGAGGAAGAAAAGCAATACAAAAGGAGACAGAAGGATGTTTCTATGAGAATCCTTTATCAACAGAGGAGTTAACTGATATCGTTGATAAATTATATTCTGGTACATGGTATCGAATGGAAACATTAGCTGCTGTATACTTAATAAGAGATTCTTTTGGAGAGAAATATACTTCTAGACAATTGAAATCTTTATTTGGTTCTAAAATCAAAGATGATGGAGAGTATATAGTTCCTGTCTTTGTAGAACAAGAAGATGGAAGCTTTATTTCGCAGCCTAATGATCAAGAAATAGAGAACTCATCTTATAGAATAATGTATGCTGTTAAAAAACAAAATATCTCTTTCGTCAAAGGACGAGCAGCAGATGAATTAAATAGGAAAGCTAAAGACAAAATCACAAAAAGAAGTAAGGTAAAGCTTTTACGAAAGATGTATGTAAAGCTTTCCAAGTATCAAAAGGATTGCATTCAAGTTAAGGTAAAGAATAAGATTCTTAATGGAAAAGTTGCTCCTATTAAAAAGAACAATTATACAAAGACTTATACTTATTTAGGTTTACATAAGAGACTTAAGAGAGATGAGTCAGGAAGAGTCTTATTGAATTATGCTAACACTTTCATGAAAAATAATAGATCTTCTATTGATTTCTATGTTAGTGTAGGTAATAATCCTATTAAATTAACCATGGATAATTGCAAGTCTTATGATTTATATATGGATTTATATAATTCTACAAAAACAAAGAAGAATTATGGTTCTTCTACTTTCTTTTCCCCATATGTCGACAATAAAGTTGTTGCCTTAGCGGGATATACATCTAAATAATTTGAAAGGAGGTGAGTAAAATGGGATTATTTGCATTAAACCATTCTCAAGGATGGAGAATCCTAGAGAAATATCGCAATGACCGAGGAGAAGAATTCGTTATAGTATACAGACCTAATACAGATGACTTTGCATGGGGAAGTTTCTATAATGAAGAAACTGGTCAATGGGCATGGGGTCACTATAACTACAGTTCATTAGCTGATGCTAGGAAAACCATGCTAGAAAAATACACATATATAAAACAAATATATTAAAAAATAAGGAGGAAATTACTATGCCAGTTACTTGGTGGTGGGACCTAAAGATAGGTTCAATGACTCTTCGAGGAAGAGAAAATCAAAAATACAAAGTTAATATTTACAGAGGAAATTGTCTAGGAGCTTTAATCTATGAATATAAGCAAATAGACGAAAATAATAAGAAGGTGGACATGTATCAGTTCTTTGGATACTGGAATGATGAGAACCATCTAAAGAGAAATCTAGGACTATCAAAAAATTTTGATGGAAATAAAGATAATATTTATGCTGACTTAGTAAAGTTAGATTTAAATACTTATTATGAAAGCAGCTGGAAGATAGCACAGCTTTTTGCCAAGGCTTTAGGTAATAAGACTAAAATTAATCTATATTACAAGCCAGAAAAAATAAAAAAAAGAAAAGAGAAAGAAGAATAGTTACAAATAGACCTGGGCATGTCTATAAACTGCCTATTTATTGACATTAAAAGTTTTGTCTGGTATAATAATTATATAAAAAGATAGAAAAGGAGGAATAATAATATGAATTTCACAAGAATTAAAGCAATAGCTGAAAAATTAGGATGGGATGTTAAGAAAGAAACATGGGGTAAAAATAATGAACCTTGTGTAACTTTTAATCAATACTCAGATGCAGGAGAAGATTTCTCATTTACTGTTGGGTATGATGATGTAGCATACAATGTCCAGCAATATTATGAAGATTTTGATGCAATAGAGCATGCCAAAGAATGGGATGGAATGAACGGAGCTCCAGATTTAGAAACTTTAATTGAAGATGCAAAAGAAATTGAAAAATGGCTTGAAAGTTTAGCTTTCAGTTTAGAAAACAATAAAGCTATTGACCTGTATGAAAAGAAGAAAATTAAAAGTTTTAAAATGCAGCTTGATATTAAATGTTATAAGAGCAAAAAAACTGGTTATACATTGATTATTAAGAATGGTGATATAACAGAAAAAAAGATTTTTGTTGATACAATGGATGAAGCATATCAATATATTGATTCTTTTGTAAAAAATACAATTTAAAGGGAGGTGCGTAGGTATGAAAACTAATATAATTACAAAAAAATTAGTTATATACACTGATTGCTACTTTGACGGTAAGAAATATTATCCAAAAGAAATCAGAGGAGCAATAGATAAAAATCAAGTATTGCTAGATAGTGAAAATATTAAACTGTTAGAAGATTTAAAGGAATATATTGAGTCTTCAAAGGATAGATATGTACTTCTTAAATAATTCTAAAGAAGGAGGTGAGGTAAAATGCAAAGACCTGTATTAAAAGATAAATGCAAAGGTATGATAGTAAGAAGAATTAATCCAGACGAGTTAAAGGTAATTAAATATGATGGGACTAATTTAGATGATGTAAAAAAGTTCTTAAAAAGAGAGTGTATAAGGACCGTCTTGAAAGAAGGAGAACACGATGGTTGTCTTTGTTTAGACCTTGATGATGGTTATACATTATTTTTACATGAAGGAATTTATATAGTTCAAAATATTAATTATTGGGGATGGAAAGATGGTTTTACAACCTGTGACAGTTTAGAAGAATTAAAGGAAAGATTTGTAATCGTTAAATAATTCTAAAAGGAGATGAATAAATATGGAAAATAAATTACCAAGATTAAACAGTTATGTATACGTGATTACGTATGTAGATTCTCAACCATATTGCATCAGCAGAGATAAAGTCTATATGAAGAATGATAAGGAGTTTATCACTGAAGATATGATGATGGGTGATGTTATTGAAGAATACAGATGTCCTCTCGATGCATCAGATTATGGAGATAGATGGGTATATACTTTAAAAGAAGCCAAAGAAGTTGTTAGACAATGGGCAGAATACTGGGATTATAATTTCGATATCAAGAAAAATTATGAGAACTCTTGGTGTGTAGATATAATGAGAAAAAATGGAACATTAATGTAAGGAGGTGAATAATATATGGAAGAATTAAGTTTATTAGTTTGGTTAGGTTGTTGTAATAAAAAGAAATTAATTAAACTATTGTGTAAATATACAGGTTGTGAACCAGAAGTATATACTGGCAGTCAACTAATTCGTTTACTTGAAGACACTTTGATTGATATTAGCAGAAAGTATCATCTTAAGAATGTATTATATGAATACTTTTATGCGAGACGTGTTGAAAAGGTTTCAATTTTATTTAATCCGAAGAAAGGTAATGAAACCACTGTCGAAATTAATGCACTTATTTCGGCTATATTTTCTATCAGACCGAAAGTGTTTGATGTAGAGGATTTAGATAAGATTAGGGAATTAAAGAAAGAATATTTAGAGGAGTGTAAAAAATATGAGCAATTATGTAAGAACTAAAGATGGAATAGTTTATGTAGGGGATTTAATAAAAGATGAATATGGAAATTATTGTGACCCTAAAAATTATGAAACTGATATGGAATTGTCATACCGTTTAGAAGGTACATTAGATTATCACTGGTAAAGTAAAGGAGGAGTAATTATGAAGGCAAGACTTAAAAAAGCATTATTAACCTATTATGATGAACTAGAAGACGAAGACCCTAACAGACCAGAAAAAGAAAAAATTAAAATAGTTCAAGAATTGCTAAAAGAATTTTGGGGAGAAGGAGGGGATAAAGGATATGGAATCTTTGAAGAGGATTATGAATTCGATTATCCGATGCTAGTAATAGAACGTATTGATGAAGTAAATGCTTACGATGGTGACATCGAAGCTGCTCAGCAAGCAAAGAAAGATGGAATTAAGTTAATACCTTGTAAGGAATATCCTTATAGAACTTATCCATTTAATGCTTATAGATTCCTTGATACTCCTGAAAATAGAGTAGCATTACAAAAAAATATCGAAGCATTTATAGATGAAGAAGAGGAGGAAGATTAAAATGCAAATAAAAGATATGAAAAATGGAAAATATTATGTAGAAAAAGTTAATAAAAAAGAGATAATCGTAAAGTATTTGGATTCAGTTCCAGAATACTTTTCTTACTGGGATGTCCTTGGTGATTCACCAGTTAAGATGATTTGTATGGATAGAGATTATGAGATTGATGATTCCAATGAGTTTAAAGAAATGCATCAATCAGAGGTGTTTGAAAGATTTGGTATTACAACTTATGGAGTGATGCCAGATGGAGGTGCGATACTTCCTCTCTACAGATTATCTCACTCTGGTGATTCATTCTCTACAACAGACTTTTGTGACCCTTGGGATTCTTGGATGTGTGGATTCGCATACATCTCTGCTGCAGACGCAAAGGAGTATGGTCTAGATGGTATTACATGTATACAATGGATTAGAAGTAGGGTTCAGGAATATGACGACTGCATCAATGGTTGTGCATATGAGCTAAAGGAGATCGCAATAGATCCTACTGGTGATGAAATCATAGAATCCTACTTCGTCATCGGCTATAAGCAAATGGAAGAAGACATCCTACTGGCAGATGATACTCCATATGATTCAATATTTGATGTTGTAGATAAGTTTGGCAGCCAAGCTGGACTAGTTATGGTAGGTAGTGATGTTAAGGATAAAGATGAGATCAAAGAGATCCTTACAACTAAGGATAAGTCTTTCTTAGAAGGATTCACTACCTGTGCAGAATTATTTGGATTAGATATCTCAAAGATTAAAAACATAATAAAATAGGAGGAAAAATAAAATGTTAAAAGATATATTAACTATAAAGAAAAGAACAGAAAACTTATTATTACTAGAGGTTAAACCTGGAAGTCAAATGGAATTAATAGAAAACGGATTTGATGGTTCTGAGAAACTATTCAGATTGCAAACTAATGGAGGACAGAATTCTTATACTCCCTTTTATGGGGAAGAATTAAGAGCGGGAAACACATTTAGCTGTGGACCTTATGGCTCAACTATAGCATCATCTGAATTTTCTGAACAAAGAAGAAAGATTATTCTTGTTGCTATATCTTTAGGATTTAAAATCTAATAAGGAGGTCTTAGTATGAAAAAGCAAAAGCAGCTAAAAACATGGGATTCAAAGTTTGTAGATTTCTTATGTGGAAATAATGTAATAATATTAAATTCCCACTTAGAATTGGTACAATTAAGAAATATCTGTGCTAATATAGGCCTTTCCGTGCTTGGTAAAGAAGTGTGGATAGATTTATTAGCCGATATTGACAAGTATGATCGTCAACATAATAGAAAATATACTACAGAACCTCTTGTTTATATTGAATATCAAAATCATAAAGGATTTGCTATATACAAAGAGACAAGAGAAAAATTAATAGAGTGGTATGGTGTTGAGCCAATTACTATGAAAGAAATCTGTGAAGAATTATCAATAGAAAAATTATAGGAGGATAAAAACATGGAAAAAGAATTAATATTGTTAATTGACTTAGAAGATGGTAATGTTGATTACATTTTTAATATCAAAAGAGAGGATCTAGAAAAAGCAATAGAGTTTAGAAATAAAATGAGAAATAAACCTGAATGTAGTAATTATACTGATTTTGATTTAATTCAAAATTATTTAGAAAGAAACTTTATTGATTATGACTATGTTTACAAACCAACAAGATTATATTATTAGGAGGACAAAATTATGAAAGAAAAAATCTTATGGAAATCTTGGAATTTAATGAACCAAGAAGAAAAAAATGAATTCTTAAATAATGGAGATTTGTTAGCTTGTTATTTAGATAATTATCATGAGGATATTGATACCTATGTCGAAGAGGAATTTGAGGAATACTGTCAATATTTTAATGATCTTGATTTCGATGCTGATTTTGGTAGGGATGGAAACTGGGCTTATTCTTCTCTTAAGGGACAAAAAGTTGAAGTACAAGGTGTTTTAGGTTTATGGTATGGTAAGAGACCAGTTAAAGCTCAATTCGACAATCTATATGAAGCAATCCAAAAATGCTTAGAAGATGAAAATATCATATATGAAGATGGATATGGTAATTTAATGATATCAGCTTATCATCATGACGGTCAAAACCTATTTAAGATCAAAAAGTTAACTTCAAAAGGTCCAAGATGTCTACATTTCTGTAAAACAGTCTTTGGAAAAGGAGCATAGAAAGGAGGCGATTAAATATGGCGAAATATTTAGTAATTTATGCAAACTATATTGAAACCGAAGGGTTAGAAGCAAATACTTTCATCTGTGATACAGAAGAACAAGCAAAAGATCATTTAAAAAAGGAATATGATTATTTAATAAAATCTTTTAAAGAAAGTGACTCTATGTATGTTTTTGACTGTAATATAAAATGTGAAGATAGTTATTCAATATCTTGTTCTAATATTTACGGATATGAAAAATATGAAGCTTATATAAGCAAAAGGGAGGTGTAATAATATGACATATTTAGTTGAAACTAGAAGAACTGTAGGAGCTTATAAGACTGTTGCAGTATGCTATAATCTTAAGGCAGCTCGACAAATTTTCGAAGAGACAAAGAAGAACAACGGGTTTGGCAAAGGCCGACCCGAAGTTCTTAAAATGTCCCCTGGTCAACAACACTTAAACCCATTTGTCAAAGCATGGGCAAAAGTTGGTGGAGACCACGATAACACAATAGTAAGAATAAGAGAGATTTAAGGAGGAGGTAAAATGAAATCAATTTTCGAAAAATATGTAGAAGCAATTGGTAGCCTAGATGTCCCTGGGCTACCTTGCAACAAGATTGCTATATTCACAGGCAATCAAGTGTTTACAGATGCAAAAGAATCTTCAGTGGAGAACTATGTAAATTATCACATTATTCCATGGGCTTTTATGAATGGTATTTATTGTAAAGGTATGACACATGGTAATTTCGTAGTAGAAAGAGATTACCAAAAGCCTGAAGAGATTGTTAAGAATAGAGAGGAAGATTTCTATCTTAACACAGATATCCTTAATTATGTCTATGCCGTAATGGCCGCAGCTGTTGAAATCAAAAAGGCAAAAAGAGGAACAGTAATTGTTGTAGGATATAGTGATGAAGCTGATATCGCATATGTTAATCGCTATGATTCTGTGAAGGAGTTTACAAAACAAGCAGAACAAGATATAAAAGATTTAGGTTATGAGGAGAAAGAAAATGAAACCACAAGATGAAAAAATCAAGAAGCTTATAGAAGAAATTGGCCACGATGTTGGCCAATTTCTACAAGCAGAAGGGATGCTGGGCAATCAATGTGCTTGGACAGATAGAATGGTTGAGAAAATCATTGAGGACGCAGGGAAACTAAAAAAGACATACGAAAGTCAATTTAAGGAGGAATAATAGTTATGAAAGTATATGTATTGTTTCATTGTGATGAATGGCAAAGCTATGCTAGTTACAGACTTATAGGAGTTGTATCTGAGGATTGTCTTGAAGACGCATATGGAAAAATTAAAGAAGAATGTAATTATAATGATGAAGAAATGGAAACCTATATTGCAACTGAAGAGTGTGATTTAGATGACCTAGAGAATTTAGATATTTAAGGAGGAAGATTAAAATGAATAGAGAATACACAATAGAGTTAATGGAGTTTAAAGGAGTTTATTTTCCAAAGCTTCATAGAATTAAAGTAAAAGCTGCTTGTGTAGAAGATGCAATTTGGAAAGCTCTAGGAGAAGTCGATATAGAAATATCACCAGAAGAACTTGAATATGCTAAGCAAGATATAAATGAAGATGATTACAACACAATGTTTAATCCAAGGTCAAATGAATATATTGCACTAGCTTATAATTATATTTTAGATCAATACCAAGATTCAGAATATCGATTATTAAGAGGATATTCTGGTAAGAGAAAATGTTTTGATATAACAATCAAAGATGAATATAGCATAGACAAATAAGGAGGAAGAATAATATGAATAATGATAAGAAGATATCAGATTTACCAGATAAGGTAACACTAAATGAAGATGTTGTTGAACATTTTGTTTTTGATGACAGTGATGTAGATGATGAATCATTACAAAAATGTATTGACAATTATTTAAAAGATAATTATGGTTACTGTATTAAAGACTATAAATATGTATGTCATTATGATGCGGATAGAGCAGATGCCAAATTAATAGGTATTGATATCTATAATATTGTTTGGAATTTGAGTAAATAAGAAGGTGAATAATATGATGTACATGCAAGTAATGTTTCGCCCTAGAAACAAGAGAAACATAACAAGAACTGAAGTCATAGAGCTTCCTGACATCAGGAGTACAGATTTAACTGATGATCAAACCACATCCTGTGAAAAGAAAGCTAAGAGTCTTTGTCACAAAGGAGAGAGGGTTTCAGGATGGAAGATTTTAGAAGAATGTGAAGCAAATAAGTTAAAGGAGAAATGGGCTATGTTAAATGAGCCTTGGTATAACTCCCCTCTTTTAATTTGTAACAACCCAAAAGATGAGGAGGTGAAGTAATATGAATAATTATTTAGTTAGAGATGAATGCGACTGGGAAGTTGTTTATGGCATCATTAGATTGGAAAACAAAGAACAATGGGATAAAGCCAAGGAATATGTCAATGAATGTCGTGAAAAAGATGGAAGATATTTTACATCAAACTCAGAATTAATTGAAGAATATTTTCAAATAAACAACATCAAATATGAATGGATCGATTTTGATGAAGAATTAAGATTATAATAATATAATACGAGTATCGGGGTGAAACTAAAAATCGCTCCGATGCTTGTATCTTAAAATTTTAAGGAGGATGATGCAGTATGAAAGAGAATGAAGTTAAGATCAATGATGAAGTATATGTTGTAAGGAAGTTTGGTGATCGCAGACACGGGTTTGAGTTCCAAATAGATAAGTGTAAGGTTCAGTATAAAGGAACTGAAGCATTTATTCCTTACGGGTTCCATGAGCTAAGAGAATCATATCAAGAGATAGAGTATTACAACTGCTCAAAGACTTTAAAGGAAGCTAAGGAGATTGTAAGTTCACTAGTTAAAGTCCATTACCCTGAAGTAGAATCCATTAAGTTCGTCAGCAGATATAATGGTATTTATTATGATGTCGTAATAGATAATAAGGAGGAGTGATAAATATGGTAGGCATAACAGAATTCAAGAAGGATTTAAACTCTGTAATAGGTGATAAAGATAATTGGATAGATTTATTTATGAAAGATAAATTTGTAGGAACCATTAGATTTGATAAAGCCAAGAGCAAGAAGCAGGTAATGAAATCAATTACAATCGAAAAAATATCTAATGATTATGATTACGATAAAGATGATGGCTCTGCAGTAAGTTACATGTCCTTATGGATAGAAAATGAATTTGGATATTGTTATTATATGTTTGATGACTACGAAATAAATGGATGTTTATAGGAGGAAGAATAATATGATGTACATGTAAGTAATGTTTCGTTCTTGGAATTGGAAGAAGAGAGATGTAATAAGAACTGAAGTTGTGGAACTTCCTGATTGGATCAAAAATAAAGGTTTAGATTCAATCAGATTCTGTGAAGAGAAAGCTAAGAGCCTTTGCCGTAAAGGAGAAAGGGTTTCAGGATGGAAGCTATTAAAAGAGTATGAGTTAGAGATGCTAAAGAAAAGGAGAGGATATTATTATGGATAATAAGCTAACAATAAAACTAATGGACTTTACTTCTACATTCGTTAAAGAGGTAGAGGTTAATGAAGGTGATGATGTAGAGATATCGATATACACTGGCGATTGGATTATGGAATCGCCTGTTGAAGTAGACACAGCTACTGATAGACTTTGGGATTATTTTGACGGATGTGTCAACTTTAAAGCTACAAAGAATAATGTTGATAAGGTGAATAGTTGTAAGAGCAACTACGAGCTACTTCATTTGGTGTTTGAATAGGAGGAATGATAATATGAACAAACCAGTAACAGTAAATCAATTATTAAAGAACCTAGAAGGTTTAAAGCAGAGAGGGTATGGTAATGCAGTCATCTTCATTACAGATGATGAAGAGTGCAATGGCTACCATGCAATGTGGTATGTTGGAGAAGCAGCAGGAGAGATGCCAGCTGATAGAAGAAAGGACTGCGAAGCGTTAAATAGCGACTTACGCATTCTAGATGATAAAAAGCAAGCAGTTTACATGGGATAAGGAAGTGAAATAGCATGACAGATCGAGAATATTGGATTATAGCAGATGAGTATGAAGAAATTAACAAGGATGAAAATTCATACGTTCCAAGACAAAATTGGAAAGCTTTAGCAACAGATATATGTGAAACAAATAGCAGAGATTATAATGAATCACTTGCAGACCTAACATTATTTAGATATGGTAGAAAGCTAAGCGAGGAAATTCCTCAGGTTTGTTTAAAGACAGTAGAAAGACTATGTAGAAAGGAGGTGAAGTAATATGTACAATTATTTTATGATTATTGGTAAGCTAGAAGAGGTAAAAAGCAATAGAGTAGTAATTAAAGTTCAAAGACCATTCTTAAATCTCAATGGTGAAAAAGGGTTTGATGATATTGAAGTTCTTATATATAACTTCCCTGATGGAATAGACAGTTTTATCAATAAATGGGTAAGTATAAAAGGACGTATTAAATCATATGGTGAACCTAATTATGAGGTAGACTTAATTGCTGAAAGAATTATGCTACTTACGAATGAGGAGAATTAAAGAGGCGTTAATATGAAAATATATGATAAAAGTAAAGCAATGTTTATAGTATCTCAGTGGATTAATAACAAAAACTGTTCATTGTTTAATGGTCTAGATGTAATGTTTGAATATAAAAAAATTACATTTTACAGCGAAAATGACAAGGAATATCCAATTGTAATAGTTGATTTTGATGACGAGACTGAAGGTAGAGAAAGAATTGATTTTATATTTAAATCACATCCTGAAGGCTATTGCTTCTCGATTTATGGTCAAAAAGAATTAGACTATTTAAATAAGTTTATGAAAGAACTTGAACAATGCTGGGAATAAATCAAGGAGGCAAGACTATGACAATTAAAGAAGTAAAACAAAATTGGATCAAAGAAATCAATGATGGACTAAAAAAGATAAATATGGCCATCAAAGGAACATCAATAATGAAGGTCTATGATGCTTCAAAAGAGCGTGGTATGTCCAGAAAGCTATGGCTAATTGGAGATTGTGAAGACGGTAAGACATACTATTACTACATGTATATCACAAAGAAGAATGAACTAAAGAAATATAATGGTTCTATTTATGCTAATGTTCGAAGTGATTTCGAAGAAGACATAAAGGATTATAAATACTTGGGAAAAGTATTATAAAAGGAGGTAAACTAAGATGAGAGAGGTTACAATTATAATATTCCCCGAAGGACAAGTGATTCTTAATGGGAAGGTAGAGATTCTGGAGATAGATGGGTTCGTAGTAAAAAAGTACGAACCAGAGTGCGTGGGTGAGTCTGCACCAGGAGATAATAATGATTATACAATCACCCACTGTTATGAATTAATTAAGGAGGAAAACTAATATGAAATTATTTGAATTAACAGAAAAATTACGCTCTTTAAAGCTAGAGCATGGAGGAAATTGTGAGGTAGACTTTGACAAAATAGACATAGCTCTACCTGATAACGAACATTTTGAATTTACTAAGGACACAAAGGTTGTAAGAACTAAAGGTCTAAGAGAAGATTACTATGCAGGATGCTACTTCGACATGAGTGACAGTAAGACATATTGGCTTGGTAAATTTACAACTTTACGTGAATTGTTAGATTGCTGGTGGAATACAGTGCATATAGGAAATGATATTTGTTATAAAAATGCTTATTACGAAGATAGTGAATATGAGCTAGGTGATTTAAATGAATCTGATCTAGATAGAACTGTAAGGGTAGCCGACTATTATGAGTATGATGCAGACAACTATCCAACTGTAACTGCATGGTTCGTTGACGAGAAACAAGCAAAGGAGGTGAAATAAGTATGCTACTACAATTAGAAAATGGTATGTTACTACATTGTTATGATTCAGACAACTGTTTATATGAAGATGGAACAGACAGTTGTGAAGGATATAATTTATTCCATGAAGATGGTTCTTTCTATGATGGTGGCGAATTAGATTTTGATTCTAGTAAGATTCAAACTGAAGAAGCACTGTTAAAAGAGGTAATAGAATTTGCAACTGGTCAGAAAATGAAATATACTATTCTTGCTTACACAAGCGATTGCTGCTATGAAAGCTTTGAAGAATTGCTTGAAGGAGAATTCTGTATTGATGACCTAGATGATTTAATAGAAAATGTGAGCAATGAAATTGTTAAGACAAGAATAAGAGAAATTAAAAAGAAAATGGAGGAAGTATAACATGAAATATATTGAAATAATTGACACTGCATATTTTGAGAAGAATGATTGTGATAATTCATTCATCATTGCTGTTAGTGAGGATGAATATGAGTTGTTAAAAAGTGATCTAGATCATATTTTATCTAATCAAGAAGATTATGATAATGTTTGGGATGCAATGATGGGTTGCATTGAAGAACATGGAGCAGAACGAATCTGTCCTGACTTCACATTAGAATGGTAAAGGAGGTGAAATAATATGAATGATTATGATTTAGCAATGTTGGCACTAAAGCTAAATGAGATGTATGTCGATGATGCAGTTAATGGCGATGAGAAATCTATTGACATTACCAACTTATCATTTAGCGTGCTAATGAGGATTCTACCTTTTGAATCTGAAGAGGAGAAGAATCATTTTGAAACAATTATGTGTTTCGATTATGAAACAAAAGAA
>OCTW011586500.1_pt1 | contig 17313 bp, 14 predicted proteins | sample 1539671 | NCBI WGS metagenome assembly OCTW01 (sample SAMN02144230, study PRJEB22623) | gut metagenome | biome: sheep rumen | host: Ovis aries | place: New Zealand
CGTCGTAAAAGCTATGCTTTCAGGGTGTAAAAGCTATCGTTTCTCATCGTGAAAGCTATCGAATGACAATGTAAAAGCTATGCTTTCACGGAAGAATGGGGGTAAAGAGAACAAAAAAGGTGTCTTTTTCTCGTTTTTCGTGCCTCACTTTCTCCTATATTGCGTTTTTTCGTTGACAAAAGAAAAAAGGCGAAATGACAAAAATGTCCTATTTGGTCATCTGGTGAAATAAGTAAAAAAAGGAATTCCGAAAATACTAATCTAACAAGAATGAAGAGTCCTCGGAGAAGTCTATCAACAACTGCTGCACAGTTGGAGAATCATAGTTTAGGGCATACCATCCACGTTTAGGCATTTTCTTTACAGGTGTATCTATGTAAGAGCTCATTTTCCTGAGATACTCCGCTACGTCTTCATATACCAGCTGTTTCTCCAAAGGATTAAAAAAGGTATTTGACATATTGTACACGTTAAGTGCAATACGTCTTAAGGGGAGTCCCTCTTGGCCAGCCTCCCTAAGTATTGTAAGTATTTCGTTTTCGTATCTCAAGATAAAACCACAATAAAAAAGTGAAGTGTGAAAAATCACCCCTCACTTTTTTATATATTCTATTTTTAGCTGGAATTATGCCAACACTACCTTGTTGTCCTCTGTAGAGGCTACCTTACCCTCTTTCAGAAGCCAACCCAGTGCCAGGATAACCTCGCCCTCTGTCAGTTTAGCATTCTTAGCTATCTCTGCAACAGACAATGCTTTCTCTGATGCTGCCAAAACCTGATAAACATCACCTGCACGGAAACCTGCATTCTCAGCGTTAATATACAATACGCTCTCCTTAGCTACAGTCTTCTTTGTTGCAGCCTTCTTTGCCGGTGCCTTTGTTGCTGCAGCCTTCTTAGTTGCAGCAACCTTTGTTGTTTTCTTCTCTGCCATTTTCTTTTTCCTTTCTATAATTTCTTTGCTATATTTTATATTCAATAATGCAAAATTACTCATTATCAGAGAAAAAGAGTACTTTTAACGGAAAAAAGTACTCTTTAAGGTCTAATATTTGACAGATGTCAAAATTCCTATTCTGTTTTCAGTGATATTTGCAGTTCCTCTAACTGTTTTTCGTCAATAGATGACGGCGCATCAAGCATGACATCCCTACCGCTGTTATTCTTCGGGAAAGCAATACAGTCACGTATAGAATCCAAGCCTGCCATGATGCTGACAAATCGGTCTAAGCCGAAAGCAAGACCTGCGTGTGGCGGTGCTCCGTACTTAAACGCATTGATAAGGAAGCCAAACTGTGCCATAGCTCTTTCCTGAGTAAATCCTAACACCTCAAACATCTTGGCCTGCAGCTTTCCATCATGAATACGCAAAGAGCCGCCACCTACTTCTATACCGTTACAAACGAAGTCGTATGCCTTAGCACGCACGGCAGCCGGGTTAGTGTCAAGCAGAGGTATGTCATCTGGATTAGGCATAGTAAACGGATGGTGTGTTGACATGAGTCGCTGCTCCTCATCACTCCACTCAAAGAGTGGGAAGTCAATAATCCAAAGGCACTCAAACTTGTTCTTATCCATGAGGTTAAGGCGCTTACCCATCTCAAGACGCAAAGAACACAGCTGAATACGTGTCTTATTAGCATTGTCGCCAGAGAGAATCAGAATAAGGTCTCCCTTCTTCGCTCCCATCTTCTCAGCTACTGCCTGCAACTGCTCCGGGGTATAGAACTTATCTACGGAAGACTTGATGGAACCGTCTTCGTTCAGCTTGATATATACAAGTCCCTTGGCACCAACCTGCTGTGACTTCACAAAGTCTGTAAGCTGGTCAAGCTGCTTTCTTGTGTAGTTTGCACATCCCTCCGCGCATATACCACCGATATACTCTGCATTATCAAAGACAGGGAAAGAACCAGTCTTGAGTACATCCATCAGCTCTACGAACTCCATGCCGAAACGCAAGTCTGGCTTGTCAGAGCCGTATTTCTTCATTGCCTCATGCCATGTCATCTGACGCAGCTTGGCAGGCAACTCCACTCCTCTGATTTCCTTGAACAGATGACGAGCCATCTCCTCAAAGATTTCTATTACATCCTCTTGGTCAACGAAAGACATCTCACAGTCTATCTGTGTAAACTCTGGCTGACGGTCGGCGCGCAGGTCCTCATCACGGAAGCACTTGGCTATCTGGAAATACCTGTCAAATCCTGACACCATAAGCAACTGCTTCAATGTCTGAGGCGACTGTGGCAAGGCATAGAACTGACCAGGATTCATACGAGACGGAACGACAAAGTCGCGTGCGCCCTCAGGAGTAGAGCCAATGAGTATAGGTGTCTCTACCTCGATAAACTGTCGGGCATCGAGGAAATTACGTATCAATATCGTCATCTTATGACGCAACTCCAGGTTCTTTCTCACACAAGAGCGACGCAGGTCCAGATAACGATATTTCATACGGAGCTCATCGCCACCGTCAGTATTATCCTCTATAGTAAAAGGAGGTGTGGCACTCTCACTAATTATATTGAGTTCTTCAACTATTATCTCCACATCACCTGTAGGTATTTTCTTGTTCTTAGAGTAGCGCTCTGCTACCACACCTACAGCCTGTACCACATATTCACGTCCTAATCTGGCAGCTTTCTCCTTCAGTTCATCCTTGGCATCCTCATTGAAGGCGAGCTGGGTAATACCATAACGGTCTCTCAGGTCAACAAAAGTTAATGCACCTAAATTATGAACCCCCTGCACCCATCCAGCAAGAGTCACCTTCTGTCCTACGTTCTCAATACGGAGTTCTCCGCAGTTATTCGTTCTATACATAATTTCTATTCTATTATTATCTGTTCTTCTTTGAATTGCTTTATTATATTCTTTACATCTGTAAGTGCTACATCCTCACTGACCTCATATTCCTTTAACAATACCTGTACAAGGTCATCTTCCGTAAACTCTCCTTCCTCCATTCTTCTCCACAGTAGCAAAGAAGACTCATTCAGCGCTATCAGTTTGGAGTAATCAACATTACCCTCCCCCATCGGTACAAGGAAATTCTGTCCGCATACGCTATTTAACTTAAAACCTTGTTTTATCTTCATTTTATTTATGTAATTTACTTTTCATTTCTTTTATTGTCAAGCCTGGGTAATGCCAAAATCTCCAGATTAACAGTAGATATCGCCTGACAGGACGTAGTCTTACCCATACACGCCAATACAACTGATACAAAGGAGCGTCACACTTACTTAGCTTCTCGCTACTCTTCCGGTAGAAACCGGCGGCTATAGCTATGACATCGCTTCTCTTAATATACTCCGGTGAGAAATTGCCGTCACCATACAGCGTTATGTCCTCTCCGGCTATTCTCACGATACGGTGCAATGCCCAACGCTTGTTTGATATCTCTGCTAGTACCACATCGCCTATTCTCAGTTCACTCGTCACTGGCACCAACAGAGCTTTGTCGCGTCCGTCTTCAAGGTATGGACGCATACTGAAGCCTCTCAATGGAAGAGTGACGGTGTATCCTTGTCGGATGTCATCGGCTATCTTCGGTATCAATATTTCGTTACTTAGAGGTATCATCCTTCAAGATATTCCTTACACACCAACGCAGACTCCATATCTGGCAAGCAATGCAGCTCCGCTATTTTTATAGATTCCACAATTCTCGTAACCGTCTCACATATCTGTTGGAACAATGTCTCGTCCCACTTCATGGCTGAGCATGCAGTAAGCAAGGTTGAGAAAGCAATTAACGGTTTCTGTTCCTCCACGAAATTCCTTTCATCCCTTTTTATAAGCATTAAAGCCGCCAAGGGTACACAGACTGCCCGAAAGCATGGAGTCTTACCACTCCACGGTGAACCATACAGCATGACCTTGCCATCAATCACACGTACTACAGGATTATCATCATTGATGATATCGCATCCCTCTACGGCTTTCATCCAATTAGCCACTTGCGTACTCTTGCCAGTACCGCTCTTGGCTGTAAACGCATACGCCACATTGTCATGTCTGACGACAGACGCATGTATCAACAACGTTCCATACTGTGCACTACAAAAAGCGTATGCCAGCATTATAACATTGTTCAACGCAAATCTTACCATTGAGCCGGGCGCATCAATCCTGCATACGCATTTGTCAAACGTCTGGCTGCAAACAGCCGTAGCACAGTCCCTGCCGTCAACATCAAAGATTTGGAATTTGTATTTGCCATCTACAAACTTGCTGACACGTATAATACCATTGCCAGTGTCCACTTCTTTTGTCAACCTACAGCTACTCTCATCCATATCATACAGTTCTTCAACTATATCTATGGATAATATGACATTATCCTTTTCTTTTGACTTAAACGGTTCGAAAGACGTTAGTACCCTGCGTAGAATATCATCACCGGAGAACAATTCTATGCAAATATTATGTCCGCCAATGCTATATATCATTCTTCTACAGGAACCTCTATTTCCTCTGTGGCATATCCGCCCTCTGTATATGCTGTCCTTACTGCCTTAAACACGAAACGGTCACTGCGTATGTTATTTACCTTAAAACCATGTTTCTGATAGAACTTCTGCAACTTCTGATACTTCTTCTCCAATTTCTTCAGTTCCTGACCATAGACCACACAGCAACTGAAATTCTTCTCACCTTCGAGCAACATCTGTTTTTTCAGTTGATTAGAGTACTCATTACGTGAGACGATAAACTTTGTACGCAAATGTATCTGGGCATCATCTATCTTCTGTATATCGGTAATATATGCCACAGAATCTATTGGTGAGAATGCCACACCATAGATATACATCTCATGTGCATCAACGATATCGCTGACCACTTCTATCTTTTTTGTTTTACCTTTTTTCCCGTCCTTATCCTTTGGCTCCCTGGCATTAACTGCTGAGATGGAAGCTAAAGCTATTATTAAAAGAAATATCTTTTTCATATAATTTATTTTTTCATCAGTTTTCTAATCTTACGCTCTGCCGTTTTACGAATCTGACGCACACGTTCGCGTTTCAGTCCCAAACTCTCGCCTATCTCTGCCATTGTCATGGTCTCATTTGTATTGATACCATAGAAATGTGTTATTACAGCCTTTTCTCTGTCATCAAGATACCTTAAAGCGTAAACCAGAGAATCCTTTGTCTCGTTTATCTCTGTTCCGTCATCAGTCATAGGCTTACCGGCTTTCTGCATATCTCCCAGAGTGTTTGTCTGTCCAGGAAAAGCCGGCGCATCAAGTGTCAGCATATCCATCTGCTCTGCTATGCACTTCTCTATGGCCTTCTTTACGCTTGCTGCAGCATAGGATATAAGACGCGGCTCTTTTGCCGGGTTCCACTTCTTCGCAGCCATCATCAGGGCTATATTGCCCTCACTTATCAGGTCATCTATACAGACATCGTCAGATTTCAAAGAGTACTGACGCGCTACACTCACAACGTATCTCAAGTTTGCCGTTACCAACTTGTCTAAAGCCTCTTGGTCATCATTCTGTATAGATGCAGCAAGACGCTGTTCTTCCTCGTCTGATAACATAGGAATTTTATGAATATCCTGCCAATATGTATCTAATATATCATATTTCTGCATAACAATTCTCCTTTTTAATAATTATTTATAGCCATGTGGACAGCAGCTTGGACAACCAACCATAGGTCTTTTGCCATCTTGTTCTCCACTTATCCCATTTCTCTGGTGTGAGCTTGAAGCTCTGTTTCTTGTTCTCATCAAACAGCCTTGACAGTTCCGCAGTGGTACACTTATCAACTATCACCGCATTCTCCTCATAATCCCAGTTAAGGGAGCGTGCGTCAAGGTTGCAGCTGCCGATGGTGCACACCTGACCGTCAACCATTATTATCTTGGTATGATGGAAACCGTCAAGATATATATACACATCAGCCCCACGCTTCATCATCCAATGCAAATGGTAAAAAGAAGCATCTGGTTCCATAGGGATGTCGCTTTTCTCTGACATCATAATCTCAAACTTTATGCCTCTTTTCAACGCGCGCTTGATGGCTTTCTTCACGCTGTGCGTCAAAGACAAGTATGGATTAATCAGTTTTATGCTGTCTTTTGCATTATCAAAACAAGAGATGTAAAACTGCCGCATTATCTTATTAGTCTTATGAGGAACGCGGTTGATGATTCCCACCATTTTCTTATATGCGGTAATTGTAGTATCTTGTTTCAGGTTATGGAAATAATCTGGAGGCCTAATGCCCCTGTAATATTTCGCTCCGCTGACTTTCTGACCTGTCTGTTTATTCCATGTAGTAAGAAAGATCTTTTGCAGGGTGTTAACCTCCTCTCCGTCAATACGGCAGTGCATATCATGCCATTTTCCTACTACTTCAGTGCCATGTATATAGTAGTCAGCCACATTCATGCCACCGGTGTAAGCTATCTGGCCGTCTATAACCACAATCTTTCTGTGGTCACGGTGAAACACATGGTTTATCCACGGAAAGCCTATAGGGTCAAACTCATACAGTTCTATCCCCCTCTCACGTATCTTCGCCACGTGTTCTTTCTTCAACGGCCTGTTATTGGACATATTGCCAAAAGCGTCATACAGAGCCCTGACCTCTACTCCCTCTTGCGCTTTCTCCGCTAACAAGTCAAACAACGCATTGGCTATGGAGTCATTACGAAAGTTAAAGTACTCCAGATGTATGCTGCTGCGAGCCTGTCTTATAGCGGCAAACATATCGTCGTACTTCTTCCTGCCCTGGTCAAATATCACGATACTGTTATCATGTGAGAATTTAATGCCCTTGCTCCTCATTTCACTCACAATAAGGGAATCAGCTGTCTGCGCACAGACAGCCAACCTCATTGCCGCAAACAATGCTATGGTCAATATTCTCAACATCATCATTTTTCCGACTTCCAGATGTTTAGCTTTTAATATGAACATCAGTCTGTGGGAATGGGATTTCTATATCGTTTTCATTCAATGCAACATATACAGCCTCGTATATCTCTCCATCATCAACATATTGTGTAAACACATTGACCCACACTAATATCTTGAATACCAAAGCGGAGTCTGCAAGTTCTTTTAACACCACCTTAACACCCTTTCGCTGGTCTATACATTGCAGTTGGGCTACGGCGGTTGATATTACCTCTTTTGCTCGTTTCACATCTGTACCATAAGCTACACCTACATCAAGGATATGTAACTCATAACCATGATTACGAGTCATGTTCTTGTAGTTCTTGGTAAAGAGCTGCGAGTTCTGGAAAGCGATGACAGAACCGTCAACAGTATCAATGGTGGTAGAGGTGTATGATATGCTTGACACACGACCACGCACACCGTCACATACTATAAGGTCACCTATTTTAATACGACCTGTCATTAATGATATACCATAATAGATATTCTCAAGTATATCCTTGGACGCAAAACCCACACCGGTTGACAAGCCTGCGGAAATTATAGCAAGCCATGTTGTTGAGACATGGAACGATGCCATTGCTATCAAAAACCATATTCCCCATATCACTATCTGCAACACGTTCTTCACCATCATGAAACGCTGCTCGGCGTTTGACTTATCATGCTGCACGAAATACAGTTTAGCGAAGGCTTTGGAAATATGGTTTATATAGTTGAACACAAACCACAGTATTACAACCTGGGCAATTCCTATGATACTTGCCTTGAAATTTGGGGTATCTATGAATTTCCTAGTAAAATAATCAAGTGTCAGGTCAGAAAGGTTGAACACATCCGCTGCCCAGTAAAGACTGAGCACCACAGAACCGACAGCCGCTGTAGGAAGTCCCACCCAATAGATGATGCCATGATACCACGTCTCAGTGATAGGTTTTTCAAGCAATCCCTCCTCTTTTGAATATTCCTTATACCAATCACGGATACATGTTATGGTAAGGATACATGTCAACTGCATTATCCACCATATCAAGATTTGGACAGACAACAGCGTAAAGCCGATGACTGAGCATATAAGCGATACGACAAACACGAACTGAGAGAAATATGCATATCCCCTGTCGCTCTTTTCTATTCCTGTTACCTTGCGCAATACCTGCCATTGCCAAAGACAACATACCAGCAGTATCGGTGGAAATACAATGTTCACTAGAGCATTTGGTATCAATACCACTCGGAAACTGATGACGATAAAGCCATTAACAAGCAACGGCATATACACATACAATGTCTTCATCGTCTGCTCAGCCCTAACACGCAACAACGTAGAAATGATGATAACGCTTAGCAACCATGCGAACTGCACCAACAGAGAAGAAGCCATGATAATAAAGTTCTGACGACTCAGTGTCTGCACTATGCCTAAGATTATAGCGAAAGTAACTGCTGTACTTGCATATATTATACATTTACGCTTCTCCATAAACCAATTGGAGATACGTGACAACATTCCTTTATTTATCAAGCGCGAAATCAGCCAATGTACGATTATCTGGTTAAGAGCAATGGCTACCAAACCATAAAAGACAATAACCATAAACAAACCAACAATCCACCGGCTGTCCCATTGTGAACGTACACCTTTGTAACTACTATACTTCTCGCCTACACTCTCTTTTGTCTCTGTAAGATAATGTCCGAAGTTAGCGAGAATCTCAAAATAATTCTCTCCACCATTCTTGAATATACTGTTCTGTATCTCCGCATAACGGGTGTTCGCATAGTCATTCAGGTTTTTCAGACGACTCTCTGTCATTTTGTAATATGTAATGTATTCTGACAGCTGGTCCCTGTCCTCTACGACCATACGCCGAGTATTCACCGCCAACGCCAAGCACACATTACGGTCAATCTTAGACTGTTCGTCCAACAACATGACAGGCATTGACTTCAGACATTGTATCAAACTGTCAAAACGAGCCACCTCAACGTCACTTTTCTCCACATAATTCGTAAACGGCACCAGATGACGTTCAAACTCCTTGTACTGCTCCTTTGCTTCATGGCAGGCATATGTCAAATCAAACACATAGCCTTCCCTTTGAGAGTAAAGCATCAAAGCATTCTGGTTTGAATTCTGCATGGTCTCCATCAGTGTTTTGAACACATTCTGGCCAGCCATTTTCATCATCTTCTGCTTCTCGCCGTACTCGTCATGATATGTGGTCAACTCACTACGTAAAATACGCAACGTGTTAGATAAGCTGTCTTCTTTCAGTACAGCCTTTGACGGCGTAACGAACAACACCGTCAAAACAACTATTATAATGGTCTTCAATTTCACGTATGCAAAGTTACATATTTTTTTTTATATACCCTTATTTTTTAACAGGAATTATTTTATTTTATAGTGTTTGCCGACCTTTTGCTTTAGCGTCAGAATGCTGTTTTTTCCCAATTTAGAAGAGAAGATATTCACGCCCCAATCCAAACAACAAGAAAAAGCTGCCGTTTCATGATATAAAACGACAGCTTTACTTAAGGCTCTTCTCAGAGTTTTTTATATTCATCAGAAAACTCGAACATTTCCTTATCTCCTCGACTATCCCCATAGGCATACAGGTAATAATTATCTCTGTCTGGCTCAACAAGCAACAACCGTTTTACCTTCTCTTTACCAAAGCAATTATGAACAGAGAAACGGCCTGTAAGCACTCCCGCCTTGTCCACCTCTAACTCTGTGGACAATACGCCATCCACGCCAAGCGAAAGACAAATCGGCGCAACCCACTCTCTTATACTTGCGCTTATGACATATACCTTGCACCCCTCCTCTTGCCTTTGCCGAAGTAATTGAAGAGTGTCGTCTCTCAACAGTTTCCTTGCCCTGACAGCATAGTTCTCTCCTATCTGCCGGAACTTTTCATATTCCATGCCTTTGAAATACCAAGACAACAACATTTGCTTGCACCGGTTGTTGTCGATTATCTTCATCAGCATTATAGCAATGACTGGCGAGAACAATATCACGCCTATCCACATCCGCATTTTACCACAGGCAAACGCGACAAAGTCAAACATGGTATCACGACTTGTCAGAGTGCCGTCAAAATCAAAGACTGCAACCTTATTGCTTTTCTTTACCATATTTCCCTATGTTACGCTCATTCAATGCTTTAGAATAACGAGCAGCATTTTGAAGATGCTCGTCATATGTCACAGCGAAATTATGAGTTCCGGAAAAATCTTCCTTCGCACACATGTATAAATAATCATGCCGTTCCATATTCAAGACAGCATCAATCCCCGCAACAGACGCCATCCTTATAGGACCTGGAGGCAATCCCTCGTATTTATACGTGTTATACGGAGAATCAACGAAAAGCATATTATGATATATGCGAGTTATAGCGAAATCGCCCAATGCAAATTTGATTGTCGGATCTGCTTGCAAAGGCATCGGCTTACGCAAACGGTTATAATACATACCTGCTACACGAGGCATTTCCGCCTTATTGGCTGTCTCCTCCTCGACTATACTTGCCAGCGTTGCAACCTCTTCTTTGGAAAGTCCCAAGGCTGCGGCTTTTGCCATACGTTCGTCGTTCCAGAAACGCTTATTCTCCTTTTGCATTTTCTTCAACAAGTCGTTAACGGAAATATTCCAGTATAACTCGTATGTATTTGGTATGAACAAAGTTATAATCTTTGCCGTGTCCAGTCCGAAAGCCTTGCACGAATCATTATTGCAAAGCGAAGCCAGCAGTTCCTCACGAGTGAGCATGAGCTTCTTTGACAGGCGCTCCGCCAACTGTTCTGTAGTTCGCACTGGTTGCAATGTAAGTTTGACCGGTTCCTGTTGAGAATTACGCAATCTGCGGAACAGGCCAAAAGCACCAACCTTTTCATCTATGGCATACCTGCCGGTCTTGACATTCTCCTTGTAGTTTGAATGTCTAACCAAGGTGTTAAACACCGCCATGCCAATTCTGTTACATACTGTATCCATCTTATATGTAACAGAATCAATGTTATCGTCATTGTCAATATACAAATATGCAGTCGTATCCATGTTTGACATCGGATAAAACAAGAGTGCAACTATTAGAACAATAATAACGACAACAAATGCTGCCAATCCTAATCCGTAAAGTTTTTTCATTTTAGATGACTTTTTCAAAAAACACGCACAAAAGTAATACTTTTATTTATATTTGGGAGATATTTGCACAAAATAAACTCAAAATTTAGTTAAAATAAAATAAAAAATACACAAACATTACTTTGCGCGTTCATTATATAGAAAAATATTCGTACCTTTGCACCCGATTTCCCAACGAAGGGTATCATTAAATTTTATTAATTAACTTATGTCTAACTTTAAAAACGTACAGCCACTCGACGAATTCAACTGGGAGGAGTTTGAGAACGGCGGTATTTCAAACGCAAGCAAAGAGGCACAAGAGGCTTCTTACAATGCAACACTCAACAAGGTATCTGAAGGCCAGGTGGTAGAGGGTACCGTAATTTCAATGGACAAGAAAGAGGTGATTGTCAACATCGGTTACAAGAGCGATGGTATCATCTCCGCTTCTGAGTTCCGTTACAATCCTGACCTCAAGATTGGCGACACCGTAGAAGTATATGTCGAGAATCAGGAGGACAAGAAGGGACAGCTCGTGCTGTCACACAAGAAGGCTCATATGGCTAAGAGTTGGGAGCGTGTTAACCAGGCTCTTGAGAACGAAGAGATCATACAGGGCTTCATCAAATGTCGTACCAAGGGTGGTATGATTGTGGACGTATTTGGAATGGAGGCATTCTTGCCAGGTTCTCAGATTGACGTTCATCCTATCCGTGACTACGATGTATTCGTAGGCAAGACAATGGAATTTAAGATTGTCAAGATAAATCAGGAGTTCCGCAATGTCGTTGTGTCTCACAAGGCTCTCATCGAGGCTGAGCTTGAGGCACAGAAGAAAGAGATTATGTCTAAGCTGGAGAAGGGTCAGGTATATGAGGGTACCGTTAAGAACATCACTTCTTACGGTGTATTCATCGACCTCGGCGGTGTTGACGGTCTCATACACATCACAGACCTCTCTTGGGGCCGCGTAAGCGATCCACACGAGGTTGTAGAGCTTGACCAGAAGATTAACGTGGTTATCCTCGACTTCGATGATGAGAAGAAGAGAATCGCCCTCGGTCTGAAGCAGCTCACACCTCACCCATGGGATGCACTTGACCCTAACCTCAAGGTTGGTGACCGCATCAAGGGTAAGGTTGTTGTCATCGCTGACTACGGTGCATTCGTAGAGGTTGCACCTGGCGTTGAGGGTCTCATCCACGTTTCTGAGATGTCTTGGAGCCAGCACCTGCGTTCTGCACAGGACTTCCTCAAGGTAGGTGACGAGGTTGAGGCTGAGATTCTGACACTTGATCGCGAGGAGCGCAAGATGTCTCTCGGCATCCGTCAGCTGAAGGAGGATCCATGGGCTACTATCGAGGAGAAATATCCTATCGGCTCTAAGCACACAGCCAAGGTTCGCAACTTCACTAACTTCGGTATCTTCGTAGAGTTGGAGGAGGGTGTTGACGGATTGGTACACATCTCTGACCTCTCATGGACTAAGAAGGTTAAGCACCCATCTGAGTTCACACAGGTAGGCGCACCTCTGGATGTTGTGGTTCTGGAGATAGACAAGGAGAACCGTCGTCTCTCACTCGGTCACAAGCAGCTTGAGGACAACCCATGGGATACATACGAGACAATCTACACCACAGGCTCTGTTCACAAGGGTGTAATCACTGAGATTATGGACAAGGGCGCTGTTGTTGCTCTGAACGAAGGCGGTGAAGGCTTCGCTACTCCTAAGCACCTCGTTAAGGAGGACGGCTCACAGGCCCAGAAGGGTGAGGAGCTCGACTTCAAGGTTATCGAGTTTGTTAAGGATTCTAAGCGTATCATCCTTTCACACTCTCGCACTTTCGAGCCAGAGAAGGAATTGGAGCAGACAGAGAAGAAGCCACGTGGCGCAAAGCGTGCTAACGCTAAGAAGGATGACGCAGCTCAGATTAACAATGTGGCTGCTGCTACATCTCTCGGTGACATTGAGGCTCTGGCAGCTCTGAAGGCTCAGATGGAGAAGGGTGAGTAATATTATTACAGAATAGTATTTTACTTACAGACTATAAATGAAGATGTTCGCAGTTAAGGATGCCTGTCCTCACTGCGAACATTCTTTTTTTATATAAACAAACATAATTCCATGCGAAGACAAGAACTTTACCATAGGGTACTGGCTTATTTCAGAGATACCCAGCCAGATATAGATACTGAATTGGAATACGGCTCTGTATTCCAATTGCTTGTAGCTGTTGTACTGTCCGCACAATGTACAGACAAGAGGGTGAATACAGTCACACCGGCCCTGTTTGCCGACTACCCCACCCCACAAGCCATGTCTGCAGCTGAAGAGCATGAAATATATGAGTACATCAAGAGTGTCTCTTATCCCTACGCAAAAGCAAAACACCTTGTGGAACTGTCAAAGATTATTGTGGAGCGTTACAACGGAGAGGTTCCAAGCGATATGGATAATCTGCTGTCTTTGCCTGGCGTGGGACGCAAGACCGCAAATGTCATGATGGCTGTTGCCTTCATGAAAGACGCTATGCCTGTTGACACTCATGTATATAGAGTTAGTCACAGACTTGGTCTTGTCAACATAAAACACAATACACCTTATAAAGTAGAGCAAGAACTAATAAAGTATATCCCCAAAGAAGAGTTCGGACGAGCACATCACTGGCTATTATTACATGGGCGTTATATTTGCAAAAGTATCAAACCTATTTGCGAGAAATGCCCATTTAACAGTTTCTGTCCAAAGAAACTGGAGGGCAGTAAACTATCAAAGAAGTAGAGAGGAACAACAAAAAGGACATCTTCACTATGAAGATGTCCTTTTTCTATATATAATTTTATAGCAGTCCGTTAGAAGTGGAAAAGCGATAATTCATAAACCTTTATTTTACTATTACTTTCTTCACAGTTCCATCGCTCATTCTAATGATATTGAGTCCTCGCTGCTGTCCATTCTGTTCGTAACCATTAATATTGTATGTTTTGAAAGACTTCGAGTCATTACTTACGGTCCTTTGGATACCCGTAGCTCCCTCATCAATAAAGAAGAACTCCTTCCACTGTGCTGCCTGCTGGTAGCTTGACACTGTGCCCTTAGGCACCGAAAGCGTACACACCCACTTGCTGATATCATCCAAAGCTTGTGAATCGCATACTGGTGGAGTCATAGCGTGGCTTATCAGTTTTGTCATAGCCGTACAGTCAGAGAATGCCTCTTTGCCTATAGACTGCATAGCAGAACCAAAAGAGAAATACTCTATGCTTGAACAACCGCTGAACGCCCAGTTACCAATAGATGTCACTCCATCACCTATCCTTACGTTCTTCAGGTTTGTGCATCCATAGAACTCATTCTCTGATATCTCTGTCTCTTTATCTGTTATATGTACAGTGCGGAGTGATGTGTTTCGATAGAAAGGCGAATATCCGTAACTACTTGCGGTAGGATATGATATATTTCTTCCTATATACACAGAATCCAGCGGACAACTTGAGAACAAAGGTGAACTTCCGTTGCTTCCAAGTGTCAGTTGCATGTCATTATCTTTTCTATCTTCCATTATAACATTCTTTATGTTTGAACATCCATAAAAGGCATAATCTCCAATGTGGGATACAGCTTTGGAAACTATAATCCCGTTATAGTCTGCATCCTCCTGATACAAATCCACGCCAGCCCTATGTAACACTTTGCATCCTGAGAATGCATAATCGTCTATCTTGGTTATTCTGTCCCCCATTGTGCATACTGTCATATTGTTGCAGTTCTCAAAAGCATGTGCACCAAGTTCTCCGTCAGTATCAATATACGCTTTTTTGATATAAGTGTTACTGTAGAATGTATATGGGTTAATATCCTTTACCTGCAGGTTTATACCTTTGTACCCTACGGTCTTGTCGATGTTCACTTCACAAAGCGTGCTGTCATATACACAGTCAATAGCATTACAGGTGCGTTCTGACGGACTAACAAGAACGTATCTCACGCCATCTACCTCAAATATACTGCTAAGATAGCGACAAATCCTTATATTTTGCAGTGAGGACGAATTATCCGGCTGTGAGAAAGAGTCGTTAGACGTGTAATTAACCATTCCACTTACATTATTACATCCAGTTGGTGGAGTGTTTGGCATCCAAAATACTTTGGCGGGTGTTACGCCTCCTTGATTTCCTATAGTCAATACTCCTGCACCTATAGTTAATGACCGAAGATTATTCATACCATATAACAGATAGTTGGGGATGTTTATCACATCCTTGCCAACTACGAACTCATAAATATATGGGGCATCGCTGAAAGGATTGTTTGAACTATTGCTATTTTTTGCATTCCATTTCACAGATCTTATATTGGAGCAACCTGCGAAAGCGGATCTGCCTATGCTGGATACGTTGCATGGAATAGTAATAGAACTGATGCCTGTGCAGCCTGAAAAAGCATTATCACCTATGCTCTCCACACTGTCGGGTATGATTATTTCCGCAAGTCCGCTGCAGCCAGAGAATGCAGACTCACCTATGCTCGCAACACTTTCGGGAATGGTCACTGAGGTCAGGCCGCTGCAGCCAGAGAATGTACTTTTGCCTATGCTCGTAACATTGTTGGGAATAGTTATTGATTTCAGACCGCTACAGCCAGAGAATGCAGACTCATCTATGCTCGCAACACTTTCGGAAATAGTCACTGAGGTTAGGCCGCTGCAGCCAGAGAATGTACTTTTGCCTATGCTCGTAACATTGTTGGGAATAGTTATTGATTCCAGACCGCTACAGCCAGAGAATGCAGACTCATCTATGCTCGCTACACTTTCGGGAATGGTCACTGAGGTTAGGCCACTACAACCAGAGAACGCAGAACGGCCAATGCTGGCTACATTGTCAGGAATAACGATAGATGTCAGTTCTGCACACCCAGAGAAGGCATTGTTACTAATTTCTGTCAAACCTGTGAAATACTGTAACTCTTCAAATGATGTAATATTCTTTTTATCTCGGAATACCTCGCCTATACTGCTCACCGCTGCAGCCTCGTCATAACTCAATTTCCCATTGCCATCCGTGTCCCAGTTTTCAACGCAAGCAGTCTTGACGTTCAGGTCAGCAAAGGATATGTTCACAGTGTCCTTTTTTACATTCACAACACACTGAGCTATTTTTCCATTTGTCGTTGTTGCCGTGACAATGACAACGCCTTCTGCTACGGCCGTCACCTTTCCCTGTGCATCAACCGTGGCTACATTGGCATTAGAAGTAGTCCACGTTACGCTTCTTACATCTGCATCGGTAGGAGTATAAGTAACGCTCAATGTTTCATTGTCACCCTCGATAATACTCAGTGTGGTCTTGTTTAGGGCTATGGAAGCTACAAGCGTTTCCATTTCCTCTATCTTTTTGAAATTCTTCCAATAATCAGCAGTCTCGTATTTAGGCTTACCCCCATAGGGGACGTATAGCGTAATATTGGTCTCGTTAGTGAAAGGGTGGAAATCTGGCGGAGTTTTTTGCATAACAGCCACGGAAGTCAAACCGCTGCAACCATAGAAAGCATAAGTGCCGATGCTCGTCACGCTGCTCGGAATGGTAACCGATGTCAGGCCGCTGCAACCATAGAAAGCATAAGTGCCGATGCTCGTCACGCTGCTCGGAATGGTAACCGAGGTCAGGCCACTGCAGCCATAGAACGCCCAAGCATCTATGCTCGTCACGCTGCTCGGAATGGTTACAGAGGTCAGACCGCTGCATTGATAGAACGCATGATCACCGATGCTCGTCACACTCTCAGGGATGGTCACCGATTTCAGGCCGCTGCAGTAAGAGAACGCATAATCACCGATGCTCGTCACACTCTCGGGAATGGTAACGGAGGTCATATTTCTCATTCCATAGCACAAATATGCTGGAATCTTTGTAACTTCGCTGCCAATCTTGAATTCCTTGATTTGTTCTCTAATATTATAGAATGGAGCAGCAGAAAAATATGAGATGTCAGGATAGTTTACGGCATTCCAGGTTACAGAAGTCAGGCCACTGCAGCCAGAGAACGTATCACTGCCGATGCTCGTCACACTGTTGGGAATGATTACCGAGGTCAGGCCACTGCAGCCATAGAACGCAGAACCACGTATGCCCTTCACACTGTTGGGTATGATTACAGAGGTCAGGCCGCTGCAGCCGTAAAATGTTTTTTCGCCTATAGTCGTCACACCATCGGGAATGGCCACAGAGGCCAGGCCGCTGC